>MTEX01010511.1_pt1 | contig 79361 bp, 78 predicted proteins | sample 1042691 | NCBI WGS metagenome assembly MTEX01 (sample SAMN06185810, study PRJNA358809) | soil metagenome | isolation source: soil biostimulated with molasses as carbon source | place: India | collected 2015-05-23
CCTCGTGGGCGAACAGCCCCTTGCGGGTGAGGTAGGCGGTGGCGCGCACCCGGGCGATCTTGGTGGGGGTGCGGAACAGGGTGTGGGCGACCTGGCAGGCGATCATGTTGACCTCGTCCTGGCTGGTCACCGCGATCAGCATGTCGGCATCTTCGCAGCCGGCCTGGCGCAGCACCACGGGGTAGGAGCCGGGGCCCACCACGGTGCGGATGTCGAGCCGGGTGTGCAGCTCGCGCAGCCGTTCGCCGTCGGTGTCCACCACGGTGATGTCGTTCTCCTCGCGGGCCAGGTGTTCGGCCAGCGTGCCGCCGACCTGGCCGGCCCCCAGGATGATGATCTTCATATGCTGTCAGGCCCATCAAACGACTCTGCGACGCCGATATGGCGCCGCAGCATCCGCGGCTAGCATAAACCAGCCGCAGGGGATGTAACAGGTGCGTGTGGTGAGGCCACCGTCAGTCGAGGGTGAAGCCCACCTTGATGGTGACCTGCCAGTGGCCGACCCGGCCGTTCTCGATATGGCCGCGGGTATCCACCACTTCGAACCAGCGCATGCCGTGCAGGCTCTGGGATGCCTTTTCCAGGGCGCGTTGGATGGCGTCCTCGATGCCCTTTTCCGAGGAACCGGTCAGCTCGATGTGCTTGTAGACGTGATCGCTCATGGGTGCTCCTTGCTCAAGTGATCGGTGGCAGGGCGCGTCAGCCCTGCTTCCTCAGTCTGGCATAAAAGAAGCCGTCGTGACTGTCGGGCTCGGGCAGCAGCTGGCGCCCGGCGCCCACCGCCCGGCCCCAGCTCACCTCCCCGGGAGTGGTGACGACGGCATCCGGAGTGCGCTCGAGGAAGGCCTGGATCTGTTCGTCGTTCTCCTCGCGCAGCACCGAGCAGGTGGCGTAGAGCAGCGAGCCGCCGGAGCGCAGCAGGGGCCACAGATTGTCGAGCAGGCGTGCCTGCAGCTCGGCCAGTTTGGCTATGTCGGTGGCGCGCCGCAGGCGCTTGATGTCGGGATGACGACGGATCACGCCGGTGCCGGAGCAGGGGGCATCGAGCAGGATGGCGTCGAAGGGCGTGCCGTCCCACCAGTCGCGCCCGGTGGCATCGGCGTGCACCAGCGTGGCCGAAAGGCCGAGGCGCTCCAGGGTATCCTCGACCCGGGCCAGGCGTACGGCGTCGCTGTCCAGCGCCAGCAGCTCGATGTCGAACAGTTCCAGCAGGTGTGCCGTCTTGCCGCCCGGCGCGCAGCAGGCGTCCAGCACGCGGCCGCCGGGGCGCGGCGCCAGGGCCGGCCCCAGCAGTTCGGCGGCGAGCTGGGCCGCTTCGTCCTGCACGCTGACGTCGCCCTCGACGAAGCCGGGTAGCGCCTGGACGTCGCAAGGCTTCTCCAGTACCAGGCCGTCGGGGGAATGGGTGCACAGCCGCGCTTCGATGCCGCTTTCGACCAGCCTGGCCAGGTAGGCTTCGCGGTCACCGCGACGGCGATTGATACGCAGAGCCATGGGGCCGGGCTGATTGTTGGCCTCGGCAATGGCACGCCAGTCGTAGGGCCAGGCCTGGCGCAGGGCCTTGAGCAGCCAGCGCGGATGCAATAGCGCCACCGCCGGGTCCTGGTCGACCTCGGCCTGCAGCGCGGCGGATTCGCGGGTGAGTCGGCGCAGGCAGCCGTTGAGCACCTTGGTCGCCCACTCCTTGCCCAGCTGGCGTGCGGCGCCGGCGGTCTCGCCCACGGCGGCGTGGGCCGGAATGCGCAGGTAGAGCAATTGATAGATGCCCAGCAGCAGCAGCGCCTGAACGTCGGCGTCGCGGGCCTTGAACGGGGTCTTCAAGAGCAGTGCCGCCAGCGCCTCGAGCCGCGGCAGGGTGCGGCATACGCCGTAGCACATCGCCTTGAACAGCGCGCGGTCGCGAGTCACCACCTGATGGTCGTCGAGGTCGCTGAGCGAGCCCTTGGCGGTGATCACGGGCACCAGGGCGCGAGCGGCGCTGGCGCGAACCGCCTGGCCGCCGTCCTGCACCGACTTGCCGGCGCGGGTGGATGGCGTGGAACGGTGCATCAGACGCTCTCCTCGTTGGCTTGCCCGAGAACGTATCCGGGATGGAGTCGCTCGTGGCGGGCGTTGAGCAGGTCGCGGGCCGCCAGCGGCTTGCCGCCCGGCAACTGCGCCTGAGTGACCCGCAGTACCTCGCTACCCTGCTGGCCGCAGGCAATACGCAGTGCATCCGCATCGGGCGCCAGCAGGGTGCCCGGCACGCTGGCGGGGTCGTCATCGCGTGCGATGCCGACCTCGGCCATCAACAGGCGCAGGCGCTCGCTGCCCAGGTGGCACCAGGTGACCGGCCAGGGGTTGAAGGCGCGTACCTTGGCGGCAAGCTCGGCGGCGGGACGGCTGAAGTCCAGCTCGGCCTCGGCCTTGGAGAGCTTGGCGGCATAGGTGACGCCCGCCTCGGGCTGTGGCGTGGCGGCGAGCCCTTTGCCTGCCAGGGCATCCAGCGCCTCGACGATCGCCTCGCCACCCAGCTGGGCCAGGGTGTCGTGCAGTTCGCCGCCGGTGGTGGTCGCGGTAATGGGGGTGCGCTTCACCAGCAGCATGTCGCCGGTATCGAGCCCGGCATCCATCTGCATGATGGTCACGCCGCTCTCGCTGTCGCCGGCCTCGATGGCGCGCTGGATCGGTGCCGCCCCGCGCCAGCGTGGCAGCAGCGAGGCGTGCACGTTGAGGCAGCCCAGGCGGGGGGTGTCGAGCACTGCCTGGGGCAGGATCAGGCCGTAGGCCACCACCACCATGAGGTCGGCCTCGAAGGCGGCCAGCTCGCCCTGCACCTCGGCGCTCTTGAGCGTCTCGGGCTGCAGTACCGGCAGCCCGTGCTCGATGGCGAGCGACTTGACCGGACTGGCGGTGAGTTTGCGGCCGCGGCCGGCCGGGCGGTCGGGCTGGGTGTAGACGGCGATCACCTGATGCTGACTTTGCAGCAGGGCCGCCAGGCTGGCGGCAGCGAAGTCGGGGGTGCCGGCGAAGATGATGCGCAGAGGTCGGGACATGAGTCGAGCCTTGCCAATGAACGGTTGCCCTCATCATAACGGAGGCGGCCGCAAACGACGAAGGCCGGCGCACCGGCGCCGGCCTTCGTTTGCCGTCGTTCTGGGTCAGGCAGACTGCATCAGCTTGTGACGCTTCTGCATCTTCTTGAGCACGCGGTCGCGCTTGAGCGGCGAGAGATAGTCGACGAACAGCACGCCTTCGAGATGGTCGTACTCATGCTGAATGCAGTGGGCCAGCAGGCCGTCCGCCTCGAGCTCGTAGGGCTTGCCGTCGCGGTCCAGCGCCTTGAGCTTGACCTTCAGTGCGCGCGGCACCTCGGCATAGTACTCGGGGATCGACAGGCAACCCTCGGACATCAGCTCGCGCTCTTCGCCGATCGGCGTGTACTCGGGGTTGATCAGCACCAGGGGGTGCGAGCGCTCCTCGCTGACGTCCATCACGATCACGCGGCGGTGTACGTCCACCTGGGTGGCGGCAAGGCCGATGCCGGAGGCGTCGTACATGGTTTCGAGCATGTCGTCGACCAGCCGGCGCACCTCGTCATCGACCGTCTCGACCGGCGCCGCCCTGGTGCGCAGCCGCTCGTCGGGAAATTCGAGGATAGTCAATTTGGCCATGGCGTTGGAACCACCGTTATGCTGTCATTCGGGGATTACCCCTATTCTAGGGGTTGGCGCGCCAGGGTGAAACCGGCGGCCGCATATCGATTCAATAGTGTTGGACTATAGCATGGCACCTCGGTTCCGGGTGTGGATGCGTTGCGCAGGGCAGCTGCGGTGAAGGGCGGGGGAGCGGACGGGATGCACAAGAGTACGAAGCGGAAGCCCGGCGGGCCGCTGACGAGAGCGCTGATGAAAAGAGCTCTGATGAAGAGCGCGCTGAGCTGGGGCAGCGGCATGGCGCTGCTGCTCTGCGCTGCGCTGGCTCAGGCCCAGGGGCTCAGTTGGGATCGTGGCCTGCGCAGCGATGCGCCGGATCGCTATACGGTGGTGCGTGGCGATACCCTGTGGGACATCTCGGGACGTTTCCTGCGCCATCCCTGGCAGTGGCCGGAGGTGTGGCAAGTCAATCCGCAGATTCGCAACCCGCACCTGATCTACCCCGGCGACGTGGTCTATCTCTACGACTGCAACGGACGCCCTTGCCTGGGGCTCGAACGCGGCCAGGGCGAGGTGCGGCTCTCGCCCGAGGTGCGCCGCGTGCCCGTGCGTGAGGCCATCGAGCCGATTCCTCTCGATGCGGTACGCCATTTCCTGCGCGATCATCGGGTCGTCGACGATCCCGAAGCCTTGCACGAGCTGGCCTATGTGGTGGCCGGCAACGACCGGCGCATCATCAGCGGCGCAGGGGATCGGATCTATGCACGCGGCGAGTTGCAACGCGGACTGCGCTACGGCATCTACCGCGTGGGCGACCGCTACCAGGATGCAGCCAGCGGCGAACTGCTGGGTCTGGAGCTGATCAGCATCGGTCGGGCGCGAGCCGAGCGCAGCGAAGAGGACATTGCGATCATGGAGGTCGTCGCCGCCAGCCAGGAAGTGCGCAACGACGACATCGTGCTGCCGCTGGAGGAGCGTGAGCTGGTCAGCGAGTTCGTGCCGCGGGCGCCCGACCACGACGTGCAGGGCACCATTCTGGCGGTGCCCGGTGGCGTGCGCTTCATCGGCCGGCTGCAGGTGGTGACGCTGGACCGGGGGCGTCGTGACGGTCTCGAAACCGGGCACGTGCTGCAGGTCGAGCAGCAGGGCGAGCGCATCGTCGACCCGCGCACCGGCGAGTCGCTGCGCCTGCCCGGCACCGATGCCGGCCTGATCATGGTCTTTCGGCCCTACGAGAAGGTGAGCTACGGCCTGGTGATGCAGGCGACGCGCACCCTTGAAGTCGGCGACCGCGTGCACAACCCCCGGCGCGGGGTGGGAGTGGCGCAGCGGTGAAGGCAAGAGAGACGGTGCCCGGCCAACAGGAGTGGCTGGTATTGACGAAGCTGCCGGGCGTGGGCTCGGCGCGGCTGGCCGAGATCGCCGCGGCCGCCCCCGACTGGCCCGCCGGCTGGCTGGCTCGGCTGCCGCATCAGGCGGCCACGATGCTGCGCCACTGGCTCGACCACCCGGGGCGCAGCCCGCTGACCGAGGCGCTGGAGGCCGATCGGGCCTGGCTCACGGCCGCCCCCGGGCGGCATCTGCTGCATCCGGGCCACCCGGCCTGGCCGACGCTGCTGGAACAGATCGGCGACCCGCCGCCGCTGCTCTGGGGAGTCGGCGACCTGGCCGCACTGGAGCCGCCCGGACTTGCCATCGTCGGTACCCGTCGACCCACCCGCGACGGACTCGCCAACGCCGCCCGCTTCGGGCGCGAGCTGGCCAGCCGCGACTGGTGCGTGGTCAGCGGGCTGGCGCTGGGCATCGACGGCGCGGCCCAGCAGGCCGCCATCGAGGCCGGTGGGCGCAGCGTGGCGGTGCTGGGCTGCGGCGCCGACGTCATCTATCCGCCGCGCCATGGGCGGCTCTATCATCAGCTGCTCGATCATGGCGGACTGGTGCTCTCCGAATACTCGCCCGGCACACCCGCCCGCTCCGGCTTCTTTCCTCGTCGCAATCGCATCGTCACCGGCATGTCGCTGGGCGTGCTGGTGGTGGAGGCCGCCGAGAAGAGCGGCTCGCTGGTCAGCGCCCGGCTCGCCATGGAGCAGAACCGCGAGGTCTTCGCGCTGCCCGGCTCGATCAACAACCCCCAGGCCCGCGGCTGCCTGCAGCTGATTCGCCAGGGCGCGGTGCTGGTGCGTGATGTCGACGACATCCTCGAGGAGCTCAGCCACTGGGCGGCCGCGGTGGTGCCCATGGTTGCCTCTCAGGCGCCCGACACCGAGGGCGGCAGCGTGGCCGATCCGCTGCTGCGCTGGCTGAGCGACTCGCCCTCTCCCCTCGATGCGCTGGTGAACCTGACCGGCCTGAGCGTGCCCGACTGTCAGCGACGGCTGCTGGAACTCGAGCTCGAAGGCCGTGCCGCCCAGGCCCCGGGCGGCTGGGTGCGCCTGCCGGAGACCGCCTGAGCGTGCTAGCATATCGACCTTTCTTGATCGCCGCTGCCACCTGGCTGCGGCGGCTGCACTGCCCGCAGGAGACTCCATGATCGTGGCCGATACCCTGGATGCCGCCGTTGCCGCGCTGCGTGATGGCGGCGTGATTGCCTACCCCACCGAAGGCGTGTGGGGGCTGGGCTGTGATCCCGACAACGACGCGGCCGTGGCGCAGCTGCTGCGGCTCAAGCAGCGCGACCCGGCCAAGGGGCTGATCCTGATCGCCGCTTCCATCGAGCAGTTCGCCCCCTGGCTCGAAGGGCTGCCGCCGGAGCTGCATGCGCCGCTGGTCGCCAGTTGGCCAGGGCCCAACACCTGGCTGGTGCCGGACAACGGCCGTACCCATGCGTTGGTGCGCGGTGCCCATGAGTGCGTGGCGCTGCGGGTCAGCGATCACCAGGGCGTCATCGCACTGTGCCAGGCCTTCGGTGGGCCCATCGTCTCGACCTCGGCCAACAAGGCCAGCGAACCCTCGGCCATGAGCGCCGCCGAGGTGCGCGAGATCTTCGGCGACGAACTGGATGCCATCGTCGAAGGCGAGCTGGGTGGGCTCGACCGGCCCAGCACCATTCGCGATCTGCGCAGCGGCCGGGTGCTGCGGGCCTAGTTTGCGGGCGACGCCAACGACGGCGCCAGCCATGCTGGCGTTGAGAAGTGAGCGACGAGGAGAGACAAGGTGCGAGCCAATCTCGAAACGGTGAAGAGCTACCTGCTCGACCTGCAGGACCGGCTGTGCGATGGCCTGGCCGCCGAGGACGGCGGTGCCGGGTTTCGCGAGGAGAGCTGGCAGCGCGAGGCCGGCGGTGGCGGCCGTTCCCGGGTGATGGAGCACGGTCGCGTGTTCGAGAAGGGCGGGGTCAATTTCTCCCACGTTCACGGCGACCGGCTGCCGCCCTCGGCCACCGCGGCCCGGCCCCAACTGGCCGGCCGCGGCTTCCATGCGGTGGGCGTCTCGTGGGTGCTGCACCCCGAGAACCCCCACGTGCCGACCAGTCACGGCAACGTGCGTTTCTTCATTGCCGAGAAGGAGGGCGAGACGCCGGTGTGGTGGTTCGGCGGCGGCTTCGATCTCACCCCCTACTATCCGGTGCACGAGGACGTGGTGCACTGGCACCGGGTGGCCCGCGACGCCTGCGCCCCCTTCGGCGCCGAGGTCTACCCGCGCTTCAAGGCGTGGTGCGACGAGTACTTCTACCTGAAGCATCGCGAGGAGACCCGCGGCGTGGGCGGGCTGTTCTTCGACGACTTCAACGAGTGGCCATTCGACGACTGCTTCGCCTTCCAGCGCGCGGTGGGCGACGCCTTTCTCGATGCCTACCTGCCCATCGTCCGGCGCCGGCGCGACACCCCCTGGAGCGAGCGCGAGCGCGACTTCCAGCTCTACCGTCGCGGCCGCTACGTGGAGTTCAACCTGGTGTGGGACCGCGGCACCCTGTTCGGGCTGCAGAGCGGCGGGCGTACCGAATCGATCCTGATGTCGATGCCGCCGCTGGCGCGCTGGGAGTACGGCTGGACGCCCGAGCCGGGCAGCCCGGAAGCGAAGCTGTATGAAGATTATCTGCGTCCCCGCGACTGGCTGAGTGAAAAGACAGGGGGAGGAGTCTCTTCATGACCGACCAATACTGCGTCTTCGGCAACCCCATCTCGCACTCGAAGTCGCCGCTGATCCATGCCGCCTTCGCCGCGCAGACCGGCGAGGCGCTCGAGTACACCGCCATCGAGGCGCCGCTGGACGACTTTGCCGGTACCTGGCAGCGCTTCGTGGCGCAGGGCGGACGCGGTGCCAACGTCACCGTGCCGTTCAAGGAAGAGGCCTTTCGGCTCTGCGATACCCTGAGCCGGCGCGCCCGGCGGGCCGGAGCGGTCAATACGCTGATGTTGGGCAAGAACGGTCACCGCAATGATTTCAAGATCTATGGCGATACCACCGACGGCGTCGGCCTGGTGCGCGATCTCGAGCACCATGGGGTGGCGCTGGAAGGGGCGCGTATCCTGGTGCTCGGCGCGGGCGGAGCGGTGCGCGGCGTGCTGGAGCCGCTGCTGGCAACGCGGCCGGCGCGTGTCCAGGTGGCCAACCGCACGGCGGCCAAGGCCGCGGCGCTGGCGGAAGATTTTGCCGACCTGGGCGAGATTCACGGCGGCGGTTTCGACGAAGTATCGGGGCCGTTCGATTTGGTGGTCAACGGTACCAGTGCCAGTCTTTCCGGCGATCTGCCGCCGCTGCCCGATGACCTGTTCGCCGAGGGCGCTACGGCCTACGACATGATGTACGGCGCCGAGCCCACCGTCTTCCTGCGCTGGGCCCAGGCCCGCGGGGCGCGGGGTATCGACGGGCTCGGCATGCTGGTGGAGCAGGCCGCGGAGTCGTTCTTTCTGTGGCGCAACAAGCGTCCGGAGACGGGGCCGGTGAGGGAGAGGCTCCGACATTTGCTGAGGCACGAGCGTTGAAGTGGTGAGTTGACGCCTTCAACGCTGCTTCCTAGGTTGGGTTGGAGATATTCATGCCGGGCTGCGTCATCGGCATGAATAACAACTACAATCCGAGGAAAATACAGTGAAAAACAAGATCAGGGCCGGAGTGCCCATCCAACTCGTTTCCGCTGCGGTAAGCCTGGGGCTAATGGTAGCCGGCGGCCAGGCTCTGGCTCAGGAGCGTGTCGCTTCCATCGACCTGATGACCACCACCGAGTCCTACGATCCCATCCGCTACGAAGCCGCCTTCATCATCGCCGAGCGCTGGCGCGAACTGGGCTTCGAGGTCAACGTCCAGCCCACCGAGTTCAGCCCGCGCTGGAGCGCTTCTACGATCAGCAGGACTTCGACGCGACCATTCTGGGCTGGAGCGGGCGCACCGACCGCCTCGATCCGCAGTTCTTCCTCAGCACCCTCGATTCGCGCCAATCCAACCCCGGCGGCAACAACCCGGGAGGCTACGAGAATCCGGAGTTCGACGCACTCTTCGATCAGCAGTCCCAAGCCTTCGACATGGACGAGCGCCAGCGCATCGTCCAGGAGATGCAGGAGCTCTACAAGCCCGACGCGCCGTTGGTGGTGCTGTTCCATCGCGACGAGGTAGTGGCCTTCAATCACGACGCCTTCGAAGGCATCAATCCCATGGCCGGCGAGGGACTGTACAGCGAGTGGGGACCGATGGAGGCGCGCCCGGTGGGCGATCGCGCCACCCTGCGCATCGGCGGCCCGCAGGAGCCGGACAACCTCAATCCGCTGGCTTCCACCTCGGTGTGGGGCTGGAAGTGGATGCGCCTCTACTACGACCGCCTGGTGCGTCTCTCCGCCGACGTGGAGCCGCTGCCCTGGGCCGCCGAGTCGGTGGAGCAGGTCGACGACAACACCGTGGCCGTCACCCTGCGCCAGGGCATGACCTTCCATGACGGCGAGCCGGTCACCGCCGAGGACGTCGCCTTCACCTGGAACTACTATCTCGACCAGGACTACAGCTATTTCAACTCCTACCTGGACGCGCTGGAGCGGGCCGAGCAGGTCGATGAATACACCGTGCACTTCCACCTGAGCGAACCGTCGGCCTCCTTCGCCAGCATCTCGCTGTCGCAGATCCCGATCCTGCCCAAGCATCTGTGGGAGGAGATCGAGGATGCTTCCACGCTCTCGCCCTCGCAGATTCCCACCGTCGGCTCCGGGCCCTTCGTGCACGAGCGCTTCGACCGCGGCGAGTTCATGGCGCTGAGCAAGTTCGAGGACCACTTCCACGCCGACGAGATCGCCGTGGACGGCGTCGAGTTCATCATCTACGCCGACATGGAGGGCGTCTACACCGGCCTGCAGACCGGCCAGATCGACGTCACCGCCTGGCGCATGGAGCCCGGCCAGATCGGCCTGGCCGAGGGTGAGGAGCACCTCACCGTGGTCAACGTGCCCGACTTCGGCTACTTCCACATGACCTACAACCTGCGCCGTGAGCCGTTCGACGACCGTGCCGTGCGTCGCGCGCTGACCATGGCCACCGACCGCGAGCGCATGGTCAACGTGCTGCTCGACGGTCGTGGCGAGGTGGGCTCCAGCGTGATCGCGCCAGTCAACACCTTCTGGCACGACCCCTTCGTCGAGCGCTTCGACTTCGACATGGAGGCTGCCCGGGCCGAGCTCGAGGAAGCCGGCTACGCCTGGGACGACGAAGGCCGCCTGGTCAGGTAAGCCTTTTTCGAGCCGCGTACGTTTCCCTCTCACCGCTCACAAGGCGGTGAGAGGGAGTGCCAGTCGTCAAGAGCGAGTCTTCCATGTCGTCACGCAGAAGCTATCTGATACGCCGTGTGCTGCACGGTCTGATGGCGTTGTTCATCATCGCCACGCTGCTGTTCTTTCTGTTCCGCCTGGGACTGCCCGATCCCACCGCCGCCCTGATCACCGAGGGGCTGAGCCCCGAGGAGCGTGAGCGCATCCGCGCCAGCTTCGGTCTCGACCGGCCGATCTGGGAGCAGTACTTCCTCTACCTGGCCAACATCCTGCAGGGCGATTTCGGCTACTCCTTCCACTACCGCGCACCGGTGGCCGACATCATCTGGGAACGACTCGGCAACACCATGGTGCTTATGCTGCCGGCGATCCTGCTGGCCTATGCCGTGGGCGTACCGCTGGGGGCCTGGCTCTCCTGGCGCCGCGGCAGCCGCACCGACACCACCGGCATCTTCGTCGGCCTGATGTTCCGCTCGGCGCCGATGTTCTGGACCGGCATGATCGCCATTCTGGTGTTCGGCATCGCGCTGGGCTGGCTGCCGACCAGCGGCATGCGCACGCTGCCCTACGAGGCCACGGGGTTCTTCGACAAGATCTTCACCCTCGACTTCCTCCACCACCTGATCCTGCCGGCGCTGGTGGTGGCGCTCTACTACCTGGGCTCGCCGCTGCTGATCATGCGCAACACCATGCTCGAGGTGTACGGCGAGGACTTCATCGAGATGGCCCGCGCCAAGGGCCTGCCGGAGCGGCGCATTCTCTACGCTCACGCCGCGCGCAACGCGCTGCTGCCGGTGGTGACCCAACTGGCGGTGACCGTGGGGCTGGCCGCTGGCGGTCAGGTAGTGGTGGAGGTGGTGTTCTCCTGGCCGGGGCTGGGGCGCGAGATTCTCAACTCGGTGCGCACCTCCGACTTCCCCCTGGCCCAGGCCAGCTTCCTGGTGATGGCGGCCTTCGTGGTCACCCTCAACCTGCTGGTGGACATTCTCTACACCTTGCTTGACCCGAGGGTGAGCTTCAAATGATCGGATCCCGCATACTCAAGAGCGCGCAGGAACCGCTGCGCGCCATGATTGGCGATCGCCTCTCCCTGGTGGGCGTCGTGGTGCTGTTGTCGATCATTTGCATGGCGCTGTTCGCGCCCTTTCTCTCCACCCATGAGCCGCTGGCGGTCAACGAGCGCGAAGAGGGCTCGCTGCTGGCGCGCAGCGTCGAGGGCGAGCGGACGCGCTGGGTGCAGCTGCCCGCTCTCGGCGAGCGTACCCTCAACGCGGCGGACTATCGCGACGGCGTGGGGCTGGCCGTGGGCCGTGACGGTGCCGCCTGGCGCTATCGCGATGGCGAGTGGAGCGAGCTCGAGGCGCCGCTCGCCGCGACCCTGATCGACGTTGCCATCGGTCCCGACGGCGCTGCGCTGGCGGTGGGGGTGGGTGGCGCCGTCGCCCTGCTCGACGATGCCGCCGCGGGCAGCGACTGGCAGGCCCTCGAGGCACCGGTGACGGTGGCGTTGACCGGCGTGACCTGGCTCGACGGTGCCACGGCGCTGCTGGTGGGCGTCGACGAGACGATCCTGCGCCTGGACGTTGCCAGCGGCGAGTTCGAGGCACTGGAAAGTCCGCTGGGGCGCGGCATGAGGCTCAACTCGGTGGCGGTGGATGCGGACGGCAGCGCCTGGATGGTGGGGGAACGCGGCCTGACCCTGCGCCTCGACCCGGACGACGACAGCCTGTCGCTGGAGCGGCTGCCCACCAACCGCGACCTCAATCACATCCACCTGGCCGAGAGCGGCCACGGCCTGATCGTCGGCGAACGCGGCACGCTGCTGGCGCGCAGCGCCGTGGGTGAGCGCTGGCAGAGCCAGGACTCCCCGGACTCCCGCGCCATGCGCGCCGGCTGGGTCACCGACGAAGGCCACGCCTTCGCCGTGGGCCGCAGCGGCATCGTGTTCGAGCGCGAGACGGACGAGTGGCGGCTGGTACCCAGCGAAGAGGAGCGTCACCTGCGCGCCCTGATGGTCACCGGGGAGGACTACTTCGCCCTCGGCTCGGATCGCTTCGTCAACCGCCTGGCCCCGCCCTCCGGCGAGCACTGGTTCGGCACCGACCATCTCGGTCGCGACCTCTACAGCCAGAACGTGCACGGTTCGCGCATCGCCCTGCTGGTGGGCTTCATCGGCGCCGCCCTGGTGGTGCTGATCGGCGCCAACGTGGGGCTCGTCGCCGGCTATTTCCGCGGCCGCACCGAGACCGTGCTGATGCGTACCGTCGACGTCATGTACGGCATTCCCTTCGAGCCCTTCGCGCTGATCCTGGTGCTGCTGTTCGAGCCGAGTCTGCTGATCGTGATACTCGCCGTGTCGTTGCTCACCTGGCGCACCGTGGCGCGGCTGATCCGCTCCCAGGTGCTGAGCCTGCGCGAGCGGCCCTTCGTCAAGGCGGCGCGGGTGGCGGGAGCCTCGGACCTGCGCATCATGTATCTACACATCTTCCCCAACGTGATGCCGCTGGTCTTCCTCGAACTCGCCATCATCGTCGGTGTGTCGATCATCGCCGAGGCGACGCTGTCGTTCCTCGGCCTGGGGCCGCCCCAGTCGATCTCCTGGGGCGGCATCCTGCACAACGCACGGCTCTCCGGCGCCTGGCGCGACGCCTGGTGGTGGAACCTGCCGCCGGGGCTGTTCATCATGATCACGGTGCTCTCCGTGTTCTTCATCTCCCGCTCGCTGGAGCTGGTCGCCAACCCACGCTTGAGGGCACGCCGATGACCGATCAACGACTGCTGAAGGTCGAGGACCTGGCCATTCACTACCGCACGGGGGCGGGGCCGGTGCAGGCCGTCGACGGCATTCACTTCGACCTGCGCCCCGGCGAGGCGCTGGGGCTGGTGGGCGAGTCGGGCTGCGGCAAGACCACCGCGGCCAAGGCCATGCTGCGGCTGCTGCCGCCCAACGGCGAGGTGCCTCGCGGGCGCATCGACTTCGACGGGCGCGACCTGGTGGGGCTCGACGCCGAGAGCATGCGCAAGGTGCGCTGGAAGGAGATCGCCTGGATCTCCCAGGCGGCGATGAACGCGCTGGACCCGGTCTATACCGTGGGCGACCAGATCCTCGAGGCAATGAACGCCCACATCAAGATCAACCGCAAAACCGCCTGGGCCCACGCCGAGGAGCTGTTTCGTGCGGTGGGCATCGACCCGGGACGGCTCTCCGCCTACCCCCACGAGATGAGCGGCGGCATGAAGCAGCGCGCGGTGATCGCCATGGCCCTGGCGCTGGACCCGAAGCTGATCATCGCCGACGAGCCGACCACGGCGCTGGACGTGGTGACCCAGGCGCAGATCCTGGCGCGGCTCTCCAAGCTGCGCCGCGAGCGCGGCATGGGGCTTTTGTTCATCACCCACGACATCTCGGTGGTGGTGCAGACCTGCGACCGGGTGGCGGTGATGTATGGCGGCCACATCATGGAGACCGGGCCGGTGCGGGAAGTGTTCGGCACGCCCTTCCATCCCTATACCATGGGCCTGACCAACGCCTTCCCGACCCTGGAGGGGGCCCAGCGCGAGCTGATCTCGATACCGGGCAGCCCGCCGGACCTGCTCAATCCACCGTCGGGCTGCCGTTTCGCCGAGCGCTGCCCCTTCGCCACCGAGCGCTGCGTGCGCGAAACGCCGCCGCTGCATGCGGTGGGCGAGGAGCGCCAGGCGGCCTGCCACTATCCGGATCAGGCCGAGGCCTTCCGCGTGAAGGCGGCGCTCAACGAGACCTGGGCGGTGGTGGGGGAGCGCCTGAACGAGCCGGTACAGGGTGCCGGTTCCATCGAGCACCTGGAGGCCGAGGCGCCGCTGCTGCTCGAAGTGGAGGAACTCAAGAAGCACTTCCCGGTGGAGCAGGGCTTCCTCGACGGCCTGCGCGGTCGTAACAAGGACCGCAAGGTGCATGCCGTCGACGGCATCTCCTTCGACCTGCGCGAGGGCGAGATCCTGGGCCTGGCCGGCGAGTCGGGCTCGGGCAAGACCACCACCGGCGAGATGCTGGTGCGCCTGCTCGATGTCACCGAGGGGGAGATTCGCTTCGAGGGGGCCGATATCGCCCAGCTCAGCGGCCGCGAACTGAAGACGTTCCGGCGCCGGGCGCAGATGATCTTCCAGGACCCCTATCAGACCCTCAACCCGCGCTTCACCATCTTCGACATCGTCGCCGAGCCGTTGATCATCCATCGCCTGGCCGAGGGTGAGGCGCTGCGCCAGAAGGTGGTGGAGGCGCTGGAGCGGGCCGGGCTCAAGCCGGCCGAGGTCTACGCCGAGCGCTTCCCCCACGAACTCTCCGGCGGCCAGCGCCAGCGGGTTGCCATCGCCCGCGCCATCGTGCTGGAGCCGCGTTTCATCGTCGCCGACGAGCCGGTGTCGATGCTCGACGTCTCGATCCGTGCCGGGGTGCTCAACCTGATGCACCGCTTTCGCAACGAGCTGGGCATCTCCTTCGTCTACGTCAGCCACGACCTGCCGACTATCCGTTACGTGGCGGATCGCACGGCGATCATGTACCTGGGCGAGATCGTCGAGGTGGGGCCCACCGAGCAGGTGGTGCGCGAGCGCAAGCATCCCTACACTCAGCTGCTGCTGGAGGCGAGCCCCGAGCCGGACCCCGCGGTGATCAAGCCGCCCCTGGAGAGCGCCGGGGAGATCCCCAGCGCCGTGGAGCCGCCCAACGGCTGCCATTTCCACACTCGCTGCCCCCGGGCCATGGCCCACTGCGGCTGGGAAGGGCGCGACGTGATCACCGCCCTGAGCGAGTGGCGCATCGCCGGTCGCGAGATCGAGTACCTGGGCAGCGCCGAGGTGGCCGGGCTCGACGTGCACCTGCAGGTGCGCGGGGGAGATATCGGGGCCGCGGAGCGCGAGCTGGTCGAGGTGATGAGAGCCAAGCACCCGGCGCTGGCCGAAGCCGGCCGCATCGAGCAGGGCGCCGAGGGAGCCCTGAGCGTGCGCTTCCAGGCGCAGGTCTCGCCCCAGCGGCGGCAGGTCGCCGATCAGCATTCGGTGGCGTGCTATCTCTACGAGTAGCGCTGGAGCTATCGGTCGCGGAACGAGCCGAAGGGGAGAGTCGTAGGAGCGGGTCGCTCCTCGGCAGGTGAGTGCCGCGCAGGGCCGTGCCCTGCGCGGTCGCTGGTATCAGCGTCGCTTGACGTAGAGTCCCGCCATGCACAGCACCACGCCGGCCACCGACAGCAGCATGCCGCCGTTGACCAGCCAGGGCTGACGTTCCACCCAAGGCACGAAGGGCTGCGGGGTGGAGCGGCACACACCGTCGAGGTAGTCCCAGTAGCCGTCCTGGATCAGGGTGCATTCACGCACGCTGCTGAGTTCCCAGAAATAGAGGCCCATCAGTACGAGGATGGGCAGGGTCAGCAGCAGCAGTCCTAGTCTCAGCATTCGTTTTCCAGTCGTCTATGGGGCTTTCAGGGTGTGCAGCAATACATCGGCGCTCCTCAGGGGCGCTGACAATTCGGCTGCCTTCCCGCCTGCCTGGCCTGCTCATAGCGGGCGATGGCGCCTTCCATCTCCTGCTGCAGCACCTGGGTGCGCTGGCCGTGGCTGGGGTGAGTGGACATCCAGGCCGGCGGACGGGCGCCGCCCTCGGCGCCCATGTTGTCCCACAGGTCGAGGCTGGCACGCGGGTCGAAGCCAGCGTCCGCCATCAGCCGCACGCCGATGATGTCGGCTTCGGTTTCGTGGCGCCGCGAGAAGGGCAGCATGATGCCGTACTGGGCGCCGAGGCCCAGGGCGCCCATCAGCTGCTCGCCGCCGGGGCCCTGCATGCCTGCCGCGGATCCCAGTACCGACAGGGCCAGCTGGGTCGAGGTCTGGGTCGAGACCCGCTCGTTGGCGTGACGGGCCAGCACGTGGCCGATCTCGTGCCCCACCACGGCGGCGACCTGATCCTGGTTGCGGGCTACCCGCAGCAGGCCGGTGTTGATGCCCATGTAGCCACCGGGCAGGGCGAAGGCGTTGGCCTGTTCCGATTCGAACACGCGAATCTGCCAGTCCTGGTCGCGCTCGCGCTCCGGCAGCACGGCGACCAGCGCCTCGGCGATGCACTGGGCATAGCGCTGCTCGGCCTGGCCGGCGGGGGGCAGGTCCTGCTGGTACTGATCGAAGGCCTCGCGGCCCATCTGATTGAGCTGGGCGTCCGACATCAGCGTGAGCTGCTGGCGGCCGGTGGGCGAGGTGGTACAGGCAGTAAGGGTCAGGGCCAGGGTGGCCACGGCAACATAACGAATCCAGCGCATGTTCGATTCCTCGTTCTTCAGATCCCTTGAGACCCTGGACGTCGGTGACGGTTCGCCACAAGATACCCCGTAACGACACAACGTCAACCACGAACCGTGGAACTTCCAAGGAGATACCGATGGATGCCGAGTTGAGCAGACGCCTTGGTCGCCTGCTGGATCACGTGGAGCACTGGCTGCCGCCCGCCCCGCAGGAGGTCGACTGGACGCGGGACGTGGCCGCACTGTGGCAGCGCCATGTGCTGGGCGGCCGCTTGTTGCCGGTGCCGCCACGGGATAGCCTTGCCCTCGACGACCTGCTGGGCATCGAGCGCCAGAAGCTGGCGCTGGTCGACAACACCCGCGCCTTCCTGCAGGGCCTGCCGGCCAACCATGCGTTGCTGTGGGGCTCACGCGGCAGTGGCAAGTCGTCGCTGATTCGCGCCCTGCTCAACAGTCTGGCGCCTGAGGGGCTGCGCCTGGTACAGGTCGATCGCCACGATCTGGCCGGCCTGCCACTGCTGGTCGAGCAGCTGCGCGAGCAGCCGCAACGATTCGTGGTGTATTGCGACGACCTCTCCTTCGAGGGCCATGACGACGCCTACAAGGCGCTAAAGAGCGTGCTCGACGGTGCGCTCACCGGTCCGCCGCCCAACGTGCTGCTCTATGCCACCTCGAACCGCCGTCACCTGCTGCCGGAGTCCATGGCCGACAACGAAGGCTCGCGGCTGGTGGGCGAGGAGCTTCATCACGGCGACGCGGTGGAGGAGAAGATCTCGCTCTCCGACCGCTTCGGCCTGTGGCTGGGCTTCTACCCCTTCAACCAGGACACCTATCTGGAAGCCTGCTGCCACTGGGTGACGCACCTGGGCAGCGCCAAGGACTGGGACGCCGAGGCTCGCGCCGAGGCGATCCGCTACGCCACGCTACGTGGCGGGCGCAGCGGCAGAGGGGCCTGGCAGTTCGCCTGCCAGTGGGTGGGGCGGCGTCGGCTCCACGAGGCCCCAGCTGGTTCAGGTCAGCGCTGAGGCGTCAGCTCGCCGTCCTGACCCACGGCGAAGCGCAGGGTCGGCGTAAAGAGGCCGGCGGGCAGGGTTACGCCGAGGCCGCGCAGGCTGCCCGGGGTGATGGCGAGTTCACTGCCTGCCGGCAGCTCGCCCTGGCTCGCCAGCTGCGTGGCCAGCTCGACCATGGGGGCCAGGCGACGGCGGTCGGTGGCCAGCACGTCGAACTCCACCGGCAGGCGCAGGCGGGTGTCATCGCCCGATGTCAGCGTCACGTTCTGCTGGTAGTCGCCGCTGACCGGATCGGCCCCGGGCACGTCCAGGGTCCAGCGGAAGCCCGACATCTCCACCGCCGGCATGCCGACGGGCAGCGCCAGCCCCATGGCCAGGGTGGCCTGCACCGGCAGGCTGCCCGCACCGAGGCTGGAGGCGATCAGCGAAGCGACGTCGCTGGTGTCGAGACCGGCCTGGATCGAGTAGGGACCGATCCGTACGTCCTCCACCCCCAGCGAGGTCACGGCCAGGCGAAAGGCGAACAGACCGGTCTGGGGCAGGGCCAGACAGCCGGCAAGCAGCAGAGACAGACTAAGCGGGGCCAGCAGGCGCCAACGGCGACGCGGCAGCAAGAACGACGACGCGCGACTCAGGAACATCGGTTCCTCCTGTTGGATGAACGACTCAAGCTAAGGGTAGGTTGCAGGGTAGACCTGGGAACGGGTGGCGATACGCCCGATCTGGCGATCGGGCGCTTTGACAGGCATCAGCGGCGTTTGTTGCGTGCGGCCCGAGTGCGTCCCAACTCGCGCTGCTTGGCTTTCTCCCGGTCGCTGGCACCGGCCAGCGGGTCGAAGGGGTTATTGCCAGAGCGAAACTCGAAGCGAATCGGGGTCCCGCGAACCTTGAGCACCTTGCGAAACGTATTGGTCAGGAAGCGTTTGTAGGACTCGGGCAGCGCTTCGGTCTGGTTGCCGTGAACCACGATGATCGGCGGGTTGCTGCCACCCTGGTGGGCCATGCGTAGCTTGATGCGTCGCCCATGCACCAGCGGCGGCGGATGCTGGCCGACGGCATCCTGCAGCAGGGTGGTGAGGCGGTTGGTCGACCAGTGGCTGTTGGCAGAGGCAAAGGCGCGCTCGATGGAGGGGTAGAGATCGCCCACGCCGGTGCCGTGCAGTGCCGAGATGAAGTGCAGGTCGGCGTAGTCGGCGAAGCCCAGCCGACGCTTGATGTCGGCGCGCATCTTCTCCTTGGCCTCGTGCTCCAGGCCGTCCCACTTGTTGACCGCCAGCACCAGGGCACGCCCGGTGGTGAGCACGTAGTCGAGCAGATGCAGATCCTGCTCCACCAGGCCCGAGCGGGCGTCGAGCACCATGATCGCGACATGACACTCCTTGATCGCCTCCAACGTCTTGATGATCGAGAACTTCTCGGCGATCTCGCTGACGTTCTTGCGTCGCCGCACGCCGGCGGTATCGATCAGCACGTAGGGCTTGCCGCGCCGCTCGAAGGGGATCTCGATGGCGTCGCGGGTGGTACCGGCCTCGTCGAACACCACCACCCGCTCTTCGCCGAGCAGGCGGTTGACCAGCGTCGACTTGCCCACGTTGGGCCGACCGATCACGCCGATGCGGATGCCCTTGGTGCCGGTATCCGCCGGGATGCTCAAGTCACGTTCGGGAAAAGGCGCCAGCACTTCCTCGATCAGGCTGGTGACGTTGCGCCCATGCGCGGCGGCGATGGGGCGGGGATCGCCAAGGCCCAGCTGCCAGAAGTCGGCCATGGCCGAGTGCTCTTCCAGGCCGTCGGTCTTGTTCACCACCAGCCAGGTCTTCTTCTGGTTGACCCGCAAGTGGTTGGCAATCGCTTCGTCGGCGACGTTCAGGCCGGCGCGGGCATCGACCAGGAACAGCACGATGTCGGCTTCGTCGATGGCGGCCAGCGACTGCTCGGCCATGGCCGCATCGATACCCTCCTCGTCGCCGCTGATGCCGCCGGTGTCGATCACCGTGTAGGCCTTGTCCCCCAGCATGCCGTTACCGTACTTGCGGTCGCGGGTAAGCCCCGGGAAGTCTGCCACCAGGGCATCCCGGCTGCGGGTCAGGCGGTTGAACAGCGTCGACTTGCCCACATTGGGGCGGCCAACCAGGGCGATCACAGGTGTCATCGGGTAATTTCCAGGGCCTCCAGGCGGCCGTTATTGGTCAGCACGTAGAGACGTCGGAAGTCGGTGACCGGACGCACGCTGATGCCGGAACTGTCGACCCGGGTACGGGCGGTGAAGCGACCGTTCTGGATGTCGATCAGGTGGACGTAGCCCTCGAAGTCGCCCACCACCAGGTTGCCGTCGGCGAAGGCGGGCGAGGTCAGCCAGCGACCCTCGAGGTCGCGGTTGCGCCACACCTCCTCGCCGGTGCGGGCGTCGAAGGCCGTCACGTGGCTGGCCTCGTTGACGGTGAACAGGCGATCGCCCACCAGCACGGGGGTCTGATAGCTGGAGTGCTCGCGCTCCCACAGCGTTTCGCCGCTGGTCGCATCGAGGGCGGTCAGGCGTCCGTTGTAGCTGGACACGAACAGTCGGCCATCGGGAGTCAGCACGGGCTGGCCGCCCAGATCGACCATACGGTCGATCTCGCTGCGTCCGCGGGGTACGGCGATACGACGCTCCCACAGCGGCTGACCGCTGCGGTTGTCCAGCGTGGTCAGGCGGCCGTTGGCAAAGCCGACGAAGGTGACCGGGTCGATCACCGACGGGGTGCCGGTGCCGCGCAGGGTAAGGGCCGGTTCGGTGGTGTTGTACACCCAGCGCTCCTGGCCGGTACGCCGATCCAGTGCGGTAACGGTGCCGTCCACGCTCTGCACCACCAGCAACTGCTGGTTGGGCTGGGGCGCGGCCAGCACTTCGCTGGCGACACGTGAGCGCCAGGTGACCTCGCCGTCGGCCTGGCTGACCGCGAGCACTTCGCCGTTACGGGTACCCAGATAGATCTGCCCGGCCGCTGCCGTCAGGCCGCTGGATACGCCGACCTCGAGGTCGGTCTGCCAGCGCCGCTCACCGCTGTCGGCCGCCACGGCCATGAGTCGGCCGCGTTCGTCGGCGGCATAGATCACTCCGCCGTCGAGGGTGGGGGAAATGGGGTAGACGGCGCGGCCGAGGCCTTGCCCCACGCGCTGGCGCCAGTCGCTACGCAGCTCGGCGCGGGCCTCGAAGCGCTGCAGCTCCTTGGGGGTGTAGCGCGGCTCCGAGCGGTTGGCGCAGCCGGCCAGCAGGCCGAGGGTCAGCGTGGCGACCAGAGCGAGAGTGGTCTTGCGAGCGAGAGTCGTCTTCATAGCGTGGCCTCTTCGGCGCCCAGGTCGTCGAGCTTGAGCTGGACGCCATAGATCGGCTGATTGCGTTGTTCGGCGACGGCAAGCGCTTCCTGCCAGGCCTGACGGGCTTCGTCGGTGCGGCCCAGATGCTGCAGGGCGTCGCCGCGCACGTCGGCCTGCTGGGCGGCGAGGGCTGCCGGGATGTCCCGTGCCAGGGTGTCGAGAGCCGCCTCGGCATCGCCCGCGGCCACCTGCAGTCGGGCCAGGCGCAGCCGTGCCAGGCCCTGCATGTAGTCGCGGCTGCTGGACTCGATCACGCCTTCGAGCGCTGCGCGGGCGGCGTCGAGGTCGCCGGTCTCCACGGCCAGGCGGGCATCGATCAGGCGCGCCAGGTCGGCATACAGGGTGCGACCGTGATTGTCGGTGATCTCGGCGACCAGGCTGCGGGCTTCGTCGATCTCGCCGCTGTCGGTCAGGTTGACCAGGTGCTGGTAGCGCATGGAGGCCGATGCCGACTGGTTCTCCTGATAGTTCTGCCAGGCGTTCCAGCCGACCACGCCGGCAATCGCGATGGCGACGCCGGCGATCAGCGCCGTGCCGTTCTCCTTCCACCAGCGCTTGATGGCTTCCAGCTGCTCTTCTTCGGTTCTCAGCTCCGCCACGGGCGGTCTCCTTTCACTGCAATATCGGTTCGATCAGGCGCGCTCGTCGCTTGTCGTCATGCTGGCAAGGGTGTCGATCAGAGCGCCCTGATCCAGGCTCATCTGCTCGCGCTCCTCGCGCAGGAATTTCAGCGTGGCGCGGCCCGCATCCAGTTCGTCTTCGCCCAGCAGCAGCGCCAGGCGGGCACCGCTCCTGTCGGCCTTCTTGATCCGGCTCTTGAAGCTGCCGCCGCCGCAATGCAGCTGCAGGCGCAGCTCGGGCAGCTCGCTTCTGATCCGTTCGGCGAGCAGCATGGCCTGGGTGGTGGCGACATCATCCATGGGCAGCACGTAGAGGTCCAGCTCGCCCAGGGCGGCGTCGGGCACCAGCTCCAGGGTCTCGAGCAGCAGCACCAGCCGCTCGATGCCCATGGCGAAGCCTACCGCCGGGGTCGGCTTGCCGCCGAGCTGCTCGACCAGGCCGTCGTAGCGACCGCCGGCACACACGGTGCCCTGGCTGCCGAGTGCGGTGGTGGTCCACTCGAATACGGTGCGACCGTAGTAGTCGAGACCGCGTACCAGGCGTGGATTGATCACGTAGTCGATGCCGGCGGCCTGGAGCAGGGCGGTGAGGCCCTCGAAGTGCTCGCGCGAGGCGTCGTCGAGATGATCCATCAACTTGGGCGCATCGGCCAGCATCGGCGCCATGTCCGGGTTCTTCGAATCGAGAATGCGCAGCGGGTTGCTGGTCAGGCGGCGCAGGGAGTCCTCGTCGAGCTGGTCACGGTGCTGCTCGAAATAGGCCACAAGCTTGTCGCGATAGGCGGCGCGCGCCTCGCTGGAGCCCAGCGAGTTGAGTTCCAGGGTGACGTGATCGCTAAGGCCCAGCTCCCGCCACAGGCGGGCGGAGAGCAGGATCACCTCGGCGTCGATGTCCGGGCCTTCCAGACCGAAGGCCTCGACGCCGACCTGGTGGAACTGGCGGTAGCGCCCCTTCTGTGGGCGCTCGTGACGAAACATCGGGCCCTGGTACCACAGCCGCTGGGTCTGGTTGTGCAGCAGGCCGTGCTCCATGGCGGCGCGCACGCAGCTGGCCGTGCCCTCGGGGCGCAGGGTTAGGCTGTCGCCGTTACGATCCTCGAAGGTGTACATCTCCTTCTCGACGATATCGGTGACTTCGCCGATGGAGCGGGCGAACAGCGCAGTCTGCTCGACGATGGGGGTGCGGATCTCGGCGTAGCCGTAGCGCTGCGTCAGCGCCTGTACCTTGCCTTCGAAGTACTGCCACAGGGCGGACCGGTCCGGCAATAGGTCGTTCATGCCGCGGATGGCCTGGATCTTCTTCTTGCTGCTGTCGGACTTGCTCAACGATGGCTCCTTGATGGTCAACGGCGGATCAGGCCCCGCGGGCGATCAGATCCTTTTCGGCCTGTTCCTTCTCGCGCACCTTCTCGCGAATCAGGCGCTCCAGGTCGTCGACCAGATGGTCGTTGGTCAGTTTGGTGGCGGGCTTGCCGTCGATGTAGATCAGATTGTTGGGCGTGCCGCCGGTCAGCCCGATGTCGCTCTCCTTGGCTTCGCCGGGGCCGTTCACCACACAGCCGATCACCGAGACGTCGAGCGGCGTCATGATGTCTTCCAGGCGCTCTTCGAGGGCGTTCATGGTGCCGATGACATCGAAGTTCTGGCGCGAGCAGCTGGGGCAGGCGATGAAGTTGATGCCCTTGCTGCGCAGGCGCAGGCTCTTGAGCATGTCGTAACCGACCTTGATCTCCTCCACCGGGTCGGCGGCCAGGGAGACGCGAATGGTATCGCCGATGCCGTCCATCAGCAGCATGCCGAGGCCGATCGACGACTTGACCGTGCCCGAGCGCAGGCCGCCGGCCTCGGTGATGCCCAGGTGCAGCGGCTGTTCGATCAGCTTGGCCAGTTGGCGATAGGCGGCCACGGCCATGAACACGTCGCTGGCCTTGACGCTGACCTTGTACTCCTGGAAGTCGAGGCGGTCGAGGTGGTCGATGTGGCGCATGGCCGATTCCACCAGCGCCTCCGGCGTGGGCTCGCCGTACTTGCGCTGCAGCTCCTTCTCCAGCGAGCCGGCGTTGACCCCGATGCGAATCGGGATGCCGTTGTCGCGGGCGGCGGCCACCACGGCACGCACGCGCTCTTCCTTGCCGATGTTGCCGGGATTGATGCGCAGGCAGTCGACGCCAAGCTCGGCCACGCGCAGGGCGATCTTGTAGTCGAAGTGGATGTCGGCGACCAGCGGCACGTTGACTTGTTGCTTGATGCGGCCGAAGGCTTCGGCCGCGTCCATGCACGGTACCGAGACGCGTACGATATCGGCGCCGGCATCCTCGAGGCGTTGAATCTGGGCCACGGTGGCGGCCACGTCCAGGGTGTCGGTGTTGGTCATGCTCTGCACCGAGATGGGGGCGTCGCCCCCGACCGGCACCTTGCCGACATGGATCTGGCGCGACTTGCGACGCACGATGGGCGATGGGGAATGCATGTCACTCTCCCAGGGTGAAACGGGCGACGTTGTTGGCGCCGGCGCGAGCGCGCAGGTCGATGCGCTCGCCGGCCCAGCTCAGTTCGACGCCGGTGGCATTGCCGATGGTCAGGCGGAACGGTGGCTCTCCTTCGACGGTCGCGGTGGTGCCGGGTTCCTGAAGGCCGACGAAAACACGGCTGTTGGTGGCGTCGAAGATCTCGGTCCAGGACTGCTCGTTGAAGGTCAGCTGCAGCACGGTGCGGTCGGCAGGCGCCGCCACGTCGGTCGCTTCGGGCTCCTCCTCGACGACGATATCCTGGGCGGTAGCCTCCTCGACGATGGCCTCTTCCTCGTCGGCCGTCGCTTCGCCGGTCTGGGCCAGCAGGGCCTGGGCGCCGCTGGGGTCGACTTCGCCGAAGGGTCGTGCGACCTCTTCGTTCATCGGGTCGACGCCTTCGAGCGGCACCGGCGGCAGCGCTTCCTCGACCTCGGGGCGCGGCTCTTCCTCGATGGTGGTGGTGCCGTCGAGGGTCTCGACCGATACCGGTTCGCCATCGTCGACGGCGGGCGGTTGGTTGCCGTCGCGGCTCTGCCACCACACCAGGGTCAGACCGATCAGACCGGCAATCACCAACAGCGTAACGAGCTTGAACAGCCAGGCGCCGATGCGCGATGGCGGCTTGGTGACCTGTACCGGGGTGACCCGCTGCTCGCTCTCCTGGGAGCCGAAGCGGTCCGTATAGGCCTGCAGCACGGGGCGGTCGTCGATGCCCAGCAGACGGGCATAGGCGCGCAGGTAGCCGCGGCGATAGGTGGCCACCGGCACCTGCTCGTAGTTGTCCTCTTCCATGCCGGTAACCACGGCGGGGCGCAGGTTCAGCGCCGTGGCAACCTCTTCCCGCGACAGGCCTTGCGTTTCACGCTCTCGGCGAAGCATCTCCCCGGGAGAGGCCTGGGATCCGAGGCCGACGGCATCGATATCTTGGTTATCGCTCATGGCTGAGCATCCTTCAGTCTTGGAATCGTTGATCAATGTGCGTCACGCTGGTTGTCAGAGCCGGGGGTGACGGTCATGTTCGGTGCGTTGGCGGCGATTTGTCGGGCCAGCGCCTGGGCTTCCGGCGTCATGCCGGCAAGCCCCACGAATATCTCCAGCTGTTGCCTGGCGCGGTCGGGGTTGCCCTGTTCCAGCTCCAGTTCAGCCAGGGTGAAGTAGCTCCTGGGATTGCGCGGTTCGAGGCTGCGGGCGCGCTCCAGGCTGTGGCGTGCCTGGTCGATCTCGCCAAGCTCCCACTGGCACTGGCCCAGGTTGGTGAACAGCTGGGCTCGGTTGGCATAGCGGGTATCCTTGGAAGCTGCCTCGAGCTGCTCGCAGGCGCGCCGTACCTGCCCCTGTTCATAAAGAAAGACGGCATAATTGTTGCGTGCGCGGCTGTTGTTCGGTGCCGCGGCGATGGCCCGCTGGAACGTCTCGTCGGCCTGCTGCCGTTCGCCCTGGCGCTGATAGACGATGGCCATGGCCTGCAGCGCCTCGGGGTCGTTGGGCGCGCGTTCCAGGGCGCGGTTGAGCGCGGACATGGCCCGCGGCAAATTGTTGCGCTCCAGGTAGGCCATGCCCAACTGGGTGAAAGCTTCCGTCGGGTCTGCCTCGGCCTGCTGCTCGGGTTGGCTGGCACAGCCGGAAAGCCACAACGACACGACCGCCATGGCGACCAGCGGGGGGCATCGGCTTGGCAGGTTGGGGAAGCGCGTCATGGCATCCTCATGGTCGGGCCTGTCGGGCTGTGGATGTTTCGCTTGCCTGGCGCCCGAGCGGCGCTGGCCAGGGACGAAAAAAGCCTGTTCATCAAAGCGCCGTGACGAGTTGAAGTCAAGGCAGCCCGCCGCTTCAGTCGGCGTCGATCTGGATCGAGCGAATGTAGCGCTCATGACGCCGGGTGCGATCCTTGACGCGACCCACCAGTTGGCCGCAGGCGGCATCGATGTCGTCGCCGCGGGTGGTACGGATCGGTGCCGTGTAGCCCAGCTCGTAAAGCCACTGCTGGAAGCGCATCACCTGGTTGCGTGACGGTTTCTCGTAGCCCGAATGGGGGAACGGGTTGAACGGAATCAGGTTGATCTTGCACGGCAGCTCGCGCAGCAGCTCGGCCAACTGCTGGGCGTGCTCCTGTTGGTCGTTGACGTCCTTGATCACGGTGTATTCGACGGTGACCATGCGGGTGTCGTCGCACTTGGCCAGGTAGCGATGACAGGCGTCCAGCAGGGTGCGGATGTTGTACTTGCGGTTGAGCGGCACTAGCTCGTTGCGCAGCTCGTCGGTGGCGGCGTGGAGCGAGATCGCCAGGCTCACGTCGAGCTCGTCGCCGAGCCGGTCGAGCATCGGTACCACTCCCGAGGTCGAGAGGGTGACACGACGCTTGGAGAGGCCGTAGCCGTTGTCGTCGAGCATCAGCTTCATGGCCGGCACGACGTTGTCGTAGTTCATCAGCGGTTCGCCCATGCCCATCATCACCACGTTGGTGACCGGACGATTGGCGGTATCCTTGCGCGGCCCCACGCTGCGCTGGGCGACCCACACCTGGCCGATGATCTCGGCGGCGGTGAGGTTGCGCTGAAAGCCCTGCTTGCCGGTGGAGCAGAAGCTGCAGTCGAGCGAGCAACCCACCTGTGACGATACGCACAGGGTGCGGCGCTTGCCGTTGTCGGCCGGGATCAGCACCGTTTCCACGTAACTACCGTCCTCCACTTCCAGCACCCACTTGCGGGTACCGTCGCTGGAGGTGCCTTCATAGACCACGCCGGGGCCGCGAATCTCGGCCACTTCGGCGAGCCGCTGACGCAGCGCCTTGGAAAGGTTGGTCATGGCCTCGAAGTCGTCGCAGCCCTCGTGATGAATCCACTTCATCACCTGGGCGGCGCGAAACTTCTTCTCGCCGATGGAGAGGAAGAAGGCTTCCATCTCCTCGCGAGTCAGGCCGAGCAGATTGATACGTTGGGCGGTGGTGGCGGTCATGGCATCACGCAGATCGGGGCAGGGCGGGAGCGGGGGGCGTGAGCGCCCCCGCGAAAAGTGCCTGGCCTGGGTGGCTTAGCGGGGACAGATCTCGTCGGCGCTGAAGAAGTAGGCCACCTCACGCTCGGCGGAGGCCGGCGAGTCGGAGCCGTGTACGGCATTGGCATCGATGGTCTCGGCGAAGTCGGCGCGGATGGTGCCCGGCGCGGCCTCCTTCGGGTTGGTGGCGCCCATCAGGTCGCGGTTCTTGGCAATGGCGTCGTCGCCTTCCAGTACCTGCACGACTACCGGTCCGGAGGTCATGAAGCCCACCAGATCCTTGAAGAAGGGGCGCTCCTTGTGCTCGGCATAGAAGCCGCCGGCCTGCTCTTCGGAGAGGTGCAGCATCTTGGCGGCAACGACCTTGAGGCCGGCCTTCTCGAAGCGGGAGATGATCTCACCGATGGCATTCTTGGCGACGGCGTCGGGCTTGATGATGGACAGGGTACGTTCGGTTGCCATGAGGGCCTCTTGGTTGCAGTGTGATGGAGCTGAAGATGCAAGGGTGCAGCGCCACGCCGCACCCGCCCACCGGTGAGGTGTCGGTACGGCGCGGCGCCAATAGAAATCCAATGCGTTCGGTGTCGCCGGGTCATCGCCCAGGCGGCGCCATCGATGGGCGCAGAGTATACCGCTGCCGGCAGGCGTTGAACAATCGCCACTCCTGCGGAAAGAAACGCTGCACAAGTCGGCGAGCGGAGTGAAGCGTAAGGCGCACGCAGCGCAGACACCGGAGCCTATGCGGTACTAGGTGAGGATGTCGAGCAGCGCGCAACGCAGCGATTTGCCCGCGCAGACACTTGTGCAGCGTTTCTTCAGACGGTGAAGCTCTCACCGCACCCACACTGATCCTTCACGTTCGGGTTGTTGAAGCGGAAGAAGCGGTTGAGCCCCTCCGAGACGTAGTCGACCTCGCTGCCGTCGAGCATCGGCAACGCCTCGGGGGTGACGAAGACGGTCACGCCGTGCTCCTCGAACACCGTGTCGTCATTGGCTGCCTGGTCGGCGAAGTCGAGCACGTAGCTGTAGCCGGAGCAGCCGCTGGGCTTGACCGAAACCCGCAGGCCAAGACCATGCCCGCGTTCCGCCAGCGCCCGCTGAATCTGTTCGGCGGCTGAGGGGGTAATCGAAAGGTGCGCCATGTTGGTACTCCTGCAGCAAAGTGGCTGAGCGGCGATCAGCGTCTCAGGCCCGGTAGGGCATGACGCAAGGCCTCGAGCGCGGCCTCGATGTCGGTCTCGTCGGTGAAGCGGCCGAAACTGAAACGCAACGAGGCCAGTGCCAGCGCGCGCGGCACGCCGATGCCCTTCAATACATAGGATGGCTCTACGCTGGCGGAGTTGCATGCCGAACCGGTCGACAGGGCAATGCTGCGCAGGGCCATCAGCAGCGATTCGCCGTCCACACCCTCGAAGGCCAGGTTGAGAATGTTGGGCACCGCCACGTCGATGGCGGTGTTGCAATGGATGCCGTCCAGCTCCGACAGTCCATCGAGCAGTCGGTTCCGCAGCGCCAGGATGCGTGCCTGATCGGCTTCGCCTTCGGCGGCAGCCAGCTGGAAGGCTTCGCCCATGCCGACGATCTGATGGGTGGCCAGGGTGCCGGAGCGCATGCCGCGCTCGTGGCCGCCGCCATGGATCAGCGGCTCGATGCGGATGTCGGGGCTGCGCCGCACGTAGAGCGCGCCGATACCCTTGGGGCCGTAGGCCTTGTGGCCGGAGAGGGACATCAGGTCGATGCCCAGTCGGCTCACGTCGAGATCGATGCGGCCCGTCCCCTGAGCGGCATCGACGTGAAACGCCGCGCCGCCGGCATGTGCCACCTCGGCCAGTGCCGCCAGGTCGTGGATGCAGCCCAGCTCGTTGTTGACCGCCATCAGCGAGACCAGTGCGGTGTCGGGGCGCATGGCCTCGCGCAGCTGCTCGGGCTGGATACGACCATCGCTGCCGGGCGTCAGCCAGGTGACCTCGAAGCCCTCCCGTTCGAGCGCTGTGGCAGTGTCCACTACCGCCTTGTGCTCGACGATCGAGGTCACTAGATGCCGGCCGCGTTCGCGATTGGCACGCATGAAGCCGATCAGGGCCAGATTGTCGGCCTCGGTGGCGCCGCTGGTCCAGACGATCTCGCGCGGGTCGGCGGCGATCAGGTCGGCGACCTGGCGCCGGGCGTTCTCCACCGCCTGTTCTGCCTGCCAGCCCAGCATGTGACTGCGCGAAGCGGGGTTGGCGAAGATGCCGTCCAGGGTCAGATGGCGCTGCATGACCTCGGCGACGCGCGGGTCGACCGGGGTGGTGGCGGCATAGTCGAGATAGACGAGTGCGCTCATTGTCTCGCGGAATTCTCCGGTCTGCTCCTCGTGCCGAACGATCAGGGCGAAGAGGTCAGGATGGTGTTGGCGTCGTGACGGGCGCTCTGGCGAGCCGCGATGCGGCGTACGTCGCCGTGATCGACCAGCTGTCCGAGAGTGATGCCGTCGAGAAAGCCGCGGATCTGGTCGGAAAGTTCGCACCAGAGATGGTGGGTCAGGCAGGTGTCGCCCTGCTGGCAGTCCGACAGCCCCTGGCAGCGCGTGGCGTCGACCGATTCGTCGACGGCGTCGATGACTCGCGACACCGAGATTTCCGCGGCGGGGACCGCCAGCAGGTAGCCGCCGCCGGGGCCACGCACGCTGTTGACCAGTCCGGCACGCCGCAGGCGCGCGAAGAGCTGCTCCAGATAGGGCAGGGAGATCTCCTGGCGCCGCGCGATATCGGCCAGCGAGATGGCGCCCTTGTCTGCGTTCAGGGCCAGGTCGAGCATGGCGGTGACGGCGTAGCGTCCCTTGGTAGTCAAACGCATGGCAGGCTCTTCAGACGCATCGGGTAGCGTACCTCGGCCCTCGGTCGGGCGGGGCGAAACGGCCCGCCGCCAGCGGCGAGCAAGGATGATAGGCCATTATGGTAAAGCCCGACTGCCAAGGTCAACCATTGCCGCGAGGGGGCTCGCCGTTGCCTTGATCTCCATCATGCTCGGTTCTGGAACCGGCGGTGGGGCCGCAGCAGGCGTCGACATCGGAAAGGATATCGGCGAAGTCCTCGTCGCGCAGCTCCGGCAGCTTGCCCTCGCGGTAGCTGGCGTCGAGCTTGCGCAGGGTGCTGCACATGCGCTCGATGCGTTCGTCCACGGCATGCATGTGGTCGAGCATGGCCTGGATCGAGCGCGCCACCGGGTCGGGCATGTCTTCGCTCACGCCGTAGGCGTCGAAGCCGAACTTGCGGCGCATCGCTTCGCGGCGCTCCGGGTCGACCTCCAGCACCTCGGCGGCATCCGGATCGGCTCGCTTGACGATCTTGCCGGGGATGCCCACCACCGTGGCGCCGGCCGGTACCTCCTTTGTCACCACCGCGTTGGAGCCGATCTTGGCGCCGGTACCGACGGTGAAGGGGCCGAGGATCTTGGCGCCGGCGCCGACGATGACGCCGTCTTCAAGGGTCGGATGGCGCTTGCCCTTGTTCCAGCTGGTGCCGCCCAGGGTGACGCCCTGGTAGAGGGTGACGTCGTCGCCCACCTCGGCGGTCTCGCCGATCACCACGCCCATGCCGTGGTCGATGAAGAAGCGCCGGCCGATCTTCGCCCCGGGATGGATCTCGATGCCGGTGAGCCAGCGCGAGAAGGTCGACAGGGTGCGGGCCAGCCACTTGAGGCGCTTGTGCCACAGCCAATGGGCCAGGCGGTGCAGCAGCAGCGCATGCAGTCCCGGATAGTTGGTGAGCACTTCCAGGAAGTTGCGTGCCGCCGGATCGCGGTCAAAAACGCTGTTGATGTCCTCGCGCAGTCGTTGAAACATGCAGCGGTCCTTGGTGACGGTGAGGCGGCCTGGCGGCGGGAATCGGTAACAGACTCATCATATGGGGGCGCGCCGGGCAGCGTTCAAGGATTTTTCGGTGCGGCCCGGATGCGTCGCTACGCTTTGCCGTCGCCGTCTTGGTCGGCCCGGGGTGCAACGACTGCCTGGTCGGCACTCGGGCGCCCGGCGGCACACTTCTCGGTGGCCGTGAGCATACCGCGCAGGATGTTCAGCTCCATGCGCTCGGGGCGCGCGCGCAGGGTGAAGCGCCGCAGCCTGGCCATCAGTTGGCGCGGCAACGCCGGGTCGTGAAAGCCGATGGCGATCAGGGTGCGCTCCAGGTGAGCGAAATAGTGCTCCAGTTCCTCATGGCTGGCCAGCGGCTGGTGCGGCTCCTCTTCCTGCTCCGCCTCGGCTCCAGCGGCGGCGAGCCAGGCCAGGCGGCACTCGTAGGCCAGCACCTGCACGGCGGCAGCCAGATTGAGCGAACTGAAGTCCGGGTTGGTGGGGATGTGCACGTGGGCGTGGCAGCGCTGCAGCTCGGCGTTGGAGAGCCCGCTGTCCTCGCGGCCGAACACCAGCGCCACCCGCGACTCGGGGCCGGCGAGTTCGGTCGGCAGCCGCTCGCCCAGCGCGCGCGGGGTAATCATCGGCCACGGCAGGGTGCGCGAGCGGGCGCTGGCTCCCACCGCCAGGGTGCAGTCGGCGACGGCTTCCTCGAGGGTCTCGACCACCTGGGCGGCGTGCACGATATGGTCGGCCCCCGAGGCGCGCGAGATGCTCTCGCTGGTCAGCGGCTCGCAGCGTGGTGAGACAAGGGTCAGGTCGCCAAGCCCCATGTTGTGCATGGCGCGCGCGGTGGCGCCGATATTGCCGGGATGACTGGTGCCGATCAGCACGATACGAATGCGCTCGAGCATGCGGGGCTGCCTTTGCCGTATGAAAGAAAGCGAGCCGCCGAGTTTACCACGCCTGCCGGTGGCAATGGCGCGTGGCGGGCGATTCTGCTAGGATGCGCGCCACGCGTTCGGCCGTGCAGCTCCCTTCGACCCGAAGGCCACGTTCGAACTAGCCTGTTCTTTAACATCACCGACGCTCCAAGGCCCGATCATGCATCCGATGGTCCAATTCGCCCTGCGTGCCACGCGCAGCGCCGCCGAACAGTTCTTGCGCATTCGTGAGCGCATCGAGAACGCTCACGAGGAACACAATCTCGAGCGCCTGCTCGAGGACACTGCCCGCAACGCCGAGACGCTGATCGTGCGTCAGCTCAACCGCGGCTACCCCCAGCACGGGGTCGTGGGCCGCTTCACGCCTCACCGTGCCGGTGAAGGCGAGGGGCGGGACATCGAATGGCGCATCGAGCCCTTCCATGGCTATTCCAGCCTGGGCGTGGCCGGCAGCGGCTTTGCCCTGTCGGTGGTGTGCCTGGACAAGGGCCGCCCGGAGCATGCGGTGGTGATCTGCCCCTACAGCGACGACGAGTACCTGACCAGCCGCGGTCGCGGCGCCCAGCACAACGGCAAGCGCATTCGCGTGCCCAAGGCCAGCGCCATCCTCGGCACACGCATCGCCATGAGCCTGCCCGAAAGCTGGCAGCGCGCACGGCACCTGCCCACCTATCTGACCCTGATTCAGCAGCTCGGCCCCCAGGTCGAGGCGCACTTGGCCACCGGCAGCGGCCTGCTCGACATGGCCGAGCTGGCTGCCGGCCGTGTCGACGCCGCCTTTGTGCTCGGCCTGGAGGAGCAGGACCGCCTGGTCGGCACCCTGCTGCTCAAGGAGGCCGGTGCGCTGATGGGCACTCCCGACGGCCAGCCCAGCGTCGAGGCGGAAGGCCAGCTGATGGCCGCCGGTCCGCGCCTGTACAAGGCCCTGGTGCAGCAGCTCAAGCCGCATTTCTGAGCGGCGACACAGCCCGAAACGAAACCGCCCCCGCAGCACTGCTGCGGGGGCGGTTTGCGTTACAAGCCCAAAAAAGCAAAGGTTCCAGAACACAGGAAAGCCACCAGAACGCAGCGAGCGAAGGTAGGTCGGGCGTCGCCGGAGCGCAGGAGCCGGAGTTTACTGGAGTAAATGAGGATTCTGAGCACCGCCGGCGCCCGAGATACCGAGCGCAGCAAGTTATGGTGGCTTTCCTAGGGAAGCTGCTCCTCTTCTTCGTGCTCCTCCTTCTTCGGCGGAATCAGGTCCTTGCGCTCCAGCTTCACGGCGAGCAGCAGGGCGGCCGCCACGTAGATGGAGGAGAAGGTACCCACGACCACGCCGAGGATCAGGGCGATGGAGAAGTGGTGGATCATGTCGCCGCCCAGCAGCAGCAGCGCCATCAGCACCAGCAAGGTGGTACCAGACGTCGCCAGCGTGCGTGACAGGGTAAGGTTGATCGCTTCGTTGAAGATCGCCGGCATGTCGTCGATGCGCGAGGTGCGGATCGTCTCGCGGATGCGGTCGTAGACGACGATGGTGTCGTTGAGCGAGTAGCCGATCACCGCCAGCAGTGCCGCCAGCACGGTGAGATCGAAGTCGAGCTGGAACAGCGAGAAGATGCCGACCACGATCAGTACGTCGTGGAACAGCGCTAGCACGGCGCCGATGGCGAACTTGTACTGGAAGCGGAAGGCCACATAGAGCATCACCACGCCCAGGGCCACCAGCAGTCCCAGACCGCTCTGGTCGCGCAGCTGCTCGCCGACCTGAGCACCGACGAACTCGGCGCGTACTAGCTCGACGGTATCGCCATCGGCGCGCAGCAGGGCGACGACCTGGTCGCCGACATCGGGCTCGAAGGCCTGCTGCAGACGGATCAGCACCTCGGTGGAGGCGCCGAAGGTCTGCACCGAGACATCGCGGAAGCCGGCCTGTTCGAGCACCTGGCGAATGGCATCCAGCGATGGGGCCACGGTATAGCGGACTTCTACCAGGGTGCCGCCGGTGAAGTCCAACCCCAGGTTGAGCTGCTGGAACAGCAGCGAGACGATCGACGCCACGAGCAGCAGGGCCGAGATCGCGAAGGCGATACGGCGCTTGCCCATGAAGTCGAACTGTCGATTGACGAGGGTTTTCATAACCACCTCAAGTTGGTGAGCCTTAGATCCAGAGCTTCTTGACCGGTTTGCCGCCGTAGGTGAGGTTCACCATGGCTCGGGTCACCAGCAGAGCGGTGAACAGCGAGGTGATGATCCCCAGCGACAGGGTCACGGCGAAGCCCCTGACCGGGCCGGTGCCGATCGAGAACAGAATGACCGCCACCAGCAGGGTGGTGATGTTGGCGTCGACGATCGAGCTGAAGGCGCGTTCGTAGCCGGCATGAATGGCCTGCTGTATCGACAGTCCGTTGCGCAGCTCTTCGCGTATTCGCTCGAATATCAGAACGTTGGCGTCCACTGCCATGCCCAGCGTCAGCACGATACCGGCAATGCCCGGCAGCGTCAGGGTGGCGCCGAGCAGTGACATGGCAGCGATCAGCAGGGTCAGGTTCAGCGCCAGCGCCACGTTGGCGAAGACGCCGAACACCTTGTAGCGGATCAGCATGAACAGCACGACCAGTACCAGGCCGATCTGCACCGACATCACCCCACGGGCGATGTTCTCCGCCCCCAGGCTCGGACCGATGGTACGCTCCTGGACGAAGTAGATCGGTGCCGCCAGCGAGCCGGAGCGCAGCAGCAGAGCCAGCTCGGCCGCCTCGGTGGGCGAGTCGAGCCCGGTGATGCGGAAGCTGTTGCCCAGTGCGCTCTGGATGGTAGCCAGGCTGATCAGGCCGCGCTCGGTATAGGGCTCGCGCACGGTGACCTCTTCGCCATCCTCCATCACCACCCGGTCACGGGTCTTGTGCTCGATGAACAGCACCGCCATGTTGCGCCCGATGTTGGTGCGGGTGGCGCGATTCATCAGCGTGCCGCCGGTGCCGTCGAGGTTGATGTTGACCTGGGGGCGACCGTTCTCGTCGAAACTACGGTTGGCACTGGAGACGCTGTCGCCGGTGATGATCACGTCACGCATCAGGTCGGCGGTGCGGTTCGGGTTGTTGCGGAAGGCGAAGGTCTCGGTCTCGGCGTCCGGCGTGTCCGGGCGCGCCTCGAGGCGGAACTCCAGGTTGGCGGTGGCGCCCACCACGCGCTTGGCGGCTACGGTGTCCTGCACGCCGGGCAGCTCGACCACGATCCGGTCCGGGCCCTGGCGCTGTACCAGCGGCTCCGCCACACCCAGCTCGTCCACCCGGTTGCGCAGGGTGGTGAGGTTCTGGTTGATGGCATAGTCCTGGATCTCGTTCACCGCCTGATCGGTCAGCGTCATTACCAGCAGCGAAGCGCGGCCGTCCTGCTCGCTGGCGAAGTCGAAATCGCGGAACTCGCGGCTGATCAGCCGGCGTGCCGTATCGCGGTCTTCGTCGTTGGTGAAGGTGATGGTCAGCGTGCGGCCGTCGATGTCGGTGCCGCGGTAGCGGATACGTTCGCTGCGCAGCTGCTCGCGCATGGCGCTGGCGTTGACCTCGAGGCGCTGGGTCACGGCGGCGTCCATGTCGACCTCGAGCAGGAAGTGCACACCGCCGCGCAGGTCGAGGCCGAGGGTCATGGGCGAAGCGGCAAGGTTCTGCAGCCAGCCGGGGGTGGATTCGGCCAGATTCAGCGCCACCACGAAGTCGTCGCCGAGCTGATCGGTCAACAGGTCGCGCGTGCGCAGCTGGTGGTCGGCATCGTCGAGGCGGATCAGCACGCTGGTGTCGTCGCGCTCCACGGCCTTGATGCCGATGCCGGCATCGCGAAGGGTCTGCTGGACGCGCTCGAGCTGTGCCTCATCCAGGGTGGTGTCGCCCTGAACGCTGCTGATCTGCACGGCCGGATCTTCGGGGTACAGATTGGGCAGCGAGTAGACGACGCCGCCAATGAGCACGATGAGTATCAGCAGATACTTCCACAAGGGATAACGGTTGAGCATGGGAGCCCTGCCTAGGTTGCGTATAGAAGGCTACGGGACGGCAGCGCGGCCGCATGTCCGCTTCCGGTCGAGAAGGGAACACCCGGCCGCCAGGCGACCCCCGCCGTTACCCGGCTCGGGAAGAGCCAACGGCAAGGGCGAGGAGCGTCGACGTCAGATGGACTTGATGGTGCCCTTGGGCAGCACGTTGGCCACGGCATTTTTCTGTACGTTGACTTCGGTGTTCTCGGCCACTTCCAGGGTGATGAACTCGTCGCTCACCTTGGTGATGCGCCCTACCAGGCCGCCGCCGATCACTACCTCGTCGCCCTTGGACAGGCCGCCGACCAGCTCGCGATGCTGCTTGGCCCGCTTGGCCTGGGGGCGCCACAGCAGGAAGTAGAAGATCAGCACGAAACCGACCAGCATGATGATCTGGGCCATGCCGCCGCCTGCGGCACCGGCGTCCTGAGCCATGGCCGGAGAGATGAAGAAGTCCAGCATGAGAAGCGTATCTCCTGAGGTAAGTTAAGTCGCGAGTGAGCGTGTTGCCGTCGGCCGGTGGCCCGTCGAGCTGGCGCCACTGGCCGGTCGTTCAATCCGGTGCGTCAGGTACCGGCAGCCCCCGCTGCGCATAGTAGCCTGCCACGAAGTCAGCCAATGTACCCGCTTCGATGGCACCGCGCAAACCGGCCATCAGGCGCTGATAATAGCGCAAGTTGTGGATGGTATTGAGCATCGAGCCGAGCATTTCGCCGCAGCGGTCCAGGTGGTGCAGGTAGCTGCGGGAGAAGTTCTGGCAGGTATAGCAGTCGCAGTCATCTTCCAGCGGGCGAGTGTCGTGGCGGTGCTTGGCGTTGCGGATCTTGATCGTACCGGCGGCGGTGAACAGGTGGCCGTTGCGTGCGTTGCGGGTAGGCATCACGCAGTCGAACATGTCGACCCCTCGGCGTACGCCCTCCACCAGGTCCTCTGGCTTGCCCACGCCCATCAGGTAGCGCGGATACTCCTCTGGCATCCACTCGGGCAAATAGTTCAGCACCCCGATCATCTCTTCCTTGGGCTCGCCCACGGAGAGCCCGCCGATGGCCAGGCCGTCGAAGCCGATCTCCATCAACCCCTCCAACGAACGCCGGCGCAGCTCCGGGTACATGCCGCCCTGGATGATGCCGAACAGCGCCGAGGGCGAGCTGCCATGGGCATCGCGTGAGCGCTTGGCCCAGCGCAGCGAGCGCTCCATGGAAACCTCGGCTTCCTTCTCGGTGGCCGGGTAGGGGGTGCACTCGTCGAAGATCATCACCACGTCGGAGCCCAGCGAACGCTGCACCGCCATCGACTCCTCAGGGCCCATGAACACCTTGGCGCCATCCACCGGCGATCGGAAGTGCACGCCCTCCTCGGTGATCTTGCGCATCTCACCCAGCGAGAAGACCTGGAAGCCGCCGGAGTCGGTGAGAATCGGTTTGTGCCACTGGGCGAAGTCGTGCAGGTCGCCGTGGGCCTCGATCACCTCGGTGCCCGGGCGCAGCCACAGGTGGAAGGTGTTGCCGAGGATGATCTCGGCGCCGATCTCTTCGACCGATTTGGGCGTCATGCCCTTGACCGTGCCGTAGGTGCCCACCGGCATGAAGGCCGGCGTCTCCACGGTGCCGCGGGGGAAGGTGAGGCGCCCGCGACGTGCCCGGCCGTCGCTGGCCAGCCGCTCGAAGGACATGAAGCATTCGTTGCGCATGGAGTTCTCTTCTCTACTGCAAGGCGCCGAAACCGTGGACGCCCTGCGGGTCAGCCATTCTTTGGGTTCGGAACGATTCGGCTCAGGAGCGCTTGCGGCTCAACAGCATGGCGTCGCCATAGCTGAAGAAGGCATAGCGCTCGGCCACGGCTTCGCGATAGGCCGCCATGATCGTCTCGTAGCCGGCGAACGAGGAGACCAGCATCAGCAGGGTCGACTCGGGCAGGTGGAAGTTGGTGATCAGGTTGTCCACGCAGCGCCACTCGTAGCCGGGATAGATATAGATGTCGGTCTCGCCGCTGTAGGGTGCGATGGCGCCATCGGCGCTCTTGGCGCAGGCGCTCTCCAGGCAGCGCACGCTGGTGGTGCCCACCGCGATCACCCGGCGTCCGGCGGCCTGGGCGGCGCGTACCTTGGCGCAGGCCGCTTCGTTCACCTCGATCCACTCGCTGTGCATCTTGTGCTCGCGGATGTCGTCGGCGCGCACCGGCTGGAAGGTGCCGGCGCCCACGTGCAGGGTGACGAAGGCACTTTCGACTCCCTTCGCCGCCAGGCGTTCCAGCAGCGGTTCGTCGAAGTGCAGGCCGGCGGTGGGGGCGGCCACGGCGCCGTCGCGACGGGCGTAGACGGTCTGGTAGCGGTCGCGGTCGGCGAGTTCGTCGGCGCGGTCGATGTAGGGCGGCAGCGGCATGTGGCCGTGGCGCTCCAGCAGTTCGATCAGCGGCGTCTCACCGAGAAAGCGCAGTTCGAACAGCGCCTCGCGGCGGCCCTCGACCACGGCGCGCACGTCGCCCTCGAAGATCAGCTCGGTGCCGGGCTTGGGCGACTTGCTGGAACGGATGTGGGCCAGCCCGCGGTGGGCGTCGAGCGGTCGCTCGAGCAGCATCTCCACCTTGCCGCCGCTGGCCTTGTGGCCGTGCAGCCGCGCCGGGATCACGCGGGTGTCGTTGAACACCAGCAGGTCGCCGGGCTCGAGCAGCTCGAGCAGGTCGGTAAAGCGGCGGTGGGCCAGCTCGCCGCTCTCGCCGTCCACGCACAGCAGACGACAGTCGCTGCGCCGCTCGGAGGGGTAGCGGGCGATCAGCTCCTCGGGGAGCTCGTAATGGAAGTCGGCGCGCTGCATGCAGGGGTCCGCAATAAGGTCGAAACGAGCGGCTGCCGGGCAGCCGCAAACAGCCGGCAGGATACCGAAAAACGGCCTTCGCGTCAGGCCCGCCGATTGACCTGCCGCACCGGCCACGTATAATGCTCGGCGCTGCCGGCGTGGCGGAATTGGTAGACGCAGCGGATTCAAAATCCGCCGGGTGCAAGCCCTTGTCGGTTCGAGTCCGACCGCCGGTACCATCGAAAGAGTAGTCATTGAAACAGTCGCTTATGGGCGGCTGTTTGTCTTTTTGTCCTCCCTCTTTCTAGTGTGTGGTCGCAGAAGGCTCCGCTCAAGCTCGGTAGGCGAGAGCGGATATCGTTCAGTCCCCCATCGAAGATGTGCAGTGCGACCACCCGTTTCTCGACAATCGAGTGATCTGGGATGGCTTGGTTGTTGATGGTGCTCTGCGCACCTATAAACACCTTGGTGAGGCTTGCATAACGCTTCATGCCGTATGAGGTTTAGTGATTTAGCTCCGCGAAGTGATGGTTCTGGTCGAAATATTCAATAAGCAATTCAGTGAGAACCCGTATTTTTCGGGCGGGATGATGCCCTGGCGGGCGGATGACATAGGCACCTCCAGGACGCACAGGATAGCGACTCATAACCGGATCGAGTGCACCAGAGGCTAGGTGTTCCTTAATCAACCCACTTGGAAGCATACCGATGCCAAGTCCGGCAACGGCGGCCGCGACCAGCGCTGCACCATTATCGGCCTTGAAGCGCCCTTGCGGGCGTACTGTGATGATTTTGTTGCCGTCCATGAATTGCCAGGTTTCGCTGCCTTGCAGCAGAGCCTGATGAGCGAGGAGCTCTTCCGGCGTCTCCGGCGCCCCGTGTGCTTTGATATATTCTGGGCTTGCAACAACTGTTCCGTAAATAGTTCCTACACGCCTTGCTACCAAGCTTGAATCCTCAAGATAGCCAAGACGTATAGCGCAGTCATATCCTGCTGCGATGAGGTCAACGACATGATCACTATAGCAAGTGTGAATGTGGAGATGCGGGTGCCGTCGTGCCATTTCTGCGATCACGGGCGCGAAGTGAGTTGAACCGAAAGACAGCGGTGCAGAGACTCGCAACCGGCCACGTAGGTCACCGGCGGGCAGGATCGTTTCTCTGGCCACATCAATTTCTGCGCAAGCTCTGGCTGCATGGTCGCGGAACGTGGCTCCAGCCTCTGTCAGTGCAGCGCCGCGAGTGCTTCGCGCTAGCAGTTGAATCCCAAGTTCCGTTTCAAGCCGGAAAAGCCGCCTGCTAACGATCGACTTGGAAACACCGAGTCGGCGAGCAGCGTGCGATATCCCACCAGTCTCAGCAACTTTCACGAATGTCAGCAAATCTTCAATGTTCAATTCTGTATTCCCTTCTCTCACGGCGTAGCTGTTCAGGATGCCAATAACGAACTTTTATGAAAGCCTGGATACACTTGTTCGTCCCCAAGACACGGCGCTCGTTCTGATAAAGCACCAGCCTTGCCAGCTAGCCAATCCGAATAGCCGAGACTCTTGAATTTGTACGAAAAGTCGGCACGTAGGCAACGCTTTGTACAAGCCAGGCATACCCTCGTGCGAAAGCTACGGGCCAGCTTGTCATAGCGCGTGGCGATTCGCCGTAGCTCCTTGAGCCAGCCAAAGCCACACTCGATTGCGCTGCGCTTCCGAAACCTGGGCTTGTCGAACCCACATGATAGTCTAGGGCGAGATTACCGGTGCATTTCTCGCTGTGCGATGATCGGCTTCATCTGGCGTCGATCGCAGTAGTGGCTCATCGTGCCCTTGGCGGAATTGAGCATATACTGTAAATCGCACTATTTCGTTGGCTCGGGCTGCCCTGGAGTGGCCCGAGCCTGTTGTGGCGTACAGTTGCGGATCAGTACAGTTTAGCCAACGCTTCCTTGGTGAAATCGCCTAGCAATTTCTCATCGCGGGCGTGCACCTTTTTCACCCACGCCGGATCGGCCAGCAATGCACGACCGACAGCGATTAAGTCGAACTCGTCACGCTCCATCCGTGCCACGAGATTATCTAGACTGGCTGGGGCTGAGCTTTCGCCGCTGAAGGCGCCCATGAAGTCGCTGGATAGGCCGACCGAACCGACGCTGATCGTGGGTGCGCCCGTAAGTTTCTTGGCCCATCCAGCGAAATTCAGACCATCGGTACCATCGAGTTCAGGATACTCCGGCTCCCAGAACCGGCGCTGCGAGCAGTGCAGGATATCCGCGCCGGCTTCCACCAGCGGGGCCAGCCAGGCAGCCATCTCATCCGGTGTATTGGCCAGGCGTACGTCGAAGTCTTGCTGCTTCCATTGACTGACGCGGAGAATGATCGGCATATCAGGGCCAACGGCTTCGCGAACGCTCTTGATGACGTCGGCGGCGAATCGGGAACGGTCCTTGAGCGTGGTACCGCCGTAACGATCGTTACGCTGATTGGTGGCCGCCCAGAAGAACTGGTCGATCAAGTAGCCATGGGCTGCGTGGATTTCGACCGTATCGAAACCGAGCCGCTTGGCGTCGGCAGCGGCTCGAGCATAAGCATCGAGTGTGTCAGCGATCGCTTGGTCGCTCATGGCGTTGCCGCGCGGCTGGCCGGGTGCGACGAGGCCGGACGGGCTTTCCACCGGCACGTCCGGTACCCACTCCGTGAGAAAGCTGGCGACCGAGCCCACGTGCCAGATCTGTGGCCCCATGCGGCCACCCGCTGCGTGCACACCATCGATGATGTTTTGCCAGCCAGCGAGCGCTTGCTCGCCATGGAAAAACGGGATGTTTGGCTCGTTGCGAGCGGTCGGTCGGTCGATGGTGGTGCCTTCGGACAGAATCAGGCCAACCTCGTTCTCGGCACGCCGACGATAATAGGCGGCGACGTTGTCGTCGGGTACGCCCGATGGCGAAAACGATCGCGTCATCGGTGCCATGACGATACGGTTCTTGAGCGAGAGTGATTTCAGTTGAAAAGGCTGAAACAGAACGTCGACGTTGGATGAGGCCATGGAGAATGCTCCCAGGATGGATGAGTCTCTAATCGTGGTATATGGTTTATACCAGATACCCGCCGGCAACTTTCAACTCACTAGGTATCCTTGAGGAAACCATCATGCCCAACTCAACTTATCCAATAGCGGCGGCTGCTTGCCCCAGCCGCGTGATTCTCGACCAGATCGCAGACAAGTGGTCAGTGCTGGTGCTGGCGGCACTGTGCAACGAGCCTCTGCGCTTCAACGCGCTAAGGCGTCAGTTGGAAGGCATCACTCAGAAGGCACTGAGCCATACGCTGCGTCGGCTGGAGCGCAATGGCATCGTCGAACGCCGTGTGATCGCATCGGCGCCGGTCGCCGTGGAATACCGAATTACGCCGCTTGGTCGAACGCTTGAAGCGCCTTTTCAGGCGCTGCATCAGTGGACGCTGCAATACCATCATGAAGTCGAAAAGGCGCGAAGCATTTACGATGCGCGCCAGCAGGCATTGGAGGACGAAACCGAGGGCTGCTAGCGGCCTCTTTGCAATTTTTGAGAAGGCTATGGTCTTGCTTGATACGGCTTAGCAACTGAACCATGCTCTTCGAGCTCGAGGCCGACTACCCCTCGCAGTGGGCGCCTCTTGGCGCACTCGATGCCGCAGAGTTCACGTATCTCGAACCGCCCGGCGATAGTCTGTCGGGCTCATGTGCCGATACTTGATGAATACCCGGGCGAGAACCTGGTTCGACGAGTACCCGACCTCCTGGGCGATCTCAGTGACAGAAAGGTCTGTCAATTCAAGAAGTTCGCTGGCTTTCTCCACTCTCAGTCGCGTCAGGTAGACTCGTGGCGGAACGCCGACGCTCTGCTTGAACATACGCGCAAAATGAAAAGTTGAGAGCTGTACCTCGGCTGCCAGTTCATCAAGGCTGATGTCTTCCGCAAGTCGCGTCCGCATCAGTTCCAAGCAGCGATGCTTTGCACACGGGGCTAGGCCGCCCTTTGTCGGCGTGAACGGCGCCCCGTTCAGCCGGCACAGTTCGGCAAGAATCTCGCAGCCGGCGGCCTGCGCCAGGAGACGCGACGGCACCCCCTCCTCGTCAGACAAGGCCCACAGGTTCCGGAGCGCAGATTGTATGGCCAGCGAGTGAAATGACCCTCTATACATTCGCATGCATTCCATCGAGAGGCGTCCGTCTGAGGCTTCATCAAGCACTTTCTGCCAGTGCGTAAGAGGAAACGACAAACTTCGAAGCTGATGGCTGGCATCGACCATGACCGTATTGGCGAAGTTCGGCGCGGCGAGAAAAAAACCGCCCCTTTCGCTCTTCACATCGAAATATCCGCCTCCCATGTTTCCGCTGACACGGCAGCCACCAAGCAGGTCCTGATACAGAGTGAGGTCAGGTACGGCCGGGTCGGACATGTCTCCGGCCGGTTGCGCCGCCTCAAGTAGACTTAGGATTCCGCCGGGCGATTTCATCGTGCGTATATAGGAGGCGAGGCGACCCTCGCGGTACCATTGGGTGAAGGAAGAATAAGTTGTTGTTGTCACTGTAGTGTCCTCTAGTATTTGAGGCTGACTCATGCGGGGGGCTTTCAGTCCGTCATGCACCTCATATCGCTCAGACGCTATTAGGCGAACCCAGCCCCGCCATAGTGGCTAATTTTCTTTATGCCGTGTTAATAAATAGTGACGAAAAGATTCCGCCTGCCATCATGAGTGGGCCATTGGATACAGAGTATTTAGCATGGCAATGTGTACTTAGGAATTAGGCTTGTTGAGCTGTTTTCTTGCGACTAAGGTATAGCGTATCCTTGTAGTGCCCGGTAGCTCTGGCACGCAAATAGCTGTGTTGCCAAATCCGGAACGCATCCAGGATCGGCTGTCACCATAGTCACCACGGGGAAATTCACCACGCCGTTTGCTCCCTTTCCACGCGAAGAGGGAGTTCCACGCGAAGAGGGAGCAAGATCGCCGCCGGTTTCGACGGCGGCGAGATCATCACCAGTGATTATTTTCTGTTGCTTCGCCAGCTCGATCGATTGCGCAGTGCGTTCGCGGACCTCCGCTCGTCCATTCCCCCTCAAGCGCGATGCGTACCTTCCTCGGGATCGAACATCGACATGCCGGCTGCGCCTGCCGCTGCGGGCACTTCGTTCTGCAAGACATCCCAGTGCTCGGCTAGCTTGCCGTCCTCGACCCGGAAGATGTCGATCACCACCTGCGGCTCTTCCGCCCAGCCCTGGATCCGGCCGTGAATGGCGACAAGATCGCCTTCGGCGATGATCAGGCCCGGCTCGTAGTGGACGGTGGGTGACAGGGTCTCGACGATCCCCCGTAAGGCGCCGCGTCCCTGTGGGATGTTCGGATTATGTTGGATGTAATTTTCCGTGTAGAGCCGATCGACTGCCGAGGCGTCGTGGCGTTGGAAAAGCGACGTCATTGCTTCAAACACTAACGCCTTGTTGCGCTGAGGGCGATCATCTGAAGTACGATCTGCGGGGTGTGAGACCGTAAAAGCTCCGGTCATCCGCAGAAACTCACCGTTAGGCAAGGTTGCGTATGAGTGAATCATACCTCGATCATAATCCTGAACGTTTGTGACCGTCGCACCATCATGCTCCTGCCAGCTTACCGCGAAGAGACTGTTGCCGAGGGGCACGACCTGTATATCGACCGTCTAGATTCGGGCAAATGGCCCTTCCTTGATCTCGAATTTCAATTGCGTCACTGACAGTAGCGTCAGAATGACCTGAAGTTTTGGATAGGAAACATGAATCTCCAAGCCAACAGGGAAATTATCTATGGACATTTCACGGCCCCCTATTTGAAGTTCGGCCGGGCTGGCTGAAATTATCACCAACGATATGACAACTTGTTGCAAGAAGAATGACGAGACTCTTACAATCACTGGCTTTTTCGCGACGCGTCGCTGAAAAGTCTCGTCATCCCAGCTCAGGTTATCCTGCGCTGCCAGGCACCGGCGTATTGAGCAACTGCTGCTCCCACATGTAAGCGATGCTGCTGCCACCGCCATGCTGCTTCACGACCTCAAGCACCTCGGCAAGGTGTTCGGTCCGCGCCCAGTCTCGCTGCCATTCGGAAACCAATGCCATCCAGGTCATCATGTTCACACCGGCTGCAATCATGCGCTGGATAGCGACTTCGTGGGCCTCCACTGACGTACCGCCCGACGCATCCGTGATGACCGTGACGTCCCAGCCCTCGCCAGCGGCCTGGATCGCAGGCATGGCAACGCACACCTCGGTCCATAGGCCTGCAATGATCAGCTGCTTGCGGCCCGTTGCCTTGACCGCATCCACGGTCGGCTTGTCCTCCCAGGTGTTGACCCAGGTGCGGTCGATGATCTCCTGCCCAGGGAAGACATCAGTGATCTGAGGAAAGATATCGCCGCCCTGGGCAGCGACCACGCTTGTCAGGATAGTGGGAACGTTGAAGGCTTTGGCAGCCTTCGCCAGGGCCGTCGAATTATTAAGCACCATCGTTGGTTCGTGGCTGTTCAGATTCGCGAGCTGGTAAGGCTGGTGGTCAATCAGCACTAGTACCGATTCTTCAGGACGGAGAAGAGAGTCAAGACCATTGCGAAATTTCATGTTTACATCCTTTTGTTTAGTGGAACGAAAGGGGGCACAGAAATAAAGCTTAGAGATCGAATTTGAACCCTGCGGCGCACAACCTGCTGCGTTGGTGCCGATCTTGCTGCCGATGCGATTCACGTGGCAGGGGAGGATCAAAGAAGATTGCAAACACGGCCGAACACGGGGGAGACTGATTCTGTCCAAAGCAGCACCATCGATAGGCCAGCCGCTCGCAACGATCCGAACATTCCGCTGTTCTATGTCGAGTAAGCGCTCGCCGGCTCGCAGAGTGTCATCGCTGGTATGTACGCGGTGCGCCGCCGCTGGGCCATGCGAATTTACCGAAGATCGGTACCACACCGCGATTGACCGCAAGATCGGCAAATGCACCGCAGCTTCCGCGCCATCCTTTGTTAACGCGCTTGCTAGAGTAATCAGGCTGGGGCCACCGGATACTTTCGTTCGGAATGGAACCCATCTTGAAGAGAACGGCACGGCCCAGCCGTCGACACCGCTCGCCATGACGTCATCCCGGCCATGTCGTCACCAGGTATTGCTTAATCTCAACCAGAAGGAGCGCGGTCATGACTATAATCACCACATCCGACGGCACTAATCTCTATTACAAAGACTGGGGTCCGAAAGGTGCGCAGCCAGTGATGTTCCACCACGGCTGGCCGCTGAGCGCCGATGACTGGGACAGCCAGATGTTGTTCTTCCTGTCTCAAGGCTATCGCGTCATTGCACATGATAGGCGCGGCCATGGCCGATCGGACCAAACTGATACGGGTAACGAAATGGACACGTATGCCTCGGATGTTGCAGCAATCGTTAAAGCGCTGGACCTCCGTGATGTCATCCATATCGGCCATTCGACCGGTGGGGGAGAGGTCGCACGTTATGCCGCTCAAGCCGAGCCAGGTCGCGTTGCCAAGGCTGTGCTGATCGGCGCGGTTCCCCCTGTGATGGTCAAGTCCGACAAGAACCCGAACGGCATCCCGATGGAAGTTTTCGACGGATTTCGCGAGGCGCTGGCCCGGAACCGCGCGCAGTTCTACAAAGGTATCCCAAGTGGCCCGTTCTACGGCTTCAACCGCGAGGGTGCGGAGGTGAGCCAGGGCCTGATCGACAACTGGTGGCGGCAGGGCATGGCCGGCGGTGCGAAGGCGCATTACGACTGCATCAAGGCGTTTTCCGAGACCGACTTTACCGAGGACCTTGAAGCGATCAACGTTCCGGTTCTTTTTCTACACGGCGAAGACGACCAGATCGTTCCGATCGAGAACTCGGCACATAAGGCGATCAAGCTGGTGCGGGACGGAACACTGAAAATCTACCCGGGCCTTTCGCACGGTCTGTTCGCTACCCATCCGGAGATCGTGAACGCCGACCTGCTGGCATTCATTCGCTCATGACGCGAGCATATGGCCCTGAACGGAGCATTCCGATCAGGGCCAATATTCCAAAGCCGTGGCAGGATCGAGCACAATTGCGTCACGTTACTGGCAGGCTATCCGCCATGCTTGGTGTGAAAGGATCAATACATGAATGTTGTCAGAGTCGCAATCGCGGGTTTCGGCGGCGTCGGCCGCGCCACGGCCAATCTGCTCCTCTCCCGACGCGAAGCCTATCGGCAGGTCTATCGGGCGGATGTGCGACTGGTTGCGGCCTGTGGTTCGCGGTCCGGTATAGTGGATGCGAACGGCCTCGAAGCTGAGCGTTTCAATTTACTCGAACCTGGGCTGTCGGGGCCGGACTTCATTGAAGCGAGTGGCGCCGACATATTGATCGAAGCAGGACCGAGTGATTTTCGCACTGGAGGTCCAGGCCTTGCCTACATTCGCTCGGCGCTATCAGCGGGACGCGACACGATCGTCATATCCAAGGGGGCGTTAGTCCACAGCGGTCGAGAGTTACGGTCGCTCGCGCAGACTTCGGGCGTGATGCTGAAGCTCAGCGGCGCGGCAGCCGCCGCTTTGCCTACGGTCGATCTCCTCGAGCATAGCCTGAAGGGCTGCAGGGTGCTTGAGATCGAGGGCGTTCTCAACGCCACCACCAACTTCCTGCTCGACGCAATGACGACGCGAGGACTCGGCTTCGACGAGGCGCTGCGGCAGGCGCAGGCGGGCGGTTTCGCGGAGGCCGACCCGCGCAACGACACCGAGGGCTGGGATACCGCCAGCAAGCTGCTAATCATCGCCAATTTCGGGCTCGGGGCCGAGCTGACGATGGATGATCTTGCCGTGGAAGGCATCCAGACCGTCACCCGTGAGCGCATCGAGGCGTGGCATGCTCAAGGCCTCGTCCCCAAGCTCGTCGGCCATCTCACGAACTCGAATGGTGAAATTCGCGCAAGCGTCGGCATCAAGACCTATCCCCTCGCCGACCCGCTGGCGAATGTGCGCGGAAAGGACAAGGCAATACGCATCATCACCGATGCGATGGGCGAGACCGTTGCCATCGGTTCAGGTAAGGAGCCGCTCGCCACCGCCGCCGCCGCGCTGAAGGACCTCGAGCATATTCTCAAGTCTCGCAGCGCCAGACAGCTCCCGTTTCCTGAAACACCTTGAACCGGCGCACGGTGGAGATCATGATCCGTTCGGCCAGGACTTTCCCGTCGTTCTGGGCAGCCCGATCAGTGGCTACTTAGCTTGATCGCAATGAAATCACCACGCTGAATAGCTGAGCTTTATCTGAGTGTCGTGGGCTTCAAACCAGGCAACTGTCAGATAAAATCGGAATCACTCGAAGTTAATGCCATCTGGCCTGCATGTTCAATGGATAGCTGTTTAAAGCCCGCAGTCTCCTAAGGCCTAGCATTGCCATGTCAAAGGTGCTGTTATGATCGTCATGTTCTCCAGTAGTAAAAGCTGTTTCCTCAATATGGTAGACCGTCGGTTCTTCCGAAAAATATTCCTCCAAGTCCATCATGAACACCTGATGGTCTTCACTCGCCTCGAAGTCCGGCGTGTGATCCTCAAGGGACTGCCATCGCACGATCAGGTTGAATAACTCGGGAGTTTCGATGCCTTGCGCGAGCATGTGACCGCCGTAACCCTTGGCGCGGCTGAGCAAAGGCGCAACTTCGCTGAATGCACGTCTGAACTGCACAATATACTCTTTGCGAACGGGCAGTAGCGCGATTTCATAAATCATAGGACATTCCCTCAAATCGAGTCCAACGGTTAAACATTCACGCTGACGAGATGAGCTTGTGGCTCGACTGCTATTGCGATCTTTCCCTGGAGACCGTTCTTGGGGCTCTCCAGCAGAGCATGGGCGACTGGAATGTCGGCTAGGGAGTACACCGCGCCTACATGTGGCCGCAGCTGACCGCGCGCTACCAACGCACTCAGCTCATCCAGTTTGCCGCGGTTTTGTCGGGTAAAAACGAAGTGATAACTGGCGTTCTTACCCCAGGCCTCAATGATGTTCTGCGGCTGTGCAATATCCACAATCGATACCACTCGGCCAAGTTGTGCGAGCACGTCGGGGCTGCGCGACAAGGTGTTACCGCCAATGGTGTCGAACACGACATCGACGCCGTGGCCATCGGTTTCCCGCAGGATGACGTCGACGTAATCCTCCTCTTCGTAGTCGATGACCACGTCGGCACCCATATTTCGTACGAAATCAACGTTTGTGTCGCGCACGGTGGTGAACACCATGGCGCCCATGGCTTTTGCCACCTGGATCGCCACATGGCCGACGCCGCCAGCGCCGCCGTGCACCAGGATGCTCTCTCCCACCCTGAGCGCCGCACGCACGATCAGTGCTTCCCACACCGTCCCGCCAACCAGGGTCAGGCTGGCCGCCTCGAGATGACTCAGCGAGGGCGGCTTCTTCCCGATAATGCTCTCGGCAGCGACGTGGTACTCGGCATAACTCCCAGGACCGTCAAAAATCTGCGGGGTGTACCAGACTTCGTCGCCTGGCACGAAGCTCGTCACACCCGGCCCGACCGCTTCGACAACGCCGGACACGTCATGCCCGGTAATGGCCGGCAGCGGCACCAGGTCGGAATAATCGCCACGTCGGACCTGATAATCCAGCGGATTGATGGAGGTTGCGTATACCCGCACCAGCACTTGTCCCGCGTGCGGTACTGGCTTGGGTACCTCACTAAGCTCGAACGACTCCGGGCCGCCAAATGCGTTAAGTATCAGCGCTTTCATGATAAATCCTCGTTTCGGAAAAGTGCTCAGTGGTTCCAGTCTGTTGACCCTAGCAAGCGTTTAGATGCAGCGCGGTGCGATACCTGCGATGTGGTTGCCGATCTTGCGGTCAATCACGGCGGGGTAGCGTCCTTCACCCTCGCGGGCATGTAGCAAGCTTGTTAAGCTACCGTCCGCTCAATGGCAAAACTTCTGAGTACGTTAAACGCTAATCAGCTTCAAGCGAGGTCAGGAGCGGGAAACCGTCATGGCTCTTTCAAAGGAGTGCCGTCAAAATCGAGGAAACCAACTCAACTGTCTCGATTTTGGAGTATGGGCTAGGGGCATGTGGACTTGGCTTGGGACAGCAGGGTCGATGAAATTGACCGCAAGATTGGCAACTAAGCAGCAGTTTGCGCGACGCAACTTGTTGAGGCGTTTGCTAGAGTAATCAGGCTCCTTGTTGATCGCTAGCTATGCCCAGCAGGCCGGTTCCGTTCACGTTATCCTCTTTTTTGGAATTCCAGTCATGTAAACAAGGAGATTAACGGCAAGCAATATTTCCTTGATATTGGTTCATTCAGCATGCTTTAGGAGAAGTTCATCATGACCAAAGCATCCGATCTGTTCATCCAGTGCCTTGAGGAAGAGGAGGTGGAGTATATTTTTGGGGTCCCTGGCGAGGAAAATCTAGACTTGCTCGACAGCCTCAGCCGCTCGACCACAATTCAGCTAATCCTTACCCGGCACGAACAGGGCGCAGGCTTAATGGCCGCGACCTATGGCCGGCATACCGGCAAGGCCGGAGTGTGTATGGCAACGCTGGGGCCGGGTGCGACGAATTTGGTCACCGCCGCCGCCTATGCGCAGCTAGGCGGTATGCCGATCCTGATGGTCACTGGGCAAAAGCCGATCAAGAAGTCGAAGCAAGGCCGCTTCCAGATTCTCGATGTGGTTGACATGATGAAGCCTCTGACCAAGTTCACACATCAGCTTGCCAGCGCTGACAATATCCCTAGCCGTGTGCGCGAGGCTTTCCGACTCGCTGAAGAGGAGAAACCCGGCGCGACGCATATCGAGTTTCCTGAGGACATCGCCGACGAGAAGACCGAATCAATGCCGCTCAAGCGCAGCCACACGCGGCGGCCCAATGCCGATGTGAAGTCGATCCGCGCTGCGGTGCATGCGCTTGAAAACGCCCAATCGCCGATCCTGGTGATCGGTGCTGGTGCCAACCGCACCATGACCTGCCGAATGCTGCATCAGTTCGTCGAGAAGACTGGCATCCCTTTCCTCACCACTCAGCTCGGCAAGGGCGTGATAGACGAACGCCACCCCAAGTTTGTTGGTTGCGCGGCCCTGTCAGCGGGTGACTTTGTCCACCGCGCGGTTGAGGCCGCCGACCTGATTGTCAATATCGGCCACGATGTTATCGAGAAGCCACCGTTCTTCATGCAACCGGGCGGTGCGCAGGTGATCTTAGCGTTCCACATATAGAGACAATGGTTTCTATAAGGTGGTGCAGACACATTGAGAACTAGAATAGAAAACTCTGCTCCTAATTAACGCTGCCGTTAAGGCACCACCAGCAGAGTTGGAAGAAATGTCCCGTTAAAGGGATGGCCTATTGGATCCTGTGCAGTTGCGGTCACCCAGATCCCACACACCAAACCGCAAGATCGGCACCGTCTCAGCAGAATCGGCGACGTAGAGCCAGAAAATGCTCGCTAGAATTTTCTTCAATACGTGGCTCCGTACCGCAAGCGCTACCAGCCAGCGGGATCACGGGCCAGCATGCGCCATCAGCCGGAAAAGCGGCTAGACCGGAACGGAATGAACTGACAATGCCTACTCATGACACTCCGCCCCCACGCCTGACAAACAGCTCCGGTGCTTCCGTCGCTGAAAATCAAAACAGCCTTACTGTCGGTGCGCGCGGCCCGATCCTCATGCAGGACTGGCAACTGATCGAAAAACTGGCTCACCAGAACCGCGAGCGGATTCCCGAACGCGTCGTCCATGCCAAGGGTTGGGGGGCGCATGGCATGCTCAGGATAACGGGTGACATATCTCACCTGACTTGTGCTGACGTGTTACAACCCGGTGCCGAGACGCCGATGATCGCGCGATTCTCGACAATGGCCGGTGAGCTGGGTGCCGCGGATCACGAACGAGACGTGCGTGGTTTCGGACTCAAGTTTTATACGGACGAAGGCAATTGGGACTTAGTCGGCAACAACTCGCCGGTCTTCTTCGTGCGTGATCCGCTCAAGTTCCCGGATTTCATCCACACGCAGAAGCGCCACCCGCGCACCAACCTGCGGTCGGCGACGGCGATGTGGGACTTCTGGTCATTGTCTCCCGAGAGCCTTCATCAGGTAACGATCCTCTTCTCGGATCGCGGCCTGCCCGTGAGCCCGATGCATATGAACGGCTACGGTAGCCACACCTACAGCCTTTGGAACAACAAAGGGGATCGGGTCTGGGTCAAATTCCACTTCAAGACACGGCAAGGCCATCGCCATTACACCAACGCCGAGGCTGAGGAGGTCGTGGGCCGAACCCGCGAAGGCTATCAGGAAGCGCTGTTCGGCGCGATAGAGGCGGGAGAGTTCCCGCAATGGACCGTGCAGGTACAGATCATGACGCAGGATCAAGCTGAGGCCTGTCCATTCAACCCATTCGACCTCACCAAGGTTTGGCCGCATGCGGATTTCCCGCCGATCGAAATAGGTATTCTCGAACTCAACTGCAACCCAGAGAACTACTTCGCGGAGATCGAACAGCTTGCCTTCAGTCCATCAAATGTCGTCCGAGGCATCGGCCACTCGCCGGACAGGATGTTGCAGGGCAGGATCTTCTCCTATGCGGACGCCCATCGCTATCGGCTTGGCACCCATTACGAAGCACTGCCGGTCAACAGGCCACGCTGCCCCGTGCACCATTATCACAAGGACGGGGCGATGCGCTTCTTCGACAACATGTCCAACCCGGATGCTTATTACGAGCCGAACAGCTTCGGCGGTCCGATGGAGGACCGCTCATTCGCCGAACCACCGCTCGTTCTGTACGGCCCGGCCGCCCGGTTCGATCATCGGGACGGTAACGATGACTTCAGCCAGCCGCGCGCCCTGTTCCTTCTGTTCGATGACGAACAGAAGGCTCGGCTGTTCGCCAACATCGCGGCTGCGATGTGCGGGGTCCCCGCCTGGATCAGCGAACGGCAGATAGACCTCTTCCGACAGGTCCATCCGGATTTCGGCGCAGGCGTCTCTGTGGCGCTGGATGCATTGGACCCGCAATTCTGAGGGGATTCGAGCAGAAAAGGTTGACATTTATGAATAGGAACCTAGCAATCGAAGCCATCATCGTTTCGCCTTCCCGGAAGATCTGAACTGGTGCTGGCGGATGCCAGTAGCAGATCTGTGTATGAGGAATAGAGGGAACTAGCGCACCCCTTGCACCATTTCGCTACCTGCCGCTGATTGTTTTATAAGTTGTTGAAATGCACCCTATCCTTCGAAGGAGTAGTGTCATGTCAAAAGAATTACTCGAAGTTTTGACCCCCCGGAACAGCCAGATCATCTTCATCGATCAACAGCCTCAAATGGCTTTCGGTGTGCAGTCTATTGATCGGCAAGCCTTGAAGAACAATGTTGTAGGCTTGGCCAAGGCGGCGAAAGTGTTCGGCATCCCAACGACTATCACGACCGTCGAAACCGAAAGTTTCTCGGGTCACACGTACCCAGAGTTACTGGCTGTCTTTCCCGACCATGAGATTCTTGAGCGTACCTCGATGAACTCCTGGGATGATCAGAACGTGCGTGACTCTCTGGCCTCTAACGGCCGCAAGAAGGTGATTGTCTCCGGGTTATGGACCGAGGTGTGTAACACAACCTTCGCGCTTTCTGCTATGCACGATGCAGGATACGAAATCTACATGGTTGCGGACGCTTCCGGCGGTACCTCGCAGGAGGCTCACGACTATGCTATGCAGCGTATGATCCAGGCCGGCGTGGTACCGGTGACCTGGCAGCAGGTACTGCTGGAGTGGCAACGCGACTGGGCCCATCGGGATACTTACGACGCTGTTATGGGAATCGCTAAGGAGCATTCTGGCGCCTACGGTATGGGCATCGACTATGCTTACACCATGGTTCACAAGGCTCCTGAGCGTGTCAAACATGGTGACCGTGTCGGTCCTAATCCAGCTGACAAATAAACACAGATCAAGTCTAGGGGAACGATACAGGGACGGCCGTTCTCTCAGGCTAAGGCTAGGTAAAGAGACGTTCAAATTCTTGTGAGAACAGTTTTCGGGTAAAGCGGGGCACACGTATGTCAACCATCGAGGTGGGCTATGATAATCTATGTCTTGTCATTGGGAGCTGGCCTACTAGTTGGCGTCATCTATAGTCTACTGAGCGTACGCTCACCGGCACCTCCTTTGGTAGCGCTAGTCGGTTTGCTCGGCATTCTGATTGGCGAGCAGGTCGTTCCAGTCAGTAAACATTTATTGACTGGCTCCGCCTTCAGTGCTGCTTGCACAAAGTCACAAACGCTCGATCATGTGCTTGGACAGTTGCCTGGTCGATATGCTTCGAAAAAGGCGCCAGAAGATAAACCCTCGTAAGCAGTGTATTAGGACGCTGACACGCCTTTTGTAAAGGAAGTACCCTCATGCCCAACTCTACTCCCGACATTATTTTCTATAACGGCCAGATAACAACGCTCGATCGGGCCAACCCAACTGCCACTGCGGTCGCGATCAAGGATGGTAAGTTCCTGGCCGTTGCTTCAGATCAGGAAGTCATGACCCTTGTTGGCGACAGTACCCGGGTCGTGGACCTAAAGCGTCGCAACGTATTGCCTGGTCTATACGATAATCATACCCATGTGGTACGCGGCGGCCTGAACTACAATATGGAGCTACGTTGGGATGGTGTGCGCTCGCTGGCTGACGCAATGGATATGCTTAAGCGTCAAGTCGCCGTGACTCCGGCGCCACAATGGGTACGTGTGGTGGGTGGTTTCACCGAGCACCAATTCGTTGAGAAACGTCTGCCGACGATCGCTGAAATCAACGCTATCGCCCCCGATACTCCTGTCTTTTTGATGCATTTGTATGACCGTGCGCTACTTAATGGTGCCGCCTTACGCGCCGTCGGCTATACGAAGAAAACGTCCGAACCGCCTGGCGGCCAGATAACCCGCGATGCCAATGGCAACCCCACCGGCCTGCTGTTGGCTAAGCCCAATGCGATGGTTCTCTACTCCACGCTCGCAAAGGGGCCGCAGCTCCCATTCGACTATCAGGTCAACTCCACACGGCATTTCATGCGTGAACTAAACCGCCTTGGAGTGACTGGCGTGATCGATGCGGGTGGGGGCTTCCAGAATTACCCAGAAGACTACGAGGTTATTCAAAAGCTTTCCGACGAAGGGCAGATTACCGTTCGTCTGGCCTACAATCTCTTCACGCAGAAACCCAAGGAAGAAAAAGAAGACTTCCTGAAATGGACGTCCAGTGTGAAATACAAACAAGGCGATGACTACTTCCGCCATAACGGCGCCGGCGAGATGCTTGTGTACTCGGCTGCTGACTTCGAGGATTTTCGCGTTGAGCGTCTCAACATGCCGCCAGAAATGGAAGGCGAGTTGGAAGAAGTCGTGCGTGTGCTAGCAGAAAACAAGTGGCCCTGGCGGTTGCATGCCACCTACGACGAAACCATTACTCGAGCACTGGATGTATTCGAGAAGGTTAACCAGGACATTCCGCTGGATGGTATAAACTGGTTCTTTGACCACGCTGAGACCATCTCTGAAAAATCCATTGACCGTATCGCTGCACTGGGTGGCGGCATCGCGGTGCAGCACCGCATGGCCTACCAAGGCGAATATTTTGTCGAACGCTATGGTGCTCGTGCTGCCGAGGCGACCCCACCCGTCAAACGCATGCTCGAGAAGGGCGTTAAGGTATCCGCTGGAACCGATGCTACACGCGTAGCCTCTTATAACCCCTGGGTGTCGCTGTCGTGGATGATTACCGGAAAAACGGTCGGCGGTCTCGGTTTGTATCCGCGAGATAATCTGCTTGACCGTGAGACGGCGCTGCGCATGTGGACCGAGAAGGTGGCATGGTTCTCCAACGAGGAAGGCAAGCGGGGCCGCATTGAGGCCGGCCAGTTCGCTGACTTTATCGTACCGAGTAAGGATTTCTTCAGCGTGCCTGAAGACGAGATATCCTTCCTGACTTCCGACCTAACGGTAGTGGGTGGGCGCGTTGTCTATGGTGACAATGATTTTGCGCCACTGGACGACAACCCACTACCGCCTGCCATGCCTGACTGGTCGCCGAGACGCACCTTTAAGGGCTACGGAGCCTGGGGCGAGCCAGAGGGTGCAGGCAAGAACTCCCTGGCACCGTTACACGCTCAGGCGGTGGCCACCTGCGGCTGTGTCAGTGCCTGCGGTCTACATGGTCATGATCATGCTCAAGCTTGGGCCTCCCCAGTTCCAACATCGGATCTTAAAGGTTTCTTTGGAGTTCTCGGCTGCTCTTGCTGGGCCGTGTAAGGGGACACATCTAATGCATATATTCGTTTCGTTGGGGCCAAGGTCACGTGGTTTGCAAGGGCTAGAGACATGAACAAGACCCCGTCCACTTCTCTTCCCGTAGCGCCGGACAATGCGTTTGCTCCGTTGCGGCAGACTCTCTTCGCCGTACTCTGGGCGGCCACCATCATCGGCAGCATTGGCAGTTTCGTGCGCGATGTCGCCAGTGCTTGGTTGATGACTGATCTATCTTCCTCGCCTGCGGCCGTCGCTATGGTGCAGGCTGCTGCTGCTCTGCCGGTTTTTCTCCTGGCGATCCCGGCAGGTGTGCTTTCCGATATGCTTGACCGGCGTAAGCTGCTGATCGGCGTTCAGCTTCTGCTTGCTGGTGTCAGCGTTTGCCTTGTCATTCTATCGCTTACCAATCAGCATTCTGTGACATCGCTGATAATGCTCACTTTTATAGGAGGCATCGGCGTTGCTCTGATGGGGCCAACTTGGCAGGCCATCGTTCCTGAACTGGTAGACAAGAAAGACTTCAAAAACGCAGTGGGACTCAACTCGCTGGGGATCAACATTGCCCGTGCCGTAGGTCCCGCGTTGGGCGGCCTGCTGCTGGCCAGCATGGGGGCAGCGTTTACCTATGGTGTAGACGTTCTAAGCTATGTATTTGTAATTGCTGCGCTGATTTGGTGGAAACGGCCGGCAACGCAACGGGATGCCCTATCCGAGCGCTTTCCAGGCGCTTTCCGGGCCGGGCTACGCTATGCCCGCGCCAGTCGTGAGCTGCATGTGGTTCTGCTGCGCGCCTTTCTCTTTTTTGCGATGGCCAGCTCAGTCTGGGCACTGCTGCCTCTGGTAGCGCGTCAGTTACTGGAAGGTGGCCCAAGCTTCTATGGCATATTGCTTGGAGCTGTTGGCCTGGGGGCAATCGGAGGGGCTATTGTGATGCCTCGCCTGCGTATGTATCTTAGCGCCGATGGTCTACTTCTCATCTCAGCTTTAGTCACTTCGGCCGTCATGGTATTGCTATCTCTGGCACCGCCTAAATGGCTTGCAGTGTCCTCTCTGTTAATCCTTGGGGCTGCTTGGATTACTGCGCTGACGACGCTCAATGGTGTGGCTCAATCCATTCTTCCTAACTGGGTGCGTGGCCGCTCTCTTGCAGTATATCTGACGGTGTTTAATGGTGCCATGGCTGCTGGAAGTTTGACGTGGGGGGTAATCGCCCAAGGAATTGGCGTGTCGTTGGCGCTACTATCTGGCGCGGTCGGGCTAGCGGCGATCGGATGTATTGCACATCGCATCAAGTTGCCCAAGGGCGAATCTGACTTAGCACCGTCCAATCACTGGCCCGAGCCGCTAACGGCTACTCCAGTCGAGTATGACCGTGGACCGGTACTTATCCAAATAGAGTATCGGGTTACCCCGGAAGATCGTTCAGATTTTCTAAAAACATTGGCTAGGCTCTCGGCTGAAAGACGGCGCGATGGCGCCTATGCGTGGGGAATTACTGAGGATTCCGCCGATCCCAGCCTGATGCTGGAATGGTTCCAAGTCGAATCCTGGGCCGAGCATCTACGTCAACACAAGCGCGTTTCTAAATCAGCCGCCGATATCCAAGAGGAAGTCCTGCGTTACCATCAAGGAAAGGAGGGGCCGGTTGTGCGCCATTTCCTGACTTTCAATTATCCACATGAAGGAAAAGCATGAGGTCTTTTTCAAGGGGTGAATTCTGAGTGTTGGTGTTTCTGTTAAGTGATATAAAAATAACGGGCTCCTGATGGCTATTGCCCATGGAGCGCATGTTGAGTTGTCTGCCGGGTGATACAATAAGGAGAAAGCAATGTCTGGTATACCTGAAGGCTCTTTTTTCATTGAGCATGAAACTGGCGATACCAAAGGGCGCTATATGGTCGAGCTCAATGGGGCTAAAGCAGAGATGACCTACTCGAAAGCAGGTGGTTCGATGATTATCATTGATAGCACCGAAGTGCCTGATGCCATGCGCGGGCAAAAAGTGGGTGTGGCACTAGTGTCTAAAGCGGTGGAAGATGCTCGCTCTTTAGGTAAGAAAATCATGCCCTTATGTCCATTTGCAAAAGCACAGTTTGCACGTCACTCAGAGTGGCGAGATGTGTTGCTGTAAGGTGCTCGCCACATTTACCTAACCCTCATTTCTGGAGAAAAACCATGAGTTGGATGCCTGATTTAGAACCAAAGTGCCCATCTGTCGGTAGTTTGAGTGATATAGAGACACTGATTGTTCCTCGCGCACGAGACCTGGGTGGTTTCGAGGTGCGTCGTGCGCTGCCTGCCCCGAAACGGCAGATGGTAGGGCCGTTCATTTTTTTCGATCAGATGGGGCCAGTCGAGTTCCTTAAGGATGAAGGTATTGATGTTCGCCCACACCCCCATATTGGGTTGGCCACAGTTACTTATCTATATCAGGGGGAGTTTCAGCATCGTGATAGCCTGGGGACTAATAAAATAATCCGTCCTGGTGCGGTTAATTGGATGGTGGCGGGAAATGGAGTCACCCACTCGGAGCGCACCAGTGCTATCACTCGTCAGAGCAAGCACTCGGTATTGGGGGTGCAAACCTGGGTTGCGCTTCCCGAAGCTTATGAAGACCAGTCTGCTAGCTTCGAACATCATGGCGAAGAGTCTCTGCCGTTGCTGGAAGGTGAGGGTAAAGAAGTGCGCCTGATTCTAGGCACGGCCTGGGGAGAGCGGGCACCGGTACAGACCTTCTCTGAAATGTTTTATGCAGATGCGATACTGCAACCAGGTGCAAAGCTCCCGTTGCCGGATGGACATGAAGATCGTGGTATTTATGTCATGTCTGGTAGTGTCATTGTCGCAGGGGAAACCTTCGGCGCTGGTCGTATGATGGTATTCCGGCCAGGCGACCCTATAACCATTGGGGCCGGTGAGGCTGGAGCTAGACTAATGTTGCTGGGAGGTGAAACATTAAATGGTCCTCGTTATATCTCCTGGAACTTCGTCGCCTCTTCCAGGGAAAAACTCGAGGACGCCAAGCAAGCATGGATAGAGGGCGATTTTGAACATGGCCGCTTTCGCCTTCCGCCGGGCGACGAGGCTGAATTTATCCCTTTTCCTGAACAGTCTGGAAAATGAAACCGAAAAAGCTAGCTGCCTAGGGTAAGGTGTGCGTCAGGCAACGCCCCGCGGCAGGGCTGATTGAGCGAAGCATCATGCCGCCGCTGGGCGTCGCTATTTGCACTTTCCTTGATGTACCTCCCTATCCGCTGCATGCTGAGGCCTATACTCGGAGCTGAGGACTGTGGAATGGGTGTGAAGACATTTGCCTGGGTGCTGGTGGCACTCGGGCTGGCAATGGTGCTGTACGGCTGGCAGGTGCGGAACCCGGCGGCATTCGTGGGCATGGCGCTGGCCGCGGTGGGTATCGTGGTGCTGGCCACCTCGGGGCGCCGACCGGGCGGCTGATCCCTCACGCAGCTCTCGCTCGGGCCTGACTTTCATCGGGCTTGGGCTTACCATAGTTAGAGTCACAGTCCTTCTCCCGTCGGGGCGAAGGGCTGTTTTCGTTGCATGGCCGGCAGCCATCAATCCCATAAGCGGCGCTGCCGGTGCCAAGGAGGTTGTATGTCATCTCGTCCCCCCATCATCATCAACCGCCTGGACGCAGAGCGGCTGCAGCGCCTGATCGACCAGGCCGACGACAAGGATCGCTTCGTGGCCGACTGCCTCGAAGAGGAGCTCGAGCGCGGCGAGGTGATCGATCCGGAAGACATTCCGGAGGATGTCGTCAGCATGAACAGCCAGGTGCAGTTCACCGATCTGACACGTAACCGTCAGATGATACGCACGCTGGTCTATCCCCATGCATTGGCCACGACCGAAGACGGCATCTCGGTGATGGCGCCCATCGGGGCCGGGCTCATCGGCTTGCGTATCGGCGACGAGATCGACTGGCCGCTGCCCGGCGGCGGCGAGGCGCGCCTACGCATCGACGCGATCCTGTGGCAGCCCGAGCGCGAGGGGCAGTTCCACCGTTGAGGTGGCATCAGCGTCGCTAACGTATAGTCACAGAGGAGCAGGGCAGTGCCGCTTTCCTTATGGATGTCGCTGGTGGCCGTGTGCGCCATGGGGGCGATGTCGCCGGGGCCGAGCCTGGCGCTGGTGCTGCGCCACACCCTCGGCGGTGGGCGTGCGCCCGGTATCGTGGCGGCGCTGTCCCATGCCCTGGGGGTGGGATTCTATGCGTTGCTCACGGTGCTGGGGCTGGGCGCGCTGATCGTGCGCTTCCCCACCCTGTTCCAGGCGATCACCTGGGCCGGTGCGGCCTATCTGGCCTGGCTCGGCATCAAGGCGCTGCGCGCCGGCAGGGCTGCGGCGCTCGAGGCCGCCGGGGTGGCGACCACCCGCCGCCAGGCGGCGCGAGAGGGCATGCTGGTCGCGCTGGGCAATCCCAAGTTGATCCTGTTCTTCATTGCCCTGCTCAGCCAGTTCGTCACGCCGGACATGTCCGTGACCGCCAAGGCGGTCATCGTGCTCACGGCGATGGTCATCGACGGCGGCTGGTACGTGCTGGTGGCGGTGTCGTTGACCCATTCTCGCGTGCTGCCCTGGCTGCAGACACGAGCGCACTGGATTCACCGTATCACCGGCGTCATGCTGCTGGCGCTTGCGCTACGAGTGGTGGCGGGCCCCCTCGGCTGAGCGGCGCGTTGAGTTGAGTGAGTGGACGCGTTGAGAAGTGAACCGGCTGTGCATCAGGGATGATGGTAGTCTCAGAATAATTCGAGAACGAGTGCCCCTGATGAACGTTTTCTCCGAGGTGGAAGAAGAGCGGGCGCTGGCCATGGTGCTCGACGAGGACCCGGATGTGGTGGCGGTCCTCTCCCTCCAACTGCATGTCCTGGGCCTCGAGAGTCGCTGCTATCGACGCGCCGATGCGCTGCTCGCCGAGCTCGACGAGTGTGCCCCGCAACTGGTGATCATGGGGCTCGAATTCGGCGACCCGGACGGCATCGAGCTGCTGCGCCTGCTGGCCCGTCAGCGCTTCGCCGGCTGGGTGCTGCTGCTGGGCGGTGTCGAACGAAAGATCTCGCGCATCGCCGAACGGGTCGGTCAGACCCTGGGGTTGCAGATGCTCGGTTCGCTGGACAAGCCGATGCGCCTGACCGAGCTCAGGCAGCGTCTGGATCGGCTGCGTCCCGGCTGCAAGCCGGCTATCGTGCCCGAGGACAGCCCCTTCTTTTCCGCCAATGAACTGGAGTCGGCGCTGCAGCGCCACGAGCTCACCGTGCACTATCAGCCACAGTTCGAGCTGGCGACCGGGCGCCTTAGCGGGGTCGAGGCGCTGGTACGCTGGGCGCATCCGCAAATCGGCCTGATCGGCCCAGCCAGCTTTCTGCCCATGCTCACGGCCGGCCAGAGCCGCCGACTCACCTGTCACGTGCTCGAGCAGGCGCTGCTCGACGCCCGGCGCTGGCGCGAGCAAGGGGTGATTCTGTCGATCTCGGTCAACGTCACTGCCGACGATCTGATGGAGGCCCAACTGCCGGCGCTGACGCGTCAGTTGACCCCTGACGATTCGCCGCTGGTGGTGCTCGAGATCACCGAGACGGCGGCCATGGACGATGAGCTGCTGGGCTCGGAGATTGCGGCTCGACTGCACCTCAGCGGCATGGAGGTGGCGGTGGACGATTTCGGTGTCGGCTTCTCGTCGCTTTTGCGTCTGCAGATGCTGCCGATCAGCGAGCTGAAGATCGACCGCAGTTTCGTGCGGCACGTGCAGCAGGACGTGCAGGATGCCGCCATCGTCGAGGCCATTGCCCTGCTCGGTCGGCGCCTCGGTATCCGCGTGGTGGCCGAAGGGGTCGAGGAGCTCGATTGCCTGCCGACCCTGGCCCGCTTCGGCTGCACCCATGTGCAGGGCTTCGGGCTGTCACGCCCGGTACCGGCCGAGGAGATTCCGCTGCTGGCATGCGATCAGTCGCCGATTCGCGCCAGAATCGCCGCCAGCGGCGAACCAGCCGGCAGCACGCCATAGGCCGGGCTGGTTTCCACGCCGAGGCGTGAGCGACAGAAGGTCTCGGCCACCTCGGCCGGTGCATGGCGTAGCAGCAGCGCGCCCTGCAGGCTCTGTGCCAGACGCTGGGTCAGCCAGCGGGCGCGGGGCTCCAGCGTCTCGGCGGGCAGCGTCAGGTCGTGTTCCAGGCCGGCCAAGGCCAGATCGAGATCCTGTTGCAGGCCCTGGGCAGCGCGCAGCTCGTCACGCAGGGCGGCGATCGATTCGGGGTGTCGCGCCAGTACCCGCAGCAGATCCAGACAGATCACGTTGCCCGAGCCTTCCCAGATCGAGTTGACCGGCGCTTCCCGATAGAGCCTGGCCAGCGGCGCCTCTTCGACATAGCCGATGCCGCCCAGGCACTCCATGGCCTCGGCCATGAAGCCGGGTCCGCGCTTGTTGTGCCAGTACTTGGCCAGGGTCGGCAGCACTCGGGCCAGGGCCGTTTCGTGTGCCTCGCCGCGAGCGTCTCCGTCGAAGGCGCGCGCGGCGCGCATGACCAATGCCACACCGGCTTCCACCTCCAGTGCCAGATCGGCGATGACCGCCTGCATCAGCGGCTGCTCCGCCAGCAGGCGGCCGAAGGCGTGGCGACCGCACACGTGGCGCCACGCCTCGACCAAGGCCTGGCGCATCATGCCGACCGGGGCGGTGGCGGCATCGAGTCGGGTCTGTTGCACCATGTCGATGATGGTGGCCACTCCACGGCCGGGCTCGCCGACCAGGCTTGCCCAGGCGCTGCGATACTCGATCTCGGCGGAGGCGTTGGCGCGGTTGCCGCACTTCTCCTTGAGGCGCTGGAGCTCGATGGTGTTGCGCTCGCCGTCCGGCGTGAAGCGCGGCGCCAGGAAGCAGGTCAGTCCCGCGTCGGTCTGGGCCAGGGTGAGGAAGGCGTCGGACATCGGCGCGCTGCAGAACCACTTGTGGCCGGTGAGCCGCCAACTCTCGCCGTCGCGCTCGGCGCGGGTGGTGTTGCGGCGCACGTCGCTGCCGCCCTGTTTCTCGGTCATGGCCATGCCGAAGGTGAGCCCGCGCTTTTGCTCGGCGGGAAGCGGGCGCGGGTCGTAGGCGTTGGCCAGCAGCCCCGGCGCCCATGCCGCTTCGATGTCGGGGCTGCGGCGCAGCACCGGCATGGCGGCGTGGGTCATGGTCACCGGGCAGCAGAAGCCGGGCTCGGCCTGGGTCAGCAGGTAGAGCGCGGCGATATGGGCCTGATGGCCGCCGCGGCCTTCCTCCTGCCAGGCCACGGCGTGCCAGCCGTTGTCGATGGCCAGGTGCATCAGCTCGTGGTAGGCGGGGTGATAGCGCACCTCGTCCAGCCGTCGGCCGTGGCGGTCGAACAGAGCCAGTTCCGGTGGGTGGCGGTTGGCCTGTTCGCCCAACGCCTGTACGTGAAGGCTGCCCGTTTCGCGCCCCAGCGGTGCCAGGCGCTGGCGGACCCAGGCGGGGGCTTCGCGCTCCAGCGCTTCACGCAGTGGCAGGTCGCCGGCGAACAGGTCGCTGTCGCCGGGCGTGTCGGGTTGGTTGACCACCTCATGGGTGGTCAGTCGGCTGCGAGGGGCGTTGTCGCGCATGCAGGTTCTCCTTGGGCGCCGTCGTGCCTCGTGCTTGCAGCATGGTCAGTCGTTCCGGGTCGGTCAACGCGCAGCGGGCGTGACCTGGTTGTCGCTTACCGGTAGGCTTGGAGCCGGCGTGCGAATGACGCTTCTCTGGGCAAACCCCAGCGAAAGGTTGCCGCGATACGCTGAGAGGTGCTACGTGTAAAACGTGGCGTGGGATAGGTGACAGCGAGGCAGGCAGACATGGCCATCCACGAACACGAGTGCCGTACCTTCCGCGGCGAGCCCTTCAACCTGCGTGCCCTGCAAGGGCAGGTGCTGCTGATCGTGAACGTGGCCAGTCGCTGCGGTTACACGCCCCAGCTCGGCGAGCTGGAGCGCCTCTATCGCAGTCACCGCGATCGTGGTTTTACCGTACTGGCCTTTCCCTGCAATCAGTTCGCGCGTCAGTCGCCGGAAACGGCCCTGGACTTCTGCGCCTTCAGCTCCAGCCAGTATGGGGTGACCTTTCCGGTCATGGAGAAGGTCAAGGTCAACGGGCGTGGCGCTCATCCCCTGTTCGTCGAGCTCAAGCGCCAGGCACCCGGGGTGATGGGTACCGGCATGGTCAAGTGGAACTTCACCAAGTTCCTGGTGGCGCGGGACGGCAGGGTGTTGCAGCGCTTCTCGCCCCGCGAGAGCGGGCCGGAGCTCGAACGCGCGCTGGAGCAGGCGCTAGATGAGGACTTCCGCCTCTAACTCATGTGCCTCTACTTCAGGAGTGCGGTGCTTCGCCGCGTTCCATCATCACCCGGGCGATCAGCTCGTTCCAGCGATGGCGGGTCATCATGGTGGTCAGCCCCGAGAACAGCGCCCAGCTCTTGCGTCGCCACCCCTTGAGCTTGAGGTTGTGGGCCACCAGCTGTTGCATCAACTGGTAGTCGTCGAAATCGCGCCAGCGCCCGGCGATCGACATCTGATTGCGCGACATCACCGGCGCCAGTTCCAGGCGAAAGATCCACTCCAGTTCGTGCAGCGTCAGCTCGTGGCGCTCTATCACCGCCACCATACGGGCGAACTCGCGTTCGCTGGGCTCGCGGTCCAGCCACAGTGGAGCCAGCGCCAGCCATAGCTCGCCGCGCTCATCCACCAGTGCTTGTGCATTCATGTCCACCTCCTGCCATGTCATGGCACCGGGTTGCATCGTGCCCCAGGACTCCGCGGCGCTCAAGTGCGGACAGACGCATGCGTGGCCGCTAGAATGTCGCCACTGCCCATTCGTATCGTCAAGGCGCTCGAAGCGGCGCTGCAACACCAACAACGAGGTCTGTCGTGATCATCAAACCCAAGGTTCGCGGTTTCATCTGTACCACCACCCATCCGGTCGGCTGCGAGAAGAACGTGCTCGAGCAGATCGAGGCCACTCGTGCGCGTCAATTCGACAAGGCCAACGGGCCGAAGAAGGTACTGGTGGTAGGGGCCTCCAGCGGCTATGGCCTGGCGGCGCGCATCACCGCGGCATTCGGCTACGGTGCCGACACCCTGGGGGTTTTCTTCGAGAAGCCCGGCAGCGAGAAGAAGCCCGGCACCGCCGGCTGGTACAACGCCGCCGCCTTCGACAAGTTCGCCAAGGCCGAAGGGCTCTACAGCAAGTCGATCAATGGCGATGCCTTCTCCCACGAGGCGCGCGAGAAGGCCATCGAGCTGATCAAGCAGGACCTGGGCCAGATCGATCTGGTGGTCTACTCGCTGGCCTCGCCGGTGCGCAAGCTGCCCGACAGCGGTGAGCTGAAGCGCTCCAGCCTCAAGCCGATCGGCGAGACCTACCGCGCCACCGCCATCGACACCAACAAGGACACCATCATCGAGGCCGAGGTCGAGCCCGCCACCGAGCAGGAGATCGAGGATACCAAGGCGGTGATGGGCGGCGAGGATTGGGAGCTGTGGATCGACGCGCTGGACAAGGCTGGCGTGCTGGCCCCCGGTGCGCGCAGCGTGGCGTTCAGCTATATCGGCACCGAGATTACCTGGCCGATCTACTGGCACGGCGCCCTGGGCAAGGCCAAGGAGGATCTCGACCGTGCCGCCGGTGAGATCGACGCCAGGCTCAAGGCCAGTGGCGGCGGTGCCAACGTGGCGGTGCTCAAGTCGGTGGTGACCCAGGCCAGCGCGGCGATTCCGGTCATGCCGCTCTACATCGCCATGGTCTACAAGGTGATGAAGGAGAAGGGCCTGCACGAGGGCACCATCGAGCAGCTCAACCGCCTGTTCGGCGAGCGCCTCTATGGAGGTGAGTTCATCACCGACGAGGCCGGCCGCCTGCGTCTGGACGACTGGGAGCTGCGTGACGACGTGCAGCAGGCGTGCAAGGATCTGTGGCCTCAGGTAACCACCGAGAACCTGTTCCAAATCACCGACTATGCTGGTTACAAGCACGACTTCCTGAAGCTGTTCGGGTTCGAGCGAGATGACGTCGATTACGACGCCGACGTGAACCCGGACGTTCAGTTCGATGTCGTCACCTTATAGGCCCGCTGCGAAGGAACGCGATTCGGCGGGCAAAACCAGCATCGAAGGAGGTGCCCATGGACACCCGGGAGAGCAAGACGGCGCAAGAAGAGTACGAGCATCTCAAGGAAGTGAGGATGCCCGAGGACTTCGAGAATCTCGAGCCGGATGAGGAGCAACCCGAAGCCAAGCGGCCGGCCAAGGGCTGGCACTGGCTGGTGCTGGGCGTGGCCATTGCTACAGGGCTTTTCCTCGTCTATCGGCTGGTATCGGCGCTCTGGCTCTGACCCGAAGGTTGCCGATGTGAACCGAAGGCTACCGTGGCGCTGCCACGGTGGCCTTCGTCAACGTGCGTAAACCGTGCGGTATTGCCAACGCCGCCGATGGAGTACCATTTCTCCTTCGTTTCGGCACACGGCGCTGCGCAATGCCCGACACCCTCACCGCCCCCATCCCCATGAAAGCTGCCCGCTGGGTTGGCGTGCTGACGTTGCCCGGGTTCTCGCTGCTTGCCCAGGCCTGTGCACTGGAGCCACTGGTGGTGGTCAACCAGTTGGCCGGCCAGCGGCTCTATCGTCTGCAGGCTTTTTCCCCGGGCGGTGGTGAGGTTGCCAGCATGGCCGATCTCAGTCAGGCAGCCTGTACTCCCTTCGAACTCGCCTCGACCGAGCTGGACATGCTGATCGTCTGCGCGCCGAGCCCGCTGCCGGTCATGCATGACAGTACGTTACCGGGTCAGCTGCGTCTGCTGGGGCGCAGCGGCGTGGTGCTGGTGGGGGTGGGGGGCGGCACCGAGCTGCTGGCGCGCGCCGGCGTGCTGGACGGCTACCGCGCCACGCTGCCCTGGCAGCGCTTCGCCGCCTTCACCCGTGACTATCCCCGCGTGCGGCTGACCCAGCAGCTGTTCGAGATCGACCGCGACCGCCTCACCTGCGGCGGCGGTACGGCCGCGATGGACATGATGATGACCCTGATTGCCACTCATCATGGGCGCGAGCTGGCCGAGCGGGTCTCGGAGCACTTCGTGCTGGAGCGGGTACGCATGGCCGACGAGCCGCAGCAGGTGCCGCTGCGTGCCCGGCTGGGCCATGCGCCGGCGCCGCTGGTGGACGCCGTGATGCTGATGGAGGCTAACATCGAAGAGCCGCTCACCACTCACGAACTGGCCGAGCATCTGGGCATCTCGCGGCGCCAGCTCGAGCGCCTGTTCAAGAAATACCTGCAGGCGGTGCCCGGCCGCTACTACCTCGATCTGCGCCTGAAGGAGGCACGGCGCCTGCTGCGCGAGAGCGACCTTCCTGCCGGCGAGATCGCCATGAAGACGGGCTTCTCCTCGCCCGCCCATTTCTCTACTGCCTACCGTAACCATTTCGGGGTTACCCCACGCGAAGAACGCCTTTAGGGAAACACTGCACAAATGCCTGCGCGAGCGAATCGCTGCGTTGCGCGGTGCGCGGAATCCTCACATATACCCCATATGCTCCGGTTCCTGTGCTCCGTGCGCCTTGCGCTTCATCTCGCTCGCCGACTTGTTCAGCGCTTCCCTGAGTCTTTATCTAGAAGTCGGGGTCCCATTGCTGAAAGCCGGCCGGCGCGTCGCTCCTTATACTCGGATGACATCGCTGCGTTGCTATCACTCTTTTTGCAGGAATGGAGACCGAGATGAGCCATACCCCGACCCGTGCCGACTTCGACCAGTACATGGTGCCCAACTACTCCCCTCAGAAGGTCATCCCGGTGCGCGGCGAGGGCAGCCGCCTGTGGGACCAGGAAGGGCGCGAGTACATCGATTTTGCCGGCGGCATCGCCGTGAACTCCCTGGGTCACTGCCATCCGGTGCTGGTCAAGGCCCTCACCGAGCAGGGCAACAAACTTTGGCATCTCTCCAACGTCTACACCAACGAGCCCTCGCTCAAGCTGGCCAAGACCCTGGTGGAGCGCACCTTCGCCGACAAGGCCTACTTCTGCTCTTCCGGCGGCGAGGCCAACGAGGCGGCGCTGAAGCTGGCGCGGCGCTGGGCGCATGACAACTTCGGCGAGCACAAGCATCGCATCGTCTCGTTCTACCAGTCGTTCCACGGCCGCACCTTCTTCACCGTCAGCGTCGGCGGTCAGCCCAAGTACTCCCAGGGCTTCGGTCCGGTGCCGGGCGGCATCGTCCACGGCGAGTTCAACAATCTCGACAGCGTGCGCGACCTGATCAACGACGACACCTGCGCAGTGATGGTCGAGCCGATGCAGGGCGAGGGCGGCATCACGCCGGCCACTCAGGAGTTCCTGCAGGGCCTGCGCGATCTGTGCGATGCCCACGATGCGCTGCTGATCTTCGACGAGGTGCAGACCGGCGTGGGCCGTACCGGCTCGCTCTACGCCTACATGGAGTACGGCATCGAGCCGGACATTCTCACCAGTGCCAAGGCCCTGGGCGGCGGCTTCCCCATCGGCGCCATGCTCACCACCGACCGGGTCGCCCCGGCGCTGGCCATCGGCACCCACGGCTCCACCTACGGCGGCAACGCCCTGGCCTCGGCGGTGGCCCTGGCCGCGGTGGAACACATCGACACGCCGGAAGTGCTCGGCGGCGTCAAGCAGCGTCACGACCTGTTCCGCGAGCATCTCGAGGCGATCAACCGCAAGCATGGGGTGTTCAGGGAGATCCGTGGCATGGGCCTGCTGATCGGCGCCGAGATGACCCCCGAATACAAGGATCGGGCCAAGGACATCCTGCCGCTGGCCATCGAGGAAGGGCTGATGGCGCTGATCGCCGGTCCCAACGTGCTGCGCATGGCGCCGTCGCTGGTGATCCCCGAGGCCGACATTGCCGAGGGCATGGCGCGGCTGGAGCGTGCCATCGAGCGGCTGGTGGCGGCCGGGTGAAGGCTGGCCGAGCCATGCGCGACACCGCCAATCGACCAGGAGATCCCGCCATGATGGTCGTACGCCCCGTTCGGCCGGCCGACCTGCCGGCCCTGGAGCGGCTGGCGGGCTTGGCCACGCCGAGCCTGACCAACCTGCCGGCCCATCGCGACCGCCTCGAGGAGCGCATTGCCCGCTCGCGGCAGTCGTTCGGGCGCGAGGTGGACTTTCCCGGCGACGAACACTACACCTTCGTGCTCGAGGACCTCGAGCGCGACGAGGTCGTGGGTACCGCCACCCTGCGCGCCGAAGCCGGTGCGCGGGAGGCCTACTACACCTACCGCCAGGAAACCCTGATCCACGCCTCGCAGCAGCTCAACGTACGCCGCGAGGTGCAAACCCTCTCGCTCTCCCACGAGGTGTCCGAGACCACTCAGCTGTGCGCGCTGTCGCTGGATCCGCGCTATCGCGGCACCAGCGCCGAGAGTCTGCTGCGCCGCTCAAGGCTGATGTTCATCGCTCAGTACCCGGAGCGCTTCGCCGAGGTGCTGGCGATGGCGTTCCCGGGCTATCTCGACGAGCAGGGCGAATCGCCGTTCTGGAACAGCGTGGGGCGCCACTTCTTCGTGCGCGACTATCACGACATCAACTACCTGGCCGGGGTGCGCTCGAAGAGCTTCATCGCCGAGGTGATGCCGCAGTTCCCGCTCTACCTGGCGCTGCTCACGCCCCAGGCGCGAGCCGCCATCGGCCGCGAACATCCCGCTCACGAGGCGGCCATGGCCGAGATGCTGGCCGAGGGCTTCATGCGCTCGCGTCACGTCGATCTGTTCGACGCCGGCCCGGTGATCAAGGGCGAGCGCAATCGCCTGCACACCTTCCGCCATGCCGCCTGGCATCCGGTGCGGGTACGCCCGGCCCATGCGCTGCCCGACGCCGAGCCGGCGATGGTCGCCAACCAGCGCCTGGCAGATTTCCGCTGCGTGGTGGCGCGCTATGCGCTGTCGCCCACCGGGCAACTGATGCTCTCGCCGGAGCACGCCGAGCTGCTCGGCGCGGAGGAGGGGCGGGCAGTGCTGGCCGCACCGCTGACGCTGCCGTCCAACGGCGAAGAGGAAGCGGGCTTCGATGAGGGGGAGCTGTGATGCGTATTCGACCGATTGCCGAGGGCGACCTGGACGAACTGCAGAAGATCGCCCGCGAGACCGGGGTTGGCTTCACCTCGCTGCCCGACAACCGCGAGTTCCTGGCGGCCAAGATCGCCGCTGCGGTGGCCGCCTTCGAGCAGCGTACCCCGGCCGACCGGCGCAACTACTTCTTCGTGCTGGAAGACGAGGAGAGCGGCGAGCTGGCGGGTTGCTGCGCCATCGAGGGTCAGGTGGGACGCGAGGTGCCGTTCTATCACTACCGCCTGGGCACGCTGGCCCACTCCTCGGTGCAGCTCGACCTGCACCGCACCATCGACACTCTGTTCCTCAGCTCCGATCACACTGGCGATGCCGAGGTGGCCTCGCTGTTCCTGCGCCCCGGTTTCCGTGGCAAGGAGCGCGCGCACCAGCGCAACGGCGCGCTGCTGTCGATGGTGCGCTGGCTGTTCATGGCCGAGTTTCGCGACCAGTTTCCCGACAAGGTGCTGGCCGAGATGCGCGGGGTGTTCGACGAGCGTGGCAAGAGTCCGTTCTGGGAGTGTCTGGGTAGCCACTTCTTCCCCCTGGACTTCGACGAGGCCGATCGCCTCACCGGGCTGGGGCAGAAGAGCTTCATCGGCGAGCTGATGCCCAAGTTTCCGATCTACACGCCGTTTCTCTCCGACGAGGCGCGGGCCTGCATCGGCCAGGTGCATCACGACACCCGTCCGGCGCTGGCCATGCTCAAGAAGGAGGGCCTGCGCTGGGAAGGTTACATCGACATCTTCGATGGCGGACCGACGGTGGAGGCCTATATCGACGACGTACGCGCGGTGCGCAAGTCGCACTGCTGTCGGGTGGAGATCCGCAGCGGCAGTGACACGCCGCCGGCCCGACCGCGCTGGCTGGCTGCCAGCACGACCATGACCGAGTTCCGCGCCGCCTGGGTGGCCTGTGGCCCCGACGAGGAGGGCACCCTCACCCTGAGCGAGACGGAGGCGCAGCGGCTGGGCGTGGCGGCCGGCGACTCCCTGCGCGTCCTGGATACCGAGGAGACATCATGAACGCAAAGCAACAGCTGATGATCGGCGGCCGCTGGCAGCCGGGCGAGGCGATGCAATTCACCAAACGCGATCCGGTCGCCGGCGAGACCCTGTGGCAGGGCGCGGCGGCCAGCGACAGTCAGGTAGCGGCAGCGGTGGAGGCCGCCCGCGGTGCCTTCCCGGGCTGGGCCCGCCTGGGCTTTGCCGAACGCCTGAGCGTGGTGGAACGCTTCCGCGAGCTGCTCGAGACCCACCGCGAGGATCTGGCCCATGCGATTGCCGGCGAGACCGGCAAGCCGCTGTGGGAGGCGCGTACCGAAGTGGGCGCCATGATCGGCAAGGTGGCGATCTCGGCGCGCGCCTACCAGGAACGCACCGGCGAGCGCAGCCGCGACCTCGGCGACACCACCGCCGTACTGCGCCATCGCCCCCACGGGGTGATGGCCGTGTTCGGCCCCTACAACTTTCCCGGCCATCTGCCCAACGGGCACATGGTGCCGGCGCTGCTGGCCGGCAACACCGTGGTGTTCAAGCCCAGCGAGCAAACCCCGCTGACCGCCGATCTCACTCTGCAGTGCTGGCAAGAGGCGGGCCTGCCCGCCGGGGTGATCAACCTGGTGCAGGGAGCCGCACCGGTGGGGCAGGCGCTCTCCTCGCACCCGGGGATCGACGGCCTGCTGTTCACCGGCAGCGCCCGGGTCGGCGGCCTGCTCAACCGCCAGTTCGCCGACCAGTTGGAGAAGATCCTGGCGTTGGAGCTCGGCGGCAACAATCCGCTGGTGGTCAAGGACGTGCACGATCAGGACGCCACCGTGCTGACCATCCTGCAGTCCGCTTTCCTTTCCGGCGGCCAGCGCTGCACCTGTGCACGGCGGCTGATCGTGCCCGAGGGGCAGGTCGGCGATCACCTGCTCGACGCCCTGGTCGATGCCATCGCCCGCCTGCGAGTGGCAGGGCAGTTCGAGGAACCGGCGCCGTTCTATGGCGGCCTGGTCAGCCAGGAAGCGGCCGAGGGGCTGCTCAAGGCCCAGGACGAGCTGGAGGCGCTGGGCGGTGTGGTGCTGGCGCGCATGGCCTGTCTGCAAGAGGGCACCAGCCTGCTGTCGCCGGCGCTGATCGACGTCACCGGGCTCGACGTGCCCGACGAGGAGCACTTCGGCCCGCTGCTCAAGGTCTACCGCTACCGTGATTGGGACGAGGCGCTGCGGCTGGCCAACGATACCCGTTATGGCCTGGCCGCCGGTCTGATCGGCGGCGAGCGCGCCGACTGGGACGACTTCCTGCTGCGCATCCGCGCCGGCATCGTCAACTGGAACCGCCAGACCACCGGCGCTTCCGGCGATGCGCCCTTCGGCGGCGTGGGCATCAGCGGCAACCATCGCCCCAGTGCCTATTATGCGGCGGACTACTGCGCCTACCCGGTGGCTTCCATGGAGGCCGAGACCCTGACCCTGCCCGACAACCTGCCGCCCGGAGTGGTGTTATGAGCCAAGCGACGAATACCGACTACCGGGAAGTCAACTTCGACGGCCTGGTGGGTCCCACCCACAACTACTCGGGGCTGGCCCACGGCAACGTGGCCTCGATGCGCCACGGTGGGCTGGTCTCCAACCCCCGCGAGGCGGCGCTGCAGGGCCTGGCCAAGATGAAGGCGCTGATGGATGCCGGCTACGCTCAGGGCGTGCTGCCGCCCCAGCAGCGCCCCGACCTCGGCGCGCTGCGCTCGCTCGGCTTCACCGGCAGCAATCGCGAGGTGCTGGCGCGGGCGGCCAAGGAAGCGCCCCAGGTGCTGCGCGCGGTGTGCTCGGCCTCGAGCATGTGGACGGCCAACGCCGCTACGGTGGCCCCGAGTCGTGACGCCGCGGACGGCCGCGTGCACTTCACCCCGGCCAACCTGCAGTCGAGCTTCCATCGCTATCTGGAGCCGGAAACCACCGGCCGCGTGCTGGCGGCGATCTTCCGCCACGAGTCGCACTTCGCTCACCACCCGGCGCTGCCGGCCACGCCGGCCTTCTCTGACGAGGGGGCGGCCAACCATACCCGCCTGTGCGGCGAACACGGCGAGGCTGGCGTTCACCTCTACGTCTATGGCCGCCAGGCTTTCGGTGGCGAGGTGGGGCCCAAGCGCTTCCCCGCGCGCCAGACCCTTGAGGCGAGCCAGGCGGTGGCACGTCAGCATGGTCTCGCCGCGGCGCAGACGGTATTCGCCCAGCAGCACCCCGAGGCCATCGATGCCGGTGTGTTCCACAACGACGTGATCGCGGTGGGCAACGGGCCGGTGCTGCTCTACCACGAGATGGCCTTCCTCGACGAGCAGGCCACGCTCGATGAGCTACGCGCCAAGATGACCACGCCCCTGATCCCGGTGCGCGTGCCCAGCGAGGCGGTGAGCATGGATGACGCCGTGGCGTCGTATCTGTTCAATTCGCAGCTGTTGAGCAACCCCGATGGCAGCATGACCCTGGTGGTGCCCGGCGAGTGCCAGGAGCGCGAGGCGGTGTGGCGCACCATCCAGGACCTGCTGCTGGCCGGCCACAACCCCATCGGCGAGGTGATCGTCAAGGACGTCAAGCAGAGCATGCGCAACGGCGGCGGCCCCGCCTGCCTGCGCCTGCGGGTGGTGCTCTCTGCCGAGGAGCGCGCCGCGCTGACCGGCCGCGTGCTGCTCAGCGACGCGCTGTACGGCGAACTCAGCGCCTGGGTCGGGCGTCACTACCGCGACCGCCTGGCCCCGGACGACCTGGCCGACCCGCAGTTGGCCGACGAGACTCTCACTGCGCTGGACGAGCTGACCCGCATCCTGCAAATTGGATCGGTCTATCCCTTCCAGCTGGGTTAGCCCAGGCCTGCGCTTTTTCGTCCCAGGGCTGGGCGCTCGGCGCGACAGTGAGAGCCAATGGATAAGGACGTCGTCATGCGCGATATCACCATCGTACGTTTGATTCCTGACTCGGACCACGTTGATACGGTGGCGAGCTGGACCTTCGCCGAATGGGGCCACCTGCACCCCGGCAGCACCGCCGACTCCTATCGCGAGGCCTTTCGTCGCGAGTGCGGCGAGGGCGGCGTGCCCTCGGTGTTCGTGGCCATGCACGGCAATCGGCCGGTAGGCACGGCGGCGCTGTTGGCCGAGGACATGGACAGTCGGCCCGAGCTGACTCCCTGGCTGGCCTCGGTGTTCGTGCTGCCGGAGTGGCGCGGGCAGGGCATCGCCGCCCGCCTGATTCGCCGCGTCGAGGAGGAAGCCGTGGACAGCGGCTTCAGTCAGTTCTACCTCTACACCCCCGACCAGCAAGGGCTCTATCGCCGCCTCGGCTGGCAGGACCTCGAGGAGCTGAGCTACCGGGGTGAGGCGGTCACCATCATGCTGCGCCAGCTCGAGGCATGACGGCGGCCTCGCCGCTGACGCTCTATCGCGAGGCGGTAGAGCGCCAGGGTTTCGCTCCGGATGCGGCCCAGCAGCGCGCTGCGGCTCGGCTCGATGCCTGTTTCCAGGCGCTGCACGACGAGGGTGCTGCGGAGCAGCGCAGGGCCGTACCCGGCGTTTATCTATGGGGGCCGGTGGGGCGCGGCAAGACCTGGCTGATGGACGGTTTCCATCGCCACCTGCGGGTGCCTTCCCGGCGCCTGCATTTTCATCACTTCATGCGCTGGGTGCACCAGCGCCAGTTCCAGCTGAGCGGCACCGCCGATCCTCTCTCCGCACTGGCGCGGGAGCTGGCATCCGAGGTGCGCGTGCTCTGCCTCGATGAGCTGTTCGTCAGCGACATCGCCGATGCCATGCTGCTCGGTCGCCTGTTGCAGGCGATCTTCGAGCACGGCGTGGTGCTGGTGTGTACCTCCAACCAGGCGCCGAGCCAGCTCTATGCCGACGGCTTCAACCGCGAGCGCTTGCTGCCGGCCATTGCCGCCATCGAACGCTGTATGGAGGTGATGGAGCTGGACGGCGGCTTCGATCACCGCCTGCATCCCGGACGGGGGTGCCAGCGCTATTGGATAGCGGAGCCCGGCCGGCCGAGCGCTCTCACCGGCGTTTTCGCGCGCCTGAGCGAGGGCCAGCCGACGAGCCGTGAGCCCATCGAGCTGGGCCATCGCCGCATTGCGGTGGAACGGCGCAGCCAGCGCGTGGTGTGGTGTCGCTACGCCGAGCTGTGCGAGCAGCCGCTGGCCGCGCTCGACTTCATCGCCCTGGCCGACGCGTTCGATCACGTCCTGCTCAGCGAAGTGCCGCGACTGAGCGACGTCGCCGCAGCGGGGCGTATCGCCCGTGGCACCGAGGATGGCGCCGAGCGCATCGAAACCGGGGAGCGGGAGCTGCCGCCGCTGTCGCGCCGCGACGATGGCGTGCGCCGCTTCATCGCCCTGGTCGACGAGTGCTACGACCGCCGCGTGCCGCTCCATATCGAAGCCGAGGTCGCCATGGACGAACTCTATGCCGATGGCTACCTGGCCTTCGCCTTCCGGCGCACCCTCAGCCGGCTGCAGGAAATGCAGCTGGCGAGGTTTGGGGTTGGCGCTTAGCTGCTGGCCGCTCCTCCGACGATGCCGCTGCGAAAGCCGCTCTGACGCTCGCTGTCACGCAGGTGCTTCGCCACGGTGTCTTCCGGCGAGCCGGCCATTTCGCGGAACATGCCCATGGAACCGAGCAGGGCGGAGGATTCGTAGGGCACGAACACCCGCTCGCCGTTCTGGGCCATGGTCGGCAGCGCCTTGATATAGCTCTGGCCGAGCAGGTAGCCCACCACGGTGCGCTTGTGCTCGTCGCTGTCGCCGATGGCGCTCAGCACCAGCTTGATCGACTCCTGCTCGCCCTGGGCGCGCAGAATGGCCGACTCCTTGTCGCCCTGGGCATTGAGGATCGCCGATTCGCGCTGCCCCTGGGCCTTGGCGATGGCGGCAGCCTTCTCACCCTCGGCTTCGGTCACGGTGGCGCGGCGCTTGCGTTCGGCGGCCATCTGCAGGCGCATGGCGGTTTCGACCTCTTCGGGCATGGCGATGTCCTGCACCTCGACCCGTGAGATCTTCACCCCCCACTTTGACGCGGGCTCCTCCATGGCGGCCTGGATTTCGTTGTTGACCTCGGCGCGGGACTCGAACAGCTTGTCGAGCTCCATCTTGCCCACCACCGAGCGCAGGGTGGTCTTGGCCAACACTTCCACCGCCTGGCTCATGTTCTCTATCTCATAGACGGCACGGCGCGGGTCGATGATCTGATAATAGAGCGCCCCATTGATGCGTACCGTGACGTTGTCGGTGGTCACCACCGGCTGGCCGGGGAAGTCCATCACCGTCTCCCGGCGGTCGATCCTTGCCTCGTTGGTGGTAATGGGAAAGTACTCCTCGCCACGCTTCTGGTAGCGGATCATGGTGATGGCACGAGGCTGCTCGATGAACGGAATGATGATGTTGATACCGCTCTCCAGCAGTCGATTGAACGAGCCGAGGCGCTCGATCACCATCACTTCCGACTGGCGCACGATCACTAGCCCCTTGGCGATGATCAGGATGCCGATGATGACGACGATGAGGGCGATCAACAGCCCGGGATTGATAGGTAGGTCCATGTTCACGTTACGACTCCTTGTGTCGACGAGTGTGATCCTGACGCTTGGTGGAGCGTAGCGCCCAACGCTGTGGAACGGGTAGGTTCAGCCCTGAGGCACGTGGCTGACGACGGCCGTAGTGCCATCAAAGTGATGGAAGATCACCAGCGAGCCTTCTGGCAGCTCGGTTTCGCCGGTTTCGGCCACGCGCAGGCGGTAGAAGTCGCCGTTTATCTTGACGCCGCTGGCGCCGTCGAAGTCGCGTTTCAGGGTGGTATAGGTGTGGCCTTTCTCCACGCCCGTGCCGGTGGTGCCGTAGGCCACCCCGGCGGGCGAGAACCACGGGCGGATCACCTTGACCGCAAGCGGGATGAGAATGCCCGAGAACACGCCCATGGCAAGCAGTTGCCAGGGCAGCGTAAGGCCGAGTGCCGCCAGCGCTGAGGTCAGGGCGGCGGCCACCCCCAGCGACAGCAGCACCAGGCCACCGGAGGAGAGTTCGGCCAGGCCCAGCAGCAGGGCAATGGCCAGCCAGATCAGGGCGGGGTTCCAGTCCATGGTAGTCTCGGTAATGAATTGTTTCCCGATGCGCCGCTGCAATGCACTGCGCGGCGCTTGGTTCTATCGTAGTCGTACGACTCACATGGTAAAGGAGAGCAGCATGTCGCACATCCTCACGATACGTACCTGGTCGGCGCTGGCCGTCGTTCTGGCCGGCAGTGCCCTGCTGGCCGCCCCGGCCCTGGCGGCGGAAGAGGAGGCTCAGGCCCAGGAGCAGATCGAGCAGGCCGAGCCGCAGCAGGACGCTGAGATCGACGACGAGAACGAGGCCGCCGATGACGACGAGGCCAACGGCGACGAGGCCAATGGCGATGAGGCTAACGGTGACGAGGCCGAGGCCAACGGCGATGAGGCCAATGGCGACGATGAGGAGGCAACCGAGGAGGACCACGCCCACGTTCATGAGCCCGACGAGCACGCCGACAACGAGGCCGTGCAGGCCTACCGTGAGGTCAATCGGCGCATGCACGAGGACATGGCAGTCGAGTTCACCGGCAACCCCGATGCCGATTTCGCCCGCGGCATGATTCCGCATCACCAGGGGGCCATCGACATGGCCAATGTGGTGCTGATGCACGGCGAGGACGAGGCGATTCGCGACCTCGCTCGCGAGATCATCGAGGCCCAGGAAGAGGAGATCGCCTTCCTGCGCGATTGGCTGGCCCAGCACGGCTTCGAGGCCGAATAGACAACATCGAATGACTTTCAGCGGGCGGCATTCCCCATGCCGCCCGCGCTGACCTTCGCGATACGCCCGCTGCGCTTCCCGCTACGCCCCACCCATACGCCACCGCTACGCCCCCCCGGGGAGGAGGACGCCGCCGCCGCGATTGGCGAGGCTGCATGTGTTCGCTATCGCCGTGCCGCAAGGGCACCGGCGTCGATAACAACAACCCGGAGGTTTCAACTCATGCATCGGACACGCCACGGTGTGCTTCTTCCCGTGCTGGTCGCGCTCGGCAGCGGCCTGGCTTTCTCCACCCATGCCTTCGACGGCGATCGGCTGACGATCTGGATGGGCGATAACAAGGGCTACGACGGCATCCGCGAGGTGGCGCGCCAGTTTGCCGACGACACCGGCATCGAGGTGCGGATCGTCAACCCCGACAACCTCACCGACCGCTTCCAGCAGGCTGCCGGCAGCGGCCAGGGACCGGACATCGTGATCTGGGCCCACGACCGCATCGGCGAATGGGCGCAGAGCGGCCTGCTGGCACCCGTTTCGCCCTCCAGCGACTTCCGCGAGCGCTACTTCGACTTCACCTGGGACGCCACCCTGTGGAGCGGCGAGCACTATGGCTACCCGATCTCGGTGGAGGCGCTGGGGCTGATCTACAACAAGGCGCTGGTCGAAACGCCGCCGGAGAGCTTCGCCGAGCTTGCGCAACTCGATGCCGAGCTGGCCGAGCAGGGCAGGAAGGCGATCCTGTTCGACTACGGCGAGCCCTACTACGGCTGGACCCTGCTTGCCGCCAACGGCGGCTACCCCTTCCGCCAGACCGAGGAGGGCTTGGACGTCGACGACATCGGCGTCAACAACGAAGGGGCCCTGCAGGGCGCCGAGCTGCTGGTGGAGCTGATCGAGAGCGGCGTGCTGCCGCGCGGCACCGACTACAGCATCATGGACACACGTTTCAATCGCGGCGAGGTGGCCGCCATGATCAGCGGCCCCTGGGCCTGGAGCAACCTGGAGCAGAGCGGCATCGACTATGGCGTGGCGCTGCTGCCCAAGGTGGGCGAGGAGCGCGCCAAGCCGATGTTCGGCGTGATGGCGGCGATGATCAACACCGCCTCGCCCAACGATTTCCTGGCCGTGGAGTTCCTCGAGAACTACCTGCTCAGTGAGGAGGGCATGCGCACCTTCAACAGCGACGGCACGCTGGGGGCGGTGGCGCACATTGCCTATCAGCAGGAGCTGGAGAGCGATCCCAACATTGCCGCCACTCTCGAGAACGCCGAGCTCGGCATGCCGATGCCCAACATTCCCGAGATGGGTGCCTTCTGGGCCGCCATGGAGCCGGCGCTGCAGAACATCGGCAGCGGTCGCCAGTCGCCTCGCGAAGCCCTGGATGCCGCGGCCCGCCGCATGCGCCAGTAACGAACCCGCTCGATGCCTCGGCCGGCGGCAGGCGCCGCCGGCC
>MTEX01011887.1_pt2 | contig 78642 bp, 90 predicted proteins | sample 1042691 | NCBI WGS metagenome assembly MTEX01 (sample SAMN06185810, study PRJNA358809) | soil metagenome | isolation source: soil biostimulated with molasses as carbon source | place: India | collected 2015-05-23
CCGGGCCAGCTCGGCCAGGGTCTGGCCGCGGACCAGACGCGCCCGCAGGCGCGAAAGCTGGCCCTCACGGGCCTGGGGAAAGCGCTCGTAGAGCGCCTCGGCAATCACGAAGTTGACGATGGAGTCACCGAGAAACTCGAGCCGCTCGTTGTTCTGGCCTCCGAAGCTGCGGTGCGTCATGGCCAGCTCCAGCAGCGTGATGTCACTGAAAACGTGGCCGATGCGGCGGCTGAAGGCGGAAAGGGATTTGCTCACGAAATTCCTGTTATTGCTGATCCATCAATGGATGCGGCGAACCTGGGTGAAACTGGGCAGGCCACCGTCCCAGTGCATCCATACGGCAAAGGCTCGGCCGACGATGTTCTCCTCGGGCACGAAGCCCCAGTAGCGGCTGTCGTTGGAGTGGTCGCGGTTGTCGCCCATGGTGAAATAGTGGCCATCGGGCACCACGATCTCACGAACGCGGGGGCCCGGGTCACGTGGATTATTGTAGATACGATGACTGACCTCGCCCAGGCGCTCCTCCAGCAGCCACTCGCCCGGCGCGGTGGGCGGCGCTTCGTCCAGCACGCGCTTGGGTACGGGCTCGCCGTTGATGAACAGCTGCTTGTCTTCGTAGCGCACGGTATCGCCCGGCAGCCCCACCACTCGCTTGATGAAGTTCACCGAGGGCTCGCTGGGGAAACGGAACACCATGACGTCGCCACGCTCGGGCTCACCCAACTCGACGATACGCGTGTGGGTCACCGGCAGGCGCAGACCATAGGCGTACTTGTTGACCAGGATGAAATCGCCCACTTCCAGGGTCGGACGCATGGAGCCCGAGGGGATCTGGAACGGCTCCACCAGGAAGCTACGCAGCAGCAGGACTACCAGCAATACCGGAAAGAACGAGCGCGCATAGTCGACCGGCCAGGGCTCCTTCATGGCCCGCTCGCGGGCAGCCTCGTCGAGCCCTTCCGTGGTACCCGCCTCCACGGCGGCCAGTTTGCGGTGGCGCGCCGGGCGCAACCAAGCCAGATCGAGCAGCCAGATCAGGCCAGTGATGGCGACTGCCACCACCAGCAGCAAAGAGAAATCCATAGTATCGCCGGTCCTAGTCGTTCACCTTGAGTACGGCCAGGAAAGCGTCCTGGGGAATCTCCACCCGACCGACCTGTTTCATGCGCTTCTTGCCCGCCTTCTGTTTCTCGAGCAGCTTCTTCTTGCGCGTCACGTCCCCGCCGTAACACTTGGCCGTCACGTTCTTGCGCAACGCCTTGACCGTGGAGCGAGCCACCACCTGACCGCCGATGGCGGCCTGGATCGCCACGTCGAACATCTGGCGCGGAATCAGCTCCTTCATCTTCTCCACCAGCACCCGCCCCCGCGTGTGAGCATGGTCGCGGTGGATGATGACGGCCAGTGCATCGACCCGGTCGCCGTTGATCAACACGTCCAGCCGCACCAGCCTGGCGGCCTCGAAGCGCTCGAAGTTGTAGTCCAGCGAGGCATAGCCCTTGGAAATGGACTTGAGCCGATCGAAGAAGTCCATCACCACCTCGGACATCGGCAGCTCATAGGTGAGCTGGATCTGGCTACCGAGGAACTGCATGTCCAACTGGTTGCCGCGACGGTTCTCGCACTCCATGATAACGTTGCCGACGAACTCCTGCGGCACCAGGATGCTGGCGCGCACGATCGGTTCGCGCATCTCGTCCACGTCGGCCATGTCGGGCAGCTTGGAAGGGTTGGAGACGTATTTGACGTCACCGTTCTTCATCGCCAGCTCGTAGACCACCGTCGGCGCAGTGGTGAGCAGATCGAGATCGTACTCACGCTCGAGCCGCTCCTGGATGATCTCCATGTGCAGCGTGCCGAGGAAGCCGACACGGAAGCCGAAACCCAGGGCGTCGGAGTTCTCCGGCTCGTACTCCAGCGAGGCGTCGTTCAGCGCCAGCTTCTCCAGCGCGTCGCGGAAGTCCTCGTAGTCGTCGGCGCTGACCGGGAACATGCCGGCATAGACCTGCGGCTTGACCTTCTGGAAGCCGGGCAGACGCTCGACGTCCGGCGTCTTGGCGTGGGTGATGGTATCCCCCACCGGGGCGCCGTGGATGTCCTTGATGCCGGCCACCACGAAGCCCACCTCGCCGGCACGCAGGACGTTGGTCTCCTTGCGTATCGGCGTGAAGATGCCCACCTCGTTGGCCTGCCAGTCGCGGCCGGTCGACTTGATGCGGATCTTCTCGCCCTTCTTCAGGGTGCCGTCGAAGATGCGCACCAGCGACACCACGCCGAGGTAGTTGTCGAACCAGGAGTCGATGATCAGCGCCTGCAACGGTGCCTCGGGGTCGCCCTTGGGCGGCGGAATGTCGCGCACCAGGCGCTCGAGCAGCCCATCGATACCCATGCCGCTCTTGGCCGACACCTGGCAGGCGTCGGTGGCGTCCAGCCCGATGATCTCCTCGATCTCGTGGGAGACCTTGTCCGGATCGGCCTGGGGCAGGTCCATCTTGTTGAGTACCGGCAGCACCTCGAGTCCCTGCTCGATGGCGGTGTAGCAGTTGGCCACCGACTGCGCCTCGACGCCCTGAGCGGCGTCCACCACCAGCAGTGCCCCCTCGCAGGCATACAGCGAGCGCGACACCTCGTAGGAGAAATCGACGTGCCCCGGAGTATCGATGAAGTTGAGCTGGTAGGTGTTGCCGTCCTGGGCATGGTAATCCAGCGTGACCGACTGGGCCTTGATGGTGATGCCGCGCTCGCGTTCGAGATCCATCGAATCGAGCACCTGCTCCTTCAGTTCGCGTTCGGTCAACCCGCCGCAGCTCTGGATCAGGCGATCTGCCAGGGTCGACTTGCCGTGGTCGATATGGGCGATAATCGAAAAATTGCGTATGTGGCTGAGCTTGCTGGCTTTTTCGCTGCTAGACATCAAGAAAAATCCGGTCCATGTACGCGCCTGTGTACTCATCAGAGGAATTGCCCCAGGTTGCGCGTCGATTCAGTTGACTGCATTGTACCGATACCAACCACCCGGTGCTATTGCCTTCGCCATGAACCGAACGATGACCGACATCGATCAATGAGGAGTGGAGAGATGAAGAAAGCACCCTGGCCGGACTATGCCGGCAACGAGATCCATGAGGGCGACAGGATACAGCATCCATCCGGCGAGGTGGGTGTCGTTGTCCACCTGGCTGACGAGCACGAGCCAGAGGATCAGTGGCGCGTCGATTATGGAGACGGCACGCTGTCGCGGCTGTGCTTGCAGGTGGGTGACAAGGGTCGGGCGGTGAAGGTTGAGGGCTAAGCGTCGGACACACGCAAGCGCATGACCGACGCCGAACTGATCACCGCACTCCGACGCAAGCCTGACAGGGCGGCGAGAGAGGCGGCGGATCGGATTGAGGAATAGGTGTCAAGAGATGACATATCGCAGCCAATGTGATGTGATCATCATGCAGCCAGCAACAGGGAAATTGACATGGTAGGGGTTATTTTAGGGCATGCCCGCAGCGGGTCGAGCGAATTGACAAGGGCGGTAGTCGACGCCACGGGAGTACGCTCCATGATGGAGCCGTTCCACCGCCCAATGAATGAGCGTGGGATTAAATTTGGCCACCATGGATTCAAAAAATATCTAGATGAAGTCATGGGCTATCATTTGATTAAGCACATGTGGAATGGCTTGTCGAAAGAGCAGAACACAGAGGTTCTGACACACCCCGATGTATATGGCGTTGTGTTTATCTATCGTCGCGACGCTGTTCAGGCGGCGCTGTCTACTGTCGTGGCGCAAATGACGAAAAGGTGGCGTGGCACTCAAGAGCATATTCCTGAACCGCTCCCACTAGATGAAATTGCAAGCAAGGCAGGAATGTATGAAAGCGGTAGAGAACTATACCTAGAGTGGCTATCTGAAAACAGCATACCATACATTTCAGTATCATATGAAGAGTTATTTGTAAGGGACGAATCTGCTCGGCGTGACTTGCTGAAAAAAGCTTGCAATACACTAGGTTTGAAGATTAACAATCTTGATCTTGGGGTAAGTCGTCTATCACCTAACAACAGGTATAACTCAGATAGCATTTATAGAACTGCTTCAAACTGGAATGAATTCGAAGAGCGGTTTTTGCGATAAACAAATGACGCCCATCCCTTAAATTAGGATGGGCTTTATGTTTATCCCATGAACTCAAACTGCACATACTCTATATTTATAGAATCCGAGGAATTTCCAAGCGTAACAGACAACGATAGGCTCTTTTCTGGGTTTGTGTTAAAAGTTCTTGCCACTCTTATAAAATCCGCATTTGATGCATTATGGACATGCAGCCTACCAGTCGCAAGCTGCGATGAATCACCTCTACAAACAACTTCAAACTCCACCATAAACGAGGATGTTGATGTTGATGGAGTGGTCCTGTTTGTAAATTCTGCGCCGCCATAATCAATACCTATAGTAGCCGCAGTTGTGACGTTAAGAGAGCCTACAGCCCTTACTCTTACTATTTTTTGATTACTATTGAAATACCTCGCAGGTATTGTCACTGATCTAACTAGCTGGCGAGACGTGTTTCCGGTAATGGTAGAGCTACTGGAAAATAGAGTGCTTCTCGGTGTTAGGCTGTTAGAAAACGCCAGCTCAACAGCTCCGCTCCTAGAAACCTCTGGAGTGACCACCCCTACCCCATACGTCATATTATCAAGGAATGGCATTGCCCCACGAACCTGGCGCACCCCTATGGGAGAGTTATCAATGTGTCCATTAACCAGGTGCGCTCTCGCGTTTTCTACCGAAACGCCGCTTTGCCCGTTTCCATCGCAAGAGAAGTCGTCAGCCCTCACGTTTGTAAATTCACGGATTTGCATTCCATGCAATCCGTTATTATCGAATTTCGCCCCTCCTCCATTCCTGCTATCAACCCTCACGCTCCCTGTGACACCGGAGTACATTCTGGCGCCATAGCTGGCATTGTTGCTAAAGTTTCCCCCGAATATATAGAATCTCTGGTTGGTTTCTGCGTTAGCGCCTGCATTTGAGTTTCCTGATGCGTGAACGTTCCAAAGCTCTGTCCGCGTTAGGGTTTGTGAAACGATACCATGCCCGTTAAAGTTATTGAACGCGACATCATAAATAAACCACTTCCCGAAAGGGCCTACCACACATGATGAAATATTATTAGAGTTACCATCCAGCACGGCAGTAGGCGTGCCCCCAGAAACGTCGGGGCCATAGATATAAACCCCTCCAGACGCCTGAAACAGGTTAGTGTCGAATCGCTCTTGGCTCTGCCCTTCTCCTAAGTATATATTCCATCTGCCGGGAGAAACACCTCCGTAGCTAGACAGGATATTGAATAGTTTGGCCCGAGTGGCAACAGGGTGATCCTCGTCAATACCATCGTTGCTATCATCTCCTGTTGCAACATCGCAATAGAGAGCGTTAGTCTGCCCCGGCATAATTGACGGGTAGAACGCATCCGAACCCCTCACTATCCTACCAGGCCCGATGTGTCGCACATCGTGCAAGTTGGCTATATTGCCCGTGGATGTATAATCCCCCTCCGCCCAATATAGCCAGCGGCCGCTTGACACTGCGTTGGCCACCGCTGTCTCGATAGCGGCTTGGTCGGTGCCATAGCTCGCCACACTGATCGCGGCGATGCGATCATCCAGCGCCTCATCCAGCGTCTGCTCGCCTGTGGAGGTGACCGGGTAGCCTAGGTTGCGCATCCACTGAGCCAGGCTCCTGGTGTCCGTAGTGCCCAGCGCTGTGACGAGCGATGCATCACCCACCTCACCGGATTCAATGCCGGCAATCAGCTGCTGAAGCACGCGAAGGTTTACTGCGTCGCCCAGCCCCTGGGCGTCGCCGAGATTGAGAATCCGACGGCCCTCGGCGTCCCAATTGCTCTCGCCCGTGGCTCGCTTCAGTCTACGGTCCAGGCCATCCTGAAGCTGCTGATCGATCATCCGGCTCTCATCGATCGCGCGCTCTACCGTCTCGGGGTAGTAGGCGCCCTGGTTGCGGAAGCTGGTTTCCTGAACGATGGGGAGAATGCGCTCGATCAACAGGTCGGCGTTATCGCCAGGCGGCCCCGAGATCGGGTAGGTGATCGTTCCGCCGCTGGGATTGCCGGCACCGCTCACGCTGTAGTCGCTTCCCAGGGTGAGCGGTGTTGCCTCGCCATCCACCACCAGATAGACGTTGAGCTGGCTCTCGTCGAAGAACTGGAACTCGGTATCGAACTCGGTGGCACTGCCGTTGAGCTCATAGGTCTTCGTGTTGAAGTCGTTGGGTACGGTCATTCGATGTCTCCCGACATGGAAAGCGAAAGGCCGCCCGAAGGCGGCCTTTTCTGGTGGTATGCTGAGGTTTTGGATTATTCTGGGGGAACACCCATCTGGAGGTGTGCTATGGATTTCCTACTGGTCACTGCGTTTGTCATTGCTGTTGTCGTCGGCCCTGGCGTGATCTTCACCTGGCTCTTCGACAAGTAATCCGCTATCTCGAGATGCCGAACGGGTCGAGATGGTCGCGCGCCGGCGAGACCAGCAGCTCCTGACGGTTCTCTCGCTCTATCCTGCGCTCCATCCTGCGTAGCGATCCCGGGTTCATCGCTTCCTGAATGCTGTACAGGAAGAGATAGTCCATCGCCGCCCGGGTGTAGAAGAGGTTCATGAACGGTGTGTTCCGCAGCCCTACCCGGAAAGCGGTAGCGCTGGCATCGTCGCCGTCCCGCGCGCGCTGCAGCAGGTTGACCACAGCATCGACCTCGCCCAGCGTGGGGCCGGCCATGGTGGCCACGAAGCCGCCGCCGAAGCGGTTGGCCTCGCCCACCAGGAAGTCGCCGTAGATACCCAGCGCGCCGCCCTGCATCATGGCGGCCGCCCAGGTCTTCGGGTCGTCCGTCGGGCGCGGCGTGCGCCCCTTGGCCATGTCCTTGGCTGTCATCGAGCCATAGCCAAACAGCGTCATCCACAGCATCAGCTGTGCCATGCCCAGCAGTTCGCCGTTACCGTTTGCCAGGGCCTTGACGAACTCCCTGCCGGGCATGAAGCTCGAGCCGTATTCCGCCGGCACGTAGCCGCGACCGTAGAGCTCGCGCCCCATGGTCTTCTGCAGCACGGCAATCGGGAACGACTTGAACTGCCCCATGAAGCGCAGCAGCTCGCCGGAGAACGTGCCGGGCCGGGTGCCCTGCTGCATCATCGAGCGCGTGCGAGCGTCTGGCTCGATGGCGGCATAGGATGCCCGGTCGGTGATGTAGGCCCGCAACTGGCTGCGCAGTTCCTCGCGCATCTCGTCCACGGCGGCATCGTTCACCGTTCGCCCCTGGCGCGACAGGTAGCCCTCGATCTGCTCACGCGGGATGTTATCCACGCCCTGGATGGTCAGGTACTCGCGGCCGTCGGCCTCGCGCGTGGCGGTGTTGCGGAGCATGTTCCAGCGGCCTTCATCGAGGTCGAACATGCCCAGCATCCGGCGCAGGTCCGGGCTCAACTCGCCCCAGGCCTTGCCGCGGTGCGATGCCAGGTTGTGGCTCATGGCCAGCGCCGCCGAGGAGCGCATGGTGTCGGTCCACCACGTCAGGCCGTTGGCCTTGAAGAACAGGCGCTGCGCACGGCTCATCTTGCCGCCCACGGTGTCGTTGGCGCTGAAACGGCTGATCACCTCACCCCTGGCGTTATCGAAGAACACGCCCATGCCGGCGAGGATCTCGCGCTGCTCTGCCGTCCTTCGGCCACCGGTCATGGCGTCACCCATGGCGCGGCCCATGTTGGTGAACACGTTGCCGATGCCCTGGTAGCGAAGCTCGGTTGCGTTGTTCACCAGGTCGGAGAACGACGACAGCAGCGCCCCGCCCAGCTTGGCCATGGACTGCACGGCGCGAACGTTCGACGACACCCGGGCGGCGATATGGTTGACCGCCATTCGGCCCGTGCCATCGACCTCGGCCATGCGGTTGGCGAGCATGCCGCGCCGATCGGTCTGGAACTGGCGCAGCGCCTGCGGATTGCCGGCGAGGTCGCGCTGCAGTTCATCCAGCGCCATGTTCCAGTTGGATTCCGGGTTCGTGCCCAGGCGCCGCATCAGGCCGGTGGCGTTGCCCATCGACTCCAGGCCGCCGAGGTACGCCTCTCGCAGCGAGCCGGTGCCGAACACGCGGTTGTACTGGTCCCAGGCCACGCCGTCCTTGAAGTGCAGCACACGCTCCTGGCTGACCTTCCTGGCCAGGTTGCGCGGCCCCTTGAAGCCGGAAGGCTCGTCGGGCACTGCACGCAGGTGCACGCCAGAGGCCAGCCCGTTGTAGGTCTCGAGCAGGAAGGCGTCGCGGTCGCGAGTGCCGGCGAAGGTCCGCTCGTCGAGCAGCGGCAGGATCTCGTCGCGCCACTGCTGAAAGCCGGCCCGGGTGATCTTGTAGGGGTCGTGGCTCTGGCGCACCACGTAGCCAGGCATCTTGCGGATGAAGGCGCCGGCGCGGTTGGCATCTACCCTTGCCGCTTCCTGGTAGCGCTGCATGACGCGGGCGATGGCCACGGCGTCGCTGCTCAGGCCATCCAGGGGGCGGTCCATGCCGATGCGCCACAGGGCATCCGAGATCTCGGTATCGAGCTCCCCGCGCGCGAGAACGCGCGTCATGCCCGCCTGCTCGATGTCGTTCATGAAGCCAGCAATGTAGCCGTTGGCGAGCTGCTTCTGTTCGGCGGCCACCGAGCGGCGCGCGCCGGCGCGGGAAACGTTGGTACCCACGAGGAACGACTCGAGACCCAGGTCTGGGCGGTCTCGCCAGTTGCCGCGGATATAGCCGATCAGCTCAGCGCGCCGCCTGGCGTTCATGGCGGCGTTGCGGCGCTCGATGATGGCGGCCAGCCGGACCTCGTTGCCCAGCTCCTCGGCGGCCCGTAGCGCGGCATCCTGGGCGCTCATCATGTCGTTGGTAGAGCGCAGCAGGGTGATGCGGTTGTCCAGGTCCTCGACCAGCTGCGTCAGCTCGTCGACGGTCATTTCCCGGCCGGCCTCGAGGGCGGCTTCCTGGATGGATTCGATGCAGGCGTTGGCGCTCATCAGGTCCTCATGCGGCAGATGGCGGCCGCGCGGAAGGCGGCGGCGTAGGTGTCGGCGTCAGCGGCGAGCTGGTCGGTTTCGCGCATGGCGGCGGAGAGATCGAATCCGGCCTGGCGGGCCATTTCTTCGGTCACCGCCATTTCCTCGTCGAGCAGCCGCTGGGCGTCCCTCACCTCGGTGCCGTCCGGCGCGCGTGATAGCTCGTCGGCGGTTTCCGATGCGCGCATGCCCTCGGCATCCACGCGACCCTGAGCGGCTGGTGTGGTGTCCTCAAGGCCTTCCTTGAGTTGCCGCATGGCAGCCGGACGGGTGGCGCGGTTGTTCAGCGAGAAGATGGGCTCCACGTCGATGCGTCGGCCGGTCACGGCCTGGGCCACGGCGGCCCGCAATGCCGCCTGGCGCAGCGCCCACGGTGCAGCCTCTGCCACTGCCCGGGCGGTACCGGTGAACTCGAAGCCGCGCGCGATTTCGTCGGCCCTGGCATTCACCCGCTCATTGAAGCGCTCCGGAACGTCGCCGCGGTTGATGCGTGCGATGTCGCCCCGTGCCAGTTCGGCCTGCCGATTGACGTCGAGCTGCTCGGAGATCTCCTGCTCGCGCCGGGCAAGGCGCTCTCGTTCGGCGGCGATGTCGCGGCGCGCGGCTGACTCGGCCTGCTTGCGGCTCAGGCCTTCGCGCTGATGCTCCTTTGCCCGGGCGCGGAAGGTCTCGTCGAGCTGCTGCATCTCGCGCTGCAACTGCTGCTGCTCATTGCGCAGGGTGCGGACGTTGGGCAGCCGGCCGTCGGCGATCTCGTCGAGCTCGGCACGCAGGGTCGGCATCAGCTCTTCGCGGGCCTGCCGGATGGCCTGCTGACGCAGCACGGGCGCATCCAGTTCGATCTGTCTGCGCAGAACGGCACCCATCATGGGTACTGGGTCGTCGGCAATCGCCATTCGGCTGAACGGCGTGTCCGGCCCATCGGCGCGAACCGGCGTGGCGCCAGTCTGCGGCACGGCTGGCTCAGCCTCGGCTGCTGCCGCCAGGCGGCTGGCTCGCCAGTCCATCACGGCCCCGCCGCCAGCATGAAGCCCGCCGCCGAGGATGGCGCCGAAGGCGATGTTGGTCAGGCTCTCGGTCAGGCCATAGTCGGCCTGCTCCTGGCGCGCCGCGGAAAGCACGATGGGCTCCACCATGGCGGTACCGGTGGCGCCCTGCACGGCACCCACTCTGGCCCGCACGCCCAGGCGAGCGGCTCGGGTCGTGGCGGCTTCCAGCATGGCGGCATAGCGCGCCTGGCCGTAAATCGGAACGAAGGCTGCCGCGACGTTGACCGGGTCCACGGCGGAAGCTGCGAATCCGGCGAGCAACTGGATCGGCACGGTCGAGCCGGGCGCGTTGTCGAGCACGAACTGCCGGCGCATCTCCTCGCGCTTGCGGTCCATCAGGATCTCGAGCACGCCCTCGCGAATGCCTTCCTCGGGAATGGTGAGCGGCAGGCCGGCATCCTTCACCCGCTGCCTGGCTTCCTCGGCGCTCAGCAGCGGCGTTTCCGGGTCGCGGCGCACCTCGGGCACGCCGTAGGCCGGGAATCCGGGCTGGATGACCTCGCCCTGCTCCTGGCGATGCAGCTCGGCGCTGCGGCGAGAGGATGACGTCGGGCTTCTGATCCAGCCCTCTTCCGCCGCCGCCTTGGCGGCATCCCATTGGCCGGTCGTGGCCTCTTCCAGCAGGTTGCGGCTGCGCCGGACGATGGGGCCGTCGGTGAATATCGTCATTCAACAGCCCCCCACGACTGCGGCGCGGTTTCGCGTTGCACGCCACGCAGCGAGCGGCGGCCTTCCTGGAAGCGCTGCCACATGCCGGGGTGATTCGCGGCCTCGGCGGCAAGCTGGTCCCAGGTGCGGGCGATGAACTCGCCGTCGCGGTCGATCACCGCCTCTCCGTTGACGTAGAGCACCAGGCCGCTTTCGTCCGGCGCCGTCACCCAGTAGCCGTTCTCTCGCAGCACGTTGCGCACCTGGTCGGTCGCGAAGCCTTCGTCCATCCAATCCGCGCGCTCGAATGACAGGCTTTCGACATCGAGGTTTTCCAGCTCGGCATTAGCGCCGCGCTCGATCAACCCGGCATCCAGCGGCTTGGGCACCCGGTAGGTGTCGCGGATGGTGTAGCGGTCGTCCACCAGGGCGCCGAAGGCCTTGTTCGCGGCATCGCGCGGGCTGACTCTCTCGGCCATGTAGGAGTACGCCAGGCGCTCCGCTTCCTGGTAGAAGGTGGTGAAGGTTCGCTCTCCCCCGGCCTGATTCACCAGCGTCACGCGGAAGTCGGCCATCTCGTCGTTGAGTCGGTCCTGCACGTCGCGCACGTCCAGGCTGTCCAGGCCCAGCTTCAGGTCGCCGGTCTTGATGTCGGCGATGCGAGCCAAGCGGTTGGCGGTGGCGTCGTCCACGCCGGTACCGATGACCAGGGCGGCGCCGGGCAGGTCGGGCTGCAACTGGCGGAACACGGTCGGCCAGTGCTTGCCCCATTGGTTTTCGAGTGAGGCGATCAGGCGGGCGGCGTTGTCGCCGCCATCTTCCGTCCGGCCGAAGCCGCTTACAATCCGAGATGCCTGGTCGCTGCTCAGCAGGCGTGGTCGCTCAACGCCCAGGCGCTCCTGCTCCTCGAGGATGCTGGATGCATAGGCATCGATGGCCGTTCGCTCTCCGCTCTCGGTCGCTTCGAGCAGGGCGCGCATCTCAGGGCTGTGCTGCGTGATGTACCTGACCGGGTTGTCTTGCAGCTGCTCTTCCATGTCCTGGGCGGCATTGACCAGGGTGCCGAACATCCGCGAGGCAGTGGCGAAGCCCTCGCCGGCCATGCCCTCGCTGTCTGGTCGGAACGCGGCCAGGGTCTGGATGCGCTGCTCGGGGTCGGCCAGCGCCATCGAACGCAGGGCATCGCCCAGCACCTGGATCTCGCGGAACTCCTCATACCGGCGTCCACCTTCGCCGCCGTAGGCCTGAAAGAAGTCGGCCAGCACCGGCGGCTGGTCGTAGTCGAGCCCCTGCAGGTAGGCTGCCGTGGCGTCTTGCACTCGGCTGTCGAGCTCTGCCTGCTCAACGGCGCGCAGCTGGTTGAACTCGCTGTTCGCCCGGGAGAAGTCGGCCAGCGCCAGGCGGCGCACGTCGGCGTCTTCGACCTCGCGCAGGGTGGCCAACGCTTCGCGCATGCCGAACTCGCCGGCCACGGCGCCGTAGTTGGCTTCGCCTACCACCTTGCGCACGTAGTCGCGCGTCTCCTTGAACGGAATGCGGCGCACGAACTCGGCCGGCGACACCTGGCCGGTGCGCGGATCACCGATGCTCGACAGCCACTCCTGCAGCTGGCCAGGGCCGGCGTTGTAGGCTGCCGTGGCCAGGATCGGCATGCCGAAGTCCTCGAGCTGCTTCTCGTAGTAGGCACGACCCAGCGCTTCGTTGTAGGCGGCATCGTTGCGGAAGCGCTCCTCGTTCCACGGCAGGCCGGCAAGCTGGGCGGCCTCGGGTCCTGTGGTGGGCATGATCTGGGCAATCCCCACCGCGCCCTTGGGAGAGGTCAGCGGATTGCCGTCGTCATCGAACTGCCGGCCGCCGCTCTCTGCCTGAATCTGGCGCTGCCAGATCGTCTCGTTCCCCGGGGCGCCGACGCCGGTAATGGCACCCATGAGTGAGCTGGAGATGGCCTTGGCCTGCAGCTTCTGGATTTCAGGCTGGAGCTGCTGACGGTCCTCGATGCTGAGCTGGTCCTCGACCTCATGGAAGCGAGCCATGGCCGTGTCGGGATCGTCCACGATGGCTCGCTCCAGGGCGGCACGCAGGGTCTTGCTCCTGGCGTTGTCGCGGGCGATGGCGCGAGCCTCGTCCGACACACCCTCGCGCTCGGCCTGAGCATCGATGGCGGCCAGCTGGCGGCTGATCTCCATCTGCACCCGCACCGGGTCGTTGTAGTTCAACGCCGCCGTCTCGCGGGAGCGCTGCACGTAGCTGTTGGTCTGCTCGCGGGCGTAGGCCTGGGTCTGGGATGAGACGTGGCGGTTGATCAGCGACTGGATGGCGGTCTCGCGGGATGCCGCAATGCGGTCGAAGGCCTGGCGCTGGCGGTCGTTTGCCAGCCCCTGGCGGATGGCCTGCCGCTGCTGCTCGAAGGCCTCGTGCGACTCTTCGGGAAGGCCGAAGGCGTTGCGCCCCTGGCGATTCATCGCGCCAGTTTCGGGATTGTAGAGGTATTCGTTCTCCCACTGCTGGAGCGCGCTGTCGGCTTCCATCGTGGCCACTTGATTGGCCTGGTCCTGCTGGCGTAGCGCCCAGTCAGACAGCTCATTGGCGGCGCCGGTCAGATCGATACCGGCGGCGCCCTGCGGGATGTTGGGTGAGAGCGGCTGCGCCTGGATGCCGGCCTGGCGAACGCTGCGCTCACGGACTACGGGAACTCTCGCCATGGTTATCTCACCTGATCCCAGAGATTGAAGGTGCGCGCGCCGGTGGTCAGGAGTGTCGAGCGCGCGCGATTCCGGCCCGCCTGGCGTGCCATGTCGCCCTGGAAGCGCTGACCGGTGGCCTGGGTGCGGTAACCGTAGGCCTCACGCATGGCGTTGGCCTGGATGGTCTGGGCGTCCATTTCGCCGAAGGCGGCGGTATCGGCAAAGATGTCGAGGGCGCTGCCGGTGGAGACATCCACTCCAGAGGCGGCCAGCCCAGTACGCTGACGGCCAATCTGCTGGCGAGTCAGTGCCCGGCGCTCGCCGGCCTCGAAGATGCCCCGGCGCTGGGCGTCGGCCGCCTGTTGCTCCGACACCTGCGCGTTGTAGTTGCCGATCTGCTGCTGCATCCGGCCTTCCTGCCGTTGCTGGCTGGCTTGCGACAGCCCGCTGACGGCAGAGAGCGCCATGGGTACCACTGCGGCCCATCCGCACATATCAAGCCCTCTTCTCGAATCGATGGAACGGCAACCCGTAGGGGCCGAACGGCTGCGCCGGCTGGAACTCGAACCCCATCCACTTCAACCAGCGGATGGACGCTGCGTTGCGCTGATCGACGTAGTTGTGCAGGTGGTGGTAGCGGGTCATGATCTGCGCCAGGCAGCCCGGCGAGACCTCAAGGAATCCCCTGGCCTGGCGCTTCACCTCGTCGGTACCCAGCAGCCAGATCACCCCCTCGCCGGCGAGCAGGTTGGTGGGGATCACGCCGAACACGCACATCGGCGCATCGGCTTGCATGACCCACGCCTGTTCACTACCCCGGAAGGCGTGCCAGATGCCCTCGACAGGATCCTGTCCCAGCGCCTGCAGCTCTTCGCGGTCCGCCTGGCGCATGTGCTGGGCGACATGGTCTACGTGCCAGGGGCGGGCCGGCTTAACGCTTACCACCGCCGACCACCTTGGGGATGATGCCGAGGATGGACAGCGGCAGCGGATCGGACTGACGCACGAAGATCGAGCCCTCGGAATCCCACCGGCTGTCGATCTTCACATCGATCAGGCCGGTGGCCAATTGGGTGGGCTCGCCCCAGTTCTCGGTCGAGCGCTGCTTCAACTCGTTCAGGTAATCCACGGACTGGAACGAAGCGTCTTCCGGCGACTGCCCCGCGAAGACGCCGCGGGAGCGCTCTACCTGGAGCGCCACGCCATGGACCAGCTTGAGGTTGTCGCGGTTGGTCGAGCCATCGCGGTTGGTCATGCTGATTGCCAGCGTGGCCATGTCCGCGGTGATGCCGAGGCCGACATGTGCGATAGCGGCCGGGAACTGCAGCTCGATCTGTCCGTCGGTCACGGTCTGCACGGGCTCGACGTTGCCGTCGGCAAGAATCGATACCTCTGCCCCTTCCAGGTGATCCAGCCCGCTCAGCGTCTGCGCCATCAGCGCCCACTGTGTCACTGCTGCGTCGCGCAGGCTCTCGGGAATCAGGCGCTCGGTGCGCACCGCGACCTCGGTGTCGCTGGTGTAGGCCGTGACCTCGACCACGGCATAGTCGTTGCCGTCGCGCAGCCGGAAGAACCGCCCCACCAGCGCCTCGGTAAACGTCGGGTTGCTGGCGGTGAGTGTCAGCTCCTCGGGGTAACCCCACTCCACACCACCGCTGAGTGTCAGCGTGGTATCGGTCACGTTGCGGCCGTCGTAGGTCAGGCCGCAATCGACGAAGTAGGCGTCTTCCACGTCTTCGAACAGGCGCGTTTCCATGCGCTCGATGTAGCGCACCGTCTGGCCGTTGATCTGCCGGCGCACCGCCACATAGGCGTAATCCTCTTGCCCTTCGGGGATGGCGGCGATGGACTCGAACGCGCCATCCTTTGTGTCGTGCCTTGCCCAGCCGATGACGCTCTGCTCTCGCAGATAGGTCATCGACAGCAGCGTGCCATCCGAGCGAACGGCGAAGGCCGCGGAGTATGGCGTTTGGATGAACGCCCAGTCCGTGAGCTGCCAGCGGTCGAACAGGTGGTTGGCGAGTATCGTCAGGTCGTCGCCGGTGAAGCCGTCGATCTCGAACGAGTAGCCGAGGTCGCGCACGTTGCGGCCGCGCGACTGGATGTAGAGCACGTTGCTGCCCACGACGATAGGCGGCACCCGGCTTCCGCCGCGGTAGTTCTGCGGCTCAACGGTGATGGTGTCGGCGGCCAGGCCTTCGCCGGCGATGGTGTCGATGGTCCATTCCGCGCCGCTTGTGATGACGAGCAGGCGGTTCAGCGCGATCAGGTGGCGAATCTCGTTCACCTGGCGCGACGAGATCGTGTAGCTGATGGCGTCGCTCGGCTCCATGGGGCGAGAGGTGCCGAAGCCCTTGAAGATGCCGGTTTCGCTCATCCAGAACGATTGTGGTTGTGCCGGCGTGCCGGCGAAGATCAGTCGCTGCTGGTGGTACGTCACGGCCTGCGGGTAACCGCGGACGCTGTCCCACGCCGACAGGCTCCACTTGTAGGTATTGCCACTCACGACAGTGGATGGCAGGCGCTTGACGACGGTGGCCGTGGCCTCTGTGGCGCTGGCTACCGCCGTGATCTTGACGATGCCGAATCCCGAATGCAGGTAACGCCACTTCACGCCCAGGGTCTCGGTGATGCCCTGCACGGACGTGCGCGGACCGTCCCAGGCGTCGCCCTCGGTATGCACCGGGGTGTTGTCGCCGGTCAGGGTGTCTGATCCACCTGAGAGCTCCACGGCCTGATACACGCGCTCGTCGACATAGCGCACGTCATTCACTGCCACCTCGGCACGGTTCATCCAGGCCGCGATGTCGCCGCTATCCACCTGCTCGAGGCGCACGAAGGTGCCGACGTGCTCGGAGCTGAAGAGGTCGTCACTGGCCGTCAGTGTGACGGTGCCGGTCGCACCGCTCGACGTGATCGTGAGCGACTCGTCGACGTTCATGTCGCGGAACGGCCCGACCTCGCTCTCGAACGGGATGCACTCCCAGTCGTCGTCAGCCAGGCGGCGGATCTCCTGAGGCGGCACATTGGGATGCACCAGGGTCATGACGTCGGCCGACTGGACGTAATTGACGTCGAACACCTGGGACTCGGTCCACGGCGTCGCCACTTCCAGCGGCTCGCTGCCGTCCATGATCGCCGCGCCGTCGCGGAACACTCGCATGTACTCGTGGCCCAGCTCGATCACATACGTCTGCTCGGTGCTGAACTGGAACCCGACGAGGCGGCACTTGCGGTCGGGGTACTTCGCCTCGGCGATGAAGCGCGTGCCCGGCCGGTTCTCGATGCCGCCCTGCTGCTTGACGATGAAATTTCTGCAGGTCTTCAGGCTGGTCTGGTAACGCGCGAGATCCACACGCCCCCAGAGCGACGGCGACAGCTCGCCACCGCTGAACGTCGGTTGCAGGAACGAACTACTCATCGTAGAGCCCACCGCTGATGCCACGTACGCGAATGGTCTCCGCTTCTTGCCGGGGCTGCTCGCTACGCTCCGAGAGATCGCGCGCGATGGCTTTGTGCAGGGCGCGCTCGTACATGGTGCCGGCATCCATCACGGTCGGCCGATCACCGGTGATGCCCGGAGCGATACGGGACGAGATGGCCCAGGACAGGGCGTCGACGAACAGCGGTCCCATGACGTTCGGGTTTTCCGGCTTGGCCACGTAGACGCAGGTCGCGTCATCGATGTTGCTCAGGATCGCCTTGCCGCTTTCGGTGCCGACGATCATGAACATGCTGTGCAGCCGGGAGAGATCGTCCTGGCAGTTGCGCAGCTCGAAGCCGCCCAGCTTGACCAGGTAGTAGGCGCCGGCCGGGTACTGATAGCGATACCCCCAGCCCGCGGGCGGGTCGCCCAGGCTGGCCAGCTCGATGGTGCGCAGCGCGAAGTTCCAGGGGTATTCGCGCAGCATGATGTCGAGGCAGTGATCGTAATACAGCGCACAGGCGCGGGCTTCCTTGCTGTTCTCGCTCAGGCTCTGGATGGGCACATAGCTGCCGATGTTGGCCAGCGCCATGTTGCAGATTTGCACCTGGTCTGCCATGTCACGTCCTCAGAAAAAGACAGGGGCCCGCAGGCCCCTGTGGTCACTCCGACTTGGCCGCGATGGCCTCGTCGATTTCCTTGCGCAGTGTTTCCGCCTTCTTCATGTGGTGCGGCTTCTCGCCGATCACCAGCTCGAACTCCTGGCGCAGCGCTTCCAGGGCCTCGTCCTCGTCATCCTTGCGAGGCTCGGCGGCCTTCTTGCCGCCGTCCAGCCGCTCCATCCACGACGGGAAGTAATCGACTTCCTTTCCGCCCCGCATGATGCGAGTCGGCCCGTTGTAGTCGAATACCTCGCCCTCGACACGCTCCCGGTTGTTCGGGTAAGTGCCGCGCTTGATGGCTCTGACTTTCATGGCAGCCCCCTTAGTAGCCGTGCTGATGGCCCGCCACCACGCCAGCGGTCACGCGGCCAGCCGTGGGCGGGTCGCCGGCCACGGTGTAGACCACGCGCAGATAGCGCTGGGTGTGCAGCGGCATGTACTGCAGCGGGAACTGATAGCCCGCCACCAGGTCGGCGGCAGCGATGGCGCCCGAGGTCGCGATGGTGCTCGGCGAACTGAAGCCCTCGTTGTCATCGGTCTGGATCGTGGCAGTGAGGGTGGTCAGCTCGTCGAAGTCCTCGGTGACCTGGATGACGATCGGCACGGGCACGCCCTTGCCGATGTCGCGGACGACGCCCAGGTCCACCACGTTGGTGGAGTTCGCCGTGGCGGTGATGGCCTGTCCGTCGCTGAACAGGAAAGTCGAATCGAAGATCATGGGTTGTCTCCTATGCTGTGGAACCGCCGGTTAGACCGACGGCACCAGATCTTCAGTGCCGAGGATGGCGTCGCACTCACGCACGGGCATGCCGCGGTAGCCCATGACCTCACGGCCATCGACTTCCATGGGCTTCAGGCGAACGAATGAGGCGGCAGTTGATTTGGTCGGAGTGGTGTCGGCGTCCAGGGCTTCCAGGACATCGGTATTGCAGTAGATCGCTGCACGGCCACCGGTCACCTTGCGCTGATAGAGGCGGTAGTAGGCCTTGCGGAACAGCGCGTAGATGTCGACGTTGCCGGCGATCAGATCGGCTGTGTCGATGTTGGCGATACGCACCACGTAACGGAAGTCTCGCAGAGAGAGACCGAGGTCCCACTCGAACTTCTCGCGCATGACGCGCATGACCGAGCCATCCTCGAAGGTCTTGGTTTCCTCGCCGAGGTCCTGGCGCTGCAGGCCGGCCTCGGTACCCTGCGGGTAGATGCCGTGCACGGTGCGCTCGCCCCAGACCACGAACCACACCGAGGTGTTGTCGGAGCCGGAGCCGCCGCCGTGGATGACCTGGTCCGCTGTGTCCTTGGACGGGCGGTTCGGGTTCGCACGGTAGGCGTTGTAGCGAGCCGACAGCCCCATGAACCGCTCGGGGTGGGTGCTGGTGTCACCGTAGAACAGCGTGGACGCCATGTCCTGGTTCATGCCTTCCAGGAACGCGGTGGCTTCGTTGAGACGGAAGCGCGCCGGGTTCTTGGAGAGCTTGACCAGCTTGGAGTCGATCTCGGACCAGGACTCCAGCATGCCGGTCGAGTCCTTGACCTGGGCGGTGGTGCTCTTGGTGGGCTGAACGCCCTGGTAGAGCTTGCGCCAGGTGCCGGAAGGCAGGCCGGTGCGCATGGTGGTCAGGTTGGTGGTGCCGCTGTTGCACTCCGCGACCATCATGTCCTGCATGATCGGGTTGGTTTCGGCCAGCAGCTCGATGACGTCAGAGACGTTGCCCTGGCCATCCTGCTGTTTGAACAGGTCCGCCAGAGTCAGGTAAGTGTTGCCGGTTGTTGCCATGTTTCACACCTCTTTCAGGATGCCATGTTGGGATACATGCGTTCTTCGATTGAGCGAGCGCCGCCGGCGCTGCCGCCTCGTTCCATGGTGTCCTCGCTGATACGCTTACCGATCTGGTGGAACGCTTTCACGAGGGCAGGGTGAGAGCCGAGCCCGGTGTCGTTGAGCAACTGCGTCAGCTCGGGTGAGCCGAACGCGCTCAGCGCTTTCTGCGCCGTCTTGACGTTGGCGTCGAAGTTGGCGCCACCGAACTCCGAGTCGTCCTTGAGTTCCTTCACCCAGCCCTCCAAGGTCTGGGTTACCTGCTCTTGCTGCTGCTCTTGCTGACGCTGGATGGCGTTGGCGTGCACGCTCAGCAGCTTGTTGGCCTGCTCGTTGGTCAGGCCGAGTTCGCGCGCGATGGGCTCGAGCTCACCAAGGGCTTCCTGATCGAGCTCGCCCTCGAAGCCTTCCGGGGCGGTCCACTCGTAAGCCTCGGGCGGGCCTTCGGCTTCTCCCTCGCCGTCCTTCTTGCCTTCGGGCTTACCCTCGCCCTCTTGCCCTTCCTGGCCCTCGGCAGCCTGCTGCTGGCCTTCCTGTTGCTGCTCTTGCTGTTGCTCGCCGGCAGCGCCTTCCTGCTGTTGGCCTTCCTGGGCCTGCTGGCCCTCGCCTTCAGCCGGGGCGCCGCCCAGCAGTGATTCGTCAGCCATCGTTCTCGTCCTCTTGCGCTTTCTCGTTGAGTCGGGAAATGAGCTCGTTCCGCTCGTTGACCATCACGGCGTAGAGCTCGGGGCAGATGTCGTTGATGTCCGCCAGAATCTTGAGTCCGACGTTGCGCCGTCCTTCGTTGAAACAGGTGCTGCGCTCGTCCGGCCCGTAGGACGCCTGGTAGAGCCGGCAGTGGTCGAGCAGCTCGGAAACGAAACGGCGCCCGTGAGGCGCCGCCATGATCTGCTTGAAGTCGTCCGCGATCTGCTGTCGGTATTGCTCTTGCTCGGTCATCACATCCCCATTGCGGTCAATGCGTTGTCACCGCGCGTGTCGGTCTCGCTGAGCAGCTTGGCGGCCTGTACGCCCTGCATCATTCCCTCTTGAGCCTGTTGCTGCTCGGCGGCCTCTTGCCGGCGGCGGCGGATGTCGTCGACGACGTGCTTGGCCCTGACCAGGGTCGGCGGCACGCCGGTCTGCTCGGCGTACTCGTTGATCGCCTCGTCGAAGTCGATGTTGTCGAGCACCTCTTCATTGACGCCAGCCAGGTTTCCGGCCAGGCCGAGGAAGCGCTCGATGCTGCCCACGGCAATGGCGCGCTGCGCTTGTGCCAGGATGGAGACGTACTCGACGCGGATCTCGTGCCCTTCCAGCTCCTCGGGCGGCTCAGGGAAATGACCGTTGCGCATCAGAATGCCGAACACCCGGTCAATCAGCGGGTCGAGCAGCTCGTAATGCACGCGCTGGAGCACGGGGCCGAGCATCAACATCTTCTCTTCGCGCCGCTCCACCACCTCGGTGGCGGTCATGCGGCCGTCGCTCTGCGCGATCATCAGGAACAGATCTTCGAAGAAGGCGCGCGCGATCCGCTGCTGGTTCTCGCCGATCGACATCTGAAGCTCTTGGATGCGCGGCTCGATCTGGAACACCGGCTTCATGCCGGTGGCGCTGAACTCGCTGGGATCGACGTAGTTGATGCTGCCGGCAACGATGGACATGCCGGACTTGCGAAGCGTGGAGCTCGCCACCTGCGGCGGCCTCACGTACAGCTCGATGGCCTGGGCCTTGCGCTTTTGCTCGAGCTGCAGGGCCTTGGTATCGCCCAGCGCTACTGCGCCCGGGCCGGTGCCATAGGTGTCTTCCCCCAGCACGTCCCAGCGCGGCGCCATCACCGGGTTTTCGACGTAGCCGGATTCACGCAGCAGCTTGTCACCCGTCGCCGTTGCCTCGTAATAGACCGAGCGCCAGGGCATGTTGCGGTTATCGACGACGCCGGTCCTGCGCTCATCGTTCGGCTCGATGAGATGCACGACCTCGACCCAGTTCTCCAGCGCGCCACTGCGGAACAGCTGCTGTACGGAGTCGCTGCAGTTCTCGAGGCCGAAGCGCTGCACGAGCTGTCGCACGGTCATCGAGAATTCGCGGTACATGGTGTCGACGGTGCCGCGATGGCTCGTCGCCAGGTTGTACTGGCCCACGGTCATCGGCACGCCGCGGAAGATCTTCTCGTCGTCCTCTTCGACGATCATGCACGCCGTGCCGAATCCACCCAGCTCGTAATAGGTCTGGTGCAGTGTGCCGTAGAGGTTGGACTGCGCCATGGCCGTGCGCATGATCTTGCCGACCTGGTCGAGCCACACCTTCACGGCGTGGGCGTCCATCATGGTCTCGTCATCGACTTCCAGCTCGAACCATGGCCTGGCCGGGCTGGTAATGCCGGCCATCATGCCGGCGGCAAGATTGCGCGCCGCCATGGTCGCCGTGTTGTCGACGATGTTGTTGCGCAGGTTCTTGGTGCCGCGGTTGACGTCCGACTTGTGGAAGCGCGAGCGCATGGGCTCGATGTTCTCGCTGATGTCCTTCCAGAGCGGCTCCCAGCTCAGGCGCTCGTCCTTCAGCGCCTTGAGGCGGCGCTCGAATCGCTTCCGCTTCGTCTCGACGATCATCTCAGGCTCCAAGCAGGGTCTTGCCCGCCACGTCACCACCCATTGCGCCCATGGGGCCGGTCAGGATCGTGGACTGCTGACCGCTGGCACGCTGCCGGCGGCGGCGTTCGTCGTTCGCTGCCTGCTGTGCCTGTCGGTTCTGGGCCACCGGGGCGGGAGCGGGGGTAACTGGATCTGGCGGCGGGGGCGGCGCCGGCATATCGGGCGCTCCCAAGCCAAGAGCGCCGGTGACGGAGCGCACCGCGCGACCAACCTCACGGAACGGATTACCACACATGGCTATCTCCTCTATGCGTACGGGTCCCAGTCCTCGCTGACTGCGGCGCCACGGTGTTCTTGCTTGTGTACGGGGTGAGCGAACGAGAGCACCAGGGAGTCGGCCTTGTTCGGCGACGGCAGTCCTCTCGCTTTCATGTCCTTCTTGCTCTCGAGCTGGATCTTTCCGTCCATGCGCGGCACGGTCTCGGGGCCGATCAGCTCCTCGGCGAGCACGTCGTCGTCGGGGATCGCGCCGCCCTGTCTCAGCCACTCTTTCGCAGCGCCCCACATCTCGGCCCGCTTGTTGGCGTAGCCCTTGTTGCTCGCCGCCTCGCCAAACCAGACGAGCGTCCACGTCCGGCCCATCGTGCGGCCGGCGGATACGATGCCGGTGCCGAAGCCACCGTCGACGAACACCGCATCGGCCTTGTGCTCGTCTTCGAACTGGGCGAGCAGGTTGGCGACGTGGATGTCGTTGTCGTTCTTGGGGATGACGGACAGCACCTGGAACACCAGGCCCTGGCGTTTGGAGATGACCAGCTCGTCATCGCCTTCCCATGCCGGGTCACACGTGAGGATGACCGGCGCGAAGTTGTACTGCTCCTCGCGGTAGTGCCGCTTGCGGGACGCGTCCACCAGGTCGGTGGGGATGAACTGCTTGTAGGACTGGCTCGGGAACTGCCCACGGATGCGGACCTTGACGTAATCCGAGTCTTCGCCGTTGTCCTCGATCTTGCGCTGAATGTCGTCCTTGTTCGTGACCTGCACGGTGCGCGAATCGACGTGCTTGGCGTTCCAGCGCTTGCGGAACTTGCGGAAGCACTCGCGGAAGCGGCCGGTGTTACGCGTCGGGTTGCCGTTGACGAACCAGAACGGCTCACCGTCGGTTAAGCCGTTCTCCGCGACTTCCCATATCTTGTCGTGAATCGCCGAGGCTTCGTCGAACAGATACCAGGGCGACGAGTCGGCAGCGTGAAGACCGGCAAAGGCCTCGCTGTTCTCCTTCGTCGCCGTCAGACCATCGACGCGCCACGTCTCGGGGTGCAGCTTGTGCGTCAGCGACAGGTTGCCCATGCCGCTGTTGAGCGTGAACCAGTGCCCGGTGATGCAGCGGTTCTTCCACTTCGCGAGCTCGGACCAGGTCTTGGTGCGCAACTGGCTGCCGGTGTTCGCCGTGACGACGCCGCGGGAATGCGGCCGGGTGCTCATGATGTAGAGCACGAGCCACGCCGCGCGCGCCGACTTGCCGATACCGTGACCGGATGCGATGGCTTCCATGTACGGATCCGCCGGCCGGGTGCCGTCGAAGTCCTGTTCGCGGATGTGCTCGCCAAGCTCATCCAGGCTCTGGCACGCCCACTCGTCCGGACCCCACTTGCAGCCGTACCGACTCGCCCAGGGCTCTTTCAGCTCAGCCTTCTGGATCTCCTTGTCCGTGTCCCAGGGGAAGGCGTACATCACCCAGCCCATGGGATCGTAGAAGAATCGCCCCATGTCCTCGGCGAGGAGCAAGTCAGCTTCGGTCATCGTCGCCTCTTGCGCGGCGGCGACCGGCCATGATGGCCTCGGCCAGCCTGTCGCTGACGTCGTGTTCGACCTTCTCGGTGAACATCTTCAGGTGCTTGCCGATCAGCTCGATAGGCTTCACCTTGTCCACCAGCTTCACCTCGTGGACGTATTCGACCTCAGCCTCGTCGTCACCCTTCCCAGGGATCGTCTTGGTCACCACCTTGATGCTCTGCACCGCGGCTGCGATGTCATCAGGCAGGTCATGGATGCTTCGCAGCTGGCCCGAGGGAGTGAACAGCTGCCGAATGTCCGCGAACCCCATGCGCGCCAGTTGGTTGATGACGTCGTCTGCGTCAATCTGCGTGCGCTTCGAGCGCTCCTGAATCGCCTCGTTCACGGCGTCCCAGACGTGCCGCATGTTGGCCGGGCAGGATTCCCTACTTTTGCCTACCCACAGCGGCGCCTTCTTCTCGGCGGTGGACTTGGCGAAGCCAGCCTCAAGTGCGGCCTTTGTTGCGTTCAGATAAATCAGGTAAAGCTCAACGAATCGAGACTGCCGAGCTGTCAGCCCGACAGCCCCCTTGGCAGTCTTGGTCATGGGAACTCCAGAATAGAGGGCCGGGCGTCTCACGACGTGCCGGCAGAGTTCGGGCAGTGCCTCACGGCAGGGCCCTACCGCGTCACCGTTGCGCGGTGCGGAGATGGGATCACCCCCTATCGCAGTGGCTGCGGGTTCGTTACCCCCGATGCTGGGGGCGCTGTGTGTGCTGCTGGTGATGCCGTGCGTTGACTGCCCGGCGCTGGGATTCGGTCATGCGCTCACCTCGGAGAAGTAGCAGGCCAAGGATCAGGTTGATGATCACCCGAGCAAGTAAGGCCCAGGCTGCAACCCGTCGAGCTTGTGCCTTGAGTCGGTTCGCCAAGGTCGCCATCCGCCCGCCCTCACACCTGCATACATCACCTGTCGGGTGATCCAGCTCTTCGGATCGCGATGGCAGGTCATCGCCTCGAGGAAAACTTGGTCAGCCTGGCGACGTGACACGCCTTCGGGCCGGGCGTCATACAGCAGGTCGTGAACGAGCGCCGGCAGCGTGGCCCGCCCCCCCGTCCACCAGTAGACGACGGGCAGGCGCGGGACCGACGCGAAATCGGTGCAGTAGCCAGCCGGGACCAGAATGCGGCCCAAGATATCGCTCTGGTAAATCAAATTGGCCTGCAACTCCCACGGATAGCGATGGCGAGGACCGAGATAGGCCACCGTAGGGAGTGTCTCGAAGCGGGCCATGTCACTCGGCCATGGCTGCCGCTTGGGCGATCCATTCGAGCCGTTGCCGCACATGCGCTCGGTGTTCGTCGGTCAGCGGCGTGTCGATGCCGATGCCGAGGTCGTGGCTCAGGTCGCCCATGAGGGCATCGATCAAGAGACGGTCGCTCGCCGGCAAGGCCGAGTATCCGACGATGTGCTTGATCTGCGCCTCGATGTCGATCACCGACAGTTCGTGCTCGCTGTTGAGCAGGGCCTGCACACGCTCAACGCGATCCATGACGGAATCCGCTGTTACGGTGTCGCGCTCGATCAGCTTGAGCGTGGCGTACTGGTACGGGAGTTGGGGGCTGGCAGCGCAGGCTGACAGAACCAGCACGGACAGCAGAATCGTCAGCAGCACAGTATGGGTTCTCATCTCCGCTCCTCCAGGGTTCGCACCCGATCACGGATGCTGTTGATCTCGCGCTGGTGTTCGCCCATGCGGCGCTCGAACTCATTGAGCGAGACGTTGTTGTCGCGCTGCTCTCGCCACTCGCGATGCAGCTCGGTCACCTGCTGCGTCAAATACAGAATTCGCTCATCCTGGCGCGCGCTGGACTTGCTCAGCTCGAACGTTGTGTAGCCCTGCCAGGCGACAAGCAACGTGACGACGGATAGCAGGAAACTCTGCAGGTGACGTTCCATGATGGGTTTCGACCTCACGGTGGTATCGGGACCGCTTTCTGACATCCCGCCTCCTGGTGGGTCTGCGTACGTGGGTTTATCGGGCCTATCCGGCCTCTTGGGGGATCGCATCAACTTCATCCAACCAGTGGCTATTCCACTCAGGGGCTTTATCCGCCCAATATTCGTTGTGAAGCGCATCGCGATAGGCGCGCCAGTCGAAGCACGGGCAGCCGCGGCTCTCGTGACCAGGGAATCCGTTGTGGCCCATGATCACGGCAGAGGGATAGCGCTTATGCAGATCGGTGAGCAGCTCGCGGAGTTTGTCCCACTGGGGCTGGGTGAAGTTGTTTTGAGGAGTGCGGCCATCATCGGCGACTCCACCAACAATGCAGATGCCTAGGTTGCCGGTGTTGTGTCCGCCCACATGAGCGCCAGTCACGTTTTCGGGCCGGCCACGCTCAAGAGTTCCGTCACGCTTGATGACATAGTGATAGCCGATGTCCTTGAAGCCGCGCTGCAGATGCCAGCGCCGGATCTCGGCCGCGTCTACGTCCTGCCTGGCTCTTGTGGCAGAGCAGTGAAGAGTGATGTAGCGCATGATAGGTCTCCAGCGCCTCACGGCGTGGGAAAACAGGAAAGCCCCACCAAAGACTGGCAGGGCCTATAACGCAAGCGCCCCGGCTCGGAAGCCAGGGCGCAGAATTCGATAGTGGGGTTAGTATCTCTATTTGGTGCCCACTGTGCAAGACGTAATGAGACAGTATGAGACGTAATTATAACGACTATGCGGCCTCTGGGATGAGTGCCGCCACCGGCCCCAGCGCCTGGCTCTCCCAATCGTCCAACACGGTGCGCAGCTGTCGCCAGATGTCATCCCAACTCAGCCTTCCCGCCCGACTCCAGCGATTGACGTCGATGGTCTGGCCTCTCTCTTCTTCCAACCACTGCTTTATGGCCCTCGGCCCAGGCAGCCCCGGCCGGTTGTACGGGTACGTCGCCTGGCTGTGGTGGTAGATCGCTGCCCACGCCAGGGCAGTGAGTGTTCTCCAGGCATCGGCGCTGGGCCGCTCGTCCTGCCCCTGCCCCGGGAGCCGCCGGCCCATCATCGAGCGCACCAAGGCGGCGTGGAGCCACTCGTGGTCATCGGCCAGTTCTTCAGGGGTAAACGGCCCCCAGCAGTAGCGCGCCATCGCTTGCAGATGCTGCGGTAGCCGCTCGACAGCGGCGATGACCTGGCCACACTCCAGACCGTGCACGATTCGCCAGTCGTTGTTTTGCTTGACGCTCCGCTGAACCTGGGCGCCGAGTCGGGCAATCTCGGCGTCCGACGCCATGACGCTGCCGCGCTGCGACTGGTAGCTCTCAAACACCATCTGGCGCGCTGACTGGTATCGCATCTCAAACCCCCGTTGCCCCATCGTTGCGTTGTGCCGTTGCCCTCAGGGCATCGGCACCCCTTCCCGCCATATCTCGCTGACTCTCTTCTTGGTCACCGCCGGCAGGATCCGCTGCCAGCGGTCGAAGATGGCCCCGCGCTCCGTGCTGTTGCATCCCGCCTTCATCTCTCGGGCCACATGCCGGCACTGGCATTCCAGCTTCCAGGCCTCTTCACCCATGCCCTCGGGGCGCTGGCCGTAGTGCATCATGCCGCCTCGGCAATCTCGACGATCTCCACCAGGCAGCCGCCACCCTTGGCCTGCTCGCCGCGAATGATGGTCAACTGGTCAATCTGCCCGTCGTCCTGCCACAGCTTCGAGTGGGTGATGGCGTCCAGCAGGCCTTTGAAGTAGTTGTCGATGTCGCGCTGACGGCGGTCGGGCGGGATCAACACCACCTTGACCGCCAGACGGCCGTCCAGGGCTTCGCCTTGCCACTGCCTGGCGATTGCCTGCATGGCATCGATGCGGTATTGGCGCCCCTTGGCGCTGATCAGATGGCGTCCGGCCAACTTGCCCTTGGTGGGCGTTCTCCAGTAGTGATTAACCGAGGGCGGGAATGGCAGGGCCAGTTCGATCATCAGTCGCTCTCCATTCGATGGAATCCTTGAGCAATCAGCTCGTCGGCCAGCGCCTCGGCCGCGCGATTGAACTCATGCCGGGCATCACGTGGCGGGGCGAAGTTCGCGCATTCGCCGTGATAGAAGCGTCGGCTTTCCTCATCGCGTATCGCCTTGGCTCTCGCCAACCTGGTGCCGGCGGCGCTCGAAATGGTCTGCATCAGTGCACCTCCGGCATATCGAAGAAACGGCCGGCATCGAGCGACGGATCGTGGGCGCCTTCTCGCCACGCCTGGATGCGCGCATGCCAGAGCGTCTCGCAGTCGTTGCAGCGGTCCTCGAGATACTCGATCTCTTCGGCGGTCATAGGCTTGTTGCAGCGCTTGCAGTTGATCATGCCGCCCGCTCCTTCTCGTCAATGAACTTCCAAGCCCTGATGAGGGCCTCTTTGATCTCGCCGTCGAACTGCCGGACGCCGAGCGAGATGACATGCCGCAACCAGGTCGGCTGCCAGCGCTGTAGCTCGGGGCTGCGATGGATCTCCTGGTGGCACCGTCGGCAGACCGGCATGGCGAACGAGTCGGGTGCGGTCATGCCCATGCCGGACAGGCCCCAGTGCAGGCCGATGACGTGGTGCGGGTCGCCCCCGGGGCCGGCGCAGTTGCAGCAGGGCTGTTGCTTGATCCATGCGATGTAGGTCTCGCTGCGCCACTGCTCGTCATTTGCAGCCTTGGCAGGCCGGCGCTTCGGCGATGTGCGCTTCATGGGCGTGCGTTTGAGCGGGGCGCCCTGGGCGAGAGGTGTCTTGCGCTTGAGGGGAGAGCGTTTCATTCGTCATCCCTCTCGTCATCGAATAGTTCTTCGCAGGTGTGCTCGAACAAGCAGTCCTCACAAAGCGCTTCGCCGTCATCTGTGTAGCCAACGGCAGTTTCTGGGCACCGCTCGCACTTACCTAAGCAGATAGTCATGCGGCCTCCTTGTACTCGGCATACACAGCCAGCGCCGGCTCCGACCAGTTCACCCCGAGCTCGGTACCCGTCGCATAGAGAAACTCGATGAACGCCGCGGCCTCGGCCTTGCGGAACTTCGTCGTGGTGGGGCGGACATAGACCGGCTCCTGGCTCTTCCAGTCCCAGACCTTCTCGCCAGGATTCGCCAGCGGTGTACCTTGCTCGTCCATCTCGAGCGCGAACTGGTTGACCAACACCGCCTTCACCCCCTCGACGGAGTAGCCGCGGAAGCACTGTCGATGGATGTCGCCGATCATGGCGTGGAACTTGGCGTTCTGGCCCTGACCACGGCCCGGGCGGCGAAGCACCAACTCCACCGGCCCGGCCTGTAGCCCCTGTCCCGCCATCCTTGCAGCCATGGCCAGGGTGCCCTGAAGGTCGGCGATGAACTCGATGCGGTAGGTCATCTCGCGGCTCATGCCGGCACCTCTTCATCATGCTTTACTGTCTTCGGTGCCCAGCCGGTCACTTCGGTGATGTTCTCCCAAACGGCCTGATCGTCATCGCTCACTTTCCTGAGCTGCTTGGGCAAGGCGCACGCCATGCGTCCACTCGGGAGCCTCAGTTCAAGGTGCCCCGGGTGCTTGCTCTGATTCGGCTCTATGCCCGCGACCTCCATGACGCACTGGCATTCGTCCTTCACAACCTCGGGGGGCAATGCAGGCTCGACACGATCGCCTTTACGCAGGGGCTTGCCAGAACAGTCATGGCCAAGCACGCCCGTCAGACGCGCGCGGATTTGCTTGAATACGTTCATGCCGCCACCTCCCCAGCCAGGTACCGCTCCAACACCGCCAGCCGCTCGTCTGGAATAGCGTGCTTGGCCAGGTCCCAGTTACGAATGACCATGGGCCGGAAGCCTGTAGCTGCAGACAGGGCTGAAATTGAGCCGGCTTTCGCCAGAGCCTTTTCCAGCACTTCACGGCGTCGCTTCTTCTCCTCGTAGCTGATGTTGAAGCGGCGGTTGATGTGCGGGCACGGCTTGGCGTTCGGGCCGCTGCCCGGGGCCGGGAACAGCTCGGCGGGACTTTTCAGGCCCTTTTCGTAGGCGGTCATGATCACGCTGCACCATCCTCGCCGCCCCAGGCGGACATCAGGCGGTACTCGTGAGGCCGGGCACTGCCAGGGCCTGGCTTTTCGCGGCTGACGATGGTCACGCCCAGGCCGCGAAGTTCGCGGATGCGGGCCGAGATGCCGGCGTGGCTGTCCATGCGCTGGAAGCGCGACAGGATCGCCTCGCCGATCTCGTGCAGCTGCATCCAGTAGGTGGCGTCGCGCAGGACCATGTGCACGCGGCCGAGCTGGCCTTCTGGATTCTCCAGGCGGTTGGGGCAGGGCTTGAGTTGAGTGACGGTTCCCATCAGGCGGCACCTCGCTTTTTCTCAGCCATCTTGGCTTCGGCGGCTCCCAGGACTTCGGCCTTGCGGCGCTCGAACTCTTCCCGCTCTTCCCTGACTTTGGCCGCTCGATCTTCCTCGTCGGCCTCAAGGGTGGCGCGAAGATTGGCGATGATTGCGCGGACCTTTTTCGAACCCTCATCGTTACCTGTTGGAACGATTGGCGGCGCCGGCAGAAGATGCTCGACAGACGGGGCGGGCAGCAGCCCATCCTTGATGCCTTGCTCGATAGCGGCGGTGCGCTGTTCCTTGCTCTCGCCGAGAGAAGGCCACCAGCGAGGCTCACGGCTCTCCGCTTTCGCCTTGGCTACCTCTCGCTCGTAGGCGGCGATGAATGCCATCCTCGCACCGACCTTGTCGCCGGCATCCAGGATCGGTTGGGCTACGCCGCAGGCCGCGGCGATTTCATCCGTCCAGATGATCGTGGCCATCTCGTCCTGAGCCTCGAGCGCGCGCGCCCAGGCCTCGTTGGGCGTGAGGAATGCATTGGCGCCGGGGATTCGCTCAAGAATCGCGGCGAGGGTGAGGCGGCCAGACAGCTCTGACCGGCAGCGCGCCAGGGCCTGCTCGATCTCTGCCCGGCTGTGCTGGCGGAGATCCTTGGCCATCAGCGTTGCCGCCGCCGGCTTGATTTCGGTTCCCAGGACCTCGGCCGTGGCATACAGCAGCTCGATTACCTGTGCGGCATCTTGACTGGTCAACGGCATCAGTCGTCCTCCCATCCGGCGGCCAGCAGCCGCTTGGCTTCGTCAACGTTCGAGAGATTGCTTTGCGTGCTGTCCACCTGGCGGGCGCGGGTGGCGGTCATCTGGCTGCCCGTGCGCATCTGGGTGCAGATGGCCTCGCAGTCCTGCAGCAGCAGCCCGACTGGGTGGCTCTTGGCCACGTAGAACTGGTTGTTCATGCGCAGGAAGTACACGGCGACGGCGGGGGCGTTATCTCGCCCAACGCGGTCCACAAGCTGACTCAGCTGCCCGGCCGTTCGTTGGTTCCAGATCGGGTAAACGCCATAGCGCTGCCGGTAGGCAACGGCATAGTTGGCCCAAGCGCGGAAGGTCTTGGCCTTGGGGTCTCTGGGGCCGGGCAGGTCGGCAGGGATGCGTGACAACGCATCGTCTAGGTGCTCGTCGTTCGATGCGTCACCCCCGTCCAGCACGAGCGCCGGGGGCGAGCCCCCCGGTGCAACATCATGACTGGTATCCTGATTGGTACCCTGATTACTGGTACCCTGATTTGTCGGAGATTTTTCCGACCCAGCCTCGGATTTTTTTCCGACCCGGCTCGGATTTTTTTCCGACCTAGATCGGATTTTTTTCCGACCGTTGCTCGGATATTTATCCGACCCGTCTACCTTCTTGTTCCAGGTCTTTCCCTTCTCCGTGAGGCGGACCAGTGTGATCTGGTTGGTGCTGGACAGCTCAATGACGCCTGCGGCGTGGAGCGCTTTGAGAAGTCGGTAGGCTGTGTCGGGCTTGTCGGTGAGCAGCGGCAGCTCTTCGACGATCTTGTCCTTGCCCAGGGCATAGAACACGCCGTCATTGGTGCTGACTACCTTGGCCCAGGAAGGCACTTCGTAGACGAATGCGAACAGCAGGGCTTGCTGAGCGTTGAGCCCCCACTCTTCTGCCTTCACCTGGTTGATCGTGAGGGTGTATTGCATCAGAAGGGTAACTCCTCGAGCTCGTCGAATCGTGCACTCCGCGAAACGAGGATGCCGTTCACTCGCTCATGACTCTCCGCCTGTCGGCGGCGCATGGAATAGATGTCAACCATGGAATCCGGGGTTTCTTCCCCTATGGCTGAATAGAGCATGAACGCATGCTCTATCTCAGAAAGAGGTGCGCCGAAGAATTCTCTATTGAACTCCACTCGGTGCTTTTCCAAGCTCTCGTGAATGAACGCCTCTGCCGCATGACAGTCTGAAAACCACTCGGCAAACATGCAGTCGAAGGCGCCCGGCACCCCGGTAGTGAAAAGCTGGTTCATGCGAGCCTGGACGCTGCCGGTAGTGCGTCCGATCTTGTAGATGTCTGGCATGTGCTCATTTCCCAGCACATAAACCCAGCCAGCCTTGGCGAAAAATCGCTTGGGATCTGTTTGGTTGGGAAACTGGTAAATCTCAGCGGTTTCCATTATGCTTTCCTTATCCGTTTGGATATCGAAGCCCGGCCTGCTCCCCAGCATTCGCCGGGCTTCGCCGTTTCTGGGCCTTTGCCCACCTACCTGTACGCCTGAACAGGACCACCCGTACCGATGGCAACCCTTCATCAGCGCGTTACGATGTAACCAGTTGGTTGCGGCGCTCAGGCCGCAGCGGCAGTGCCAAACACTTCAGGGCACAGCTGAGCAGCGGTGAACTTGCCGCCAGTGACGCGCTCAGCACGAAGCGCCACGACAGGGGACATGCCATGCTTGCCACGCACCCAGTTGGAAACCGTGCTCTGGTTGACTTCCAGCGCGCTGCCGGTTGCGGTCTGGCCACCGAAGAACTCGACGAGCTGCTCGAAAACGTTGTCCATACAAAAGCCCTCTATGCGAATGCTCATAGCATAGGGTATGAGCATTCTCCTTTGCAAGGCTATGTGCTGTCGCATAACAATCAGCAGATGGAACTCAAAGACCGCATGAAGGCCGCCCGCAAACACGCAGGGCTGAGCCAGGTCGAGGCAGCGCGGCGCGCTGGCGTTGACCAAACCACCATCTCGAACCTGGAGCGCGGCAAGCACCACGGGTCGAGTCATCTCGTCAAGATCGCGGAAGCGCTTGATGTGAACCCGCATTGGCTGGCGACAGGCAAGGGCGATATGCACGGAGGGAGCGTCGCCGAGCTCTGGCCGTCACAGCTCGCCAGCGGCGGCGATGACCTGGTTATGCACGACACAGAGGTGACGGAAGGGGATGAGCCTCTACGGCCCGACGAGGTCGAGCTTCCTTACCTGCGCGAGGTCGAGTTCGCGGCCGGCGATGGCCGAACCCAGGTCATCGAGAACCATGGCCGGAGCATGAAGTTCAGCTTGCCCAGGCTACTCAAGGCTGGCGTTCAGCCGCACAACGCCGCATGCGCCACGGCATCCGGCACATCCATGGAGCCCACTATTGCCGACGGCAGCCCGATCGCTATCGACCGTGGATGCACACACGTCATTGACGGCAAAATCTACGCGCTCGATCACGGCGGCATGCTCCGCATCAAGCGCCTCTACCGGCTGCCGCTCAATCGGGTGAGGCTTGTCAGCGACAACAGCGACGAGCACCCCGAGGAAATCTGCAGCATGATGGGCGACGAGGCGCCCCGGATCCTCGGGCGCGTGTTCTGGTGGGAGGTGTTCGATTGAAGCTGAGTCGCGTCCTGGTGGTGGCTGTCCCGCTGTCTGTGTTGTCCGGCATTACGCAGGCCCAAGCTCCAGGCGATAAATCGCGCCAGGAGTTCCTGAACGATGCCGATCGACACTGCGAGCACCAATGGACGCGCAGAGGACAGCTCGACCGGGAGATGTACCAGCAATGCCTGGAAGACCAGGTGCGCTCCGTGGACCGCATCGAAGCGTTCGACGCCGATTACCCCGAGCCGTATTACACCGAGTTCTCCTATCCTCTCTGTTATGAGAAGTGGACGCGCCGCGGCGTTACAGATGCCGTCGGGATGGCCTATTGCCTGGAGCTCGAGACCGAAGGTATGGCCGACGTGCAGTACTATGCAGAGCATCATGGCGCTGAAGAGGTGACGGCCATCGTGCAGGAAGCCATGATGCGCTATGGCTCCTGGCACATGGCCGGTGTCGTTCTCCGAAGAGAGCTCGATCCCGCCCCGTAGAGGCCTGTTTCCCGCCAACCCGCCCATCGAGGCGGGTTTTTTGTGCCTGTCTTTCCTGATCTAACGTCCTGATTCTCATAAATATGAGCTTCCGCAGTGACTCGTTCGCATAAAAAATATGCGAACTCGCATTGACAGGCTTTATGAGTATGCGCATACTCCTATCCAAGCAACACGGACATGAGGACGCAGCGATGGAAATCACATGCGGCAACTGGGTGGCAAAGGTGAGCGACGAGCGGGCAACCGCCGGCCTCACTGCGATGGAGGCCACCTACCTCATGCACCTGGCTTGCGGGATGACCCAGAAGGAGATTGCCAAGGCGACAGGCCGCCAGCCGGCGACCGTAAAGCACGGCCTCGAGCGCGCCTACTACCGCCTTGGCGTCAACCGGTCAACGGCCGCCGTGGCGAAAGCCCAGGCTCTCGGATGGATCCGGCCCGTAACGAAAACACTTCTCTGCGCCGTGCTGGCCATCGCGCTTGGCGTCGGTGGAGAGGAAGGGTTGAGGCGGGAAGGGCGGACACATCGCCTGACTCGCCGGGAAACGGAAGTTCAGATTTTCGCGTGACCCGAGCTGCCGGGAGATAGACGCAGCCGCTCTTTAACAATTCGAAGCCTGGCCCGCCGTAGGGGATTGCATCTCACGAGAGCGCGTCAGGAATACGCCACGCCGGGGCTGTCGAAATACCGGTAACGCTGGCCCCTGGCGTACAGGGGCCATCGGGAAGGGTTTGGCCAGTGGAGTAAGCCGAGCGAGGTCACGCAAGGCTGAACGTTCGACGCGGTGGGAGCGCCCGCTGGCGGCTACGACTGGATGACCCCGAGCCCTTCCCGATGCGGTGAATGCGCGCACCAGGCAGGCATGGGTGCCGGATGGAGCTACAGGACCGCCGGCCACTGCATCGCTTAAACATCGTCGGCGAAACCGGCCTGCCGACTACGACAAAGCCGGATTCAGACGGCGGAGGCCAGCGCGGTACCTCATACAGCGGCAAGCCCCCTGGCCGAGACAGGGGGCATCGGGGAGAGCCTTTGGAGGCGCCGCGCTAGCGGACAGAGCTGATGAAGAGGGCTTTCCACCGATGCACAGCATCCGCGATCCACTGCGTAGTGAGGAGCATGGCCACCGCTGGCGGGCCGAGAATACGCCAGCAGGTTCCCTGCGTTTTGGCCACCACCCGGTGGCCTTTTTTATTCCGGAGGTTCGCCATGATCCCCATCTCAACCGGCGGCAACGTCGTGATGCTGGTAGACGAGCATGTTCGCGTGGCGGACCTCGTCAAATCCGGGCAGCGCCTGCGTTGGTTGCGCCCTGCGGCTCGCCGCACCGAAGCGGACAAACCGCAAACCGTGGCCGAGCGACAGAACGCGCGTCGAGAGGCTGACTACATCGCGCGCCGCAACGGCATCAAGCCGGCGCTGCTGCAGTTGTGGAAGGTGCCGTCATGAGCACCGCCGACATTCCCCGACACCTCGCCCAGGCCGCCCTGGTGCAGCAGATGCTGCTTGATCACGGCAAAGAGCGAGTCAGCGAGCCGTTCCTGTACCAGGGCAGGCTCTACCGCTTCACCGTCGAGCGCGTGCCCACCGAGGACGTGCCGGCCGAAACCAGGAGATTCCTCGATGACCACCGAACAGATTGAGCTGCTGGCTGGTATCACAGCAATGACGTTGGTCTGCCGGGACCAGACCGGTATTCGCATCTACCACGAGGTTCAGGCGTGGCCGGACGGCCACACCTGGAGCCAGGTCCGAGCGCTGGACGGCAACAGCAATGCTCTCTTCGACACCCTCATCGATGTCCGGGCTGATGGCACTGAGGAGCGGATTTCCGGCGAGGTCCAGATCACCACCCTGGCCCAGCAGCGCGACGAGCTTGCCAGTTGGATCGCCGAGCGCCGGAAGGAGAAGGCTGCATGAGCATCGACCCGAGAGCGGAAAGCAGAGAAAAGATCGAGCCGCCTCACCCGCTGCCCTACGTTAGCCGCCGCGCCTTGCGCCGGGTGAAGGGCTACATGCCGCCGCCGACTACCTGCCCGCACTGCGCCGCCGAGGTGCGCCTGGTCAGCCATGCTGAGATTTACAACGGCCGGGAGTATGGCGACTGGCCCTATGCCTACCTGTGCAGCGGTGATGAGTGCGCCGCCTACGTCGGGCTGCATCCCGACACCGACTTGCCGCTGGGCACCCTGGCGGACGCGCCGACCCGGGAGTCGCGCAAGGTCAACAAGCGGCACTTCCTGGAGCTACAGCAGCGCTGGGGCTGGAGTCGCCGCGAGGCCTACGGCTGGCTGGCTCAGCGCCTGGGTATTCCGGTGGAGCAGTGCCATTGGGGCTGGTTCGACGCCGAGCAGGCGGAACTGGCCGGAGCAATCTGCATCGAGCATATGGAGTTCACCCATGGGTAATCTCGCCATCAACATCCCCACCCGAGGCCGCCCCTTCGACGTTGCTGCCCGTGCGGCAGAGATCGTCCAGGCCGTCGATGACTGCAACTCCGACGCAATGCTCTCGTTCGCTGAGCACATCCGCGACGAAGGCCTGCTTGGCTGCTGGTACGACGACCTCGCGCTGGGCACAACCGTGGCGCAGATGATCGAGCGCTACATCCAGACCGATGACGGGCGAGCGGAGCTGAAAGCCTGGGCCCGGCAGGTGGCCGAGGATCAGTTCGAGGAAGCGATGAGCCACCAGTACGAAGCGGCATGAAGAAGGCCCCGACACCTGGGCGAACAGGTGCGGGGCCGGATGATCCACCGGAATGAATCACAAGGAGCATACCTCATGGGTACCGAACTCGCACAGCAGCAGTCGGCGCCACCGGCTGTGGCTGCCAACGATACGACCGCGATCATTCAGGTGATCGAGCGGGCAGCGATGAACCCGGACGTCGATATCGACAAGATGGAGCGACTGCTGCAGATGCAGGAGCGCGTCATGGAGCGCCAGGCCGCGATGGACTACAGCGCTGCAATGGCGGCCATGCAGACCGAAATGCCAAGCATCGCGGAGCGCGGGAAGATCGTCGTCAAAGGGGAGCTGCGAAGCAAGTACGCCACACTTGAGGACATCGTTGACACCGTCCGCCCCATCATGCAGAAGCACGGCTTCGCGATCAGCTTCCGGATAAACACCCTTCAGAACGGTATTGAGGTGACCGGCGTGCTCATGCACAAGGGCGGCCATCGCGAAGAAACCACGATGCTGTTGCCATCCGATATGAGCGGAAGCAAAAACGCTGTCCAAGCGTTTGGCTCGACCACGAGCTACGGCAAGCGATACGTGTTGAGCGCACTACTGAACATAACCACTCGCGACGAAGACGACGATGGCAATGCCGCGGCGCCGGTGAAGACCGTCACCCCGGCTCAGGCCGCATACGTTAAGAGCCTCCTAGCTAAGTGCCCCGAGATCACCCAGGACTGGTTTGCCCGTGAATACGGCGAGCCCGAGGACCTGCCGCGCAGCAAGTACGACGGCCTTACCGCCAACCTCAACCAGTTCATCAACCAGCAGAACGGAGCCGAGCATGCAGATCCTCAATCTTGAGCAAGGCACGCCCGAGTGGCACGAGGCCCGGCTGGGTATCGTCACCATGTCCGAGCTGCACACGCTACTGGTCAACGGCAAGGGGCCGGGCGGCTTCGGTGCCGGCGCCTTCACGTACATGAACCAGCTGATCGGCGAGCGCATCACCGGCGAGCCGGCCGATGCGTTCCAGGGCAACCGACACACCGAGCGGGGTCACGAACTCGAGCCCCTGGCGCGCGACCTTTATGTACAGCGTACCGGCGCTACCGACATTGAACAGGTGGGCATCATCTTGAGCGACGTGGTCCGCAAGGCCACCGGCGAGATCCACAAGGTCGGCTACTCGCCGGACAGTCTCGTCGGCAGTGACGGCCTTACCGAGATCAAAACCAAGCTTCCCAAGTACCAGGTCGAGGTTCTCCTGGCGGGCGAGATCCCGAAGGAGCACATCGCCCAGTGCCAGGGTGGCCTCTGGGTCAGCAACCGCGAGTGGATCGACTTCATCAGCTACTGGCCCGGCATGCCGCTGTTCGTAAAGCGCGCCTACCGCGACGAGAAGATGATCCGCACCATCGCTGAGCGCGTCGAGGCGTTCTACGAGGAAATGGACAGCCGCATGCAGATGGTCATGGCGGCCTAGGAGAGCAACATGAACGCAGTCGTCGAGAAGGACAAAGCCGAGCTGGTGGTGGTGCCGCCGAAGGAAACCGCGCTGGAAGTGTTCAAGGCCGATCAAGGCCTTGATCCCTACCTGCAGACGATCCGCGGCGAAGTCGAGGCGTTCCTGGCTGACCCGCCCAGCCTGGCCACCAACAAGGGCCGCCAGGCCTATGCATCCATGGCCCACAAGATCGCCCGAAGCAAGACAGCGATCGACAACGTGGGCAAGGAATTGGTGGCCGAGCTCAAGCAGTTGCCGAAGACCATCGACGCCGAGCGCAAGCGGTGGCGAGATACACTGGATGCCTGGAAAGACGAGGTTCGCGGGCCGCTGAATGAATGGGAAGCGGCTGAAGAGGCGCGCAAGGCTCGCCATCAGGACGGCGTGGATCGTCTCCGGGAGCTGGCAGACGGATCGTACGAGGTTACATCCGAGGTCATCCAGGGCCGCCTGTCGGAAGCCGAAGGCACCAGGGTCGATGAGTCGTGGGAAGAGTACGAGCCCGAGGCGCATCGCATCAAGGAATACGCTGTCAGCACCCTGCGCGTGGCACTGGATCGCCAACTGAAACACGAGGCAGAACTGGCCGAACTGGCCCGGTTGCGCGCCGAGCAGGAAGCTCGCGAGCAGAAGGAGCGGGAAGAGCGTATCGCCCGCGAAGCCGCGGAGCGGGCTCGACAGGAAGCGGAGCAGCGCGCCCAAGCAGAGCGTGATGCTGCCGCCCGCCGAGAGCTGGAAGCAAAGCTGGCTGCCGAGCAGCGGGAGCGTGAGGCCAGGGAAGCCGCAGAACGCCGGGAGCGCGAACACCAGGAAGCCCTGGCACGGGCGCAGCGGGACGCCGAACTCGCCGCCCAGCGCGAACGGGAGCGTTACGAAGCCGAACAGCGGCAGCAGCAGGAAATTCTGGCCAAGCGTCGTGCCGACAAGGAACACCAGGCCAGCGTCAACCGTACCGCCCTGCAAGCCATGATCGACGGCGGCATGCCGGAAGACTGCGCCAAGCAGGCCATCACACTGATTGCCCGCGGGCAAGTGCCAGGCGTGACCATCAACTACTGACCACCCACCCGGGGCCGCCAGGCCCCTCACTCACCACCCGAGAGGGCTACCCGATGTGGTTCAACAATCTCCACCTGTACCGTGTGCACGGTCAGGCACAGATCGATGCTGCCAGCCTTGAGGGGTTCCTGGCCGAACAGGCTGCGCGCCCGGTAGGAAGCCAAGAGGCACGGCGTACTGGATGGGCACCGCCAGCCGGCCGCGCCGGCACGCAGTTCCTACACGAACTCCAAGGGCAGCGGCTCATGACCGTGCTTCGCCAGGAGCGCATCTTGCCGTCGAGCGTGGTGCGCGAGGAAGTCGAGGAACGGGCCGCTGAGATAGAGGCCCGCGAGGGGCGAAGGCTTCTCCGCCGGGAGAAGCAGGAGCTCAAGGAGCAGGTGTTCGAAGAGCTGCTTCCGCAGGCATTCGTCCGCAGCCAACGCTTCGACGTCTGGTGGGACACAGGCCGCCAGCTCATCGGCATCAACGCTGCCAGTCGCGCCAGGGCCGAAGAGGCACTCGACCTGCTGCGCATGTCCCTGGGCAGCCTGAAGGTCACCCCGTTGGCGACACAGACCTTGCCCATGCGCGCCATGACGGAGTGGCTGGCAGACGGCTCCACGCGACCGCCGATGTTGCAGCTGGGCAACCGGGTGGAGCTGAAGGCCAGGGGTGACGATGGCGTGGTTCGTGGGCGGCACGTGGACCTGGACAGCGACGAGATGCAGCAGCACCTGGCGGCGGGACGTCAAGCCAGCAAGCTCGAGTTGGAGATCGAAGGCCTCGCCTCGTTCCTTCTTCACGACGACCTCAGCATCAAGGGGCTGCACTTCGCTGATGCTCTCCTCGATGAGGCTAGCGAAACCGAGAACGACGACGATGCCGTCCTTCGCCTGGAAACCGACTTCATCATCATGGCCAGGGCGCTCGGCCAGGCTATCGACCATCTCATCGAATGGATGGGCGGCGAGGCCCAAAGCCCTGCGCCGCTTCTGGATGGCGCAACGCTGCCTGACGGCGAGCCTGACCCTATCTATTCGTCATCGTGGGTCGCACGGCTTCGATATCAGCAGTGCAGCGTCACCTGAAGATCGGATACAACCGCGCTGCTCGCTGCCTGGAATCGATGGAAGCGGAAGGCATCATATCGCCGATGGATGGCAGCGGATCTCGCAGGGTGCTTGCCGCCTGATCCCAGCATCTGACGACAACGGGCCCTGCGGGGCCCTTTCTCATTCTGGAGGCCAGTATGCCACGACTTGTCACCGACCCGGCCACCGGCGAGCGGGTCACGCTGCGCGAACTCTCCATCCGCTACGACCTTGACTTCAACACCCTCAAGGGCCGCCACTGGCGCGGCCTGCGCGGCTGGGCCCTGGTCAAGGAAGCCGGGAGCTGGAAAGAGTGGAATGGCCGGGAGTTGGCGCTACTGGATCAGCACTATCGGGATGGAACTCCGGTCAAGGAGATCGCCGAGATTGTCGGCCACACCGTCTCGGCGGTGAAGCGTCGGGCGCAGGAACTCGGCCTTGTTCACCCCCGGCACTGCAGCGCCCAGGCTGTCCGCAACTTCGAAGAGCTCCACGGCCTGCCGCTGGTGAAAATTGCCAAGGAGTATCGGGACAGCCATCTCTCTCGGTCCGACCTGGCCGGCGCCATCGGCGTCACCTACCAGACCCTGCGCCAGTTCCTGCCCGATGACCTCTGGCAGTCCTGGCCGCGCCAAACCATTGGCCGCGTCGATGCCGCCCGGCAACGGCGCAAAGCCGCCTGACACGCACATCCGGCCGTCACCGCGCTGCTCGCCGGGACGGGCGCGGCCGGTGGGTTACCAGCACCGAATATCCCAGGGCAGCGGCGACAGAGCGACTCCCATCAGCTATCCGGCGCTGCAACGCCGGCCGCTGAGCACCGCATAGGCGGTAGCTCTGGGCAATGCCGACCGGGGCACGTCACGCCCCCACGAATTCAACCGCCCTGGCTGTGCCGGGGCCCGCGGAGATGTGAATCATGAATCGACAGGAGTTGTTGACCAAGCTGGCGATGGAGCTGGCACAGTGGCCGGAATACCCTGCCCTGGCCAACCCGGACGGAATGAAGATACGCGGCTGGCGGTGGGAGCCGCTAGGCCTTCCCACAGAGTGGATGGTTGTTGAACACGGCGGCTTTCGGTCGGACTGCGGAGTCATCACTCGCGCCGACTACCTCGCCGAGCGCGAGCGCCTGATCAATAAGCCGAGCTGGGGCGATGCGCCGAAGTGGGCTTCGCATCTAATTCAAGATCCGAGCGGGACTTGGTATTGGGCCAGGAATATCCATAGCCTGCTGGGAGGGATGGGCAGTTGGGAAAGCGATAAGGCCGCGCGAGCTGCTACAGGCCACATCCCCGCCGGCCACGACTGGCGCGAGACATTGGAACTGCGGCCTGAAGCCAAGCCGGAGCGCATCTGTGACGGCCGCCCCATGTCCGCAGAAGGACCAAAGCGCGAGGCTGCTGTATGCCCGACGTGCAGCCAAACCGATACCGGGCAAACAGGCGAGCATCCCTGTCCGCGCTGCGGACTGCCTCGCGTGCATGACAAAGCGAACGAGTGGTGGGAAGGCGCTGGCACCCCTTCGGCGGGTGAGGAATTTGAGTTCTCGGCTAACGGCAGCTCTTGGGAAGAGCGCGTGATGTTGTTCAATGATGGCTTTACCTGCCTGATGGCGCATCGGAAGTACCCTGCAAACCGCTGGCACTACAAGTGCGATGACCCTGCTCTGCGTTTCCGCCCCATCCGCAGTGAGGAAGATCGCGCTGTCGAGGGAATGGTTCCGTGCATTCAAGACGCCGCCAACGGGGTCTATTCCCAGGTCAACGGATCGACCGCCGAATCTATCGCCCGCGCCCTCTACCGCGCCATCAAGTCAGGCGAGATCAAGCTGGAGGCGCAGCCATGAACATCCTCACCAGGCTATCCCTCGCCAGCATCATCGCCTCGTTCGGCGCCCTGACAGCGCCGAGAGGCTTCCCCATCCAGCGCCACCAGACGCCGCCCAAGCCGCGATACGGGAGCGTGAAGCGGCAGCGGCGCCACGCCGACAAACAGCGAGCCCGGCGACGGGCGAAGCGATTGAACCACTACTAGGCCACCGAGAGGTGGTCTTTTCGTTCTGGAGGTACCAGTGAATGAGCTGGCTCTTTTCGCAGGCGCTGGTGGCGGAATACTCGGCGGCCACCTCATGGGATGGCGCACCGTCGTCGCCGTTGAGCGTGATGCCTACGCCGCACAAGTTCTCGCGCAACGACAAAACGATGGAGCCCTGCCAGCTTTCCCGATTTGGTCTGACGTGCGCAGTTTTGACGGAAGACCGTGGCGAGGCCTTGTTGACGTGGTTTCGGGCGGATTCCCCTGCACCAACGTTGCCATATGCGGGGATGGGGCAGGTTTGGACGGTGCCGAAAGTGGATTATGGGTGGAGCAGCACCGAATCCTCGATGAAGTACGACCCGGAAAAGCGTACCTGGAGAACTCGACAATGCTCACTTCTCGGGGGCTTGGAAGAATTCTCGGAGACTTGGCCGAGCTGGGGTTCGATGCACGATGGGGAGTGTTTAGCGCATACGACGCCGGCCTGGACCACTACCGCCCCCGTATCTGGATTGTGGCCGACGCCGACGGCTTCGGACGAAAAGGGAAGCGTTCTACCAGAGACCGCCAGGAAGAGAGCCGACAAATCATCGCGCGGAGTAAGGCTCCCAGAGTTCTTAACCCTGAGGGGATTGCTTCCTAGCGGGCGTCACAACCCCGAGTTCAGCGAGTGGTTGATGGGGTGGCCAGAGCGATGGACAGACATCGAGCCATTGGAAATGGACAAGTTCCACGAGTGGCAGCGGCAGCATTCGATCTGCTTTCCCGGTCGTGATGAAGCTGCCTGACCATCCCTCAACCACCCCGACCAACCCGCCGCCCACTGAGGCGGCTTTCTGTTTCTTGGAGGCTCGCATGGCAGGAAGCGTGCAACTGTTGAACATGCCCTGCATGGAATACATGCGGGGTCTGTCTGACAAGGAGTTCGACCTGGCTATCGTTGACCCGCCGCACTTCGAGGGGCCCAACAAGCCGGGTTTCTACCGCAACGGCGAATACAGCAGCACGCTGGTGCCGGCCGGGAAGTACGGCGAGCTGAAGCATTGGGATGTGCCAGGCCCTGAATACTTCAAAGAGCTGAAGCGCGTTAGTAGGCACCAGATCATCTGGGGGGCTAACCACTTCGCTGACCGGTTTGATGCCAGCGGCCCGGGGTGGATCGTCTGGGACAAGGAGAACGGCGCGAGCTCGTTTGCCGATGCCGAGCTCGCCTTCAGCAGCTTTGACAAGGCGGTGAGGATTTTCCGGTACCGGTGGAACGGAATGATCCAGGGCTCACACGGAAACAAGCGACTCAACGAGACGCGCATCCACCCCACCCAGAAGCCCGTCAAGCTCTACGAGTGGCTGTTGGTCAACTACGCCAAGCCCGGGCAGCGAATCCTCGATACCCACCTTGGCAGCGGCTCAAGCGCCATCGCTGCCTTCTACTTCGGCTGCGACTTCGTGGGAACGGAGATCGACGCTGACTACTTCCAGCTTACCCAGGCGCGCGTCGATAGAGACACGCGCCAGGTGGCGATGTTTTAGGGATCCACCTCTGAGAGAGGAGTATCGCATGACCACCACACCCCCGGCCGAGGCCGACCACATTCAGGACCAGCTGTGCGCCCGCATCGACGAGCTCGAGGCCGAGAAGCTGGCCCTGATAGACGAGAACGAGCGGCTGCGTCAGGACAATGAAGAGATCCGCAAGCAACTCGCCAGCATGAGGTGTCCGTGATGTGCGACTACTACTGCCCGACGTGCCGAGACAAGTGGCCCGGTACCTATACCTGCGAGCACCGCTGCGTGACGTGCGGCAGCCCGATCAAGGCGCGGGAGCCGTGGCGGGAAGATGAGAACCGGCAGAGCGAGGAGGTGGGGAATGGCTGATCGCACGTACAGCTCAATGCGTATCGAGATTGAAGATTTGCGCGCGCGCCTGGAAGCGGCTGAGCGCGCGCTGGAAGCGATACCCCCCGGTGTGGCCGCCATCCTCTCCGAGCGTATCCGGCAGAGGCTGCAGGAAGGCTGGACACCCGAGCATGACGACGAGCACGACGAGGGCGAGCTGGCCCTTGCGGCGGCCGCTTACACCATCGCCGCCACGCCAGAAGATGCACTTGGGGATAGCGACTATCTCGTAAGCACCATAGAAGAGCTGTGGCCCTGGGCCGACGAGTGGTGGAAGCCCAGCACGCCAAAGCGCTCTCTGGAGAAAGCCGGCGCACTGATCGCTGCGGAGTGGGAGCGCCTGGATCGCGCCGAGCGCCGCCAAGCCGAGGAGAAGTCATGAGCCAGCTTCGCTACACAAGGGGACAGCTCTACATTCGCCGCTATAAGCAGGGTGATCAGGCTGATTCGATCATTACTGCCTACGCGATGGCAGCGAATGGGTTGCTGAATGCCCAGCACGGCAAGAGTCACTACTACGTGGCCGTGCGCCGAGGGTTCCCGAATGAGGTGCTCGAGACAGCCAGGTCCAAGCGGGAACTGAAGGCGCGCTTCATCGGCCGGCCCTGGCGAGAAGCCCGTCAGTGGTTCCGGATGGCAAAGGGGGGCCGCTGACATGCCTACCTTCGGACGCATTCTCAAGCAGCTCGACGAACACGTGAAGTCCACACGGCGCGCCAGGCTGCGCGCGAGGACGCTCCACGTCATCGCCCAGGACCGCGCCGACAGGCTCGCCGCGGTCACAGGCTGGCTGCCGCCGCCAGGGCGAACGACGCCCGCCGGCCGATAGCCACCACGCCACACGAACACTCCGCCCTTGAGGCGGTTTCATTTGTCTGGAGGTTTCCATGGATCAAGAACGCTACGTTAGCACCAGCGAACTCTGCGAGCGTTACGGCCGCTCGACGCGCACCCTACACCGCTGGCAGCAGGATCCGAACATCGGCTTTCCAAAGCCGATAATTCAGGGCGGCCACGGCGCCGAATCCCGGTGGCGCGAGAGCGACATCAGGGCGTGGGAGGATCGCCGGCAACAAGCTGCATGACCCGGGCGAACCACGCCCGGTAGGCTTTCGCCTGCTCTTTGAGATAATCGTGACGGTCGTACACCTGCCATACGCCAGGCAGAACATGACCCAGCATCAGCTCGCACACATGAGGCTCGGCCAGCTCCGACCAATTGGTGCGCGCCGTCTTGCGCAGGTCGTACATCGACCAGTGCGCCATCTCCTTTCCCATCTGGTTCTTCGCCACCCGCATGATGTTGTAGGGGTAGCTCAGCACCGAACGGTCGTTGAGCGGTACCGCCCTGGATTCGCCGCTGAATAGCAGATCAGGATGGTGCGACAGCGACATCGCTTGCTTGAGCAACGGCGCCACTTCCTCAATGATCGGCCGGCGCAGCGCCCGGCCGGTCACCCTTCCTGTCTTGTGCCGCTCCGGCGGTATCTCCCACACTCCCGAATCGAAATCGAACTCCCCTCTACTGGCACCGGTCAGCTCGCCCGGTCGGCAGCCATACAGCAAGCACAGCTTCACGAACACCTTGGAGCGCAGCGGCATACGTGATCTCTCCATGGCTTGCCACATCAGCCACAGCTCGTCATCAGCGAGCGCCCTACCCTTCACTCGCTTCTTGTTGACGTGCAGATCCTCGCGGGCGTTGATCGCCGCCAGCGGCTGGTTCTCGATGACCCCGCGGCGAGCGCCCCACTTGTGCACCTGCTTCATGTTGGTCAGCACACGTTCGGCAATGCGAGGCTTCTGTTCTGCCAGCGGCTCGAGCAGCTCCATCCACTGGCGCAAGCCGGTTTCGTCAGCCGGCAGCTTGCCCATCTCTGGGAAAACGTGAATCTCGAAACTACGCAGAATCTCTGGCGCCCCGGTCTTACGCGGCTCGCAGTAGCGCGTGTACCAGTCTCGGACCAAGGATTCATTGGTGTGGGCGGAAGCGATCGACGCCTGTTCGACGCGCTTGGCCACCCTGGGGTCATGTCCCTGCTCGAGCTGGCCGCGGCGCTTCAGCGCCTCGTCCCTGGCTTCCTTCAGGCTCATTGCCGGGTAGCTGCCGAGATCCAGCCGGGCGGGCTTGCCCTGGTACCGGTATCGGAGTTGGAAGACCACCTTGCCGGTTCGCGTCACCCTCGCCCCCAGGCCTTCGCGGTCGGCCTTCTCGATCACGTCCTCGCGCGGCTTGCGATGGACGGACTTCAGCCAGGCGTCAGTCAGCGCCATGTGTACATGCTCCCCAGCATCGTGTCATTGAGGGGCTGAGTATGTACGCAGTTGAGTACAGATTTCTAGTGGCTGGCTGTGTCTTTCAGTGGCGTTTGGCGTCTTGCAGGGGCTGGATAAAGCGAGAGTGGAAGCGGGTCTTGCGGGGCTTGTTGGCGGGCAGTGTCAGGTAGTGGCTGGGAGTCAATTGTCGATATGGGCAATGATCGAGAAGTTACGAATGTGCTTCAGTTTTCCGTTGCTTGCTTCGTTGCTCATCTAACCCAGTCCGGTATTCGACACGAGCGCGGCAGCGGCAATCTTGGTCGGCGCCCGTTCACGTCATATGAATTCAATGGCCGGTATTGTACCGGCATGGCCAAGGGTTGGACAGCACAGCCGTATGCAGCGGCAAAAACGACGACACCTCCCGCATGAACGGGAGGTGTCGTCGCGATGGTCGGCAGTCTGTGCCGCTCAGCCGTTGCCCAGGCGCAGTGCCACGAACAGTGAGCGACCCTCACGGTAGAGGCGCACCGGCACGGCGCGATCGGTAGGCAACCTCTCGACCAGCTCGCGCAGCTGGGTCGGCTCTTCCACGGCATGGTGGTCGAGGCTGACGATCACGTCACCGGGCCGAATGCCGGCATCGGCTGCCGCGCCACGGGGATCCACGTCACGCACCACCACCCCGCTGTCGATGCCGAGCCGCTGCCGCTCGCCATCCTCGAGCTCGGCCACGGCAATGCCCAGGCGTGCCTGCGCATCCGAATCGCCACCGGGCCGCGCCTGCTCCGGCCGCTCGCTGTCGGGCCAGTCGCCGATGGTGACGGCAATGTCCTGGCGCTCACCGTCACGCATGATGGTCAATGCGGCATCGTTACCCGGCGTGACCCGCCCGATCAGACGCGGCAGGTTGCGCGAACGCTCGACCTCCTCGCCGTCGACCTCGAGCACGATGTCGCCCGCCCGCAGACCGGCACGTGCTGCCGGGCCTTCGGGGTCGAGATCGGCGATCAGGGCACCACTGGCGCTGTCCATGCCGAACGATTCGGCCAGGTCGCGCGAGACCGGCTGAATCATCACCCCCAGCCAACCGCGGCGCACGCGGCCGTCTTCACGCAGCTGATTGGCGACATCCATGGCCACGTTGATGGGAATCGCGAACGACACGCCCATGAAGCCACCGCTGCGGGTGAAGATCTGGGCATTGATACCCACCACTTCGCCATCGAGGTTGAACAGCGGCCCGCCGGAGTTGCCCGGATTGATGGCAACGTCGGTCTGGATGAAAGGCACGTAGGCATCGCGCGGCAGCGTGCGGTTGATGGCGCTGATGATACCGGCGGTCACCGAGTGATCGAAGCCGAACGGTGAGCCGATGGCCGCCACCCATTCGCCCACGCGCAGCCGATCGGAATCCCCCATGCGCAGCGTCGGCAGATCGGAAGCATCGACCTTGAGCAGCGCCACGTCGGTTTGGGTATCGGCACCGATCAGCTCGGCTTCGAGCTCGCGGCGGTCGTTGAGCCGAACGAGGATTTCGTCGGCTCCGTCGACCACATGGGCATTGGTCAGGATGTAGCCATCCTGGCTGATGATGAAGCCGGAGCCCAGAGACTGGCGCTCCTGCCCACGCCCTGGCCCACCGCCACCGGGGGGTGCCGGGAAGCGATCGCCGAAGAAGTGCCGGAAGATGTCCGGAATGTCCTGTCCGCCGAAATCTTCGAACCCCTGGGAGCGCCCCGGCATCATGCGGGTCGTCGAGATGTTGACCACCCCGGGGGCCGCCTGCTCGACCAGTACGGTGAAATCGGGCAACTCACGGGCAAAGGCAGACTGCCATGACAGCAGCATGGCCACCAGCAGCGCCCAAAGTGAGACCTGTCGCGTCAATGGCTTCATGAGAGCTCCTGCATCAGCGTTTCATTATCTCTCGCGGAACTTACTGTCCCTAGCGGTAACTCGTGTCCCTTGCGGTAACTCATTTCCTTGCAGTAATTGCGGCGGCCCGGATCGTTTTTCAAGGCATCGCATCGCCAGGCCTCCCATTCACGACGCCCTGACCGGCCAAGTCATTCCGCCATCTCGGAGGCTTCGCGCCAGGTGAGACTTTCTGCCACCTGGGCCAGCACCCGCGGCGGCAGCTCACCCATTGCCACCACCTGCATGGGCCGGCCATCCGCCACTACATGACGTACCACGGCGAGCGAAATCCCCAGACGATGCAGCCCGGGAATCAGCCTCTCCCGCCCCTCCTCGATCGGCTCGACGAACAGGCTCAGGGTCGAAAGACCATCGCTGTAGATGCGATGTCCCACCTCCGGATCGTGCTGGTCGGTCTGCGTATCGACCGGCTGATCGAGAAAACCATTCGGCAGCCAGCCAGCCCGCCAGGCCTGCTGTGGGGGTGTGCGACTGGTATCGAGCACCACGCCGCCCTGGTAGAGCTGCGGCGGCTGCAGCTCGGTCAGCTGAAACGTCTCGACCACGCGCCCCCGGTCGTCGATCAACTCGCGCTTGAGCGGCAAGGCGGTGTGTTCATCGAGCCACAGGCGGTGGCCGAAGCGCAGGCCATCCAACGGCTCGATATCCAGGCGCACCGCACTGCGATTGGCGATACGTTCATCGCTGCCCATGGATAGCCGGTAGTACTGTTCGATATGCCGGGCCATGCCAGCCGGCGATGCCGGTACTTCCGGCTCGCCATTGGACCAGCTCATGCGGCCGATATGGCCACGGCGCTCGAAGAAAACGGGCGGCCCGTCGAGGAAACGCGCCACTTCACGCTCGATGCCGTCCTGGATGTCGCGGGAAAGCGCCAGGGTACGAACGCCATCGATGCCGATGCGTACCGCCCGCGCCTGAAAGACATGACAGTGCCCCGCCCACAGGCTGCGCTCGAACCATTCCAAGGGCGAGTCGGGGCGCTCCCACTCGGCGAGCTGCCGACAGTCGAAGCGCTCGGTATCGGTTGGCTCATTCGACGTTTGGGCAATCGCTGCGGCACCGTAAGCCAGGAGCAAGGCACCGCTCAACGCAGCCAGGCACCTGGCGTCACGCCTGCTGACCATTAGCGCTGCCCCAGCGTCTCGTTACCCGAAGCCCGCAAGAGAGGCATCCAGACGTCGCCGCTCAAGTTGGTGGCCCCCTGAGAATGACGGTCGAGATAGGACTGCAGCAGGCGCGCCTGCTCCTGGTCGGTGCTGCGGGACTGGCGCGGATTGGGAGTCAGGAACAGGGGGTTGTCGAAACCGGCGCCAACCGGCATCACACCACCGGCCTGACCTCCCGACAGTGCCGGAGAGAACAGCGGCATGCCAACGGGGGTGGCCTGGCTGCCGCCTCCGGCCTGTGCCACGAGGTTGCGCTGTGTCTGACCCGCGGCGGCGGGGGTTTGAGTGTCGGCGAGCCCAGCATCACCGCCAGTACGGGTGAAATCGGTACCGTTGTAGAACTGCACCCCGGTGATCACCATCAGCGTGACCGCTGCCGCTATGCCCGCGCTGCGAGCAAAGGGCTGGAAGCGGCGCTGTGCAATACGAGGCGCTTCCATTTCGGGCACCGGCTCGGCTTCGAGCCTGGCCATGATACCGGCCGAGAGGTCCGTACTGACATCGATGTCATGATCCCGTCGCATCACGCTGCGCATCAAATGATAGCGCCGCCAGGCTTCGGCTGCGTCCGGCTGCTCTTCGAGTGACTTGAGCGTCCGGCGAAGCTCGAGATCATCACCTTCGTTGTCCATCAGGGCAGAAAGCGATTCCCGTGCATTCTGACTCATTCCTCTACACCCCCACATCGACAAGGCACCCTGCCTTGCTACCAATGTTTTCCGGCATTCCCGAACGCACCCAAACGGAATGCCGACAGCCCATGATTTGCCGCTGTCATACTGCGGTCAATGCTTCAGACGTCATCGACGCGAGACAGTTCAGCGCCAAGACGAAAACTTCTTGAAAAACTTCACTCCGTCACCGATTCCCGTGTCCGAGCCGTGGCCACCAGCGGCTGAATATGCTGATCCACCGCCTCACGCGCGCGGAAGATCCTCGAGCGCACCGTCCCTACCGGACACTGCATGATGTTGGCAATGTCCTCATAGGAGAGCCCATCGAGTTCGCGCAAGGTGATGGCCGTACGCAGGTCGTCGGGCAGGTTTTCGATGGCTTCGAAGACGGCCGTCTCGAGCTGATCCCGGGCCAGCGACGACTCCGGGGTTTCGATATCGGAAAGCCGGCCGCTATGATCGAGAATCTCGGCATCGACGATATCGAGATCGCTGCCGGGCGGGCGGCGACCCTTGGAGACGAGATGGTTCTTTGCCGTATTGATGGCGATGCGATACATCCAGGTGTAGAACGCGCTCTCGGCGCGGAACTTGCCCAGTGCACGATAGGCCTTGATGAAAGCCTCCTGGGCCACGTCCTGCACTTCGGCGTGATCCTGCACGTAGCGGCCGATCAAGCCGATGATCTTGTGCTGATACTTCTTCACCAGCAGGTCGAAGGCACGCGTATCGCCCTTTTGCGCACGTTCCACGAGCTGCTGATCGGTTTCCCGGTTGCCCATTCATGCCCTCCCCGACAGGGCAACGCCCCGAGGCGGGATGCGGGAGTAAAGCGTCGTTGGATAATCTGCTTGCATGGTTTCAACCTGGAGCCCGTTGGCCGCTGAATGTCCCTGGACGTCGTCGTCCGTCCCGACAAGTGTTCCTGTTTCTTGGCCGCGCATCAAGCCGGCCGCCATGCTGCCGGCGCTGAGACCTCTCGGGCAGCTTCGGGTTCCGTTCCGATTGCCGATTATTCCCTCGGCGGGTGTATAGTAGTTCATCTTCTTGCCTTCAACGCATCACGACACAGGTAGCAACATGTCAGATCAGCAGGTCAGCAACCTCAACGTCCTGTCCCAGGACGTACTGATCACTCCCGAAGCCCTCAAGAACGAGATCCCCCTCGGCGACGTCGCCGAGAGAACGGTGATCGAGGGTCGCCGGACCATTCAGAACATTCTCGACGGCAGCGACCCGCGCCTGCTCGTCGTGGTCGGCCCCTGCTCGATCCACGACGTCGATGCCGCCCTCGACTATGCGCGTCGCCTGCGTCGCCTGGCCGACGAGGTGAAGGACAGCCTGTTCATCGTGATGCGCGTCTATTTCGAGAAACCGCGCACCACCGTGGGCTGGAAGGGCCTGATCAACGACCCGCACCTCAACGGCTCCTTCGAGATCGAAGAGGGGCTGCACATCGCGCGCAAGCTGCTGGTGGAACTCTCCGAGCTCGGCCTGCCGCTGGCCACCGAGGCGCTCGATCCGATCTCGCCGCAGTACCTGCAGGACTGCATCAGCTGGTCGGCCATCGGCGCTCGCACCACCGAGTCCCAGACCCACCGCGAGATGTCCTCGGGCCTCTCCAGTCCGGTGGGCTTCAAGAACGGCACCGACGGCAGTCTCGACGTGGCCATCAATGCCCTGCAGTCGGTCTCGCATCCGCACAACTTCCTCGGCATCAACCAGAGCGGCCAGGTGGCGATCATCCGCACCCGCGGCAACGCCTACGCCCACGTGGTGCTACGCGGCGGCAACGGCAAGCCCAACTACGACAGCGTCAGCGTGGCGCTGGCCGAGCAGGAGCTGAAGAAGGCCGGCATCAAGCCCAACATCATGATCGACTGCTCCCACGCCAACTCCAACAAGGACCCGGCCCTGCAACCGCTGGTGCTGGACAACGTCACCAACCAGATCCTCGAGGGCAACCGCTCGATCATGGGGCTGATGGTGGAATCCAACATCGGCTGGGGCAGTCAGAAGATCCTCGACGATCACAGCCAGATGCAGTACGGCGTTTCCGTCACCGATGCCTGCATCGACTGGGCCACCACAGAGGAGACCATGACGCGCATGGCGAGCAAGCTGAGCCCGGTGCTGGCGGAGCGACGCCAGGGCTGACAGCCGCGACACAAGCAGCACGACAGAGAAGGGCTCGCACTGCGGGCCCTTCTCGTTGGGGCCCTACCCGTCGATCTCTCTCCTGAACGGCGGCAGCGCATCGAGCAGCGCCTGGCCGTAGCGCCGCGTGAGCACGCGTCGGTCGAGCAGCGTGATGCGCCCCTGATCGGCCTCCTTGCGGATCAGCCGGCCACAGGCCTGTACCAGTTTGATCGAGGCATCGGGCACGCTGATGCGCATGAAGGGATTGCCGCCCCGGCTCTCGATCCATTCTGCCAGAGTCGCCCCCACCGGATCGTCGGGCACGGCGAACGGCAGCCGCGTGATCACCACATGGGTGAGATAGTCGCCGGGCAGATCGATGCCCTCGGCGAAGCTCGCCAGACCGAAGATCACGCTGCCCTCGCCGCCATCCACCCGCGCCCGATGGCGCTCGATGAGCTCGCGCTTGGGCAAGCGGTCCTGCGCCAATACCCGCTCGCGCCACTTCGCCGGCAGCGCCTTTTCCACCGCGCGCAGCTGCGCTCGCGACGAGAACAGCATCAGCACGGCCTCCTTGTCGCCCAGCCCGCTGACGAAATCGACGATGGCCCGCTCGTGGGCATCGCGGTCGCCGGGGTCCACGGCCTGACGCGGCACGCTGAGCACCGCACGGGAATAATCGAAGGGGCTCGGCAGGCGCTGATAGCGGTAGCGATTGGCCAGCCCGGCACGCTCCTGCAGGCGCTCGAAGCGACCCAGCGCGGTCAGCGTGGCCGAGGTGACCACCGCACCGAAGCAGCTGCCCCACAGGCTCTTGGCCAAAGTCGGCGCCGCCGACACGGGGCTTGCCGAGAACACCAGCTCGGGTTCGCTACCGAAGCGCTCCAGCGTCAGCCAGCGCGCTTTCGGCGCCTCGCCCTCCATGTCGGTTTCGGCGTACGCCTCCCACAGCCCGTGGGCCTCCAGCGCGCGGCCGTGCAGCAGCGCCAGCAGCGGCAGCCACGCCTCTGCCTGCTCGCGTTCGAGCCCGGTGTGCTTGTCGGGGTCGAGGCTCTCTCGCAGGATGTCGCTCATGGTTTCCAGCGTGCGTGAGAGTTCGGCGAAGCCCACCAGCAAGCTGCCGGCATGCTCGCGCAGGGCCTGGGGAACGCGCCCCATCTCGAAGCGAAACTGATGATTCTCCTCGTCTTCCGCGAGCCCATGCTGCCGTCCGGCCAGCTGATGGCCCAGGGAATAGGCCTCGCCCAGACGCGGCTCCAGCGCGGCGATGGTTTCCGGTAGGCCGGCCAGCAGCCGCGCCAGGGTCGGCTGTATCGCCAGCGCCTGGTTGAGTTCGGTCAGGGATTTCTTCAGGTTGCCCAGCCAGCGCAGCGTACCGTTGACGCCCACGCGGTGGGCGAAGTGGTTCAACGCCTTGTCCGGCAGATGGTGGCCTTCGTCGAAGACGTAGATGCAGTCGCTGGGGGGCGGCAGCACCACGCCGCCGCCCAGCGACAGGTCGGCCAGCACCAGGTCGTGGTTGGCGACGATGATGTCGGCACTCTCGAGGTCGCGGCGGGCACGGAAGAAGGCGCAGGCGGCAAAATGACCGCAGCGGCGATTGGTGCACTGGCGATGGTCGATGGTCAGCCGCCGCCAGTCGCCGTCGTCGATGGCCACCGGCCAGCTCTCGCGATCCCCTTCCCAGCGACCGCTACCGTAGGCCTCGGCCATCTCCTGCACCAGCGCCTGAAAGTGATCGCCGGCGCCCTGGGCCAGACTCTGCTCGAACAGCGACAGGGTGGGGTTGTCCTCGACCCCGTCGAGGGCCTGCTCCAGGCGGGTCAGGCAGAGGTAGCGACCGCGCCCCTTGGCCAGGGCGTAGTCGAAGTCGAGGCCGCTGTGGGCCTTGAGGGTGGGCAGATCCTGCAGCAGCACCTGCTCCTGCAGGGCGATGGTGGCCGTAGCCACCACCAGGCGCTTGCCCTTGGCCTTGGCCACCGGCAGCGCCGCCAGCAGATAGGCCAGGGTCTTGCCGGTGCCGGTACCCGCCTCGAGCACGCAGACGTGCTCGTCGGAGAGCCGCTTGCCGGCGTCGTCGGCCTCGATGCCCCCCAGCGTACGGGCGATCTCGGCGATCATCAGCCGCTGGCCGTAGCGTGGCGTCAGCCCCTGGGCCTCCAGCACGCGACGGTAGGCGGCCTGGATCTCGCCCTTGAGGGCCTCGTCCAGCATGGCCGTTACAGCAGCCCCTCGGGCGGGTGCTCGCAGGGCAGCTTGTCCTGGATGTAGCGCTCGATCTCCGGCAGCGAGAAGGCATCCTCTTCGCCGACGAAGCTGATCGATACCCCGGTGGCCCCGGCGCGGCCGGTACGGCCGATGCGGTGGACGTAATCCTCCGGGTCTTCCGGCAGGGTGTAGTTGATCACGTGGCTGACATCCTCGATGTGGATGCCGCGGCCAGCCACGTCGGTGGCTACCAGCACCTGCACCTCGCCCTCGCGGAAGCGCTCCAGGGTCTTGATGCGCTGATTCTGCGGCACGTCGCCGGAGAGCATGGCCACGTTGATATCGGCCTTCTTGAGCAGGCCCTCGAGCTTGCGCACCAGGTCGCGCCGATTGCCGAACACCATCACCCGGTCGAAGTTCTCCTGCTTCAACAAGTTGATCAGCAGGCGCTGCTTGTCGTCGTCGCTGACCATGTAGACGCGCTGATCGATGTTGGCCTTGTTGTCCACCGTGACCTCGATCTCGACGTGGGTCGGCTGGTGGGTCCACTGGCTGGCCAGGTTGAGGATGTCCTCGGAGAAGGTGGCCGAGAAGAGGAAGGTCTGACGCTCTTCCTTCTTCGGCGTGTGGCGAATGATGCGCTTGACGTCGGGGATGAAGCCCATCGACAGCATGCGATCGGCCTCGTCGAGCACCAGGATCTCGACCTGGGTGAGATCGACGTCGCGCTTCTCGTGGAAGTCGAGCAGGCGACCGGGAGTGGCCACCAGGATGTCGAGCTTCTTGCCCAGGTGCTCGCGCTGCTTCTGGTAGTCCATGCCGCCGACCACGCTGGCCACGTTGAGGTCGGTGAAGCGCGCCAGTGCCTTGGCGTCCTTCTCGATCTGCAGCGCCAGCTCACGGGTCGGCGCCACGATCAGCGCACGCGGTGCACCGGGCTTCTGCCCATCCGGCACCTCCTCCTCGAGGAAGTAGGCCAGGATCGAGATCAAAAAGGCGGCGGTCTTGCCGGTGCCGGTCTGGGCCTTGCCCACCACGTCGCCACCCAACAGGGTATGGGTCAGCGCTTCGGCCTGGATCGGCGTGCAGTACTCGAAGCCCAGGGCATGAATGGCGCGCATCAGCGGCAGCGGCAGATCGAAGTCGTGAAAGCGCCACTTGCCCGCGACGGCAGGCACCTGAAACTGGCGCAGGTCCCAGTTCGACTGGCTGCGACGCGGCTTGCGACGACGACGCTTGGGCTTGCGGTTCTCGGCCGGGGCTGTGGTCTGTTCCGACTCGCTCATAGGCTGTATGTCTTGTCCGTAGCAATGGGGTGAACTTCGTACAGCCGCATATTGTACCAGCCTATGGCGAGGAGGGCGCGCCTCTTGCATCGGACTGGTAGAATGCACGCTCATGCTGCCATTCGACACCCATGGAGCCAGGCCTGATGACCCGCCGCAAGAAGACCCGCTCGCTGGCCGACAAGGTGACCATCCGCACCGGCAAGCGCAAGGACTACAAGAAGTGGCGCCACGAGAATCCCGACCAGGTGACCTCGTCGCGCCGCTTCACTCAGAAGAAGCGCCAGCAGCGCAAGCTGCAGGCGGCACGCAAGCTGGCCCGTCAGGAGCAGGGCGGCGGCATCGCCATCCACCCCACTCCCAACTCGGAACAGAGTGCAACGACCCACGAGGAGCACGACGAGTGACACGCCTTGTCTCGTTCAACATCAACGGTCTGCGCGCCCGGCTGCATCAGCTCGAGGCACTGATCGCCACTCACCAGCCGCTGGTGATCGGCTTGCAGGAAACCAAGGTGCATGACGACGAGTTTCCCCGCGAGGCGGTCGAGGCGATGGGCTATCACGTCCACTACCACGGCCAGAAGGGCCACTACGGCGTCGCACTCATGTGCCACAAGACACTCTGCCCGAACGGGCCGGAAGAGGTCTTCTTCGGCCTGCCGGGCGACGGCGAGGAGTCCCAGCGTCGCCTGATCGGCGTGCGTCTGCGCACCGCCGACGGCGAGCCGTTGACCGTGTGGAACGGCTACTTCCCTCAGGGCGAGAACGTCGACCACCCCACCAAATTTCCCAACAAGCGCGAGTTCTATGCGCAGTTGATCGAGCTGCTGCGGGAGCGGCATCGCCCCGACGAACGGCTGGTGGTGATGGGGGATTTCAACATCTCTCCCGAGGACATCGACATCGGCATCGGCGAAGACAACCGCAAGCGCTGGCTGCGCGAGGGCAAGACCAGCTTCCAGCCGATAGAACGTGAGTGGCTCGGCACGCTCAAGGCGTGGGGCCTCAGCGACAGCTATCGGGTGCGTTATCCAGAGGTGGACGACCGCTTCAGCTGGTTCGACTACCGCTCCCGCGGTTTCGAACGCGAGCCCAGGCGCGGCCTGCGCATCGACTATATCCTGGTCACGGCACCGCTGGCCGAGCGCGTGCGCGATGCCGGCATCGACTATGACCTGCGCGGCATGGAGCGCCCTTCCGACCACGCCCCGGTGTGGACCGAGTTCGCACTCTGAGCCACTCCTGACCCCACTGGCTCTCGGCTTGCTAGCGAGTCGAGAGCCAGTGCGGATCGATTTCCGCCCCTCGGCGCCGGGCTTGCTGCATCGCCTCCTGCGCCAGGTCGAGCCGCCCCCAGCCATTGGCCAGCAGCGCCAGGCGCTGCCAGTCGCCGCCCGCCTTGCTGCGCTGCGCCACCTCGCGCCAGGCATCCAGCGCCCGGTCGCGGTCGCGGGCCTGCTCCCAGGCGCGAGCCAGCAGGCGCCGATTGTCCAGGGTGTCGGGCAGCACCTCGTCGGCCAGCGCCGCTTCGAGATATTCCGCAGCCCGGGCCGGCGTGCCGGCAATCAGGTGCAGCTCGATGCGCTGACGAAAGTCCGCCTCTCCCTTCAGTACTCCCAGTCGCCAGCCGGCTTCCCAGATGGCCGCAGCGCGCTGGGCATCGCCCAACCCCTGGGCCAGTGCCGCCGCCCGTCGCCAGGCCTCGGGCGGAGCCTCGGCCCCCAGGGTAGCCTCCAGCCTTGCCAGGGCCTCTTCGCCGCGCCCGGCGTGCTGGAACACGCTGGCAGCCAGCATCTGACGTCGCTCATCGGGAGCGGGGTCGTCCGCCAACGCACGCTCGACCCAACCCGCGGCCTCTTCCCAGCGTTGCAGCTCCGCCAGGGCACGCGCCAGACGCCAGCGGTCTTCGCTACTGCCAGCGTGGCGTTCATGCCAGTCGAGCCACAGCGCCACCGCCTCTTCGGTCTGCCCCGAGGCCAAGCGCAAACGTGCCTCCTCGCGCAGCCAGCGGTCGCGCTGAGAGAGCGGCGCCTCCTGCACCCGCCGCGCCTGACGCAGCTGATCGGCAGCGGATTCGCTGCGCCCTGCCCCGGCTTCGGCACCTGCGGCCAGCTGGCGGTACAGCGCAGCTGCCCAGCGGTCGGCGGTGTTGCCATCTTCCAAGCGCTGCGCCTGTGTGCGTGCGCGCTCGGCCACGCTGTCATGCTCGCCCTGCTGCAGCTGCCGCTGGAGCTGCTCCAGATCGGCGATGATATCGCCTGGGAGTGCCGGCGCATCGGCTTGCGCCGCGGCGGCCAGCAGCAGACCGATACAGGCGATCAGGCGAATCGCGGCTCGCATCTTCATGGCCTTACCTCAGCTGGAACTCGAGACGTTGCCGCGCCCGGCGCACACCGCTGGCCGGCTCGAACTGCCAGCGCGCCACGGCCTGCTCGGCAGCCGAATCGAAGACGTTACGCGGCTGCGACTCGACCACGCGGATCGACGAACGGTCGACGCTGCCGTCGGGACGGATCAGGAACTGCAGCTCCACATGCCCTTCCAACCCTCGACGCTGGGCGCGTGATGGGTATTCCGGCGGCACGCGGCTGGTCGGGGCGATCTGCCCCACATCCACCGGTTCGCCCACCTCCCCCGGTCCAGTCTCGGCAGGCGCCGCCTGCTCGGTGGTCGGCCCCTCCTGTGCAGCGCTGGGCGCTGGGGCCGGCTGTGGCGCAGGCGCTGGCTCGGGGGCCGGCTGTGGCGCCGGCTCGGGCTGGGGTCGCGGTTCCGGCCTCGGCTCAGGCGGCGGTTCGGGCTGCGCCTCGGCAAGCTCGGGTAGCGTGGCGTCGAGCTCTACCGGCTCCATCGGCTCCAGCGGCAGCTCCGGCTCCGGCATGGCGATCGAACTCTCCAGCGGCGGCAGCGGCTCCGGCGGCGGAGGTGGAGTCGCCTCTACTTGCGGGGGCGGTGGCTCGGCACTGGGCTCGATCGTCTCCTCCTGCACCGGCTCCGGCGCCTCGACCATGCTCATGGTCATGCTGACGTCGACGACGTCGAACTCCTCCTCCGGCGGTGCCACCAGCAGCGCCAACAGCCAGAACAGCAGCAACGCCAGGGCCACCCCGCCGAGCGAAGAGAGAGGTATCCGCGTCACGACCGGCTCCGGCTGGCTGCCACTGCGACCTGCTCCACGCCGGCCTCGCGAATGCGGTCCATCACCTCGATCAACAAACCGGTGGTGGAGTCGCGGTCAGCCTGGATCACCACCGAGCCCTCTTCGCTTACCAGTCCGGCCACCTCGTTACCCACGCGGTGCAGATCCACCGCTCGGCCATCGACCCATACCGCCCCTTCGGGCGTGATGGCGACCATTACCTGGGCATCGGGCCGCGGCGTGGCGGCGCTCGACTCCGGCCGTTCGATCTCCACCCCGCTCTCCTTGATGAAGCTGGTGGTGACGATGAAGAAGATCAGCATGATGAAGACGACGTCCAGCATCGGGGTCAGGTTGACCTCGCTGGCCTCGCCGTCGTCGGCGCCAACTCGGCGTCTACGCATCGGTATCCTCCACGGCTCGGGCCAGACGGTCGTGCAGCCGCTGGTCCTCGCGTCGAATGATCTGCTCGAGGCGGCTGGTGAACAGCAGCCCCACCACCGCCACCGCCATGCCGGTCAAAGTCGGCAGGGTTGCGCGGGCCACGCCGTCGGCCATGGCGCGGGCCTGACTGGTATCGGTCATCGCCAGGCTGTCGAACACGGCGATCATGCCGGTCACGGTGCCCAGCAGACCCAGCAGCGGGCACAGCGCCACCAGCAGCTTGAGCCACGGCAGCGGACGGCGCAGGCGTCCGATCAGCTCGCGCGCCCAGACTTCGCGCAGGGTCAGGGCGCTCCAGCTCAGGTGGTCCTGGCGCGCCGCCCAGCGTGCAATAAGGGCGCGTCTGGCCCGGCGGTAGGTGAGGCGGAAATACCACACCCGCTCCAATGCCAGGCTGAACAGCAGCATCGCCACCAGGGCGATGACCACCAGCACCACGCCACCGGCCTCGACCAGGCGCTGGAGCGGTTCAAGGCCCTCTGTCTCAAGCCAAGGCGGCATCGCGGCGTGCGCTCCCGGTCGCGACATCGGGTCCGTGGGGGCGCTGTTCGAGCTGCTCGGCCAGGGCGGCGCTGGCCTGCCCCTCGACCAGGCCCGCCAGATGGCGGCTGCGCCCGGCCAGGGCGGTGTGTGCGAACAGCAGCGGTACGGCGGTGATCAGCCCCAGCACCGTGGTCACCAGTGCCTGGCTGATGCCGCCGGCCATCAGCTGCGGGTCGCCGGTGCCGAACACGGTGATCGCCTGGAAGGTCACGATCATGCCGGTAACGGTACCCAGCAGGCCCAGCAGCGGCGCCACGGCCGCCAGCAGCTTGACCAGCGGCTGGCCACGCTCCAGGCGCGGCAGCTCGGCCAGCACCGCTTCGTCGAGGCGCGCCTCGAGCGCCTCCGGCACGGGATCGTCGCGCAGTGCGCGGAAGCGCAGCAGCACACGCCCGAGCGGGTTGTCCTCGCGCAGCGTCGTGAGGTCGCGCAGCTGGCGGCGCATGGCCAGCGTCACTTTCAGCAGGTAAGCGTACTGCAGCAGGGCGACCAGCAGGCCGAGAGCGCCGAGCCCCACTACCACGTAGCCGACCGCCCCGCCCTGGTGGAAGCGTTCGACCAGACTCGGTCGCTGGGCCAGCGCCGCCATGACCTGACCACGGGTAGGGTCGAAGGTCAGCGAGCGCGACTCACCGGCATGGAACGCGGCCAGGCTGGCGGCCACTTCCCGCGGGGTGCGCTCGACTACCGACAGGGCCTGATCGTCGGCACCGCGACGCAGCAGATGTCCATCGGTGAAGGCAGTGAAGTCGCCCAGCCGGATCACCTCACGCGGCGCGATCACGCCATCGGCAGCAGCCACCGGCGCCTCGAAGCGAACCACCCGGGCGGTATCGGCGGTCAGCGCCACCAGGCGGTCGGCGAACTCCTCGAGATGGGCGAGCTCGAGCACCTCGGCATCGTCGAACCGCGACGGCAGCCCCGCACCCTGCACGACCAGCCAGCTATCGGCCAGGCTGTCGCGCAGCTCACCGCCGTGCTGCTGCAGTGATGCCAGGATCGCCGCCAAGTCGTCTCCCTGCTCCTGCTGACGCGCTTCGAGTTCGGCCTGCCGTTGGCTCAGCACCTCGGCCTCAGCCTGTAGCTCAGTATTGCGCGTCTCGGCCTGCGCATGGGCGGCACGGGCCTCCTCGAGCGCGGCTTCCAGGGCGCCCCGATCCTCCAGCAGCTCGGCCAGGCGCGCCTGGTCGCGGGCCTCGGCGGCCTCACGCTCGGCACGCAGAGTAGTCAGCGGCTCGGACTGAGCCATGACCGGAGCTGTCAGAAAGAGGGCGATCAGCAAGCCGGCCGTGAAAGAGAATGAGTGGCACAAGGTCTTCATGCGTCGCCCTCCGGAGCCCGTTCGAGCGGCTGCGAAACCGGCAGCGTAAGCAGTTCCGGCGCCCGGCGGTCGCGAGCGATACGCAAGCCGTTGCGAACCTCGCGGCGCTGGGCCTCGTTCAGCGGTGCCCAACTGCCGCTGTCGGCCTGCCAGACGCGCCCGGCGCGCCCATCCGGGGTCAGGTAATAGAAGCCCACGCGTCCCAGCCGCAGGTAATCCACCTCGCGGCGCGAGTCGCCCTCGCCGAGATAGCCGCGCCAGGCATCGACCTCACGACCGTAATCGAGCTCAGCGCGCCACGCCGTGACGATCCGCTCCCATCGCTCGGCGCCGGACAGTGCCTCGCCCTGGGAGCGCAGGCTGGCGACCCGCGCTAGCCGCTCCTCGCGCAGGAACGGCATGTCGCCATCGACCCACTGCTCGAGCCGCTCGATCAGACGCTCTTCCAGCACCGGCAAGGCTTCACGGGTCTCCGCCAGGGTATCGAGTGCCGCCTCACGGCGATCCAGCGTCTCGGCCAGACGCTCGTTGCGCGGTGCGAGTTCGGCGTTCTCACGCGTCAGGCGGCGCTCGGCGCGCTCGAGCTCGCGCAGCTCCTCGAGCATAGCCCGGGTCTCGTCATCGGCGGCGTCGATGCGCACCTGAAGCTCGGCCTGGCTGCGCTGGGCCTCACGCGACTCTTGATATAACGCAGAGTCGGCGGACGCCGAGGCGACCAAGCCCAACCCGAGAACAGCCCCCCAGAGGCATGGATGGCGAAACGGTCTCACGTGCTAACTCCCGGCTGAACGGCGTGTCACGAAGAAGCGCTGATACTGCATCAAAAACGCTCAGACGCTTCCAGCAAAGCGCATGACGATGCCACAAATGATAACAGTTATCAATATTGTTGCGAGCACCTCTTTCCCTGCAGATCACTACTCGGTGGAAGACAGAATGCGCGCGAATGGTTTTTAATAACGATTTTCAATCGCTTTCCACAGGCGACGCGACAGCCCAACACCAAGCATAAGGAATGGCTTTGCATGAACCTCAAGACGCATATTGCCTGGTTGGCGTCGGCAATGCTCGGCTCGACCCTGCCGGCTCTGGCCTGTGCCCAGCCCCATGACGATACCGCCGCCGCGGTAGCCGGTGCCAACGCAGGCCTTGTCGCTCTCGACTGGACTCTGGCCGAAACGCTGGTCGCCCTGGACATGCCACCCGACGGAGTCGCTCAGGTAAGCGACTACCACAGTTGGGTCGGCGAGCCTCGACTACCGGGAAGCGTCATGGATATCGGTCTTCGCGCACAGCCCAATGTCGAACTGCTGGCTCAGCTCGACCCCGCGCACATTCTCATCTCCCCGATGCTCGGCTACCTGGCGCCTCGACTCGAGAGGATCGGCACGGTCGATACATGGGCGATTTACACACCTCAGGGCGCTACCTGGAGTCAGATTCTCCACCTCACTCGCGAGCTTGGTGCCGCTTACGGTCGCCAGGATGAAGCCGAAGCGTCGATTGCCGCCACCGAGGCGCGCTTCGAGACCCTACGCCGGGCGCTGCCGGAAGAAATGCCACCTTTGCTGGTCGTTCAGTTCATGGACGAACGGCATGTACGGGTCTTCGGTGAGCACGGTCTGTTCCAGGCCGTGCTGGACCGCCTGGACCTGGAGAACGCCTGGCAGGGCGAGACCAACCACTGGGGATTCTCGCTAGTCGGGCTGGAGGCGCTGCTCGGCTTGGACGCCCGCCTGGTGGTGGTGGAGCCCTACCCCGTCGGCATCGAAGAGAAGCTCGCCACCAGCGCGCTCTGGCAACGACACCCCAGCGTGCGTGACGGCAGCATGATCACGCTACCGCCGGTCTGGAGCTTTGGCGCCCTGCCCTCGGCGCAACGCTTCGCCGAGCTGCTCGCTGGCGCGCTCGCCGATTCCTAGGCGCTATCCCGAAAGGCACCCGACATTCCCGATGCTCACCGCAGCCGCTTGTCGAGGCGGTGCTCGGGCTTCAACGGGCAGCCGCCGCACAGCGGCTCGCCTGGCAGGCGATACTTGACGCAACACAACCGCCGCACACGGGCGGGGATATCGCCGCCCAATTCGAGGTAGCGCACCGGCTGGAAGAGCGGGTTGCGCCGCCCGTCAGGAAACGTCTTGGTGTCGAGATAGCGCAGCAGTGGCTCTCCGGCCGCGGTGAAGAATGGATGTCGTGAGCACAGCTGCCCCACGTATTCCACGTAGTGGCCCAGGTTGCTCCAGAACACCTTGGGCGAAAGCCCCGAGCGCTCGGCCAGCATCTCGATCAAAGGCGTACAAAAATCATCGAACAGCGTCGCGAAGCGGGTCTCGAAGCAAAGTGACGTCAGGGAAGCGCCGCCATCACGCAGCCACAGGCGAGTTGCCTCGCCCCGGTCGCCTAGCTCGACGCGCAGTTGTTCCGGACTCACCGGCAGCTCCCGCCCCAACAGCAGATTGGCCACCAGGGCCGGTATCGAGACCAGGCTGAAGAGATACTTCGACCAGACCGACGCTGCCGCCATACGATCTGCCCCCTCACCGAAACTGGCCGTATAGCGTGCCATCAGCTCATCGAGTGTTGCCCGATCGAGCAACGCACTGCCAGGCAGCGTGGCCACTACCGGCGGACCGAACCCCGGGGCCTTGAGACTATCCAGGGGCGGCTGACGATAGAGCGCCAGTAGCGCCTCGACCGGATCCGCCTGGCGAGTGACGAGCTCGACTACGTGCGTCATGCGTATCTCCTGTAACCATCCCCTATCCACTGGGCATCGATACCCCTCACAGCCTCCGCAACCCCCACATGAAGTAGGCGCCGCCGATCAGCGAGGCAACCAGCCCGGCGGGAATTTCATAAGGGAAAATGATCTGACGGCCCACCCAGTCGGCCAGCACCATCAGCAGCATGCCTACCAGTGCCGCCCCCAGCAGATGCTGGCGCGCCCGGGACGGCCCCAGCAGCCTGGCCATGTGCGGCGCCAGCAACCCGACGAAAGAGAGCGGCCCCACCACCAGGGTGGCGCAGGCGGTCAGCAGGGCCACCAGCAGCAGCAACACCAAGCGAGCGCGATTGAGAGCAATGCCCAATGCCTGAGTCGTGGGTGCCCCCAGGGGCAGGATGTCCAGCCAGCGGGTCAGCGGCAGAGTGCACAACGCCAGCAGCACGGCCAGGATTCCCACCACCAGGGCGCCGGTGAGATCGATGTAGTAGGTGGACCCCGCCAGCCAGGCGAGCACCTGCTGCCCGCGCGGATCTCCACCTGCCAGCATCACGCTGCGCACGGCATCGAACAGCGCCGTTACCGCCACCCCGGTGAGCAGCAGGCGCTCGGGCAGGAAGCCGCTGCGACGATTGAGCGCCACCAGAATGAGCAGCGTGGCAAATGCCCCCAGGGTGCCGATGCCGACCAGCACACCGCTGGTCGGCGCCGGCAGCAGGAAGATCCCCAGGATCAGGGCAATCGCACAGCCGCCGCTGATGCCCAGCACCTCGGGGCTGGCCATGGGATTGGCGGAGAGCCGCTGCAGAAGCGTACCGGCCACCGCCAGCATCAAGCCGCTGGCTGCCGCCGCCAGCACCCGGGGCATGCGCCACTGCATCACGCCCCAGTGATCCGGCGACAGCCAGTACCAGCCATTCACCCCCTGTCCCAGCAGCAGGCCCAGGGCGGCAGCCAACAGTAGACCGATGGCCAGGCGAGAGGCCAGACGCCCGGGGGCGGGATGTCGGCTGGCCAGCACGGCCGGCGGTTGTGGCGCCCGGTTACCCTGCAGCTTCAGACGCGTGATCAACCACAGCAGCAGCGGCGCCCCCAGCGCGCCGGTCACCGCGCCGGTGGGAATCAGCATCGGCAACGTGCCGGCAAGGCTCTGCAGCAGCAGATCGGTAGTGGCCAGCAGCACCGCCCCCAGCAGCGTGCCCCACACCAGCCGCTCGCCGAGACGCCGCGCCCCGGCCAGGCGCACGATATTGGGCGCTACCAGACCGATGAAGCCGATGACCCCCACCACACTGACGATGCTGCCGGTGATGAACACCGCCAACCCCATGCCAGCGAAGCGCAGATAGGTAAGCGACACCCCCAGGCTCCTGGCGCTGGCATCGTCCAGCTCCAGCACCGCCAGGGGGCGCAGCAACAACCAGGCCGCCACGGCGGCGATGGCCAGCCGCGGCCAGAGTATCGCCACGCCGTCCCAACCGCTCTGGGCCAGTGAGCCGGCGCCCCAGATCAGCAGCCCTGACAGCGCCTCGTGATTGAACAACAGCAATGCCGTGGCCAGTGCGCCCAGGTAGAGGTTCACCACCAGCCCTGCCAACACCACCACGATCGGTGCCAAGCCCCGCCGCCAGGCCAGCATGAATACCAGGCCCACCGCCAGTCCACCGCCGGCCAGCGCCACCCATTCGCGGCCAATGGTCAGCAGCCCAGGTGCCATCAGGGTGGCCATCATCAGCGCCAGATTGGCCCCGGAAGCCACGCCCAGCGTAGTGGGCGATGCCAGCGGGTTGCGCAGCACTTGCTGCATCAGGACCCCGGCCAGCGCCAACCCACCGCCGGCCAGCAGTGCAACCGAGAGTCGCGGCCACCAGGCGTAGTGCAACAGCAGTTGGTCGATATCCTCGAACGAAGGCGACCACAGCGCCTGGAAGCCCAGCGCCATACCGCCCTGGGCCTCCAGCCCCAGCCAGAACAGCACCACCAGCGGCAGGCTCAGCAACCAGCAGGTCAGCGCCGGCATACCACCGCGCATCGTGCGCCCCGTCATTTCCGCCTTTCCCGCGGCCCTTGCCGTACCCGGCGGCATCCTGTCGTCAGCCATGCGGCTCCTTGTGGCTCATCTTTGGCTCATCTTTGGCTCATCGATTCATCGGCCATCAACAAACGCTAACAATTATCATTGATATCTTTTTTGTTAATGATACTCTTTCCCATCCAACAGCACCACTACTCGAGTCTTCCAGGCAAGGGAATCCCATGAAGAAGCGCATAGCCCTCGGTTTCACCGTGGTTGCCGGCTCGGCGGCCATGACCGTTCACGCCCAAGAACACCAGGACACCATGGTGGTAGTGGGATCTCGCACTCCCACTCAGATCAGCCAGATACCCGGCGCGGTGTGGATAATCGAAAAGGAGGAGCTGCAGCAGCAGATCGAAGCCGGCGCCGATCTCAAGACCGCTCTGGGCAGGCTCGTGCCCAGCCTCGACATGGCTCCCGAGGGGCGCACCAACTATGGCCAGAACCTGCGCGGCCGCAGCGTGCAGGTATTGATCGACGGCGTGTCGATGAACAACTCGCGGGGCCTGTCTCGTCAATTCGACGCCATCGACCCCTTCAACATCGAACGCGTCGAGGTGCTCTCCGGAGCCAGCAGTCTCTATGGCGGCGGCGCCACCGGCGGCATCGTCAACATCATCACCCGCAAGGGTCGGGCCGGAGGGCCGGATTGGCGCACCGAGGTCGGGGTCACCACCGGCTTCAATCGCAGCAGCGATCTCGACAAGCGGATCGCTCAGTCGGTCAGCGGTGGCAACGAACGGGTGCAGGCCTATCTCGGCACCGCCTTCCAGGACAATGGCCGCCAGTTCGACGGTCGCGGCAACGAGATCTTCCCCGATCTCGCTCAGACCGACCTGCAGGACAACCGCAGCATCGACGTGCTGGGCAACCTCACCTTCCAACTGAATGACGCTCAAACCCTGGAACTCGCTGCCCAGCTCTACCGCTCGGGCTACGAGGGGGATCGTGGGGTCTACTTTCCCCATCTGGACGCCGCCAGCCCCAGTCTGGCGGACGCCGAGATCCGTGACGGCTATCGTTCCGACCGCGACCCGGCCACCGATCGCAAGATGGTAAACCTGCAGTACCATCACGCCGACCTGCTGGGACAGAACTTCTATCTGCAGGCTTTCCATCGCGAGGAGGAAGCCAGCTTCCAGGCCTTCCCCTACCCGGTCGCGGGTGGCTCCGAGTTCCGCGCCTCCCAGCAGAACACCGAGCTCAGCGGCCTCAAGGCGCTGTTCGATGCACGACTGAACGAACGGATCGGTCTCATCTACGGCCTGGATGTCGATCGCGAGAGCTTCGACGCCAGCCAGATGACCTTCGACAAGGCCGTATCCGACGCCACCGGCGGGCTGGTACAGGAACAGGCCGGCATCGCACCACGCTATCCCGGCTACCGGATCGACACTCTCGCCGCCTTCGCCCAGGTCGACTGGCAGGCGACCGATGCTCTCAAGCTATCGGCCGGTGTCAGGCGCCAGCACTCCGACGTTGAGGTCGACGACTTCAACGGCATTCCCGGCGGCGAGAACGACTACGACGCCACCCTGCTCAACGCCAGCGCGCTCCACGACTTCGGTAACGGCCACCAGAGCTGGCTGCGCTACAGCCAGGGATTCGAACTTCCCGATCCGGCCAAGTATTACGGCCGTCCCGGCATCAGCGTCGGCGCCAACCCGCTCTCCGCCATCGAGACCGACCAGGTCGAACTCGGCTGGCGTTACCAGGGCGGCGACTGGGTGGCCCAGGCGGCGGTCTACTACGCCTGGTCCGACAAGGCACTGGAAATCAACAGCGGCGACCTGAGCGTCGACGTGGTCGACGACAGGAAGCGCGACTATGGCATCGAAGGTGCCCTGACCCGCTACTTCTCGGACGGCCTCGAAGTCGGCGGCACTCTGCACCTAGTGCGCTCGGAGCAGGAGAACGACGAGGGCGGATGGGAGAAGCGCGATGCCCGCTACGCCTCGCTCTCCTCGGCCACCGCCTTCGTCGGCTGGCGAGACCACGTCCATTCGGCCCGCCTGCAGGCCAACCACACCTTCGATCTGGAGGATGACGCCGAGCGCAAGATCGACGGCAACACCACCCTGGATCTGGCGCTCAGCCGACAGACCGACTTCGGCAAGTTCAGCCTCGGCGTGCAGAATCTGCTGGACGAGAGCTACTCCACGGTGTGGGGCCAGCGCGCGGCGATGTTCTACTCACCCTACTATGGCCCGGAATACCTCTACGACTACCAGGGCCGCGGGCGCACCTACAGCCTGACCTGGTCGATGGACTACTGACCCGTCTTCATTGCGATGCCGCTCGCCCGCTCAAGCCCACTCTCGCAGTGGGCTTTTTCCTGCCCGCAAACCAGCTCTCTTCACAAGCCGATACATTGTCGCGCTTGACGGCAATTGCTTAACTAATAACAATTCTCAATTGTATTTACCAAGGAGCCGATCATGCGCTTCCCTCCCCTGTGGCGAATCAGTGCCTGTGCGGCATTGCTCGGCCTCGGCCAGAACGGCCTGCTGGTCGCGCTGCCGGTGCTGGTGGAGCGCTTCGGCCTGCCACTGTCGCAGTGGGCCGGTCTGATCCTGCTGGGTTCGATGCTGTTCCTGCTGGGCAGTCCCTTCTGGGGGCGGATCGCCGATCGTCACGGGGCACGCGGCGTGGTGATCCAGGCTCTGCTGGGCTACGTAACCAGCTTCGCCCTGATCGGCTTCGCTCTGTGGACGGCGGCCCACGGCTGGCTGGGCGACGGCGCGCTGCTGGCCCTGGTGGCGGCAGCACGGGTGCTGTACGGCCTGACGGTCTCGGGCATGGTGCCGGCCTGCCAGCAGTGGTCGCTGGCCTTGCATGGCGGCGAGGAGCGGGTCAAGGCACTGGCCGCCATCAGCGCCGGACTCAGCAGCGGTCGCCTGCTTGGGCCGCTGATTGCCGCCGCCAGCTTGAGCCTTTCCGCCCATGCGCCCTTCGTGGTGATGCTGCTGTGCGGCATGCTGGCCCTGCTGCTGCTCCGGGGGATACCGGCCCCGACTCCCCAGCTCCCGTCTGCCGCCAGTCGAGCCGCTCGACTGCCACGCGGCACCCTCGACCTGCTGCCCTGCCTGGCCATTGCACTGCTGCTGGCGATGTCAGCATCGCTAATGCAGTTGGGCCTTCCCGGTGCCCTGCAGGGCAGGCTCGACATCGACGCCACCCGGGCCGGCCACCTGATGGGGATCCTGCTGTCGCTCGGTGCACTGGGTGCCCTGACCATCCAGTTGGGTATCACTCGTCACCGTCGACTGTCCGGCTATGCCCTGCTGGCCCTGGGGGCGTTGGGGCTGGTAGCCGGTTACGGAGTGCTGACGATGGCCATCGGCCCGGCCAGTTTCGGCCTGGGCGTCATGATCGCCAGCGTCGGCGCCGCCCTGGCCGTGCCCGGATATACCGACGCCGCTACGCGTCAGCGCTCCCCGGGTGCCAGCGCCGGCTTGCTGGCCATGGCCCATACCCTGGGCTACGGCGCCGCGACACTGACGGTCAGTCTGGCCGCCGCCGCTCACCTGTTGCCACTGTCGCTCGCCGCCGCCTGCGTCCTCCTGCTGTTCATTCCCATGACCAGGAACCACTTCCGGATCATGCCGGCGACCTCGCAGATCACGCCCACCCACGACTGACTCAGGCCCAACATGCGGGCCGCAAGGAGCCACGACACGACACAAAGAATCAAATGCTTCTCATTAGTCTTATTTTTATCAACACGGAGGTTCCCATGGCGACAACTACCGATGCCGCTCCCCTGAACGAGGTCGACCCAGCCGCGAGCTGCTTCTTCAATGCCCTGCTGCGCGAGACCCGCGCCTGGCGACTCGATACCACCGGCCACGGGGAAGTGGCGCGTCTGCCCATCACCGAAGGCGAGCTGCAACTGCGACTACGGCACCGCAGTGCCAGCGGCGAATGCCGCTTCCAGTGGCCCATTCTGTGGTGCAAGGAGGGTGTCTCCCAGACGGTCGATTTCGCCACCGCCCTGGAGCACATTCTGGCAACACCGGCCCTGGTGGGACCGCTCGACGCCACCGCCCGTCACACCTTCCGCGAGCGGGTACTGGAGAGTCGGGCCAATACCCGGGCCAGCCTCGATGACAGGGACGATCTCGCTCATCTGCAAAACGGCCCGCTGACCTTCGCCGAGGCGGAGCAGGGCCTGCTGGCCGGTCACGCCTTCCACCCTGCCCCCAAGTCCCGGGCCCCGTTCAGCGAGGCCGAGGCACGCGCTTTCTGCCCCGAGCACCGCGCCCGCTTCGGTCTCGCCTGGTGGGCGGTGGCTCCACCGCTCGCAGCCGGCGACTCCAGCCGCGACATCACCGCTGCCAACCTCGCCCTCGAGCTGCTGCCAGCGAACCTGGCCACCCGCCTGCCGCCCGGCTTCAGCGCCCTGCCCATGCATCCCTGGCAGGCACTGCAGCTGCGCCGCCAAGCCTGGGTCCAGGCACAGGAGCGACGTGGTCAACTGCTGTGGCTTGGCAACAGCGCCGCGGAGTGGCTGCCGACCTCGTCGCACCGCTCACTCTACGCGCCCCGAGCCCCCTGGATGGTCAAGGGCTCGCTGTCGGCGCGCCTGACCAACTCGCTGCGCCTGCTCAGCCTCAAGGAGGTCCGACGCGGCCTGCATCTGGACCGCTGGATGCGCGAGCTCGACGTGGCCCGGCGCTTTCCCGGTTTCGCCGTGATGCAGGAACCGGCCTGGCTGGGCTGGCTCGATGCCAAGGGTGACGTCGACCCCGCCAGCCTGGTGGTACTGCGCGAGAACCTGCTACTCGGGGCGGCGGAAACCGAGACAGTGGTACTGGCCACCCTGACGCAGCAGCCGCTCGGCCCCGGCCGCCAGACGCTGCTCGCAGCACGCCTGCGTGCCAAGGCCCAGGCGCTGGGCGAGCCGCTGCCTCAGGTCGCACGCGGCTGGTTCGGTGCCTTTTGCGAACGCGTGCTGACACCCCTGTTCGGCCTCGCCGTGGAGGACGGTATCGTGCTGCTGGCCCATCAGCAGAACATAGTGCTACGGCTCGACGATGGCTGGCCGGTGGGCATGTTCTACCGCGACTGCCAGGGCAGCGGCGTGGGCGACCGCTTCCTCGAACGGCACCCGCAACTCGCGCCGCCGGAGAACCACTGGCCACAGGCTACCCTGCGGCGCTACTTCCTCTACTACCTGCTGATCAACTCCACCTTTGCCGTCATCAGCGCTCTGGCGGCCGACGGCCTGGTCGACGAAGCCCTCCTGCTACGCGATCTGAGCGTCCATCTCGAAGGACTGCGCACACGGCTCGATGGCGATCTCGACTGCCTGGACCACGCCCTGCATGCCGCCCGGCTGGAGGTCAAAGGCAACTTCTTCTGCTACCTGAGCGGCATCAACGAGGCCACCCTCGCCGAGCCGGCGCGCCTCTATCTGCCGCTGGACAACCCCCTGGCGGCCACTACCGCCACCGCTCGCCACCAAGGAGTCCCGGCATGAGCATCACTCTGGACACCCCGCCACGTACCGACATCGTCCCGCTGCAGGACGCAGCCGCCCGTCTGGAGCGCGATGCGACGACGGAATCGCTGATCGAGCGCATCGATGCCGCCTTCGCTCACCATCCCGAGCTGGCACTGCTGATCCTCGAGCCGGCCGCCTGGCAGGAGCATGCCGACTGGCCCCGGCTGGTCGAGGCACTCGGCGGTGACCGCGTGCTGCGTGGAGATTTCTATCAGCAACCCTGGGATTGGCTGAGGCATCCCCCCACCCGCCCTGAACAGACCCCCTTCGAGAGCGGTAACGGCCATCCCAGGCGTCCCGCCAAGCCCAGCGGCCTCGTCTATCGGCGCGCCGATCCACGCCTCGGGCGCACCTTCTCGCTGCGCCTGATCGAGCTCGATCGCGACCTCGAGCGCTTCGTGCAGTGGATGCACCTTCCGCGGGTCGCGGAGTTCTGGGAGCAGGCATGGCCCGCCAGCGAACTCGCCGACTTCATCGTGCAGCGACACGCCGACCCGCACACTCTGCCGCTGATCGGCGAGTTCGACGGCCGCCCCTTCGGCTATTTCGAGCTCTACTGGGCCGCCGAGGACCGACTCGCCCCCTATTACCCCTGGGCCTCCTTCGACCGCGGTCTGCACCTGTTGGTAGGCGAAGAGGACGTTCGCGGGGCCCGTTTCGTCGATGCCTGGCTGGGTGGGCTGTCCCACTACGCCTACCTCGCCGAGCCGCGCACCCGCCGCCTGGTGCTGGAACCACGCCACGATAATCACCGCCTGTTCCGCCACCTCGAGCGCCTGGGCCTGACACGGCTGCGCGACTTCGACTTCCCCCACAAGCGGGCCAGCCTGGTGATGGGGCAGCGTGAACGCTTCTTCCGGGAGGTGCTGTGATGGAGTCGCTCGATACCTGTCTGACGCCGCACTGGGAAACGGTCAATCGCGAGCTGATCGCCAAGATGATCGGTGAGCTGGCTTATGAGCAGGTCATCGTGCTGACCAACGACGGCGACCGCCAGCGGCTCGACCTGGGCGAGAGCGGGGCCTGGCGCTTTCAGGCCAGCCCCAATCTGTGGCGACACCCCCGGGTCGACCCCGCCAGCCTGGAGCCCCCCGCCGGCGTCCCCCTGGAAGCCGCCGATTTTCTCCTCGCTCTGGCACCGCTGCTTGGCATGAATGACGCCCAGGTCGCCGAACATCTGGAGGACCTGTTTGCCACCCTTCGCGCCGACTGCCGGCTGCGCGAAGCCCGCCGCGGACTGAGCGCCGATGAGGCCATCCTGCTGCCCGAGCCGCAACGTCAACGCCTGCTCGACGGCCATCCCAAGTTTCTCTTCAACAAGGGCCGCCGCGGCTGGGGATTGGAGGCCCTGGCACGCTACGCCCCGGAGCATGGCAGCGCCTTCCGCCTCGCCTGGGTGGCCATCGCCGCCGATGCCCTGGAGTGCGGTGGCGGCCCCATCGACGCTGCTCCCCTGCTCGACTCGGCGCTGGACGAGTCGGAGAAGGCCCGGCTGTACCAGGCCCTCGCCCAGCGGGTGACCGACCCTGCCAGCTATCGGCTGCTGCCGGTTCACCCTTGGCAGTGGCAGCAGTGGCTCGGTCCCTTGCACACCGCCGACATCGCCCACCGTCGCCTGGTCTACCTCGGCGAATTCGGCGACAGCTACGTGCCTCAGCAATCGCTGCGCACCCTGACCAACGTCAGTCGGCCAGCGGCCTACGACATCAAGCTGCCGCTGACCATCATGAACACCTCCTGCTATCGCGGCATTCCCGGCCGCTTTCTGCTCGCCGGCCCCGCCGCCTCGGCCTGGCTGCAGGCCCGGGCACACGACGACGAGGAATTCGCCCGCGTGAATCTGGAGATCCTCGCCGAGCCCGCAGGGGCCGTGCTGCCTCATGAGCAGTATGCCCGCCTGCCGCAATCGCCCTATCGCTACCGCGAGCTATTCGGGGTGATCTGGCGCGAGTCACTGGCACCACGACTGGCAGCCAACGAGCAGGCACTGCTGATGGCCGAGCTGATGCAGGTCGACGAGCAGGGACGCCCCTGGCTCGCCGCCTACCTGACGGCTACCGACGCTCACACCCCTCAGGCTGCACAGGCCTGGCTCACTCGGATGTTCGAGGTCACCTTGGTGCCGCTGTGGCACCTGATGTGCCGCTACGGCGTGTCACTGATCGCCCACGGCCAGAACCTGACCCTGATCCTGCGTGACGGCTGGCCCCACCGCCTGGCCCTCAAGGACTTTCAAGGCGACCTGCGGCTGGTCGACGAGGAGTTCCCCGAGGCCCACGACCTGCCCGCCGAGCTCAAGAGCGTCACGGTGCGCCTGCCTCCGGAGAAGCTGATCCATGACCTGCAGACCGGGCATTTCGTCACTACCTTACGCTTCATTGCCCCTCACGCCGCAGCCTGCGGGGTTTCGGAGGCGTGCTTCTATCGCCTGTGTGGTGACGTGCTCGCCGCCTACCGGGATCGACATCCCGAGTTGGCCGAACGCTTCACCCGCTTCGAACTGTTCGCCCCGCGCATCCTGCGCCTGACGCTCAATCGCGCCAAGTTCCTGCATGCCACCGACGCGGCTGCGGAACGCATGCTCGCCGAGATGGAACTGCGCGTCGACAACCCGCTGCACTTCGTCCGTCTGCCGGCCGATTCAGCCGGCGCCGCCAAGACACAGGAGGTGTCCCATGTCTGACTCCCACGTTCTCGACCTGGCCGGCCTGGGCGCCGGCCCCTTCAACCTGAGCATCGCCGCGCTGGCCGACTCTCATCTGCCACGGCTCGCCACGCGCTTCTTCGAGCGCCGCCGCGACCCGGCCTGGCACCCTGGGCTGATGCTTCCTGACACCCATCTACAGACCGGTTTTCTCAAGGACCTGGTCACCGCCGTGGCACCGGACAGCCGCCACTCCTTCCTGCGCTACCTGGTCGAGCACCACCGCTTCTACCGCTTCCTCAACGCCGAGCTGGGTACCGTCAGCCGCGCCGAATTTTCCGACTACCTGGGCTGGGCTGCCCGGCGCCTGGACAACGTCGCGCTCGGCGAGGAGGTACGCGAGGTGCGGCTCGATGCGCGCGGCTTTCGGCTGCGCACCGATGCCGACGACTACCGTGCCCGCCATCTCTGCCTGGGTACCGGCAAGCGCCCCTGGCTGCCGGACTTTGCCGAGGCGCTGCGTGGGCCCCACTGCCTGCACGCCGCCGAGATCGCCAGGAGCCGGCGTGACTTCAACGAGCGCCGCGTGGTGGTGGTCGGCGGTGGCCAGAGCGGCGCCGACATCTTCCTCAATGCCCTGCGCGGCCATTGGGGCCAGCCGCGGGAGCTGCACTGGATCTCACGACGACGCAATTTCGAACCCCTCGATGAAACCGCCTTCACCAACGAGTACTTCACGCCGGACTACACGCGCAGCTTCCACGCGCTGCCCCGCGAGATCCGTGAGCGTGAGGTGGCAGCCCAGAAACTGGCCAGCGATGGCATCACCCCAGCCGCCCTACAGACACTCTACCGCGAGCTCTACCACCGGTTCGACGTGCTCGGCGAGCCCCGCTGGGCACGGCTCTTTCCTCACCGCGAGGCCATCGCCCTGGAGCGCAGCGGCCTCGGCTTCACCTTGACCACCACGCATGGGCTCACCGGCGGGAAGGAGCGCTTCAATGCCGATGTCATCGTTTTCGCCACCGGCTTCTGTTCCCACCTGCCGGACTGTCTCGCCGACCTGGTCCCGCGCCTGGAACGCGATGCCCATGGCGAGCTGGTGCTGGGCCCCCACTTCGAAGCGAGCTGGGACGGGCCTACTACGCACCGCATCTATGCGGTGAATGCCGGCCGTCACAGTCACGGCATCGCAGAGCCTCAGCTGTCACTGATGGCTTGGCGCTCGGCAACGATCCTCAACCATGTTGCCGGCCACCAGGCCTTCGACCTGCAGGAGGACGATGGCCCCATCGAATGGCACCCCACAGCCGAGCCACGCTGGGTCCAGGCGATCTGACGCTTCTTGCCTGTGCCCCCGTTGGCTGCCGTTGCGGCCCGCTCGTGGCTGACGAGCGGGCCCAGACACGGTCAGGATCGACTGGCGGCCTGAGTTTGACATGGCGCTGCCAATCGATCAAAATGCAAATCAATCTCATTGAGATTTTTTATGGTGCCCCATGACTGCGGAACGCTCCCAGCTCTACTACACGTGCGTCTTCCTGCACGTCTCCTTCCAGGCCGTGCACAACTCGGTGGCCACCTCACCGAGGCGGGATGACACGCCCTGCTGGCTGGATGCTCAGATGCTGCGCATGCTCCTCAGCGAACTGCAGCGCTGCCGCAGGGCGGCAGCACCTTTCAAGGAGGTCCGCCAGCCGCTGGATACTGCGGTCTATCACTGCGGCTTGCTGATGGCCCAGTGCCCTGCCGCCCTTGACCGTCAGCTCTGTCAGCACCATCTCGAAGCCATCATGGCACCGCTCAAGGAAGCCACGGTCCAGCTTTCGGGAACCGCCAACCGTACCGCTGTCAGCCGCGCCTCGTCGCCGGGCCAACGCCTTCGCAGTTGGCTGGGGTGGTAGTCGATTCTTCGTGCAAGGAATCCAACATGCTAGAGGTCAAGGAAGCCTGCTTCGAGGTCAACGGCAAGCGCCTGCTCCAGCCAGTCAGCCACGCCTTCTCGGAGGGCAAGGTCTACGGTTTGATCGGCCACAACGGCTCGGGCAAGTCGACCTTGATCAAGCTGCTCGCCCAGCAGCAGCCTGCCAGTCGGGGTAACATCCTGCTCGACGGAAAGCCACTCGAGGGCTGGGGGCAACGTGAGTTTGCCCGTCGCGTGGCCTACCTGCCCCAGCATCTACCCAGCGCAGAAAACCTGATTGGCCGCGAGCTGATCGGCTTCGGCCGCTATCCCTGGCATGGCCTGCTGGGGCGCCAAACGCCCAAGGACAAGGCCGCCATCGAGCGAGCCATCGAACTCAGCCACACCGAGGCCTTTGCCGACCGCCTGGTGGACACCCTCTCCGGCGGCGAACGCCAGCGCGTCTGGCTGGCCATGCTGCTGGCACAAGAAAGCCGTTTCCTGCTGCTCGACGAGCCACTGGCGGCCCTGGACATCGCTCATCAAATGGAAGTGCTAAGCCTGATTCGTAAACTGTGCGACGAGCTCAGGCTGTGCGTGATCATCGTGTTGCACGACATCAACATGGCCTCGCGCTACTGCGACGAGCTGCTCGCCCTGCACAGCGGTCGGGTGCTGGCCCACGGCTCTCCCGAGCGCATCATGACCGGCTCCACTCTGGAAGCCATCTACGGCCTGCCGATGCAGGTCATGCCCCATCCCAGCGGCAGCCACCGCATCGCCGTGGCGCACTGAGTGGAATCGCGAACGTCTGCCAAGTGACCTACAGCCGGACGAACCACGCCACTGGCACTCGACCGACGAAAACGCCGCAGCCTGGGGCTGCGGCGCTGGTCTTGCGAAGCGAACCTGGGATCAAGAAGCGGCACGCTGATAGCGACGCTCCACGTCTTCCCAATTGATCACGTTGAAGAACTCGGCGATGTAGTCAGGACGCTTGTTCTGAAACTTCAGGTAGTAGGCGTGTTCCCACACGTCCAGGCCCAGCACTGGAGTGTTGCCGTTGGAAATGGGGCTGTCCTGGTTGAGAGTGTTCTCCACTACCAGTTTCTTCTCCGGCGTTACGCTGAGCCAGGCCCAGCCGCTGCCGAAGCGCCCCAGAGCCGCTTTGGTGAAGGCGTCCTTGAAGGCATCGAAACCGCCCAGTTCGCTGTCGATGGCCTCGGCCACCTTGCCTTGAGGCTTGCCGCCTCCGTTGGGCGACATCATCTGCCAGAACATGGTGTGGTTGGAGTGCCCACCGCCGTTGTTGATCACCGCCTGGCGCTTGTCGGCCGGCACGCGATCGAGATTGGCGAGCAGCTCATCGACCGGCATGTCTTCCAGGCCCGTTCCCTCCAGAGCGGCATTCAGGTTGTTGACGTAGGTCTGGTGGTGGCGCGAGTGGTGAATCTCCATCGTCAGCGCGTCGATGTGGGGTTCCAGCGCATCGTAGGCGTAGGGAAGGTCAGGCAGTGTATGCGGCATGTTTACTCCTCCATGAAAGCAGCGGATTCCGGGATATCCCCATGACTGCATCCACCAAGCATGGCAAAGAGTGAGCATTTACGCTAATAGCCAAGGCACAGATTTCCCTATAGACAATCCTGATCGAGCCGCAACGCAAAAAGCCGGCACATGGCCGGCTTTTCACCTTCACTGACGGGGCTTAGAGCTTGCTCTCGAGCTCCGGCAGGATCTCGAACAGGTCGCCCACCAGGCCGTAATCCGCCACCTGGAAGATCGGCGCCTCTTCGTCCTTGTTGATCGCCACGATCACCTTGGAGTCCTTCATGCCGGCCAGATGCTGAATGGCACCGGAAATACCCACGGCGATGTAGAGCTCCGGCGCGACGATCTTGCCGGTCTGCCCCACCTGCATGTCGTTGGGCACGAAGCCGGCGTCCACCGCGGCCCGCGAGGCCCCGATGGCGGCACCCAGCTTGTCGGCGATACCGTCGAGCAGCTTGAAGTTCTCGCCGCTGCCCATGCCGCGTCCGCCGGAGATGACCACCTTGGCCGCTGCCAGTTCGGGACGGTCGCTCTGGGCCAGCTCCTGCTTGACGAAGGCGGACTGACGGTTCTCCACCACCGTATCGACGCTCTCGATGGCGGCACTATTCCCTTCGCCCACGGCATCGAAGCCGGTGCTGCGCACGGTGATCACCTTGAGGCTGTCGGCGCTCTGCACCGTAGCGATGGCGTTGCCGGCGTAGATCGGCCGCTTGAAGGTGTCGGCGTCGACCACTTCGACGATTTCGGAGAGCTGGCTGACGTCCTTCAGCGCGGCAACCCGCGGCAACACGTTCTTGCCGGTGGTGGTGGCGGCAGCCAGCACGTGACTGTAGCCATCGGCCAGCTCGGCCAGCAGCGCGCCCATGGGCTCGGCCAGCTGGTGGGCGTAGACGGCGTTGTCGGCCACGCGGACCTTGCTCACGCCGTCGAGCTTGGCAGCGGCCTCGGCCACGGCGCCG
>MTEX01003900.1_pt1 | contig 77845 bp, 78 predicted proteins | sample 1042691 | NCBI WGS metagenome assembly MTEX01 (sample SAMN06185810, study PRJNA358809) | soil metagenome | isolation source: soil biostimulated with molasses as carbon source | place: India | collected 2015-05-23
CTACCAATTCCGCCACCTGGGCGAACACGAGCGGGTCGAGCTGAATAAAGAGCGATGGTGCCCAGAAGAGGACTTGAACCTCCACGTCCGTAAGGACACTAGCACCTGAAGCTAGCGCGTCTACCAATTCCGCCATCTGGGCAGGCGACGCGTATCTTACCCAATTTGTGGGCCAATGCAAGAGCTGGGGCGGTGAAAGAGTGAAATAGCGGGCGACGTCGAGGTCGGGAGGTGCCGTCATGGTTGGGAACAGCCACCAGCGGCGCTATACTGCGGGCATGACAAACGACTCTATTAGCAATATCCCACGTATGCGGCTTCTTGCCGATTCTCTTCCCAGTACGCTGCTCCCGTTGCCAAGGATGCCCCTCGCATGACTCATTGGACGCTCAGCAACGACCCCCATGCCAACCGCGAGGCCCACAAGTACGACAAGCCGGCGCCCAGCCGCGAGTATCTGCTGGCGCGCCTGGAGGAGTACGGCAAGCCGATTACCCACGAATCCATGAGCCGCATGCTGGGTCTCGAGGACGATGAGCTGCAGGAGGCGGTACGCCGTCGGCTTGCCGCCATGGAACGCGACGGTCAGGTGCTGCGCAACCGTGCCGGTGCCTACGCGTTGATCGACAAGCTCGACCTGATCAAGGGCAAGGTGCTGGGTCATCGCGACGGCTTCGGCTTCGTGCTGCGCGACGACGGCAAGAAGCCCGACCTAGTGTTGCCGCCGCGGCAGATGCGCCGCGTCTTCCATGGCGACTACGTGCTGGTGCGCGTCAGCGGACGCGACCGCCGCGGCCGCGACGAGGCCACCATTGCCGAGGTGCTGTCGCGCAATACCCAGACCATCGTCGGCGTCTATCGCGAGAACACGTCCGAATTCGGCGTGCTGATCCCCGAGAATCCGCGCATCACCCAGGAAGTGATCATCCCCCACAGCGCCTGCGGCGGTGCCCGCGACGGCCAGGTGGTGTCGGCCAGGATCGTGCAGCAGCCCGATACCCGGGTGCAGCCGGTGGGCGAGGTGGTCGAGGTGCTCGGCGAGCGCATGGATCCCGGCATGGAGATCGACATCGCCATCCGCAGCTACGAGATCCCCGCCGAGTTTCCGCCCGAGGTGCACGACCAGATCGCCGAGATGTCGGCCGAGGTGGCCGAGCAGGACAAGCAGCACCGTATCGACCTGCGCGACGTTCCGCTGGTGACCATCGACGGCGAGGACGCCAAGGACTTCGACGACGCCGTATGCGCCTGGAAGACCAAATCGGGCAGCTGGAAGCTGATCGTCGCCATTGCCGACGTCTCGCACTACGTGCGTCCCGGCACGCCGCTCGACGAAGAGGCCCTGCGCCGCGGCAACTCAGTCTACTTCCCCGGGCAGGTGGTGCCGATGCTGCCCGAGCTGCTCTCCAACGGCTTGTGCTCGCTCAATCCGCACGTCGATCGCCTGGCCATGGTCTGCGAGCTCAACATTTCCAAGAACGGGACGATCAGTCGCTACCGCTTCTACGAGGCGGTGTTCCGCTCCCACGCCCGGCTCACCTACAACAAGGTGGCGGCGATCCTCGACGAGGACGACCCCGAGGGCGATGCTCTGCGCGAAGAGTACCGCGACCTGGTCAAGCCGCTCCAGAGCCTGCATGCGCTCTACAAGGTGCTGCGCCAGGCCCGCGAGGAGCGCGGTGCCATCGACTTCGAGACCACCGAGACGGCGATCCTCTTCAACGAGGAGCGCAAGATCGAGCAGATCGTGCCGCGCACCCGCAACGACGCCCACAAGCTGATCGAGGAGTGCATGCTGGCGGCCAACGTGGCCACCGCGCGTTTCCTCGACAAGCACGACCTGCCGGCGCTCTATCGCATCCACGAGCGGCCCTCGCCGGAGCGGCTCGACAAGTTGCGTCTGTTCCTCAACGAGCTGGGGCTCTCGGTGGGCGGCGGCGACGAACCCACGCCGCAGGACTACCAGGTGCTGGCGGAAGCGATTCGCGGACGGCCGGACGCCGACGTGATCCAGACCGTGATGCTGCGCTCCATGAGCCAGGCGGTCTACTCGCCGCACAACGAGGGGCATTTCGGCCTGGCCTATCCGGCCTACGCGCATTTCACCTCGCCGATTCGCCGCTATCCCGATCTGCTGGTGCATCGCGCCATTCGCTCGGTGGTGCGCGGGCCGCGTCAGACCAATACCGTGCTGCGCGCCGAAGGCGCCAGGGTTGATCCGCCGAGCAAGTGGTGCCCTTACACCTTCGAGCAGATGCTCGAGCTCGGCGAGCACTGCTCGATGACCGAGCGGCGTGCCGACGACGCCACTCGCGACGTCGAGGACTGGCTCAAGTGCGAGTTCATGTCGGACAAGCTCGGCGAGGTCTATGAAGGTACCATCGCGTCGGTGACCCAGTTCGGCATCTTCGTACGTCTCGACGCGGTCTACGTCGAGGGGCTGGTGCACGTCACCTCGCTGCCCTCGGACTACTATCACTACGAGCCCGAAAAGCATCGCCTCAAGGGCGAGCGAACCGGCATGAGCTACCGCCTGGGCGATGGCGTCACGGTGCAGGTGGCGCGTGTGGATCTCAACGATCGCAAGATCGACTTCGTGCTCGAGGACGAGAAGCCGCGGCCCAAGCGTCAGCCGCGCAAGCGGCAGGCCGATGGCGATGCCAATGCCAATGCGACCTTCACGCCCAAGCCGGCTGACAAGGGCCGAGCGGAGAACAAGGGCGAGCGGGGCAAGGGCAAGGGCGGCAAGCGTCGCCGCGGCCCGCGCAAGCCGAGGGCGCGCGGCTGATGAGTCAGGGGCGCAAGGGGCGAGAGCGCGAGGTCGGCAAGAAGGCGGGGGCGCGTCGCGCAACCGGCACGCCAGGCCTGCCAGGCAGTCTCGATGCCGTGTTCGGCGTGCACGCGGTGCGCGCCCTGCTGTCACGCGGCGACATACCCAAGGTGCTGTGGGTGCAGGAGGGCGAAGCGCAGCAGCGCCTGACCGAGCTGGTCGAACAGGCCCGGCGGGGTGGGGCGCGAGTCGAACGGCATCCGCGTGAGGAGCTCGACCGTCTGGCCAGGGAGGCCTCGCATCAGGGCATCGTCGCCTTTGCCGCGCCGCTGGCCTTCGAGAGCGAGGCGTCGCTGTGGTTCAAGCTGGAGGCCTGGCCGCACGAGACGCCGCCGTTGCTGCTGGTGCTCGACGGCGTCACCGACGTGCACAACTTCGGCGCCTGCCTGCGCAGCGCGGATGCCGCCGGGGTGCACGGTGTGATCGTGCCCAAGGACAAGTCCGCTCCGCTCAGCGCCACGGTGCGCAAGGTGGCCTGCGGCGCCGCCGAGAGCGTGCCGGTCTATCAGGTGACCAACCTGGCCCGCGCCCTGACCCGGCTCAAGGAGTTCGGCGTGTGGATCACCGGCACCGCCGGCGAGGCCGAGGAGATGCTCTTCGATGCCGAGTTCACCGGCCCCACGGCGCTGGTGATGGGGGCCGAGGGCAAGGGCATGCGCCGCCTGACCCGCGAGGCCTGCGATGGCCTGGTCAAGCTGCCCATGGCTGGCAGCGTCTCCAGCCTCAACGTTTCGGTGGCCACCGGCATCTGCCTGTTCGAGGCGGTTCGCCAGCGCCGCGACGCGTGAGTCGCCAATGCACCGCCAGCTTGCAACCGGCGGTGCAGATCACTAGAATACAGGCGCCCGTTCCTGCGTGAGCGGGCGTTGCTATTTTCGACTATCACCTCCTTGCTTCTCCTGAGTGCCGGTCCCGTATGGAGCGGGCCTCATGCGGAAGCTGCCAACCCGAAAGGAGATCCCATGCGTCATTACGAAATCGTGTTCATGGTCCACCCGGACCAGAGCGAGCAAGTGCCGTCCATGGTCGAGCGTTACTCCAGCATCGTCACCGAGAGCGGTGGCACCGTGCACCGCCTGGAGGACTGGGGCCGTCGTCACCTGGCCTACCCGATCAACAAGATCCACAAGGCTCACTACGTGCTGATGAACGTCGAGTGCAGCGGCGAGACTCTCGAAGAGATCGAGAACATCTTCCGCTTCAACGACGCCATCATTCGCAGCCTGGTGGTGCGCTGCAAGGAAGCCATCACCGAAGCTTCGCCGATGATGAAGCCGGCAGACGACAAGCGTGCGCGTCGCGAAGAGAAGCCGCGCGCCGAAGAAGAAGCTGCCGAAGCCCACTGATCGCACGTACCGAGGAGTCTCTACATGGCACGCTTTTTCCGCCGCCGTAAGTTCTGCCGTTTCACCGCTGAAGGCGTGAAGCAGATCGACTACAAGGATCTGGACACGCTGAAGGCCTACATCACCGAAACCGGCAAGATCGTACCCAGCCGCATTACCGGTACCAAGGCCCGTTATCAGCGTCAGCTGGCAACCGCCATCAAGCGCGCGCGCTACCTGGCCCTGCTGCCCTACACCGACAGCCACCAGTAAGCCGCCGATTCGATGTTGCCGATCGCCCGATGGTTGATGCGCGGTACGCCCTATGCCGTAGGCGGGGCGGCGCTGGCTGCGGTCATACCCTGGCTGTTCTGGCTCAGTGGCGCCATCGTGGCCCTGGTCACGCTGCGTCGCGGCCTGTCGCCGGCGCTGCCGGTGCTGGTGGCGGCCGCCGTCCCTGCCGGCTGGTGGTGGGCTCAGGGTGATGCCCTGCCGCTGGCCAGCGTGCTGCTGGTCACGCTGATGGCGGTGGTGCTGCGCTCCCGCATGCGCTGGGGCGAGGCGCTGATCGTCGGCACGCTGGCCGCGGCGGCCATGATCCAGCTCGGCGTCTTCGTGCCGCCGGGCGGTACCGGGCCGCTGTTGGAGCAACTGCGCCAGGGGTCGGCCGAGATCGACCGCATGTTGACCGAGATGGCCAACCAGGGCTTCGACACCGAGGAGCTGGCCACGCTGCTGATCGGCGGCATCACCGGTCTGGTGGTGCTTATCGCTGCGGTGGGCTGTCTGGCGCTGGCGCGGGCCTGGCAGGCGGGGCTCTACAACCCCGGCGGCTTTCGCGAGGAGTTCCATGCGCTGCGCCTGGTGCCGCGCGAACTCGGCCTGCTGGTGGTGCTCGGCGTGGTGGGCATGGTGCTTGGCTTGCCGTCGCTCTCCATGCTGGTGTGGGTGCCGCTGCTGGTGGCCGGTATCGCCCTGGTGCACGGCTACGTCGGATTGAAAGGCATGAACGGGCTGTGGCTGATCGCTTTCTACGTATTGCTGATCACCACCTGGCCCATGATTCTGATAGTGCTGCTGGTGGCCTTCATCGATGTGTTCGCGGATTTTCGCGGCCGTCTGGCCTCTCGCAGCGACTGACAAGAGGTTAACGAGATGGAAGTCATTCTGCTCGACAACATTGGCAAGCTGGGTGGCCTGGGCGACAAGGTCACCGTGAAGCCCGGCTACGGCCGTAACTACCTGGTGCCTTACGGCCTCGCCGTGCCGGCTACCAAGGACAACGTGGAAGCCTTCGAGGCGCAGCGCGCCGAGCTCGAGGCCCAGGCCGCCGAGCGTAAGGCGATCGCCGAATCCCGTGCCGCTCAGCTGGCCGAGATCGAGCTGTCGCTGGTGGCCAAGGCCGGCGACGAAGGCAAGCTGTTCGGCTCCATCGGCCCGCGCGACCTGGCCGAGGCACTGGCTCAGGCCGGCATCGAAGTCGCCAAGAGCGAAGTTCGCATGCCCGAAGGTCCGATCCGCCAGACCGGTGAATACGACATCGACCTGCATCTGCATGCCGAAGTCGATGCCACCGTTCGCGTGGTCGTCGTCGCCGAGTAAGTCTTACCGCACTCGACCGACCCCAAGGGGCGCAGGAGAGATCCTGCGCCCTTTTCGTTTGCTGTATTGGGCAGGCGTGTGGGTGTCTTAGACATTGGTAGTAATATTACGGTTTGTCTTTGCATTGTAACTCTTAAACGATTAAGTTTTTTCTGCCTGGCTCCGCTGCGAATCAGGCCAGGGCAGCAGGACGAGACATAAGAGACAAGCGTATCCGCGATACCGCTCTTAAACGATACAGCGCCATGCTTCCCACCGTTCTCCTTGCGTAAACAACTAAATAAACACAAAGGAACAACTGCGATGAAGACTGCCTTGCCAAGAACTCCGCTGGTCGCCGCCGTGGCCCTGGCCAGTTTCGGCATGATCGGGCACGCCGCCGCCGATACCAGCGCCCTGGAGCAGCGCCTGCTCGAACTGGAAAGCCGTATCGCCGCCGCCGAACAGCGCGCCAGCGCCGCCGAGCAGCGCGCCGAACTCGCCGAGGCCCAGGCCGCGGGAAGCCCGGCCCCCGCTGACGTGGAAGAGCGCCTGGCTCGGGTCGAGCGCCAGGCCAGCGGCGAAGAGGGCTTCTCGTTCAACGTCTACGCCCGCTCCGGGCTGCTGCTGGGTGAAGACCGCAAGAGCATCGACGGTGGCCCCTACGTAACGCCGGCCGGTGGACTGGGCGGTGCCGTGGGGCGCCTGGGCAACGAGCCGGATACCTACGCCGAGGCCATCCTCAACTACCGCATGCAGTTCGACAACGGCGCCAAGGCGCATTACCGCACCATGTTGGCCAGCGGCACCACCACAAGCAACGACTGGGATGGCGACTCCAACCTCAACGTGCGCCAGGTCTACGCCGAGTTCAGCGATCTGCCGAGCTTCACCGGCGCCTTCGAGAACGCCTCGATCTGGGCCGGCAAGCGCTTCGACCGCGACAACTTCGACATCCACTGGCTCGACAGTGATTTCATCTTCCTCGCCGGTACCGGCGCCGGTATCTACGACGTGCAGCTGGCCGACAACTGGCGCTCCAACTTTTCGCTCTACGGGCGCAGCTTCAGCGACTATCCGGTGCGCCCCGAACGTCCGGGGGACGAGGGCAGCACCGATAGCTTGATCCTGACAGCCAACAACTACTTCGGTAACTGGCAGTGGATGGTGAGCGGTCTGTCCGCGGCCGACAACGATGAGCGCGACATCGGCGAAGACCAGATGGCTGCCGACAGCGGTTTCCACACCATGGTGGCCTACCACGGCGACAGCTTCTTCGGCCTGGGCGAGGGCAACTTCAAGGTGGCGCTGATGCACGGCCAGGGCCTGGGCGCCGAGGTCAAGGGGCTTGGCAGCGACGGCAACCTGACCGACGATGCCCAGGCCACTCGCCTCGGCATCTACGGCACCACCTACGTGGCGCCCAACTGGCGTCTGGCTCCGGTGCTGCTCGGTGAGGTGAGCAAGGACCGCTACGTCGATGGCGACGACTACAAGTGGCTGACCCTCAACGCGCGCCTGGTCAACGAGATCACCCAGAACTTCGAGATGCAGTACGAGGCCAGCTACCAGTACATGGACCTCGACCCCAACGGCTTCGATGGCCGCAATGCGGTGAGCGGCGACTTCGGCAAGTTCACCATCGCGCCGACCTTCAAGCCCCAGGTGGGCGGGTTCTGGCAGCGGCCGGAGATTCGCGCCTTCGCCTCCTACACCGACTGGTCGAGCGATCTCAACAACTACGGCGCCAGCTCCTTCGGCAACGAAGGCTTCACCGGCGGCCAGTGGAGCTTCGGCGTCCAGACCGAGGTATGGTTCTAGACCGGCTACATCAATCCCGTTGCTCGCACGCTGTTTCGAACCTTCGCCGCGACCGTTTTCGGTCGCGGTTTTTGTCATTTCGAAAGGTGGGGTGGGCCACGGGCATCGGGTAGAATGGCACGGCCCGTTCCCCTCAAGGTTGCCGCACCATGAACGACACGCTCGAGCTCGATCAGGAAACCGCTGCGCTCAAGGTGCCGCCGCACTCGCTCGAAGCGGAGCAGTCGGTGCTGGGCGGCCTGATGCTCGACAACCAGGCCTGGGACAACGTCGCCGACCGGCTGGTGGCAGACGACTTCTACCGCTATGAGCACCGTTTAATCTTCAACGCCATGACCGGGTTGGCTGAAGCCAGCAAGCCGCTCGACGTGGTCACTCTCTCCGAGGCGCTGGAAGGCCGCGATCAACTCGATACGGTGGGTGGGCTTGCCTATCTCGCCGAGCTGGCGCGCAATACCCCCTCGGCGAGCAACATCCGCGCCTATGCCGACATCGTTCGCGAGCGGGCCACGCTGCGCAAGCTGATCCGTGCCGCCAGCCAGATCGCCGACGGCGCCTTCAGCCCCCAGGGACGTCCCGCCGACGAGCTGCTCGATGAGGCCGAGCGACTGGTGTTCCAGATCAGCGAGGAGCGCCCCAAGTCGGGCGGTCCCATCGGCATGAGCGAGCTGCTGGCCAAGGCGGTGGACCGCATCGACGAGCTGTTCAACATGAAGGGCGAGATGACCGGCCTTTCCACCGGATTTCGCGACCTCGACGAGATGACCTCGGGCCTGCAGCCCTCCGATCTGGTGATCATCGCGGGCCGCCCCTCCATGGGTAAGACCACCTTCGCCATGAACCTGGTCGAGCACGCCGTGATCGCCAGCGACCGGCCGGTGATGGTGTTCTCCATGGAGATGCCTGCCGAGTCGCTGATGCTGCGTATGCTCTCTTCTCTGGGACGCATCGACCAGACCCGGGTGCGTACCGGTCAGCTCGAGGACGAGGACTGGCCGCGGCTGACCTCGGCGGTCAACCTGCTCAAGGACAAGCAGCTGTTCATCGACGATACCGCGGCGCTGTCGCCCAACGAGATGCGCTCGCGCATTCGCCGGGTGGTGCGGGAGCACGGCAATCTGGCCCTGGTGATGATCGACTACCTGCAGCTGATGCAGATTCCCGGCTTCTCCGAGAACCGCACCGGCGAGATCTCCGAGATCTCGCGTTCGCTCAAGGGCATGGCCAAGGAGTTCGGCTGCCCGGTGGTAGCGCTTTCCCAGCTCAACCGCTCGCTGGAGCAGCGCCCCAACAAGCGCCCGGTGATGTCGGACCTGCGCGAGTCAGGCGCCATCGAGCAGGACGCCGACTTGATCGCCTTCGTCTATCGTGACGAGGTCTACAACCCGGATAACCCCGACAACCAGGGCCTGGCCGAGCTGATCATCGGCAAGCAGCGTAATGGTCCCATCGGCACGGTGCACATGGCCTTCATCGGCAAGTACACCCGCTTCGAGGACCTGGCGCCGGACAGCTACGGCGAAGCATTCGGCGAGTGAAGCGCAGCAGCGCTTGAGCCAGCGGCGCGGCCCCGTATAATGCCGAGCCCCCGACAGTCGTTTTCGAGGAGTGACCCATGGCAGGCGGATTTCGACGCGGCAAGCGTCAGCGCCCCCCCAAGCTGGAAGCCCGCGGTATCATCGAGTCGCTGGAGCGCGAGGGGCCGTTCAAGGAGTGGCTCGGCATGCCGGATCTCTATCGCTTTCATCTGGTCGTCGACGGCGAGGCCTACAGCTACCAGACCGAGGATGCCGAACTCTCCGTCGCGGTGGGCGATCGCGTGGTGTTCCGCTACAAGGAGACCAAGGCGGGCAGGTGGGTCGACCGCAACTCCCTGGCCAAGGCGATCGATCCCTCGGAGTACCAGTAGCCGCCTCGCGCAGGAGAACGCCTGCGGAACCTGGCCAGGGCTCCACTGTCATAGTTTCGATACGTTAGCGTCATGCGATTGATATCGGGCACAGTCATGCTGTGCCCGAAGTCTATCCAGAGACCCCAACGGAACGAAACAGGGCATGGAGGGAGCCATGGAATTCGAACAGTTGAAGCAATTCGTCGCGCGCCATGACAACTTCGAAGTGCGCGTCATCACCCATTCCGGCAGCCACTGCTACCAGGTGGAGCTCGAGGACGTGGAGGGCGTACGCCACATGCTGACACGGCGTGGCAAGCCCATGGTGTTCCGCTCTCTCGAGGACGTCTACCTGGAGCTGCAGCGCGCCGGCATCCACCGGGCCTTCCTGGTCCAGCACGTGCCGCAGGACGAAGTCATCGGCCGCGAGGCTCATTATCACGACCCGCTGACGTCGCGCATGCCGCTGGTCTTCTAGGCCCGCTGAACGACAACCTTGATCCAAGTTATACAAATCGACTTCATAGTATAACTCGATGCCCCTGACGGACCTCGCCTGATACAATGACGCTCCTAATGTTTCGCCACGAGGAGCGCAGCGCATGGCCGCATCGCAAGAGGTATCGGGCTCGCCGGAGCGTCAACGTCCCCCCCATGCTCCGGCGGATCATCCCGCGGTAGCCCGGCCCAGGGTCGGTGTGGTGCTGGTCAACCTGGGCACGCCGGATGCCACCGATTACTGGTCGATGCGACGCTATCTCAGCGAGTTTCTCTCCGACAAGCGGGTGGTCGACTACCCCAGCTGGAAGTGGCAGCCGCTGCTGCAGCTGATCATCCTCTCGCGCCGGCCGTTCAAGTCGGGCGAGGCCTATCGCGGTATCTGGAACACCGAGAAGAACGAGAGTCCGCTGCTCACCATCACCCGGGACCAGACGCGCAAGGTGGCCGAGGGGCTGAAAGCGCGCCATGGCGAGCAGGTGCTGGTGGACTTCTGCATGCGTTACGGCAATCCTTCCACGGACAGCGTGCTGCGGCGCCTGCAGGCCGAGGGTTGCGAGCGCATCCTGTTCTTTCCGCTCTATCCGCAATACGCCTCGCCGACCACGGCCACGGCCAACGACCATGCCTTCCGCACCCTGATGAAGCTCAAGTGGCAGCCGGCGATTCGTACCGTGCCGGCCTACTTCGAGCACCCGGCCTATCTCGAGGCGCTGAGCAATTCCGTGCGCGAGGCCTATGCCGCGGCCGAGTCGGCGCCGGAGGTGCTGGTGGCCTCGTATCACGGTGTGCCCAAGCGCTTTCTCATGGAGGGAGACCCCTACCACTGCCAGTGTCAGAAGACCACGCGACTGCTTCGCGAGCGGCTGGGCTGGGCGGAGGGTGAGATTCAGACTGCCTTTCAGTCGCAGTTCGGCCCCGAGGAATGGGTCGGCCCGCAAACCGTCGATCATGTGGCTGAACTGGCGCGCCAGGGCAGGAAACACATCGCGGTGATTTCTCCGGCCTTCTCCGCCGACTGTGTCGAGACCCTGGAGGAGATCAACGAGGAGATTCGCGACAGCTTTCTCGCCGCGGGCGGAGAGCGCTTCACCTACATTCCCTGTCTCAACGACCGCGACGATCACATCCGGGCGCTGCTGGCGATCATCGACAACGAGCTGGGCGGCTGGGTGTGAAGCGGGAGAGCCGATCGGGCCACCTGATCGGCTCTCGTGTCAGCGGAACAGGCGCGAACGCTTCTGCTTGCGGTACTTCCAGGGGTGTTTGGCGCGGGCCGGACGCGCCACCCGGCTCTGGCCCACGTCCTCGTCGCGGAACTCCGGCACCGAGCCGCGGGTACCGGTGGTGAAGCGCAGGTGCATGTGCAGCCCGGTCTTGGCCAGCATGTGCCCGGTCACCGGGGCGGTGATGAACAGGAACAGGGTGATCAGCAGCTCCTGAACGTGCAGCTCGCGCTGGGTGATGGTGAAGTAGAGCATCGAGGCGATCAGCACGCAGCCGATACCCAGGGTGGTGCCCTTGGTGGGGCCGTGCAGGCGCATGAAGAAGTCCTTGAACTGCAGCATGCCGAGCGAGCCGGTGAAAGCGAACACCCCGCCGGCTATCAGCAGGAAGGCAATCACACCTTCGGCAATGACGTAGAAGGTCATGTGGCGTCCCCTATTCGATGATGTCGCCGCGCAGCAGATAGCGGCAAACGGCCATGGTGCCGATGAACCCCAGCATGGCGATCAGGATCGCCGCCTCGAAGTAGGTCTTGGTGTTGAGCCACAGCCCCAGCAGCACGATCAGGGCGATCGAGTTGACGTAGAGCGTATCGAGGGCCAGCAGGCGGTCGGGTACGTCCGGGCCGATGGCGAGGCGATAGACGTTCATGGCCATGGCCAGCACGATGAGCGTCAGGCTGATCAGCAGGGCGGTGTCTAGCATTCGAAGATCTCCTTGAGCGGGCGCTCGTAGCGATCGCGGATCTCGCGGATCAGGGCCTGTTCGTCGTCGAGGTCGAGGACGTGGATCAACAGCGAGGAGCCGTCGAGACGGATGTTGGTCGATACCGTGCCCGGCGTCATGGTGATGGTATTGGCCAGCAGGGTGATGGCCAGGCGGTCCTTCACCTCCAGCGGATACTCGACGAAGCCGGGGTGCGGTTCGCGCCGCGGCAGCAGGATCAACAGGCTGACATGCACGTTGGCCTTGACGATGTCCCACATCACCACGAGCACGAACCAGGCCAGCTTGAGCGGATGCTTGACCCGCGGCAGCGGCTCCCAGAAATCCTTCGTCAACAGCGGAATGCCTACGGCCAGCAGCGTGCCGAGCAGGAGCTGGCCGGGCGCGATGCTGCGTACCATCAACAGCCATACCACCAGCAGCACCAGCGACAGGGTGGGGGTGGGCAGGAAACGTCCCATGGCTTTCATAGCGTGTCTCCCTGCGTCTGGTCATGGAACGGCTGGCGAGACTGCACCAGATCCCGGGTGGGTTCGTCGCCCAGCAGTTGCTGGATCACGACCTGGGGCATGGCCAGCTGCTCCGCGGTGGCTTGGGAGTAGTGGCTGATAGGCCCGGCGAAGACCACCAGCAGGGGGGCGCTGGCCAGCAGCCAGACCACGCCGACGAGCTGGGGACGGGTGACCTTGCCGGCGGCTACCTCGCCCTTGTAGCTGGCCCAGAAGAAAACCGATCCCGCCCGTGACATGGCGATCAGGGCGCTCAGGCCGGCCAGCAGCAGCAGCGGCCACAGCCATAGCCGGGCGCTGCCCTCCGCGGCCTGCATCAGCAGCAGCTTGGCCAGGGAACCGGCCAGCGGGGGCAGACCGACCACGCCGACCGCCGCGGCCAGGAACAGGCCGCCGAGCAGGTAGCGCTGGTGCAGCCGGCGGGCGCGCACCAGACGCGTACCGGCCTTGCCGCGCTGCTGGCCGATCAGCTCTGCGATCAGGAACAGCACGCCGCAGATCAGGGTGGTGTGGGGTAGATAGTAGAGCAGCGCGGTGGTGGCAGCGGTGGTGCTCAGGCTGGCGGCCGCCAGCAGGGTGCCGACCGAGACCAGCACCAGATAGGCCACCAGCGGGCGCAGGTCGCGGGCTGCCAGGACGCCGATGGCGGCCAGCAGGATGGTGGCCAGCCCCGACCACCACAGCCAGCCCTGGATGGCGGATTCGGCGTCGCTGTCGGCAAAGATCAGGCTGTTCACGCGGAGAATGGCGTAGAGCCCGAGCTTGGTCATGATGGCGAACAGCGCCGCCACCGGTGCAGGGGCCGAGGAGTAGGTGCGCGGCAGCCAGAAATAGAGCGGCAGCAGCGCGGCCTTGAGACTGAACACCACGATCAGCAGCAGGGCGCCGGCGGTGACCAGGGCGGCCTGGTCACCGGACATGGTGGCGACCCGCCGTCCCATGTCCGCCATGTTGAGAGTGCCGGTCGCGCCGTACAGCACGCCCAGCGCAATCAGGAACAGCGCCGAGCCGGCCACGTTGAGAATCACGTAGTGCAGACCGGCACCGACCCGCTCCTTGCCGCCGCCGTGCATCAGCAGGGCGTAGGAAGCGAGCAGTGTGATCTCGAAGAAGACGAACAGGTTGAAGATGTCACCGGTGAGAAAGGCGCCGTTCAACCCCATCAGCTGCAGTTGGAAGAGACCGTGGAAGTTGCTGCCGCGGACGTCGTCACCGGCGCTGGCGAAGATCACGCAGCCCAGCGCCAGCACGGCGGTCAGACTCAGCATGAGCGCCGAGAGGCGGTCGAGCATCAGCACGATGCCGAAGGGGGCCTGCCAGTTGCCCAGTGCGTAGAAGGTCAGCTCGCCCCCGGCCGCCCGCTGCAACAGCAGCAGGGTGACGATGACCAGCAGGACGGTGAAGGCGATGCTCAGGCGACGGTGAGTCCGGTCGCTGGCCTTGCCCGACAGCAGTAGCACCAGAGCGCCGAACATCGGCAGCAGGATGGGCAGGGAAATCAGATGCTGGTTCATCATGGGGCGTCTCCATCCTCGCCTTGCTGGCCATCCACATGGTCGGAGCCGAGGTCGCCGCGGGCGCGGATCGCCAGGATCACCACGAAGGCGGTCATGGCGAAGCCGATCACGATGGCGGTGAGCACCAGGGCCTGGGGCAGCGGATCGGTGGGCGTGATCGAGTCGCCGATCACCGCCGCCGCGTGAGTATTGAGCCCGCCGGTGGAGAACAGGAACAGGTTCACTGCGTAGCCGAGCAACGCCAGACCGACGATGACCGGGAAGGTGCGTCCGCGCAGCAGCAGATAGATGCCGCTCGCCGTGAGCACTCCGACGACGAGTGAGAACAGGGCTTCCATCAGCGCTCCTCCAGCGTTGGGCGATTGACCGTGGTGACGCGGCCCAGGTTGATCAGGATCATCAGCGTGGCCCCCACCACGGCGAGATAGACGCCGAGATCGAACAGCATCGCCGTGGCCAGCTCGAACTCACCCACCAACGGCAGGTGGAAGTGGCCGAAGGCCGAGGTCAGGAAGGGGAAGCCGAACAACCAGCTGCCGAGACCGGTGGCCAGCGCCACGGCAAGGCCAGATACGGCGACGATGGGGTAGGAGATCGGCAGTCGCTCGCGGGTCCAGTCGTGGCCGCGGGCCATGTACTGCAGGATCAGCGCGGTGGCGGTGATCAGGCCGGCGATGAAGCCGCCGCCCGGCTGGTTGTGGCCGCGCAGGAAGATGTACACCGACACCAGCAACGCCAGCGGCAGCAGGATCTGGGCCACCACCGACAGGATCAGCGGATAGCGATGGCGCGACCAGCGGATGCCCTCGATGTTGCCCGAGGGCATGAACAGACGCAGACGGTTGAGCAGCTTGAAGGTGGCGAGGCCGGCCAGGGTGAGTACGGTGATCTCGCCCAGGGTATCGAAACCGCGGAAGTCGACCAGAATGACGTTGACCACGTTGGTGCCGCCGCCGCCGGGCACGCTCTCGCGCAGGAAATAGTCGGCAATGGTCAGGGTCTCCCGGGTCAGCAGGGCGTAGTTGAGCATGGCCACCACCAGGCCCAGCGAGGTGGCCAGGATCAGGTCGCGCAGGATGCGTCTGCCCGAGACCAGCAACGGCGGGCGCTGAGGCAGGAAGAACAGGGCCAGGATCATCAGGATCATGGAAGCGACTTCCACCGACAGCTGAGTCAGGGCCAGGTCGGGGGCGGAGAAGCGCACGAAGGTCAGCGAAACCGACAAGCCGACCACCGAGAGCATCAGCAGCGACACCAGCCGCCAGCGATGGCTCAGGGCGCTGCCGATGGCGCCGAACACCATCAGGCCGGCGCCGAGGAACAGCATGCCGTCGAGCGGCTGCTGGCCGCGCTCGCCGGTCAGCGACTCCAACTGGGTCAGGCCGATGGCGGCCATGGCCAGGGCGCTCAGGATCAGCAGCGCCTGGTAGCGCTGCAGGGAGCCGTTCTCCAGGCGCAGGGTCAGCCACAGGGTTGCCTTGATCAGACGCTGCACCGCTGCCTCGAAGATCAGCCCGGCGTTGCGCTCGTGGAACAGGGCGGCGATGCCGGCCAGGCGCCGATGCTGGCGCAGCACCAGCACGCCGCCGGCCACCGCGGCCACGCTCATCAGCAGCGGCAGATTGAGGCCGTGCCACAGGGCCAGGCTGACCACCGGAGTGGTCTCGCCCTGCACGGCGAGGCTCGCCGCGTGCAGCAGCGGAGCGGCCAGGGTCATCGGGAACAGCCCTACCAGCAGGCTCATGGCGGCCAGGAACAGGCCGGGGGCCAGCATGCCCCGCGACGGGTCGTGCACCTTCATCGGCGGCAGCGCCTTCTGCTCGCGGGTCAGCTTGGGCTCGGCGAAGAACAGGCTCCAGATCAGCCGCAGCGAGTAGGCCACCGAGAGCATGGCGGCTACCACGACCAGCAGCGGGATGACGATGCTCAGCGCGCCGAGCAGGTTGTTGATCAGGCTCTGTTCGAACAGCATCTCCTTGGACAGGAAGCCGTTGAACGGGGGGAAGCCGGCCATGGCGGAGCCGGCCAGAATGGTCATGGTGCCGGTCAGCGGCATCATCGACCACAGCGCGCCGAGACGGTCGATGTCACGGGTGCCGGTTTCATGGTCGATGATGCCGACCATCATGAACAGCGCCGCCTTGAAGGTGGCGTGGTTGAGGATGTGAAACACGGCGGCGACGATGGCCAGCGGGCTGCCGAGCCCCAGCAGCAGCGTGATCAGGCCCAGGTGGCTGACGGTGGAGAAGGCCAGGATGCCCTTGAGATCGCGCTCGAGCAGGGCGAACCAGGCGGCATAGAGCATGGTCGCCAGACCCACCAGCGACAGGCTGACCGCCCACAGCGCGGTGTCGCCCAGCGCCGGGTTGAGGCGTGCCATCAGCAGCACGCCCGCCTTGACCATGGTGGCCGAGTGCAGGAACGCCGAGACCGGCGTGGGGGCGGCCATGGCGTGGGGCAGCCAGAAGTGGAACGGGAACTGCGCCGACTTGGTGAAGGCCCCCAGCAGCACCAGGGCCACGATCAGCGGATAGTGCTGCGAGGCGCGGATCAGATCGCCGGCCGCCAGCACGTCGCCCATGGCGAAGCTGCCCACCGCCTGCCCGATCAGCAGGATGCCGGCCAGCAGGGCCAGGCCGCCGGCACCGGTGACGGTCAACGCCATGCGTGCACCGCGCCGGGCATCGCTGCGGTAGCCCCAGAAGCCGATCAGCAGGAACGAGGAGATGCTGGTGAGCTCCCAGAACAGCCACAGCAGGATCAGGTTGTCGGCCATGGCGATGCCGAGCATGGCGGTCATGAACAGCATCATGTAGGCGAGGAAACGGCCGTCGTCCTCCTCGGCCGAGAGATAGAAGCCGGCGTACAGCAGGATCAGGCTACCGATACCCAGGATGAGCAGGGAGAAGAGCAGCGTGAGGCCGTCGATCCGCAGCGCGAGATCCAGGCCCAGCAGGGGCATCCAGGGTATGCGTAGGCTGACCACGTCGCCGCCGAGCACGGCCGGGGCGTGCAGCAGCACCAGGCCGAGGGCGAGCAGCGGGGCGATCAGCGTGGCGGTGACGCAGGCTTTGCGGCCGTGGCGCGAGGTCATCACCGGCACGAAGATACCGGCAATGGTAAGCAGGGGGATCCACAGCAACGACATGGCGGTTCGTCCATTCTGGCGGCGGTCGATGCGTCGCACCACAGCACAGAGAGATCCGTCGTGGCGTAATCTGCCCGAGCACCGCGCACACAGGCTAATGGTATCGATCGAGGAGCGCAGGGCCGGGTCGTTGGGAACGGTGTAATGAAGAAACGTTTTAAAATCGCTATACTAGCAAGCCGTTTCGTCGTGAAATCAACGCTCACCGTAGCCAGCCGCGGCGCAAAGTCTAATCCTTTTGCGCTGCAATATACAGGTTTGGCCCGGCTGCCGACGCTCATCCTTTGGGCGTATTTTTTCGGCCGCTGCACGGATTTCTTTAATCGCGACGTCACGCTGTGCGGGGGATACCCGGACGTCACGGCAGGCTCTGCCGTCGATGTCGGCGCTGCGAGGTGGCGGGGCGCCATGTCCGGACGATGAACTGACAGAAGGGAACTGCATGATGCAACTTGCCGTGCTATCGGGATTCGTGCTGGCCGCCTTTGCGCCGTTGCTGCAACGCTGGTTCGGTGGCCGCGCCAGCTTCGTGCTGGCCGCGTTTCCGGCCGCGCTGGCACTCTGGTTCCTGGCCCAGGTGCCGACGGTGATGCGCGGCGAGGTGCTCTTTCTCGAGCTCGATTGGGTGCCGTCGCTGGGCATGAGCCTGAGCTTCGTCATCGACGGCCTGGCGCTGCTGTTCGCGCTGCTGATCACCGTGATCGGTACCTTCGTGCTGATCTACGCGGGCGGCTATCTCAAGGGGCACCGGGATCTGGTGCGCTTCCACATCGTCATCCTGGCCTTCATGGTGTCGATGTTGGGCCTGGTGCTGGCCGACGGCCTGCTGACCCTGTTCGTGTTCTGGGAATTGACCAGCATCACCTCCTACCTGCTGATCGGCTTCAGCCATGCCGACATCGAGGCGCGCAAGTCGGCGCGGCAGGGGCTGTTCGTCACCTTTGCCGGCGGCCTGGCGCTGATGGCGGGGCTGGTGCTGCTGGGTAACGTCGGCGGCAGCTGGTCGCTGGCCGAGATCAACGCCGGCGGCATCGACCTGCGCGAGCACGATCTCTACCTGCCGATGCTGCTGTGCCTGCTGCTGGCGGCCTTCACCAAGTCGGCGCAGTTCCCGTTCCACTTCTGGTTGCCCAATGCCATGGCCGCCCCCACGCCGGTGTCGGCCTATCTGCACTCGGCCACCATGGTCAAGGCGGGCATCTACCTGCTGGCGCGTCTGCAGCCGAGTCTCGGCGGCACCGAGGCCTGGGTCGGCATCCTGTCGGTGGTCGGTGCCCTGACCATGTTCACCGGCGCCTTTCTGGCCATCCGTCACACCAACATCAAGAAGATGCTGGCCTACTCCACGGTGATGGCGCTCGGCACCCTGACGATGCTGCTCGGTATCGGCACCGAGGGGGCACTGATCACCTTCGTCACCTTCCTGCTTGCCCACTCGCTCTACAAGGGCGCGCTGTTCATGGTGGCCGGTATCCTCGATCACGAGACCGGCACCAAGGACATCACCGCCATGGGTGGCTTGCGGCCGCTGATGCCGGTGACGGCGGTGGTGGCCATCATCGCTGCGCTGTCGCTGGCCGGGGCGCCGCCGCTGTTCGGTTTCATCGCCAAGGAGATGATGTTCGAGGCGGCGCTCGAGGCAGATGCCTTCGGCTGGCTGGTGCTGCTGCTGGCCTTCGTCTCGGCGTTTTTGACCATCGCCGTGGCCGTGATCATTGCGCTGCGGCCGTTCTTCGGCGAGCGTCGGGCGACGCCGCGGGTGGCGCACGAGGCGCCGCTGTCGATGCTGCTGGGGCCGGCCTGTCTGGCAGCGCTGTCGCTGCTGCTGGGAGTCTTCCCGGTGCTTGCCGGAATGGGAGTGCTCACGGCAGCCGCCTCGGCGGTCATGGGCGAACCGGTGACCGTCTACCTCTCCCTGTGGCATGGCATCAATCTGCCGCTGGTCATGTCGATCGTGACCCTGGCGCTGGGCTATCTGCTGTTCAAGCGCTGGGACCGCGTGCGCGCCCACCTGGCACGGCTCGACCCGGTCATGGCGCGTGGCCCGGAAGCGGGCTACGAGGCGTTCATGCACTGGATCACGGTGGTGTCCGAGTGGCAGACCCGCATCCTGCAGAACGGCTACATGCGCAATTACATTCTGGTGATGGTGCTGGTGCTGATCGCGCTGCTGGGCAACTCGCTGCTGCTCAGGCATCCGCTCGAGATCGCCTTCGAGCTCGACGTGCGCTTCCACGAAGTGGTGGTGGTCGCCATGATGGTACTCGGCGCGCTGTTCGCCGCCGTCGCCCGCTCGCGGCTCAGCGCGGTGGTGTCGGTGGGCATCATGGGCTTTTCCATCGCGCTCACCTTCATCCTGTTCAGCGCCCCGGATCTGGGCATCACACAGCTGCTGGTGGAGACCCTGACGGTCATTCTGCTGGTGCTGGTGCTGTTCCGCCTGCCGCGCTTCGCCAGCCTGTCGACGCCGCTGGAGCGGGTGCGTGACGTGCTGGTGGCGGGCAGCGTGGGCGTGCTGATCACGCTGCTGATCCTCACCGCCTGGGGCATCGACCAGTTCGTGCCGATCTCCGATTACATGATCGAGAACAGCGTACCGCTGGCCCACGGGCGCAACATCGTCAACGTGATCCTGGTCGATTACCGCTCGCTGGACACCCTGGGCGAGATCTTCGTACTGGCCCTGGCCGCCATCGGGGTCATCGCCATGCTCAAGCTGAGGGCGCCGGTGAAACCGGCCAAGCCGACGGCGCAGGAGAAGGAGTCGAGCCATGGTTAAGTCCGGTACGCTGATTCTGCACACGGCGGCGCGTATCCTGATGCCGCTGCAGCTGCTGTTCTCCGTATTCCTGCTGCTGCGCGGTCACGACGAGCCCGGCGGCGGTTTCATCGCCGGGCTGGTGGCGGCGGGGGCCTTTACCCTCTACCTGTTCGCCTTCGGCGTCAGCGCCACTCGTGAGGTGCTGCGCATGGTCGATCCCCGCGACCTGATCGGCATGGGGCTGCTGCTCGGCATGATCTCGGTATTCCCCGCCTGGTTCGTGGACCAGCCCTTCCTCACCGCCCAGTGGTGGACGATCCCTGGCGTCGACTTCTACGCCTCGACCCCGCTGATCTTCGATATCGGGGTCTATCTCGCCGTGCTGGGCTCGGTGCTGGCCATGGTCATGACGCTGATGGAGGTGGACAAGGATGAACCCTGAGCACGTGGGCGCTGCGGGTGCCTCATCCCCGATTCCGCAGGGAGGAATGCTATGGAACCGGTAATGGCCGTGGCCGTTGGCCTGCTCTACGCGGCCGCCATCTTTCTCATGTTGCGGCGTTCGATCGTCAAGCTGGTGATCGGACTGATGCTGCTCTCCAACGCCGCCAATCTGCTGATCTTCACCACCGCCGGCATGACCCGCGGAGCGCCGCCGCTGATCCCTGAGGGGCTCTCGGCGCCGCTGGGGCCGGTGGCCGATCCCTTGCCCCAGGCCGTGGTATTGACCGCCATCGTGATCGCCTTCGGCGTGCTGGCGTTCGCCGTGGTGCTGATTCGCCGGGCCTACGAAATCGTCAAGGCCGATGATCTGGACAAGATGAAGGAAACCGATACGTGAGGCCCGAAGTCGCCCTTCCCGTTCTTCTGCCGCTGCTGTCGGGGGCCATTTCGCTGCTGTTCTGGCGCTCTCGTCCCATGCAGCGTTTCACTGCCGTGGCCGGCAACCTGGCCCTGCTCGGCGTGTCGCTGTGGCTGCTGGTGTCCGTGATCCAGGAGGATTACGTGGTGATCCAGATGGGCGGCTGGCCGGCCCCCTTCGGCATCACCCTGGTGGCGGACATGCTCAGCGCGGTGATGATCGTGCTCACCGGCATCAAGGGGCTGGTGCTGTCGATCTATTCGCTGGCCTCCACCGGCCCCGGGCACGAGCGCTTCGGCTATTACCCGCTGATGCATCTGCTGCTGGCCGGTGTGGCCGGCGCCTTCCTCACCGGCGACGTGTTCAACCTCTACGTCTGGTTCGAGGTGATGCTGGTGGCCTCCTTCGCGTTGCTGATTCTCGGCGGCGAGAAGGCGCAGATGGAGGGGGCGATCAAGTACGTCACCCTCAATCTGCTGGCCTCGGTGATCTTCCTCTCCGCGGTGGGGCTGCTCTACGGTATGGTCGGCACGCTCAACATGGCCGATGCGGCCCAGCGCCTGGCGGTGGCCGAACATCAGGGCATGGTCGAGGTACTGGCGGTGATGTTCATGGTTGCCTTCGGCATCAAGGCGGCGGCGTTCCCGCTGTTCTTCTGGCTGCCGGCCTCCTACCACACGCCGCCGGTGGCGGTGTCGGCGCTGTTCGCCGGGCTGTTGACCAAGGTGGGGGTGTACGCGCTGTTCCGCTTCTTCACCCTGCTGTTCGACCAGACCCTGGGCTACACCCAGGAGCTGCTGATCTGGGGTGCCGCCCTGACCATGGTCACCGGCGTGCTGGGCGCGGCGGCGCAGTTCGAATTCCGTCGTATCCTGTCGTTCCACATCGTCAGTCAGATCGGCTACATGATTCTCGGCCTGGCGCTGTATACCCCGCTGGCCATCGCCGGGGGCATCTTCGCCGTGATGCACAACATGGTGGTCAAGACCAACCTGTTCCTCATCAGCGGCATCACCCGGCGCCTGCAGGGTACCTACGAGCTGAAGAAGATGGGCGGGCTCTACCGCGAGCGCCCCTGGCTGGCGGTGGCCTTCTTCCTCTCCGCCTTCTCGCTGGCCGGAGTGCCGCCGCTGTCGGGCTTCTTCGCCAAGTTCGTCATCGTGCGCGCGGGCATCGAGGCGGAAGCCTATGTGGTGACGGCGGTTGCGCTGCTGGTGGGACTGATGACTCTCTACTCCATGGTCAAGATCTGGAACGAGGTATTCTGGAAGTCCCTGCCGGAAGACAACCTAGTGCCCGCCGAAGAGGTGGTGGTCGGCGATGACAGCCGCATGGTGCCGCCGAGCCTGTGGCTGATGTATCTGCCGGTGGCGGTACTGGCGCTGTTTGCGCTGTTGATCGGTGTGTTCGCCGAGCCGCTGATGGCGATGATGAATCAGATCGGCGATCAATTGATGAACCCGCAGGGATACATCGAGGCGGTGCTGGGCGCCGAGGTCGGGGTCGAGGATGCCCTGATCGAGGCGCCGGATCAGGAGGGGACGCCATGACGGGAGCTATCTGGAACCTGCTGCTGGCGCTGGCCTGGGTCATCCTGTCCGGCGACTTCTCGGGGCTCAACCTGGTGGTCGGGCTGGTCTTCGGCTACATCACCCTGGTGCTGATCGAGCCGCAGGTCGACGCCCTGGCCGGCTATCCGGCGCGGGTGCCGCGGATCCTCAGATTCCTGGGCTTCTTCATCAAGGAGCTGGTACAGGCCAACCTGCGGGTCGGTTTCGATATCCTGACGCCGCCCTGGCACATGAAGCCGGGGGTGATCGCCATGCCTCTCGAGGCGCGCACGGAGCTCGAGATCACCATGGTCGCCAACCTGATCTCGTTGACCCCGGGCACCTTGAGCCTGGACGTTTCCGACGATCGCAAGGTGCTCTACATCCACGCCATGTTCCTCGACGACGAAGAGGAGCTGCGCCGCAACCTCAAGGAAATGGAATACCGTGCACTGGAGCTGTTCCGTTGAGTACGCCAAGGCCGAGTGGGGAGTGATATGGCCACAGTGATTCTGATAAGCCAGGTGCTGATGGGCATCGCCCTGATTCTGGCCTTCGTGCGTGTCGTGAGAGGTCCCAGCCTGCCCGACCGAGTGGTGGCGCTGGAGCTGTTCGCCAGCATCGTGGTGGGGCTGGTGGGGGTCTATGCCATTCGCACCGATGTCTCCAGTTTTCTGGACGCCGCCATCGTGATCGCGCTGATGGGCTTTCTGGCCGCCATCGGCTTTGCCCGTTTCCTGGAGCGTGGAGGACCGCGGGATGATTGAGACCATCAAGGGCTTTCTGATCCTCACCGGTGCCATCTTCATGCTGCTGGCGGCGCTGGGCATTCTGCGTCTGCCCGATCTGCTCACCCGCATGCATGCCACCACCAAGGCCGCGGCGCTGGGGGTGATCCTGATCATGCTGGCGGTGGCCGTGCATTTCGGTGAGGTGGCGGTGGTGGCGCGGGCTTTCGCCATCATCGTCTTCGTGCTGATGACCGCGCCGGTGGCAGCTCACGTGATCGGCCGGGCGGGCTATTTCGTCGGCTCCAAGCTATGGAGCGGTACGGTGAAGGATGAGCTCAGACCCAACTACGATCCGCTCACCCACGAGCTCAAGAGCGGCCTGGAAACGGATAGCAACGCGGTGCATCAGCCGCGCGAGAACGACCCCAAGTGAGGCAAGGCACGCGGTTACACAAAGCGACGGTTTCCGCGTGCGGGAGGGCTGGTCTGAAGGCCGCTTCTGCGCCATTATCGGTGGCCTTCGACGTAAAGGAATACCGCGCCATGATTCGTCCTCTGTTCCCGGTCGCTCTGCTCACCCTGACCCTTGCCGGGTGCCAATCCGGCTCCATCACGCCCGTGCAGGAGGCGGCGGCCGACGAGCGCCCGCCGAGCGCTGCCGATGCGAGTGCAGCGCCGGCATCCAGCAACGCTGCCGCGCCAGCCCGCAGCGAGGCGGAGCCCGCCCCACCGGCCGACTTCCAGGCCTGGCTACGCGATTTTCGTCGTCAGGCCCGGACGGAGGGTATCAGCGAGGCGACCCTGTCGCGGGCGCTGGATGGCGTGCGCTACCGGCCGCGTGTCATCGAGCTCGACCGTTCCCAGCCCGAGTTCGTACGTCCCATCTGGCAGTATCTCGATACCGCGGTTTCCCAGGCGCGTGTGAGCCAGGGGCGGGCCAAGCTCGCCGAGCATCGCGACACGGCCTGGCGCATGGAGCAGCGTTACGGTGTGCCGGCTGAGATCATCGTGGCGATCTGGGGCATCGAGAGCAACTACGGCGGCAATTTCGGCGATTTCTCCACTCTCGAAGCGCTGGCGACCCTGGCCTTCGACGGCCGGCGCAGCGATTTCGCTCGCGGCGAACTGCTGGCCGCGCTGCGGATCATCGAGGCCGGCGACATCGCGCCCGAGCGCATGGTCGGCTCCTGGGCCGGTGCCATGGGCCACACCCAGTTCATTCCTTCCAGCTTCGAGGCTTACGCGGTGGATGGCGACGGCGACGGGCGCCGCGATATCTGGGGCAGCATACCGGACGTGATGGCTTCCACCGCCAACTACCTGGCCCGGGCCGGCTGGCAGCCCGGCCAGCCGTGGTTCGTCGAGGTGCGACTGCCGAGCGACTTCGACTATGCCCAGACCGAGCTGACCACGCGGCGCTCGAGCCAGGAGTGGGCGGCACAGGGGGTGAGCCGCCTCGGCGGTGGCAGCCTGCCGGCCTTCGATCAGGCCTCGGTGCTGGCTCCGGCGGGCGCCCAGGGGCCGGCCTTCTTGGTGGGCCCCAACTACCGTGCCATCCTGCGCTACAACAACGCCACCAGCTATGCGCTGGCGGTGGGCACCCTGGCTGACAGGATCGCGGGACGAGACGGCATTCGCAGCGACTGGCCCCGCGACGAGCAGCCGCTCTCACGCAGTCAGGTGCGTGAAATGCAGCAGGCACTCAATGCCCGTGGCTTCGATGTCGGAGCACCGGATGGTGTGATGGGACCGAATACCCGACGTGGCCTGCGCGATTACCAGCGCAGCATCGGCGTCACGCCGGATGGCTTTGCGACCCTGAGTCTGCTGCAACGGCTGCAGCGTTGAATCGGTGACTCCGCTCTGACCGGTGAGCCAGAGCGGGGCGCCAGGCGAGGCAATATGAGGCGTTGAACAAGCCGCGGGCTAAGGAAGCGCTGAACAAATCGGCGAGCGAGATGAAGCGCAAGGCGCACGGAGCACAGGAACCGGAGCCTATGGGGTATAGGTGAGGATTCCGCGCACCGCGCAACGCAGCGATTCGCTCGCGCAGGCATTTGTGCAGTGTTTTCTTAGTCGTTGGTCCAGCGGTCCAGGGTTTCACTGATGGTGCGTCCGGCCCGTTCGGCGCCTTCCTGGGTGCGCTCCCAGGCCTGTTCGGCCCCTTCGCCGATGCGATCGGCGCCGCGGCGGGTCTGCTGCCAGGCGCTGTCGGCACCTTCACCGGCGCTGTGCCAGGCCTCGCGGGTGCGCTCACGCGCCATGTCCCACCACTCCTGGTCGTAGCGCGGCATGGCCTCCAGCGACTCCGGATCGGCGTCGACGATGATGTCATGGACCGTTTCGCCATCATCCTCGTAGTTGACCAGCCGATAGTGGGCATTGGTGATCACCAGGTAGTCGCCATCCTCAACCAGGTTGGCGTCAGGGCGAACGACGATGGCATGTACCTGCCGGTCGTCGCCGAGCAGGAGATCCACCACCTCGCCCGGCTGGCTGTCCGGTGCCGCCTCGAAATGAACCTCGGCATCGAAGAGCGCCCGGGAGGAGTAGAGCCCCTGAGGCTCGAACTGCGCCTGTACGCCAGTGGCAAGGCCGGTGAGCAGCAGACCGGCCGAGGCGGAAATGAGCGTCCTTTTCATGTGGGGGTGTTTCATCGTTTCGCCCTCCTTATCCTTGGTGACACGAACAGTGTAGTAAATGTAACGATGACCGGGCGGCTGCGACATGCCGCGGCAGACTGAGATCGACGACAAAGGAGCTATCGTCATGAAGAGAGTGTACCGGAAAGATCCGGCTCGGCAGTTGCGTAACCGGCTGTTGGCAACCGTGAGTGCGCTGTTGTTGGCGGGACCGGCCATGGCGGAGGAGCCGGTCGTGTTCGGCTGGGTCGAGAAGAGTACGCTCGAACCCTGGGGAGTCGAGGTCAAGGCCAAGCTGGACAGCGGCGCCTTGACCTCGTCCCTGGATGCCCGCGATATCGAAACCTTCGACAAGAACGGCGAGGAGTGGGTGCGCTTTCGCCTGGAGTTGACCGATGAGGCCAGCGGCGAGCCGTTCGAGGAGCGCCTGGAGCTGCCGCTCTATCGCGACATTCGCGTGCGCGGGGCAGGCGGTCGCGACGAGCGCCCGGTGGTGCTGATGAAGATCTGCATGGGCGATACCATCCACGAGGAGCAGTTCAGCCTGCGTGACCGGGGGGAGATGCACTATCCGCTGCTGCTGGGTAGGCGCACCATCGGCCATCTGGGGCTGCTCGACGTCACCCGCACCTTCCTCAATTCGCCCGACTGCGGTGACGATGCCGAGGTGATGCGCTACGAGGGCGAGGACGAAGGTGACATCGAGGATGACGATGTCGAGGACGACGAGGCCGAAGACGACGAGGCGTAAGATTGCCTGCCCGGCATCAGAACAGCCGGGCGAGCAGGGCGACCACCGCGGTCTCTACCCGCAGGATGCGGGGCCCCAGATGGATGCCCTCGCAGCCTGCCTCGAGCAGCCGCTCCACTTCATAAGGGATGAAGCCGCCCTCGGGCCCGATGAGCAGCACGCAGGGCTCGCTCAGGCCGGTGGGGCAGGGGCTGGGCATGCCGGGGTGGGCGACGAGACCGCGTCGGCCTTCGAGCAACTGGGGCAGCCGCTCCTCGACGAAGGGGCGAAAACCCTTGGCCACGTCGACCTCGGGCAATGCCGTGTCGCGTGCCTGTTCGAGGCCCAGTACCAGGTGCTCGTGGATCTTCGCCGGCTCGAGCTCCGGCGACTGCCAGTAGCTCTTCTCCACCCGACGGGTATGTAGCAGCGTGATCCGTTTCACCCCCATGGCGGTGACATGCTCGAGACTTCTGGCCAGCATGCGCGGGCGTGGCAGGGCCAGCACGAGGTGCACCGGCAGCGCCGGTGGCGGGGGCGTGTCGAGCGTCTCGAGCGCAAAGCGGGCCTCGTCGTCGGAGAGCAGCGTGAGTTCACCGCGACCGATGCCGCCGTCCTGCACGCCCAGGGTCAGGACGTCACCGACCCGGGCGCGATGCACTTCCCTCAGATGACGCAGGCGGCGCGGGTCGCGCACGGATGCCAGGCGGTCGTGCCGGATATCTTCCGGAGCCAGCAGAATCAGATTCATCGGGCCTCGTTGGTCGCTTCGATTTGCAAGGGCGGTAGCGCGGTGCACAATAGCAGCCAAGGGCAAACCTGCCTTTCCCATAAGGAGTGCCGTCGTGCGCGTGATTCGCAAGTATGCCAACCGCAGGCTCTATGATACCCAACAGAGCCGTTATGTGACGCTCGAAGATCTGCGACGCCTGATTCTCGACGAGGAGCCGTTCCGCGTCGAGGATGCCAAGTCCGGTGAGGACCTCACCCGTACCATTCTGCTGTCGATCATCATCGAGCAGGAGCAGGCCGACGGTGAGGCCGAGGTCTTTTCCAACGATCTGCTGGCCCAGTTCATCCGTGTCTATGACATGGCGCAGCCGCTGCCGCTGGCCCGTTATCTGGAGCAGGGCACCCAACTGATGCTCGAGCAGCAGAAGCGCATGCAGGATCAGTGGCAGCAGGCGATGCGCCACTCACCCATGGAACTGATGCGCGAAATGGCCGAGGAGAACATGCGCTTCTGGCAGCAGGCGATCGGCCAGGGACAGCCGGGCAAGCCGGAGCCGAAGGACAAGTCGGACAAGTCGGACAAGGAAGACGACAAGTAGACAGGCTGCGCGGGGCGGCGTACGGGGCCGCTTTCTGCCATAATGCCGCGACGTCTTATAGCCGAACGCCAGGTTCGCCGGATGGCGGTGCCTGATCGGTACGAAACAGGAAAAGCAAGCGGATGAAGGTTTTGATCATCGGCGGCGGTGGCCGCGAACATGCTCTGGCCTGGAAAGTCGGCCAGTCGCCTCTTGTCGAGCGGGTATTCGTGGCCCCCGGCAATGCCGGTACCGCCCACGAGCCCGGGCTGACCAACGTCGCCATCGAGGCGACCGAGCTGGAGCGCCTGGTGGCTTTCGCCCGCGACGAGGGCGTGGAACTGACCATCGTCGGTCCCGAGGCGCCGCTGGTCGAAGGCGTGGTGGATCGTTTCCGCGACGCCGGGCTGGCCATCTTCGGGCCGACCCAGGGGGCTGCCCAACTGGAGGGCTCGAAGTCCTTCACCAAGGATTTCCTTGCCCGTCACGCCATTCCCACCGCCGCCTATCGCACCTTCACCGAGGTCGAGCCGGCTCTCGCCTATCTGGCCGAGCAGGGCGCGCCGATCGTGATCAAGGCCGACGGCCTGGCCGCAGGCAAGGGCGTGATCGTGGCCATGACCCTGGCCGAGGCCGAGGCGGCGGTGCGCGACATGCTCGAGGCCAATACCTTCGGCAATGCCGGCGCGCGGGTGGTGATCGAGGAGTTCCTCGAAGGGGAGGAGGCGAGCTTCATCGTCATGGTCGACGGTACCACCGTGCTGCCCATGGCCACCAGCCAGGACCACAAGCGCGCGCTGGACGGCGACGCCGGTCCCAATACCGGCGGCATGGGCGCCTACTCGCCGGCGCCGGTGGTGACCGAGAGCGTGCACGAGCGCATCATGCAGCAGGTCATCATGCCCACGGTGCACGGCATGGCCGCCGAGGGTCACCCCTACAGCGGCTTCCTCTACGCCGGCCTGATGATCGACGCCGAGGGCAATCCCAAGGTGATCGAATACAACTGCCGCTTCGGCGATCCCGAGACTCAGCCGATCATGCTGCGTCTGCGCTCCGATCTCGCCGAGCTGTGCCTGGCCGGGGCGCGGGGCGACCTCGCCGGCCATACCTGCGAGTGGGACCCGCATGCTGCGGTGGGCGTGGTACTGGCCGCCGGTGGCTATCCCGGCAGCTATCGCAAGGGCGACGTCATCGAAGGGCTCGAAGCCGCCGAAGCGACCGGCTGCAAGGTATTCCATGCCGGCACCGCCGAAGACGACCAGGGGCGTGTGGTGACCAGCGGCGGGCGTGTGCTGTGCGTCACCGCGTTGGGGCAGGGCGTGTCCCAGGCTCGCGATCTGGCCTACGAAGGCGTGGCGGCGATTCGCTGGGACGGCGTCCAGTTCCGTCGCGACATCGCCTACCGTGCCATTGCCCGGGAGCGTCAGGCGGGCTGATCGCGGCCACCTGTATCTACCGCAACGACAGCAGGGAGTGAGCATGGAGCGCATCAAGCTGGCATTTCCCGATTCCGCCATCGTGCACAGGCAGCCGCTGTCGGTACGTGTCACCGACATGAACTACGGCCGGCACCTGGGGCACGATACGCTGGTGTCGCTGCTGCATGAGGCGCGCATTCAGGCCTTCGGCGCTCTCGGTCTCACCGAGTGGGACATGGGCGGCTTCCCCAGCGTGGTGGTCGACCTCGCCGTGCAGTACCAGTCCGAGGCCCGCTGGCCGGATGCGCTGGTAGTGGAAACGGCCATTCCGGAGCCGGCCGGCCAGGCGATCGTGGTCTACCATCGGGTACGGCACGCCGAAGGCGGCCGGCCGGTGGCCACCGCGCGCCTGAATCTGGTGCTGGTGGACCCGGCCCAGGGGCGCAGCGTTGCGCTGCCCGATGTCGTGCGGCAGGCCTTCGCCGGAGCGGAGAGCGCCTGATGTCGCGCGAATATCCCATCATCGCCGTGACCGGCTCGTCAGGTGCCGGCACCACGACGGTGAAACGTACCTTCGAGCGCATGTTCGCCCGCGAGGACGTGCATGCGGCCTTCGTCGACGGCGACGCCTTCCATCGCTATACCCGCGAGGAGCTGGCGCGCATCTTCCGCGAGGAGCCCGAGCGCAAGAGTCAGCTCTCCCACTTTGCGGTGGAGGCCAATCTGCTCGACCGTCTCGAAGCGCTGTTCCTGGAGTACGGCGAGCATGGCACCGGGACCTACCGGCACTACATTCATGCCGAAGACAAGCAGATGATCGAGGCCGGCCACCAGGTGGGCACCTTCACCGAATGGCAGCCGCTGCCCTGCGGCACCGACCTGCTGTTCTACGAGGGGCTGCACGGCGGGCTGGTGACGGCGGAGCACGACATCGCCCGCCACGTGGATCTGCTGGTGGGGGTGGCGCCGACCATGAATCTCGAGTGGATTCAGAAGATCGACCGCGACATCAAGCTGCGCGGCTACTCCCAGGAGGCGGTGATCGACACCATCCTCGGGCGCATGAACGACTACGTGCGCTACATCCAGCCGCAGTTCTCGCGCACCCACATCAATTTCCAGCGCGTACCCACGGTGGACACCTCCAATCCCTTCGAGGTGCAGGACATCCCCAACGACGCCGAGTCGTTCGTGGTGATTCGCTTCCGTGACCCCTCGACGGTGGATTTTCCCTGGCTGCTGGCGATGATCCAGGACTCCTTCATGAGTCGTCCGCACACCCTGGTGGTGCCCGGGGCGAGGATGTCGCTGGCCATCGAGCTGATCCTGGCGCCGCTGGTGCGTCATCTGCTGGCGCAGCGGCGCTTTCGGTAACACGCAAGGAGCACGGAGCGATGCAAGACTGCCTGTTCTGCAAGATCGTCAAGCGCGAGATTCCAGCCGACATCGTCTACGAGGACGATCAGGTGCTGGCGTTCAACGACATCAACCCCCAGGCGCCGACTCACATTCTGATCATTCCCAAGCGCCATATTGCCACCCTCAACGACCTCGAGGAGGCAGACCAGGCGCTGGTCGGCCGGCTGCCGGTCGTGGCGGCCCGGCTGGCCCGGGAGCGGGGCTTCGCCGATGACGGCTACCGGGTGGTGATGAACTGCAATGACCAGGGCGGGCAGACGGTCTATCATATTCATATGCACCTGATGGGCGGTCGTCGCTTTACTTGGCCGGCTGGCTAGCTGGCGCTTTGCGGTTCGTCCGCGCGCGTCGAGGCGTGCGACGCATCAGGTGCACCCAATTGCATGAGCGCCACCCCATGGGTGGCGCTGTCGTAACGGCCACGAGGTTCCGACACGTCTCGTTCAACGCACCCCGCCAAGCTGGGCAGGTGGCGTACAGCAACGGAAAACGACGTACAGGTGCCCAAAGGCTGCGTACAGGAAAAGTGAGATGAATCGCAACTACTCTCCGGCCGACAATCTGGTTCATCAGTTCGATACCGTGCTGCGTACGCTGATTCCCCATGCGGCCCACGCCTCGCGCCCCTCGCCGGCTACTGCAGAGATCCAGGACGGCGACATGAGTGCCGAGGAGCGGCGTCATGCTGCCGGGCTGATGCGGGTCAACCATACCGGTGAGGTGTGCGCCCAGGCGCTTTATCAAGGTCAGGGCTGTACCGCCAAGCTGCCGGAAGTGCGCAGCCAGATGGAGCACTCCGCCCAGGAGGAGATCGATCATCTGGCCTGGTGCGACGAGCGCTTGCAGGAGCTCGACAGCCACCCCAGCGTGCTCAACCCGCTGTTCTATGCGGCGTCCTTCGGTCTGGGGGCGGTGGCGGGTGCCATCGGCGACCGCATTAGCCTGGGCTTCGTCGCCGCCACCGAGGAGCAGGTGGGCAAGCACCTGGAGGAGCATCTGGTCAAGCTGCCCGCGGGCGACCATCGCTCGCGGGCCGTACTGCGCCAGATGGCCATCGACGAGGCGCACCACGCCCAACTGGCGCTGGAAGCCGGCGGAGCGCGCTTCCCGGCGCCGGTCAAGTTCGGTATGTCGCTGATGTCGAAGGTGATGACCAAGAGCGTCTATCGAATCTGAGCACGTCGCGATGTCGGACGAGATCCATCGGCGCTGTATCGAAGTCGCCAGCCAGTTGAGTCCACTGCTCGCCGAGGCCATCGAGCGCGGTGGACCGCTGACGCTGCGCGCCGACGACGGCCAGCCGCTGGCGGAACGCCTGTGCCGTTCTATCGCCGGGCAGCAACTGTCGGTGAAGGCGGCGCGCTCGATCTGGGCGCGGGTCGTCGATGCGGCGGGCGAGACGCCGCTGATGGAGTTCTTCGTCGAGCCGAACCAGGAGACACTGCGTGGCTGTGGCCTGTCGGGGGCCAAGGCCAGGGCGCTGTGCCTGATTGCCGAAGAAGCCCGTGCCGGTCGGCTAGAGGCCGAGGCGCTCAGGGGCCTGGACCATGCCGAACGCTCGCGGCGGCTGACCGCGCTGTGGGGGGTGGGGCAATGGACCGCCGACATGATGTCCATCTTCTACTTCGGCGAGCCTGACGTCTGGCCGGAAGGCGACGTGACGGCGCGCAAGACCCTCGAGCGTCTCACCAGCCCGAGGCGCAAGACGCTGCGTACCGCCATGCGCTTTGCCCCGCATCGCTCCTATCTGGCGCTTTATCTGTGGCGGCATGTCGACTCGCCGCCTGGCTAGCGTTTGGCCATGCGTTGGTACCAGAAAAGGCCCGCCTTGGCGGGCCTTCGTCAGTACGGGGCTCAATCGTCGATGATGCTGTAGGAGTGGGTGACCTCTACCCCGCCCTTGGCCAGCATGATCGAGGCACTGCAGTATTTCTCGGCCGATAGCTCCACGGCGCGCTTGACCTGGCTCTCCTTGAGGTTGCGGCCGCTGACGGTGAAGTGGATGTGGATCTTGGTGAACACGGCCGGCACGGCATCGGCGCGTTCGGCCTCGATGGTCGCCACGCAGTCGCTGACGGGAGCGCGCGACTTCTCGAGGATCTCCAGCACGTCGAAGGAGGTGCAGGCGCCCATGCCCATCAGCAGCATTTCCATCGGGCGCGGGCCGGTATTGCGTCCGCCGTGGTCGGGCGGGCCATCGATCACCACGCTGTGACCACTACCCGATTCTGCGACGAACTGACGGCCATCGGTCCACTTGACGCTGGCTTTCATGAGCAAGGTTTCCTTGTCGATACGTTCATGTCGGAGAGCTTATCACTGTGCGGCGCTCGGCTCAGCCCTGCCGTCCGACCAGCTCCCGCTCCAGCTCGGCCAGACGCTCGGGCGTGCCCACGTCGACCCAGCGTCCGCGATGGTGGGTGCCGCCAACGCGGCCGGCACGCATCGCCGCACGCAGCAGGGGGGCCAGGGGAAACTCACCCGGTGCCCGGTCGGCCACCAGGGCCGGGTCGAGCAGGCTGAGCCCGGCGAAGGTCAGCCGTGGCTCGCCCTCGGCGTGGACCCGGCCCGCGGCGTCCAGATGGAAATCGCCGCCGGGGTGGTGAGAGGGGTTGTCGACCAGCACCAGGTGGGCCAGATCGCGCCCCAGGACGGGAAGTGTCGAGGTGTCGAATTCGCACCAGACGTCGCCGTTGACCAGCAGAAAGGGAGCGTTACCCAGCAGCGGCAGCGCCTGGCGAATGCCGCCGCCGGTCTCCAGCGGCTGCGTTTCGCGGCTCCAGGCGATGCGTACGCCGAACTGTCGACCGTCGCCCAGGGCGCCGATGATCTGCTCGGCGCGATAGCTGACGTTGATCACCACTTCGTCGATACCGGCTGCCGCCAGGCGTTCCAGGTGGTGCACGATCAGCGGCTTGCCGGCTACCGGCAGCAGCGGCTTGGGACAATGGTCGGTCAATGGGCGCATGCGTTTGCCGAGCCCGGCGGCCAGGATCATGGCCTTCATGTCGCCTCCGGGCCGGTGCCGGCGGCCAGCCGCTGGGTCAGGGTGGGGCGCAAGCGCTCCGTCAGCCAGCGCTGGAAGGCCGTGTGCTCGGGCAGGTCGACCAAGCTGGCCTCCAGATGGGAAAGGAAGTGCGGCAGACGTTCGAGGTAGCCGCTACGGCCATCGCGCAGGGTCAGGCGGCAGAAGATGCCGAGCACCTTGAGCGCGCGCTGGGCGGCCATGGCCTGGGCCTGACGCTGGAAGGTATCGCTGCCGGTGGAACCGGGCAGGCGGCCGTCGTGCACTGCCCGCTGGCGAAAGTCCTCGACCCAGCGCGCGAAGCGCGCGGGGGAAAAGCGGCAGTAGCGCCCGCGCAGCAGCGAGATCAGGTCGTAGCTGATGGGGCCGGCCACGGCGTCCTGAAAATCGATCAGGTAGAGTGTCTCGTCGCGCACCATCAGGTTCATGGCATCGAAGTCGCGGTGCACCGTGACCACCGGCTGCGCCAGAGCGGAGTCGATCAGTGCCTCGCGCAGCTCGGTCCAGCCGGGCGGCAGGGCAGTATCGCCCAGCCATCGCTCCAGGCACCACTCGGGGAAGAGGTCCAGCTCGCGGCCGAGCAGTGCCTCATCGTAGGCCGGCAGCATGTCGGGGCCGGCGCGATTCTGCAGCTCATGGATCAGAGCCAGGGCGCGTTCGTGCCAGGCCAGGGTGTCGGCATGCTCGTCGCCGGCAAAGCGTAGCTGCAGCGGCGTGTCGCCCAGATCGTCGAGCTCGAGGAAGCCGGCGTCGAGATCCACCGCGTGCAGGGCCGGTACCGGCAGGCCGCCGGCCCGCCAACGACGGGCGATATCGACGAATGGACGACTGTCCTCCTGGGCCGGGGGGGCGTCCATCAGCATGCGCGTGCTGCCATCGGGCAGCAGCAGGCGAAAGTAGCGGCGAAAGCTGGCGTCTCCCGCGGCCAGGCTCAGCTCGAGCGCAGCGGGGGAAAGCTCGTGCTGCGCCGCGGCCCACTGGCGCAGGGCCTCGAATCGCGTCGTGGTGTCGGCCTGGGTCATGCTGGCTCCTTGCAGTCTCGGACGGTGCCGGTTGACGCCCGTTGGGCACCGCCGCATGCTGACCGCTCAGGCGCATACGACAGGCTGGGTGCGGTCTGTATAATACCGATTCTCTTCGCCAAGGACATCGAGGGACCATGGGCAAGCGACATGCAGGAACGGCGTTGGCCAGCCTGATCACATCCGGCCTGACGCTGGGCGCGCCGCAGGCGCTGGCGCTCGAGCCGTTGGCGGCGTGGCAACTGGACTGGCAGCCATGGGGCGAAGATCGGCCGGCCGAGGCGCTATGCCGCGGGGTCTACATCATGCCCGCCTATCGCTTGCCCGCCGGCGATGTGCCTGATCAGGTGCGCAGCGAGTCCGACACCGCCTATTACGGCGACGATGGCGAAACCATTCTCGGTGGTGAAGTGATTCTGCGGCGTGCCGACACGCAGCTCGAGTCGCCGCGGGTGAGCGTGCCGCCCGAGCGCGAGCGGGCGTTTGCCGAAGGGCCGCTGGCGCTGCGCGATCTCAACCTGCTGGTGCGCGGTGAGGCCGGCGAAGTCTCGCTGGTCACCGATGCCGCCAGCATCGACGCGGCGCACTTCGTGGTCCATGACCGGCATTTGCGCGGCGATGCCATGCAGCTTGAGCGGCTGGAGGATGGTCGTTTCCGACTCACCTCGGCCAGCTTCACCACCTGCGACCCGGGCGACAACCTGTGGCAGTTGGTCACCGGCGATCTGGTGCTCGACCGCGAGAGCGGTTTCGGCACCGCACGCCACGCGCGCCTGGAGATGGGCAACGTGCCGGTGTTCTACTGGCCCTGGGTGCGTTTCCCCATCGACGACCGGCGTCATACCGGCTTCCTGTGGCCCGAAATTGGCCTTTCCGGCGGCGCCCTGGACTACGCCCAGCCGTTCTACTGGAACATCGCGCCCAACCACGACGCCACCCTCACGCCGCGCTGGATCAGCGATCGCGGCCTGCTGCTGGGAGGGGAGTACCGCTACCTGTTCCCCACCGATGCCGGGCAGGTCGAGGGGGCCTACCTGTCCAGCGACGGCGGTGGCTCCGACGAGCCGGGTGCCGCTTCGCGGCGCTACGAGGGCGAGGACCGCTGGTACGTCGATTATCGTCATACCGGGCGCTTCGATACGCGCACGAGTTACAACCTGCGCTACGGGGCGGCTAGCGACGGGCGCTATTTCGACGACTACGGTAGCATCTTCGGCGACGACCCCAACAATATGCCGCGCCTGGCCCAGATCGACTACCGTGGCGATGTCTGGCGTCTGGATGCCCGTGCCCAGGGCTACCAAAGGCTCGACGATCCGCTGCGCGACCGCGACAAGCCGTTCTATCGCCTGCCTAGCCTGTCTGCCAACGCCCGCTGGTCCCAGCAGGGCGGCTGGTATCAGCAGTGGCGCTCCAATGTCACCTATTTCTGGCGTGACGTTGATCGCAATCGCGTGCCGCTACGCGAAGCGGCGACAGGTACTCGTCTGCATCTGGCGCCCGCTACCGGCTGGCGCTTCGAAGAAAGCTGGGGCCACCTGGAGCCGCGGGTGGAGTGGCTCTATACCGCCTACGATCTTGATTACGGCGAGCGTGATACCGATCGCGATACCTCGCTTCAGCGAGCGGTGCCGGTAAGCTCCATTGACGGTGGTTTGATATTCGAGCGTGAGTTGGAGCTCGGTGGGCGGGCCTACCGGCAGACCCTCGAGCCCAGGCTCAACTACGCCTACGTGCCGGCAACGAATCAACGCGAGTTCCCTGAATTCGATAGCAGCGAGCGTGCCTTTTCGTGGAGTCAGTTGTGGTCACCGCATCGTTTCTCCGGCGCCGACCGGGTAGGGGATCTCAACCGCGTGTCGGTCGGCGTCGACTCGCGCCTGCTGGAAGACGACCGCGGCCGCGAGCGGCTGACTTTCGGGGTGGGCCAGGCGTTTTATCTTGACGACCGCTACATCGATATCAACGGAGACCCTGACACTCTGCCTCGTTCACCGGAAGAGGGCGGACGGTTCGAACCCTGGTACAACGCCACTCGCGACCGCTCGCCGCTAGTGGCGCGCTTGGACTGGCAAATGACCGATCGCTGGCGGAGTCGCTGGGAGTGGCTTTACGATGACAATATGCAGCGTACCGAGCGTACCTCGCTGGATCTGAACTACCGTAGCCGGGCGGGCCACGTATTGAACCTAGGCTACCGTTGGGAACTCCAAGGATTCGACCCGTCCGTACGTCCAGGAGACGATGAGTTTCGCGATTACGACCGCGAGGAGTACGATCTCTCGTTCGCCTGGAAGCTCTCGCCACGGGTAGATCTCATCGGTCGTGCCGTGTATGACTACACCAACGACCGTCTGCTCGACCAACTGGCGGGGGTGCAGTGGAACGATTGCTGCTATGGCCTGCAGATTGTCTGGCGCGAGTGGATCGATGACAACGACAGCGCCAGAATCGATAACGATACGACGGAGCGTGGATTGTTCCTGCGCTTCGTCTTCAAGGGGTTGGGCGGTGTCGGCGGCGATGCCGGCGACTATTTCGAGCGGGCCATACCGGGCTACCGAGCCACTGCCTTCTGATCGTGCGAATGCCCTACAAGTGAGCCATATGAGAGGAAAGAGAAAGATGCGGATTTCGCCATTCGCCACCTTGGGCGCCCTGGGATTGGTCCTGTGCCTCGGTACCGTGCCGTTGACGGCCGTGGCCCAGGATTTCCAGCCGGTACAGCGGCAGTCCCTGGACCGTATCGTGGCCGTGGTGAACCAGCAGGCCATCATGCACAGCCAGCTAGAGGAGCGCATGGCGCAGGCACGCAGCCAGCTGGCGGCGCAGGGGCAGTCCCTGCCGCCCGAATCGATGCTGCGCGAATACGTGCTCGAGCAGATCATCCTGGAAGAGATTCAGCTGCAGATGGCGGCGAACGCCGGCCTCAGCGTCGACGACACCGCCCTCAACCGGCAGATGCGCGAGATCGCCGAGAGTAACAACATGACCCTCGATCAGTTCGCCGACGCCCTTGAGGCGGACGGTCTGACCATGGCAGCCGTGCGCGAGGAGATCCGGCGCGAGATGCTGCTGCGCGAGCTGCATCAGCGTCAGATCGGCGGCCGGGTCAACGTCAGCACTCGTGAGGTGGAGCGCTTCATCGAGCAGCAGGGCGGCAACGTGAGCCATGAGCAGGCGCGCCAGATGGTGTTCCAGCGCAAGGCCAACGAGGCCCTCGACGCCTGGCTGCAGGAGATTCGCGCCGACGCCTTCGTCGATAACCGGCTGGCCAGCGGCAGCTGATAGATGAAACCGTCCGCGCCCGTGCTGGCGGTGACCAGCGGGGAGCCTGCCGGCATCGGCCCCGAGCTGTGTCTGCAGCTGGCCTTGGGCGAGCCGCCGCCCGGCCGTGTCGTGGTAGTGGGCGACCCGGCCCTGCTGGCTCAGCGCGCGGCGCTGCTAGGCCTGGCGGTCGATCTGGTCGAACTACGGCCGGGGGAACCGGTACCGCAGGCAAGGCCCGGCGTGCTGCCGGTGTGGCCGGTGGCGCTGCGTGAGCCGAGCCGTCCCGGTAAGCTGGCCGTGGCCAATGCCGGCTATGTGCTGGAAACCCTCGATGTGGCGATTGCGGCCTGTCTCGACGGCCGTGCCGGCGCCATGGTCACCGCACCGCTGCACAAGGGCGTGATTCTCGATGCCGGCCATGCCGGCTTTCGCGGTCACACCGAGTACCTGCGCGATGCCTGCGGCGTCGACGAGGTGGTGATGATGCTGGCCACCGACAGTGCTCTGCACGCTGCGGGCCCCGCCTGGCAGGGCAGCACCGCGCTGCGGGTGGCGCTGGCCACCACCCACCTGCCCCTGCGCGAGGTGGCCGATGCCATCAGCGAGGCGGGGCTGGAGCGCATCCTGCGTATCCTGCAGGCGGACCTGAGGCGCTGGTTCGGCATCGCCAGGCCGCGCATCGCCGTGTGCGGCCTCAACCCCCACGCGGGGGAGGGCGGGCATCTGGGGCGCGAAGAGCTCGAGGTGATCGAGCCTTGTCTCACGCGCCTGCGCGGCGAAGGCTTCGAGCTTGACGGGCCGTTGCCGGCCGATACCCTGTTCACGCCGCGCCATTTGACCGGGGTCGATGCCGTGCTGGCGATGTATCATGATCAGGGTCTGCCGGTGCTCAAGTATTCCGGCTTCGGCCAGGCCGCCAACATCACCCTGGGGCTGCCGATCGTGCGTACCTCGGTGGATCATGGCACGGCGCTGGATCTGGCCGGTCACGGTCTGGCCGATGCGGGCAGTCTGCGGGTCGCCGTAGCGCTGGCCGCCGACATGGCCGGCCGCGGTTCGGCCACTCCCTGACGAACGAAAAGACAAGGATTCATTGCATGGCATCGCGCCCGCCGGTCCATCGCGCTCGCAAGCGCTTCGGCCAGAACTTCCTGCGTGACCCCGGCATCATTTCCCGTATCGTGCGAGCGATCGCACCCCGCCCCGGCGATCGGCTGGTGGAGATCGGCCCCGGGCAGGGGGCGCTGACCGAACCGCTGATCGAGGCGACCGGTGGGCAGCTCGAGGTGATCGAGCTGGATCGCGACCTGATCCCCGGGCTGCGCGTGCAGTTCTTCAACTACCCTGATTTCGTGGTGCATGAAGGCGATGCGCTGAAGTTCGACTTCCGTGCGCTGCGCGGCGACGGTGAGCCGCTGCGGGTGGTGGGCAATCTACCCTACAACATCTCGACGCCGCTGATCGCCCATCTGCTGCAAGCCGGCGATGCCATCGCCGACATGCACTTCATGCTGCAGAAGGAGGTGGTCGAGCGTCTGGCCGCCGAGCCGGGAGGCGCCGACTGGGGTCGTCTCTCGGTGATGGCGCAGTACCGCTGCCGCGTCGATGACCTGTTCACGGTGCCGCCCGAGGCGTTCGTGCCGCGGCCGAAGGTCGATTCGGCCATCGTGCGGTTGACGCCTTACGCTGAGCTGCCCTGGCCGGCGGCGAACGAGGCGCTGCTGTTCGACGTCGTGCGTCAGGCCTTCTCCCAGCGCCGCAAGACCCTGCGCAACAACCTCAAGGGGATGGTGGACGGCGACACGCTGGCGGCGCTGGGCATCGACCCGGCGCGCCGGCCCCAGACGCTGGGCGTCGAGGAGTTCGTGCATATCGCCAATCATCTCGCTGCTACGGAGGTGACGCCATGAACCAGGCTTCCGACGTGCCGCTGGAGCGGGAGGTGCTGGTCGACGTGGAGCCCGTCTTTCGCGACGACGAGTCCTCGCACGAGGAGTCGCGCTATGTCTTCAGCTATACCGTGACGATCCACAATCATTCGGCTCGCAGCGTCCAGCTGCTGGCACGCCACTGGCGTATCACCCAGGGCAGCGGCAAGGTGCAGGAGGTGCGCGGCAAGGGCGTGGTGGGTCAGCAGCCGATGATCGGCCCCGGGCAGACCTTTCGCTACACCAGTCGCGCCATCCTTGACGGGCCGGTGGGGGTGATGGAAGGTTCCTACACCTGTGTCGATACCGCCAGTCAGCGTCCTTTCGAAGTGACCATTGCCCCCTTCCGGCTGGCCGGTCCCAATCAGATACACTGAAGCCTGTGGTGCGGGGTGAGCCTCGCGCCGGATGGACAACCCGCGAAGCGCACAAGGGAAGGTGTCATGACCGCCTATGCCGTCGGAGATTTGCAGGGCTGCCACGCCGAGTTCGTCGAGCTGCTCGAAAAGATCGACTTCGACCCCGGCCGCGACCGCCTGTGGCTGGCCGGCGATCTGATCAATCGCGGCCCGGGGTCGCTGGCCTGCCTGCGTGAGGTGCGGGCACTGGGCGATGCCGCCCTCACCGTGCTGGGCAATCACGACCTGCACCTGCTGGCAGTGGCCCGTGGCGGTGCCCGGCTCAACCGCAAGGATACCCTGGACGAGATTCTTGCCGCCCCCGACCGTGAGGCGCTGCTCGACTGGCTGCAGTCGCGGTCGCTGCTGGTGCGTGACGACTTCCCGGGGCAGGGCGAGACCGTGATGGTTCACGCCGGGCTGCTGCCCCAATGGTCGGTGAACCAGGCGGCAGAGCTGGCCGGTGAGGTCGAGGAGCGTCTCGGCAGTGAGCGCAGCGGCGCCTTCCTGGAGCGCATGTACGGCAACGAGCCGGCCTGCTGGCACGTCGCGCTCGATGGCATCGACCGCCTGCGTGCCATCGTCAACGTGCTGACCCGCATGCGCTTCATCGACGCTGAGGGCTGCCTCGACTTCAGCGCCAAGGAGGGGCTCGACAGCGCCCCGACGGGTTTCGCCCCCTGGTTCCGTTACCCCAGGGGGGACGACGTGCGGCTGCTGTTCGGCCACTGGGCCGCGCTGGAAGGACATGCCGAGGGCGCCCGGGTGCGGGTCGAGGCACTGGATACCGGCTGCGTGTGGGGCGGCAGTCTCACCGCGCTGAACCTTTCCACCGGCGAGCGCATTGCGGTGCCCAGCCATCGTCATCGCCGCTGACCCCGGATTGCGATCCGGCGAGACCTGAATGGAGCACGCCATGTTTCGACATCTGACCATCGATACCCTGACCGCCTGGCTCGACGACGAGGCTCCGCTCACCCTGGTCGATATCCGCGATCCGGCGAGCTTTGCCGCCGGCCGCATTCCCGGCAGCCGCCACCTCGACAACGACAGCGTGCCGGCATTGCTCGAGGCGGCGCCGCGCGAGCAGCCCATGGTGGTGGTGTGCTACCACGGCCACTCGAGCCAGCAGGCCGCGGCCTGGCTGGCGGGGCAGGGCTTCGCCGAGGTCTACAGTCTCGACGGTGGATTCACGGAGTGGGAGTACCGTCTGCCCGAACGCGTGGAGCGCGCCGGCTGATGAGCGCAGCGCGCGACCGCTGCCTGGCGGGGCTCGAGGTCTATCGCGTGGGCGGGGCGGTGCGTGATGCCCGTCTGGGCTGGCCCACCGTCGATACCGACTGGGTGGTGGTGGGGGCGACGCCCGACGAGATGCGCCGCCGCGGTTTTCGCCCGGTGGGGCGCGATTTCCCCGTGTTCCTGCATCCCGAGACCCATGAGGAGTACGCGCTGGCGCGCACCGAGCGCAAGTCGGGGCACGGCTATACCGGTTTCGAGGTGCATGCCAGCCCCGAGGTGACGCTGGAAGAGGACCTGGCCCGTCGCGACCTCACCATCAACGCCATGGCGGAGACGCCGGAGGGCGAGCTGATCGACCCTTATGGCGGGCGGCAGGATCTCGAAGAGCGCACCTTGCGACACGTTTCGCCGGCCTTCGTCGAAGACCCGCTGCGGGTACTGCGCACGGCACGTTTCCTGGCCCGCTATGCCGAGCTCGGCTTCACCATCGCCGACGAGACCTGGGCGCTGATGCGCGAGCTGACCGCGAGCGGCGAGCTTTCTCACTTGGTGGCCGAGCGCGTCTGGACCGAGACCGAGAAGGCGCTGGGCGAGCCCGAACCGGCGGTCTACTTCCGTACGCTGCATGCCTGTGGCGCGCTGACGGTGCTGATGCCCGAACTCATCGGGAGCGGCACGGAGCTCGATGAGGCGTTGCAGTGCATGACGCGCCTACCCGATGAGCTGCCCGAGGCGGAGCGGCCGCGCTGGCGCTGGGCTCGTCTGGTGGAGCGTCTGGATGAGGCCGACCAACGGACCTTGAGCGAACGCCTGCGCCTGCCGCGCAGCTATCGCGAGCTGGGGTGGCAGGCCACATTGACCCGACAACTGGCCGAGAGCGGCACGCCCGATGCCGATGCGGTGAAAGCCTGGCTGGACGGTGTCGACGCCTGGCGGCGAGCCGAACGGGTGCCGCCCCTCATTGCGCTGCTGGCGCTGGAGGCCCCGGCGTTGGCCGAACGGCTCGAGCGGGCCTGGCGGGAAGTATCCAAGCTCGAAGCGCGCGCACTGCTGGCCGAGGGTTTTCGCGGCGGCGCGCTGGGCGAAGAGCTGGCCAGGCGACGCCGGACCGTGCTGCAGCGGGAAATGGAGCGGCACTGAGGGAGTATGCTCTGCCGTCAGCTCGCTGGCGCACCGCTCAGGAGCGCCAGAGGAACTCGATGGGCCACAGACGCTGATCGCCAGCCTCGAACTCGGCCCACAGTTCGGCGTAGCTGCGCCCGGCCACGGGATGGAGCGTGTCGGGCAGCAGTTCGGCGAGCGGCAGCAGCACGAAGGCGTGATGCAGGATTTCGTCGCGTGGCAGCGTGACCCCGTCGTGCTCGCCGGTGAGGTTGCCCACCGTCAGCAGGTCGATGTCCAGCGTTCGCGGGCTGAACTTGGGCGTGCCCGGGCGTCGTCCGTGCTCGCGCTCGATACGCTTGCACCAGGCCTGCAGCTCGCCCACCGACCAGTCGCTGTCGAACACCGCCACCAGATTGTAGAAGTTGCGTCCGTCGATGAAGCCGACGGGCACGCTCTCGAAGACGCGTGACACGACCAGATTGTCGAAGGTAGCGTCGAGCGCTTCCAGGCAGGCCGTGATGTGATGCTCTCGCTCGATGTTGCTACCGATGCTGACGCTTACCCGAGTCATCAGGTGCCCTCCGACGGTGTGCCGCGTTCGATGCGCACGCCTACCGCGGCGGCGGCCGGTACCGCGCCCGGCTTGCGCAGCGTCAAGCGTAGCCACGGCACGGAAAATTCCGTCATCAGCAGCTCGGCGAGACGCTCGGCGAAGGTTTCCACCAGGGCGAAGTCGTGCTCGTCGGCGAAGTGCTGGATGCGCTGACTGATGGCAGCGTAGTCGAGTGTCTTGGTGAGATCGTCGTCGGCGGCGGCCGGGCGAATGTCGGTGGCCAGTTCCAAGTCGAGCACCAGCCGCTGGCGAATGGTGCGCTCCCAGTCGTATACGCCAATGACCGTCTCGAGCTCCAGCGACTCGATCAACACGCAATCCATGTGCAGCTCCCAAACAGGCCGAAGAAGGAGGCACGATTGTACGTGAGCGTCGGGACGGATTGACAGGCTTGCGGTGCTGTCCCTGGCGTGCGGGGGCTGGCAGAATCATCGATGGTGATGACGAACGAGCATGGGGGCGGATTTGGGCGAAGAGCTGTGGCCGCTATGGGGTCTGGTGCCGCTGGGCTATCTCAGCGGTTCCTGGCTGGGCGCGCTGTGGGTCTGTCGGCTGGCAGGCGTTGCCGATCCGCGCGGGGAAGGCTCCGGCAACCCGGGCTTCTCGAACGTGTTGCGCCTTTACGGCCCGCGGCTTGCCGGAGCGACGCTGGCGCTCGATGCTGCCAAGGGGATACCGGTGCTGTGGCTCGCCATCGTCTTGGGCATGCCGCCCTGGGCCCAGGGCATGGTCGGGCTGGCCGTGCTGCTGGGGCACAGCTTTCCGCCCTGGCACCGCTTTCGTGGCGGCAAGGCGGTGGCCAGCGCTTTCGGCGTGCTGCTGGTGCTGACCCCCTGGGTGGCGCTGTGCTGTGCCGCGCTGTGGGTGCTGTTGGCCTGGCGGGTACGCACCGCAGCGGTGGCCTCGCTGGCCAGCGCCGGTATCGCGCCGCTGGCCAGCCTGTGGCTGGCGCCGGACTATGTCCTGGTGATCCTGGTCTTCACCCTGCTGGTGTTGGTGCGCCACCTGCTCAACATACGTCGGTTGGGCAAGGGCAACGAGCATGCGCTCTGAGCGCTGCGTCGCGTTGGCCCGGCTGGCCGCCGCCTCAGGGCGGGCGCTCAGGCGCTGGCCGGTGACGTCAGGGTATCCATCGGCCAGCGCGGCACCGCTTTCATGTGCCCCGTCGCGTCGCGTTCGCCGGCCTGCAGGCGCAAGGCGCCGGCCAGGGCGATCATGGCGCCGTTGTCGGTGCAGAAACGGCCGCGAGGATAGAACACCTGTGCGTTGCGCTTCGCCACCTCCGTGGCCAATCTCTCGCGCAGGCGCTGGTTGGCACTCACCCCGCCGGCCATCACCAGACGTTTGAGGCCGGTGTCGTCAAGTGCCCGGCGGCACTTGATCGTCAGGGTGTCGACCACGGCCTCCTCGAAGGCCCGGGCGACGTCGGCGCGGGCCTGGTCGTCGAGCTCGCCGGCCTGTTCCAGTTGGCGCAGGGTGGTGAGGGTATGGGTCTTGAGCCCGGAGAAGCTGAAATCGAGGCCCGGCCGGTCGGTCATCGGCCGGGGGAAGCGAAAGCGCCCGGGATTGCCCGCCTCGGCCAGTCGGGCGACCTGAGGGCCCCCGGGGTAGCTCAGGCCCAGCATCTTGGCGGTCTTGTCGAAGGCTTCGCCGGCAGCGTCGTCCACCGACTCGCCGAGCAGACGGTATAAGCCCAGCCCTTGCACCTCGACCAGCTGAGTATGGCCGCCGGAGACCAGCAGGGCGACGAAGGGGAAGTCCGGCGGCGACTCCTCGAGCATCGGCGCCAGCAGGTGACCCTCCATGTGGTGTACGCCCAGTACGGGGACGCCCAGCGCGCGAGCCATGCCGTGCGCGGTGCTGGCGCCCACCATCAGCGCGCCGACCAGCCCCGGGCCTGCGGTATAGGCGATGGCGTCCAGCTCGCTTCGCTGCATGCCGGCTTCGTCGAGCACTCGCTGGATCAAGGGCAGCAGGCGGCGGGTATGGTCACGGGAGGCCAGCTCCGGGACTACGCCGCCATATTCGGCATGCATGGCGACCTGGCTGTAGAGAGCGTCGGCCAGCAGGCCGCGTTCGGTGTCGTAGATCGCGACGCCGGTTTCGTCGCAGGAGGTCTCGATGCCAAGGACGCGCATGGTGCAGAGCTCGTAATGAGAGGAAGGCCGTATTCTAGCAAATCGGGGGCGCGCCATCCCGCCTTCGTGCGCGTCGGGAATTTGCAAAGCTTGCCAGCGCCGACTAAACTACAGTGCGCTGTACAATTGGGTCGTGCACCCACATCCGGGTGTGCGTTCGAACCGAACTCAAGAATTCAAGGTAGGTGAGTGCTTAATGCCTTCTGTCAAAGTACGTGATAACGAGCCGTTCGACGTCGCGCTGCGCCGTTTCAAGCGTTCCTGTGAAAAAGCCGGTATTCTCTCCGAAGTGCGTCGTCGTGAGCACTACGAGAAGCCGACAGCAGAGCGCAAGCGCAAGGCTGCCGCCGCGGTGAAGCGTCACGCCAAGAAGCTCCAGCGTGAGCGCAAGCGTTTCGAACGGCTCTATTGATCCGTACTCGGGGAGTCCCGGTGCTTCGTGCATCGCGGCTTCTGGAAGGATGACCAAGCGGCTGCCGTCAGGTGGCCGCTTGTCTTTGAAGACCGTTTGACTGCAACTTTTTCATCTGCCCCGCCGGGAGGTGGCAAGACCCACATGGCCGGCCAGATTCCGCAGCGCTTCATCGATGACCTGCTGGCACGCGTCGACGTGGTCGAGGTGGTGGGCGAGCGAGTGCAGTTGAAGAAGGCTGGACGCAACTATTCCGGCCTGTGCCCCTTTCACCAGGAAAAGACGCCGTCCTTCACCGTCAGTGCCGACAAGCAGTTCTACCACTGCTTCGGCTGTGGCGCCCACGGCAGTGCTCTGCGTTTCCTGATGGAGTACGACAAGCTGCGCTTCCCTGAAGCGGTGGAGCAGTTGGCGGCACGTTTGGGGCTCGAGGTGCCGCGTGAAGGCGCCGACGATCCTCGCGCTCAGGCGCGTGAGCGCAAGCGCCAGGAGGGCGTCAATCTGCTCGAGCTCTCGGCCAGCTTCTTTCGCGAGCGACTGAAGATGCCGGAGGGGCAGCAGGCGCGGGAGTACCTCGCCCGGCGCGGCCTCTCCGAAGAGGTGCAGCGAGATTTCGGCATCGGCTATGCCCCGGACGACTGGGAGGCGCTCAAGCGTCACCTGAGCGCCCGAGGCGTGGCCGAAGCGGTACAGGTCGAATACGGCCTGCTGGTGCAGCGCGAGGAGAGCGGCCGCACCTACGACCGCTTCCGCGATCGGGTGATGTTCCCGATTCGTGACGTGCGCGGACGAACCATCGCCTTCGGCGGCCGGGTGCTCGGCGATGCCAAGCCCAAGTACCTGAACTCGCCCGAGACGCCCGTCTTCCACAAAGGCCGGGAGCTGTACGGGCTGTTCGAGGCCAGGCAGGCCAACCCGCGGCTGGAGCGGCTGGTGATCGTCGAGGGCTACATGGACGTGGTGGCACTGGCCCAGTTCGGCATTCGCAACGCCGTGGCGACTCTGGGGACTTCCACCAGCGAGGAGCATCTGGGGCGGCTGTTTCGCATGGTCGACGAGGTGGTGTTCTGCTTCGACGGCGACCGGGCCGGCCGCCAGGCCGCCAGCCGCGCGCTGGAAACGGTGCTGCCGCAGATGATCGATGGACGCACGGCGCGTTTCCTGTTCCTGCCGGAGGGCGAGGACCCGGATACGCTGGTGCGTCGCGAAGGGCCTGAGGCCTTCGAGAATCGCATCACCTGCGCCAGCCCGCTGTCGGAGTTCCTGTTCGATCAGGCGGCGCGGGGGCGTGACCTGGCGCGTGTCGAGGAGCGCGAGCGCTTCGCCAGTCAGGTCCTGAAGGCGGTGTCGCGACTGCCTCAAGGCATGCTGAAGACCGTGCTGCTGGGGGAACTCGCGCGGCGCACCGGGGTCGACCAGTCTCGCTTCGACGCGCTCCTGGCCAGCGAGCAGGAAGCGGCTTTGCCGGCGGCCGAGCCCGCCTCGCCGCCTGTTGCGTCTGCTTCCGCACCGAGTGTGGCGGAAGAGAGGCCGCGCAGCGAAGGGGCGGCACTGGGGCTGATGGCGCGGGTGCTGCAGCTGCTGGTGCATGAACCGACGCTGGTCGAACGCCTGCCCGCGGTTGAGGAGTGGTGCCCGGAGGACGGGACGGATGCCGTGCTGTGCCGCGAGCTGGTGCGCCTGCTGCGGGCGGGACGTTATCGCAGCCCCCAGGTGGTGCTGGCCCACTTCCAGGGCAGTGCCCAGGGCGAGCGGCTGGCGGCATTGGTACAGCGAGAGATGCTGATCCCGCGGGAGGCGAGAGGCCAGGAGCTCGAGGGATTGGTCGAGTACCTGCAGCGTCATCGACAGCGTCAGTCGCCGCAGGAGGAGTTCGAGGCGCTGCTGGCCAAAGAGCGGGGCGGTGAACGCCTGCCGCTAGAGGCGAGGCAGCGGCTGCAGGAGTTGCTGTTGGAGCTGAAACGCTGACCGGGGGATTGAGGCCGGTGGATTGATTTTCCGTTTTGCATCCCCATGTTAGGGAGCAGGCCGAGCGCTGTCAGCATAACCGATTAAACTAACACACCTGAGTGATCGAGCAAATGGGCCGTACTGGCGGGTTCGCACTGTTTCCCGCTATACTATTGGGCTTCATGAGTTTTCTCCACCCCAGCGCTTCAGGTGCTTCATTCTTCTTCGTCGAGATAGGGTTTCTATGGCTGGAAATGCGCAGCAGCAGTCACGTCTGAAGGAGTTGATCGCGCGTGGCAAGGAACAGGGCTACCTGACCTATGCCGAGGTCAACGACCATCTTCCCGAGGATATTGCCGATCCCGATCAGGTGGAAGACATCATCGGCATGATCAACGACATGGGTATCAGCGTCGTCGAGGAAGCGCCCGATGAAGATACCCTGATGATGTCCGATCACTCCGCCGACGAGTCGGCCGCCGAGGAGGCCGTGGCTGCCCTGGCGGCGGTGGAGAGCGACGTCGGCCGGACCACCGATCCGGTGCGCATGTACATGCGTGAAATGGGTACCGTGGAGCTGCTGACCCGCGAGGGCGAGATCGAGATTGCCAAGCGCATCGAGGAAGGCACCCGCGAGGTAATGTCGGCGCTGGCCTGGCTGCCGGGCGCGGTGGACTCGATTCTCGAGGCCTACGATGCCACCCAGGACGAAGAGGCGCCGGGACGACTGTCCGACCTCTTCTCGGGCTTCATCGATCCTGACGAAGGCATCCCCGGCGTGGCCGAGGCCGAGGTGCCCGAAGAGCTGGTGGGCGACGACAGCGACGCCGACGACGCCGATGCCGACGATGCCGACGATGACGAAGACGACGCTGACGCCAGCGAGGCGGAGGAGAGCACCGGCGGTCCCGATCCGGAAGAGGCGAGAGCGCGTTTCGAGCAGATCCGCGCACAGAACGAGCTGGTGCGGGAAGCCCTGGCCAAGCATGGTCGTGGCAGCGAGCAGGCGCGGGTCGAGATGGATCGCCTGGCGGAACTGTTCTCGCCGATCAAGCTGGTGCCCAAGCACTTCGAGCGTCTGGTCGGTCAGGTGCGCATCAGCGTCGAGCAGATTCGCACCCAGGAAAAGGCGGTGATGCAGCTTTTCGTCAAGCTGGCCAAGGTGCCGCGCAAGAGCTTCATCAAGGCGTTTCCCGGCAACGAGTCGCGCCAGGAGTGGCTCGATGAATTCATTGCCGAGAATGCCAAGTTCGCCGAGCGCCTCGAGCCGCTGCGGGCCGACATTCAGCGTGCCCAGCGCCGCATCGCCTTCGAGGAGGAGATGGTGCAGCTGCCCGTGCCGGAGCTGAAGGAGATCAATCGTCGTCTTTCCATCGGCGAGGCCAAGGCGCGCCGGGCCAAGAAGGAGATGGTCGAGGCCAACCTGCGTCTGGTGATCTCCATCGCCAAGAAGTACACCAACCGCGGGCTGCAGTTCCTGGACCTGATCCAGGAGGGCAACATCGGTCTGATGAAGGCGGTGGACAAGTTCGAGTACCGCCGCGGCTACAAGTTCTCGACCTACGCCACCTGGTGGATTCGTCAGGCGATCACCCGCTCGATTGCCGATCAGGCGCGCACCATCCGGATTCCGGTGCACATGATCGAGACCATCAACAAGCTCAACCGCGTGTCGCGCCAGATGTTGCAGGAGATGGGTCGCGAGCCGACGCCGGAGGAACTGGGCGAGCGTCTCGAGATGCCCGAGGACAAGGTGCGCAAGGTGCTCAAGATCGCCAAGGAGCCGATCTCCATGGAGACGCCCATCGGTGATGACGACGACTCGCACCTGGGCGACTTCATCGAGGACAGCACCATGCAACTGCCGGTCGACCTGGCCACCGGCGAGGGCCTGATCGAGGCTACCCGCAACGTGCTCGGCGGGCTGACCGCCCGCGAGGCCAAGGTGCTGCGCATGCGTTTCGGTATCGACATGAACACCGATCACACCCTCGAGGAAGTCGGCAAGCAGTTCGACGTGACCCGTGAGCGGATTCGTCAGATCGAAGCCAAGGCGCTGCGCAAGCTGCGCCACCCGAGTCGCTCCGAACCGTTGCGCTCGTTCCTCGACGAGTAAGCGCAATCGTCCGATAGAAAGAACCGCGGCCCGAGGGCCGCGGTTTTTTTTGCGCTGCCGGGGCGTCAAGTGTGGGCAGTCACGTGGCGCTGGGCCTCTTCCACGATCCAGTCGTGCACGGCTGCGACGCGACGATCGTCCAGCGCACCGCTGGTGTGGACGATGCCGTAACGCTTGCCGGTGGGGATGCGGGAGGGGAACGGTGCGATCAGCGCCCCCGTCTTGAGCTCGTCGGTCAGCAGCGCCTGGCGCGCAATGGCCACGCCCATGCCGGCCACGGCCGCCTCCAGCGCCAGCCGGTGGCGATTGAATGTGTAGCCGCGGCGCACGTTGAGCGGCGGGGCCTCGATGGCCTGCAGGTAGTGCTCCCATTCGGCATAGGGGCTCCCGCCGCGCCAGGCGGTAATATCGTGCAGCAGCGGGTACCAGGCCAGATCCGCAGGCGCGGATAGCGGCGGGCGGCGACGCATCAGGCCGGGGGCGCAGACCGGGAAGATCACCTCTTCCATCAGCGGAGTGATGGCCAGGCCCGGATAGTGGCCGTCGTTGAGATCGATCGCCAGGTCGAACTCGCCTTCGCGCAGCGACAGGCTGCTGTCCTCGGCGATGACCTGCAGTTCGATGTCGGGGAAGCGGGCCTGTAGCCGCGGCAGGCGTGGCATCAGCCATTTGCTGAGAAACGCCGGCACGCTGCGCAGACGTATTACGCCGCTCATCACACCGCTGCGCAGACGCTTCACCTCGAGGCCGACCGACTGGTAGGCCTCGTCCACCACGGCGGCCAGCCGCTTGCCTTCCTCGGTGAGTTCCAGGCGTCGCGGCAGTCGACGGAAGAGCTTGAAACCGAGTCGCTCTTCCAACTGCTTGATCTGCTGACTCACCGCGCCGGTGGTGACGTGCAGCTCCTCGGCCGCCCGGGTGAACGAGAGGTGGCGTGCGCTGATGGCGAAGACTTTCAGCCAGGCGTGGGTTTGGGCGTGCAGCAGTCGGCTCATGCTTTAGTTTTGCTATAGCTGGAAGGAGTTATTCTCGGTTGCTCGGCGAGCTCTTCGACGTCAACCTTATGCCATACTTGCTTACAAGCAAACATGTTTTAGTCAGGCTGATCCATGGGCGACATGGTACGTGGCATGACTGACGACTTGCGAGGTGAATCATGGCCATCAGTGTGTTCGACCTGTTCAAGATCGGTATCGGTCCGTCCAGCTCTCATACCGTGGGGCCCATGCGGGCTGCCTATGACTTCGTCGAGGAGCTGCGCCAGCGGGACCTGGTCGAGCGCGTGGCCCGTGTCGAGGTGAAACTGTTCGGCTCACTGAGTGCCACCGGCAAGGGCCACGCTACCGATCGCGCAGTGATCATGGGGCTGATGGGCGAACGCCCTGACCGGATCGATCCCGCCATCGTCACGCCCTGCATCGAAGAGCTGCTGGAAACCAACACGCTGATGCTGGACGGACGACTGGCGATCCCGTTCCTCTGGACTCGCGACCTGCAGTGGTACGAGGAGTGCCTGCCCTATCACCCCAATGCGATGACGCTGGTGGCGCACGGTCATAGCGAAGAGCTGTGGCGCAACACCTACTACTCGGTGGGTGGCGGCTTCGTCATCGACGAGGGGCAGGCCGAGCGCGGTGAGCTGGATCAGGACTCCACCGTGCTGCCTTACGACTTCAACTCCGCCGCCGAGCTGATGGCGCTGTGTCGCATGCATGACATGCGGATCAGCGAGCTGATGCTGGAGAACGAGAAGGCCTGGCGCAGCGAAGCCGAGATCCGCGACGGCCTGTGGCAGATCTGGCAGGCCATGCAGGCCTGCGTCGACAGAGGCTTGCAGCAGGAAGGCGTGCTTCCCGGCGGGCTCAACGTCAAGCGCCGTGCCGCCGCGCTGCATCGCCGTCTGCTGGCGACGCGCGACGACCAGAGCTTGATCGCTTCGACCTTCGGCGCCATGGACTGGGTCAACGTCTTCGCCCTGGCGGTGAACGAGGAGAACGCCGCCGGCGGGCGCATGGTCACGGCACCCACCAACGGGGCGGCCGGCATCATCCCGGCGGTTCTGCACTACTACATGAAGTTCCAGCCCGGCGCCTGCGAGCGCGACGTGGTCGATTTCCTGCTGGCCGCCGGGGCGGTGGGCATCCTGTGCAAGAAGAACGCTTCCATCTCCGGCGCCGAGGTGGGTTGTCAGGGCGAGGTCGGTTCGGCCTGCGCCATGGCTGCCGCCGGACTGGCCGAGGTGATGGGAGGCAGCGTGGCGCAGGTGGAGAATGCCGCCGAGATCGGCCTGGAGCACAACCTCGGGCTAACCTGCGACCCGGTGGGCGGCCTGGTTCAGGTGCCTTGCATCGAGCGCAACGCCATTGCCTCGGTCAAGGCGATCAATGCCGCCCAGATGTCGCTGCGCGGCGACGGCGAGCACTTCATCTCGCTCGACAAGGCGATTCGCACCATGCGCGATACCGGGCGCGACATGCAGGACAAGTACAAGGAGACCTCCCGCGGCGGTCTGGCGGTAAACGCCATCGAGTGCTGAAAGAGGTCGCCAAAACAGCCTCTTGGCTGTGATGATGCAGAACGTGACGCGATGCCCCGGTGGCATCGCGTTTTCGTTTGCAAGCTAATAAGGTGCGCTTCGCTATACGCCATTGGTCGAGTTCGACCCATGAACGGTTGCCCCGCGGTTGTGTCTCCTCTAGCTTACGTTAACGTAAAGGTTAGAAGTCCCGGGTTGAGCCAAGCATAGGTCTCAACCTTTACGACAACGACAACAAATCAGCATCGGGTCGCCGTGCGCGATCCAGAGAGGACGTCACATGACCCAGGAGTTCATACTGGAAACTCGCGGGTTGACCAAGCAGTTCCGCGGCTTCACCGCCGTGGACGATGTCAACCTGCAGGTCCGGGAGGGGCATATCCACGCCTTGATCGGTCCCAACGGCGCCGGCAAGACGACCGTCTTCAATCTCCTCACCAAGTTTCTGCCGCCGACCCGCGGCGAGATCCTCTATCGCGGCAAGCCGATCACCGGCATGAAGGCCAACGAGATCGCCCGCATGGGCATGGTGCGCTCCTTCCAGATCTCGGCGGTGTTCGCCCACATGACCGCGCTGGAGAACGTGCGCGTTGCGCTGCAGCGCCCCATCGGCACCTCCTTTCATTTCTGGAAGTCGGAGCGCACCCTCGACCACCTCAACGACCGCGCCATTGAGCTGCTCGATGAGGTCGGCCTGCGTGAATATGCCGACGTGCTGACGGTGGAAATGCCTTACGGGCGCAAGCGCGCGCTCGAAGTGGCCACGACCCTGGCCATGAATCCGACGCTGATGCTGCTCGACGAGCCGACCCAGGGCATGGGGGCGGAAGACGTCGACCGCATCGTCGCGCTGATCCGCCGCGTGGCCCAGGGCCGCACGGTGCTGATGGTGGAGCACAACCTCAGCGTGGTGAGCCGGCTGTGCGATCGCATCACCGTGCTGGCGCGCGGTGCCGTGCTGGCGGAAGGGGATTACCAGGCGGTCTCCGCCGACCCACGGGTGCGCGAGGCCTACATGGGTAGCGAGGCCGCGGCAGAGGAGGCCAGCGCATGAACCAGGTCGTCGAACAACCCGCACGCAGCGAATACAACGATCACGATGGCGCCGAGATGCTGCGCATCCGCGACCTGCATGCTTTCTACGGCGAGTCGCACATCCTTCACGGGGTCGACATGGAGGTGCGCCGCGGCGAGCTGGTGACGCTGCTGGGTCGCAACGGGGCGGGGCGCAGCACGACGCTCAAGGCGATCATGAGCATGGTCGGCCGGCGTACCGGTTCGATCATGATCAACGGCACCGAGACGGTCGGCATGAAGGCGCATCGCATACCGCGCCTGGGTATCGGCTACTGCCCCGAGGAGCGTGGCATCTTCGCCAGCCTCGACGTGGAAGAGAACCTGCTGCTGCCGCCCACCGTACGCTCGGGCGGCATGTCGATCGACGAGATCTACGAGATGTTCCCCAACCTGTACGAGCGGCGCCGCAGTCAGGGTACCCGGCTCTCGGGCGGAGAGCAGCAGATGCTGGCCATGGCGCGCATCCTGCGTACCGGCGCCCGCATGCTGCTGCTCGACGAGATTACCGAAGGGCTGGCACCGGTCATCGTGCAGAAACTGGCCGAGGTCCTGGTCAAGCTGCGTGACCGCGGCATGACCATCGTGCTGGTGGAGCAGAACTTTCGCTTCGCCGCACCGCTGGCCGACCGGCACTACGTCATGGAGCACGGGCGCATCATCGAGGAGATCAGTGCGGCTGAGCTGCCCGCCAAACGTGATCACCTCAACTCCCTGCTGGGGGTGTAGCCAACTAGGTAGCAGCAAGACCGGAGGTGGTGGTCGGTGCGTGTCGCCGGACCGCCTCCCGAAACTCGCCATCAAGGCACCGAGAAGAAGCACAACAGCAAGTTTCGTAACCACGATGAAGCGCGACTCATCCACAGTGCGCGTCACAACAACAAGCTGCCCAACCGGGCTATGGAGACGAAAATGACCTTCATCAAGAAGACCCTCGCCAGCAGCGTTGCTCTTGCCGTTACCGCCGTCATGGCGACTGCCGCTCAGGCGGAGATCAGCGACGGCGAGATCCGTATCGGCTATCTGGCGGACATGTCCGGCACCTATCGCGACCTGGCCGGGCCCGGCGGTCTCGAAGCCCTGCGCATGGCGGTCGAGGACTTCGGCGGCAGCGTCAACGGCGCGCCCATCCAGGTGTTCAGCGCCGACGACCGCAACAGCGCCGACGTGGGTGCCAACACCGTGCGCGAGTGGATCGATACCCGCAACGTCGACATGGTGGCCGGCCTGGTGGCCTCCTCCGTGACCATCGCCGTCACCCGCGTGCTGGAAGAGAACAATAGCTTCGGCATCGTGTCCGCATCGGCTGCCTCCAGCATCACCAATGAGCACTGTACGCCCAACCACATTCACTGGGTCTACGACACCTATCCGCTGGCCAACGGTACCGCCCAGGCGGTGGTACAGCAGGGCGGCGACACCTGGTTCATGCTCACCGCCGACTACGCCTTCGGTCATGCCCTGGAGAGCGACGTGACCCGCGTGGTGGAAGAGAACGGTGGCCAGATCGTCGGCGGCGTGCGCCATCCGTTCCCCACCGACGATTTCTCTTCCTACATTCTTCAGGCTCAGGGCTCGGGCGCCAAGATCATCGGTCTGGCCAACGCCGGTGCCGATACCGTCAATGCCATCAACACCGCCAGCCAGTTCGGCGTGGTGGAGGCCGGGCAGCAGTTGGCCGGTCTGCTGGTGTTCCTCAACGACGTACATGCCATGGGGCTCGACGCCACCCAGGGGCTGCTGCTGACCACCGGCTGGTACTGGGACATGGACGATGAGGCACGTGAGTGGGCCGAGCGTTACTACGAGCGCGTGGGCCGCATGCCGACCATGGTTCAGGCCGGCATCTACTCCAGCACCTATCACTATCTGCAGGCAGTCAAGGCAACCGGCAGCGACGACCCGGCCACCGTGCGCGAGCACATGATGCGCCAGCCGATCCACGACTTCTTCGCCCGCAACGGCCGGCTGCGCGAGGATGGCCGCATGGTGCACGACATGTACCTGGCGCGCGTGAAGTCGCCCGAGGAGTCCACCCACGAGTGGGATCTCTACGAGATTCTCACCACCATTCCCGCCGAAGAGGCCTACCGCCCGCTCTCCGAAAGCCAGTGCAAGCTGGTGCAGAACTGAAGCGAGCAAGACCGGCGGCGGCTGCGGCCGCCGCCCCTCTGACGGCGAGGAGATCCTGACATGACGATGATATTCGGCGTGCCGTTGGCGGTGTTCATGGGCCAGCTTCTGTTGGGTCTGATCAACGGCGCCTTTTACGCCCTGCTGAGCCTCGGGCTGGCGGTGATCTTCGGCCTGCTGAAGATCGTCAACTTCGCCCATGGGGCCATGTACATGCTGGGGGCATTCGCCACCCTGTTGGGCATGCGCTACCTGGGCATCAATTACTGGGCGGCGCTGCTGCTGGCACCGCTCTTCGTGGGCCTGCTGGGGATGCTGATCGAGCGCGTGCTGCTGCGTCGCATCGGTCACCTGGACCATCTCTACGGCTTGCTGCTGACCTTCGGTCTGGCGCTGATCTTCGAGGGTACGCTGGTCAACTTCTTCGGTGTCTCCGGCGCGCGTTACCCCACCCCCGAGGCGCTGCAGGGCGGTTACCAGACCGGTTTCATGTTCCTGCCCAAGTATCGGGCCTGGGTGTTGCTGGCGGCGCTCGTCGTCTGCTTTGCCACCTGGTACATCATCGAGCGCACGCGTCTCGGCGCCTACCTGCGTGCGGGTACCGAGAACCCGGCGCTGATGCAGGCCTTCGGGGTCAACGTGCCGCTGCTGGTGACGCTGACCTACGGTTTCGGCGTGGCACTGGCGGCCTTCGCCGGGGTGCTGGCCGCACCGCTCTATCCGGTGTCGCCGACCATGGGCTCGAACCTGCTGATCGTGGTCTTCGCCGTGGTAGTCATCGGCGGCATGGGCTCCATTCTGGGGGCCATCGTCACCGGACTGGCCATGGGGCTGATAGAAGGCCTGACCAAGGTGTACTACCCCGAGGCAGCCAACACCGTGATCTTCCTGGTGATGATCCTGGTGCTGCTGCTAAGACCCGCCGGACTGTTCGGCAAGGAGGCATGACGACATGGCCACGACTCAAACGATGACGCCATCCATGAAGCGTGAGCGCCGCGCCAACCTGCGTCGCACTGCCTTCTACCTGGTGCTGATCGCCATCGGCCTGGTGGCACCCTTCTTCGCCTATCCGGTGTTTCTGATGAAGGTGCTGTGCTTTGCACTGTTCGCCTGCGCCTTCAATCTGCTGCTGGGCTACGCCGGGCTGCTCTCCTTCGGTCATGCGGCCTTCCTGGCCACCGGCGGCTACGTCACCGGCTATCTGCTGGCGAGCTACCCGGCGCTGACCCCCGAGCTGGGCATCCTCATCGGCACGGTCGCTGCCCTGGTGCTGGGGGCCGCGTTCGGTGCGCTGTCGATTCGCCGGCAGGGCATCTATTTCGCCATGGTCACGCTGGCGCTGGCACAGCTGATGTTCTTCTTCTACATCCAGGCGCCCTTCACCGGCGGTGAGGATGGCCTGCATGGCGTGCCGCGCGGTCACCTGTTCGGCGTCATCAGCCTGCGCAGCAATCTGGCGATGTACTACTTCGTCTTCGCCATCTTCCTGTTCGGCTTCGCGCTGATCCAGCGTGCCGTGCACTCGCCCTTCGGGCAGGTACTCAAGGCGATTCGCGAGAACGAGCCGCGTGCCGTGTCTCTTGGCTACAACGTCGACGCCTACAAGCTGGTGGCCTTCATCCTCTCTGCAGGCTTGGCCGGTCTGGCCGGTTCCACCAAGACGGTGGTGTTCCAGCTCGCTTCGCTGACCGATGCCCACTGGCACATGTCCGGCGAGGTGATTCTGATGACCCTGCTGGGTGGTGTCGGCACCCTGTTCGGTCCGGTGGTGGGCGCGGGGCTGGTGGTGAGTCTGCAGCATCTGCTGGCACAGTCGCCGCTGGGCAACTGGGTCGGCCCGATTCTCGGCGTCATCTTCGTGATCTGCGTGCTCAGCTTCCGCAGCGGTATCGTCGGCGAGGCGATGAAGATGTACCGCAAGAACTTCAAGTGAAGGCCGTTGGCAAGACCTCTTCCTGGCGCCCTATAGGGGCGCCTTTTTCATGGCGTTTCCGTGGCGCAGGCCTGCTCCAGCCGGGCGGGAAGATGCTCGACCAGGAAGTCGATGAACTGGCGTACCTTGGCAGCATGCTGGCGATGGCGCGGCATGACCGCCCATACCCCGGCGTCGCGGCATTGAAAGCGCGACAGCACTTCGATCAGCTCGCCGCTGGCGAGATAGGGCATGACGTAGTAATCGGGCAGCTGTGCCAGTCCGAGCCCCTTGAGGGCGGCATCGAGCAGCGCCGGCCCTGAATTGGCCTGCCAGGGGCCGCTCACGCGCACCTCGCGATGCAGGCCGTCGACATCGAAGCGCCACAGGTCGCGGGTGCCGATCAGGCAGCGATGATGTACCAGTTCCGCTATCGAATGAGGCTGCGACACGCCCTGGAAATAGCCGGGTGAGGCGACGACGTATTCGTGCCGCTCGCACAGCCGTCGTGCCACCAGCGTGGAGTCCTGCAGGGTGCCCATGCGAATGACCACGTCGTAGCCTTCGTCGATCACGTCCACCTGACGGTTGGTCAGGTGCAGGCGCATCTCGAGCTGGGGATGAAGGCTCAGGAAGTCGTTGACCAGAGGGGCGATGAAGCGCTCGCCAAAGGCGGTGGCGCAGCTGAGCTGAAGGACGCCGTGAGGCTTTTCCTGCAGGCTCTGCATAGCGGCTTCGGCTTCGCGGAAGCCGTCCAGCAGCTCACGGCAGCGAGCATAGTAGCGCTCGCCGGCATCGGTCAGGTGGATCTGACGCGTGGTGCGGTAGAGCAGCGGCAACCCCAGCTCCTGTTCGAGCTGGGCCACCTGGCGGCTGATATGCGAGTTCGAGACATGAAGCTGGCGGGCCGCGGCGGCAAAGGTGCCCAGCTTGACCACTTCCACGAAGGCTTCGATACCGTCCCAATGAGCCATGAGTGCACCGTGAATTATTGCACAGCAGGAATAATGTTGTGTCGCTGTTTCAGTATCATCATAGCGCCTGACGCACCTAGACTGATAGGGATCGTTACACACTGGATCGCCAAACCATCAGGAGAAAGGTATGAAGTCGCGTGCCGCCGTTGCGCTGGAAGCGGGCAAGCCCCTCGAACTCACCGAGATCGACGTCCAGGATCCCAGGGCCGGTGAGGTGCTGGTACGGATCAAGGCCACCAGCGTGTGCCACACCGACGCCTTCACCCTCTCCGGCGCCGACCCCGAAGGGCTGTTCCCCTCGGTGCTGGGTCATGAGGGCGCCGGCATCGTCGAGGCAGTGGGCGAAGGGGTGACCAGCCTCAAGCCCGGCGATCACGTCATTCCGCTGTATACCGCCGAGTGCGGCAAGTGCAAGTTCTGCCGCTCGGGCAAGACCAACCTGTGTCAGGCGGTGCGCGCCACCCAGGGCCAGGGGCTGATGCCCGACGGCACCTCGCGCTTCTCGCTCGACGGCAAGATGCTGCACCACTACATGGGCTGCTCGACCTTCAGCGAGTACACCGTGCTGCCCGAGGTCTCCCTGGCGGTGGTCTCCAAGGAAGCGCCGCTGGACAAGATCTGCCTGCTCGGCTGCGGCGTGACCACCGGCATCGGCGCGGTGCTCAACACCGCCAAGGTGGAGCCGGGCTCCACCGTCGCCGTGTTCGGCCTCGGTGCCATCGGCCTGGCGGTGATCCAGGGCGCGCAGATGGCCAAGGCCAGCCGCATCATCGCCATCGACGTCAACCCGGACAAGTTCGACCTGGCGCGCCAGTTCGGCGCCACCGACTTCGTCAATCCCAAGGAGCATTCCGATCCGATCCAGCAGGTGATCGTCGACATGACCGACGGCGGGGTCGACTACTCCTTCGAGTGCATCGGCAACGTCAACGTGATGCGCTCGGCGCTGGAGTGCTGCCACAAGGGCTGGGGCGAATCGGTGATCATCGGCGTGGCCGGGGCCGGCGAGGAGATCTCGACGCGGCCGTTCCAACTGGTCACCGGGCGGGTGTGGCGCGGCTCGGCGTTCGGCGGGGTGAAGGGGCGCAGCGAGCTGCCCGGCTACGTGCAGCGCTACATGGACGGCGAGATCAAGATCGACGAGTTCATCACCCACGACATGCCGTTCGAGCAGATCAACGAGGCGTTCGAGCTGCTGCATGCGGGCAAGAGCATTCGTACCGTGCTTCACTTTTAATAGGCGCCCGGTGCCGCGCCGAGCGAGTCATAGGCGCCCGGTGCCGCGCCCAACGGGTCATAGGCGCCCGGTGTCGCGCCGAACGGGTCATAGGCACCCGGCGCCTCGCGATATGAGGCGTGACAGCGGCTGCACACAGGGAGCTGCCTACAACTTGCCGTTCCGGTCGCTATCCTTGGGTAGCGACCGTAAGGAGACCGAACGATGACCATGACCGAGAATCTCGAGCCGATCTCGAGCAACAAGAGCTTCGGCGGCTGGCACAAGCGCTACCGGCATCGCTCGCGGGCGCTAGATTGCGAGATGGAGTTCGCCATCTATCTGCCGCCGCAGGCCGAGACCGAGCGGGTGCCGGTTCTGTGGTGGCTGTCGGGACTGACCTGCACGGACGAGAACTTCATGCAGAAGGCGGGCGCCCATCGCGTGGCAGCCGAACTCGGCATCGCCATCATCTGCCCCGACACCAGTCCGCGCGGTACCGATTTGCCCGGCGAGCATGACAGCTACGACTTCGGCTCGGGGGCGGGCTTCTACGTCAATGCCACCCAGGAGCCGTGGAAGAAGCACTATCGAATGTACGACTACGTGGCCGAAGAGCTGCCCTCGGTGGTGCGCCAGCATTTTCCGCTCAATGGCCGGGAGGCGATCAGCGGGCACTCCATGGGCGGGCACGGTGCGCTGATCCTCGCCCTGCGCCGGCCCGGCCACTATCGTTCGGTGTCGGCCTTCTCTCCTATCGTCAATCCAACCCAGTGCCCCTGGGGGCGCAAGGCGTTCCGCGGTTACCTGGGCGACGATCCCGGTGAGTGGACCCAGTACGATGCCTGCGAGCTGGTGGCCAAGGGCGCCTCGACGCAGCACCTGTTCATCGATCAGGGCGAAGCGGACCAGTTTCTCGAAGAGCAGCTCAAGCCCGAGCGGCTCGAGGCCGTGTGCGAAGAGCACGATCACCCCCTGACGCTGCGCCGTCAGCCGGGGTATGATCACAGCTACTTCTTCATTGCCAGCTTCATCGAGGAGCACCTGCGTTATCATGCGGAGCATCTCTCCAAGCGCTGACTCTCTTCCCGAACAGGGCACTGCATGATCGGTGTCCTGCTACGCCGCGTTCTGCGCTGGGCGGCCCTTGCCGGGGCCGCCTTTGTCATCTTGTCGATCTTGGCGGTCATGCTGCTGCGCCATGTACCCGTATACGGCTCCATGGTGATGCTGGAGCGCAAGGTGCAGTCCTGGATAGCCGGGGAGACACTGACCATTCAGCATCACTGGCGGCCCTGGGACGAGCTGTCCCACCATGCCAAGCTGGCGGTGATCGCCGCCGAGGACCAGCGCTTTGCGACCCATCGCGGCTTCGACGTCGACGAGATGCGTCGCGCCTGGGAAGCGAGCCGCAACGGCGGTCGTCTGCGCGGTGCCAGTACCATCAGCCAGCAGACGGCCAAGAACCTGTTCCTGTGGACGGGGCGCAGTTGGGTGCGCAAGGGCCTGGAGGCCTGGTTCACCGTGCTGATCGAAGCCCTGTGGCCCAAGCAGCGCATTCTCGAGGTCTACCTCAACATTGCCGAGTGGGATAACGGCGTGTTCGGCCTGGAGGCAGCCGGGCAGCACTATTTCGGCGTCTCGGCCGATCGCATCAATGAAGTGCAGGCGAGTCGTTTAGCGGCGATCCTGCCCAATCCGAGGGCCTGGGACGCTGCCCGGCCCGGCCCTCACGTGGAGCGCCGCAGCCAGTGGATTCGTCAGCAGATGCGCAACCTTGGCGGGCCGCGCTATCTCGAACAGCTGGCATCCAACTGAGGCTGCGCTCCCGCTGTCGCCGCTCCACCCGCTATCGCCGCCCCTGCCCACGAGCGGCCAGCACGACGCCGACGATGGTCACGGCCATGCCTGCCAGTGCCGTCAGCGGCAGGCGTTCGTCGAACAGCCACCAGGCCTGCAGGGCCGTGACAGGGGGCACCAGGTAGAACAGGCTGGCCACGCGCGAGGCTTCGCCGCGCCGGATGAGCGCCATCAGCAGCAGAATGGCGGCAATCGACAGTACCAGCACCAGCCAGCCCAGGGTCAGCACGAAGGTGAGCGTCCATTCGACATGCCGCTCCTCCAGCAGCAGGGCGCCGAGGCCGAGCAGGGCGCCGGAGGAGAGGTACTGCACCACCGTGCCCGAGAGCAGCGGCATGCCGGTGCAGAAGCGCTTCTGATAAAGGGTGCCCAGGGTAATACCGGTCAGGGCGACGAGCACGCAGGCCAGCGCGCCGAGACCGAAGCCCTGGAACAGCGCGGCGCCCGGGTCGAGCTTGCTGCCCAGTACCAGCGTGATGCCGAGCAGGCCCAGCGCCAGCCCCAGCCACTGGGTGGCGGCGATTCGCTCGCCCAGCATCGGCCCGGCCAGGGTCGCGGTGAGCAGCGGCTGCAGGCCGACCAGCAAGGCCGTGAGCCCTGCCGGCATGCCCAGGTAGATGCCGTAAAAGACGCCGCCCAGATAGGCGCCGTGCACCAGCAGCCCCGAGACGGCGATATGCCCCTTGAGCCGCCAGCCTGCGGGCCAGGCGCTGCCCATCAGCTTGACCAGCGGGATCAGCAGGGCCAGGGTCAGCACGAAGCGAATGAACAGGAAGGTGAAGGGCTCGGCATGGGGCAGGCCGAACTTGGCGCCGATGAAGCCGGTACTCCACAGGGCGACGAAGAGAATCGGCATGCTGGCCAGCAACGCGGCATCGAAGCGTGAAGTGGCGGTGCTTGGCATCGCAGGAGCGTCCTTGATGTACGGTCGTGAAGCTGTCGACGATACTTGGTTGCCGCTGGTGACGAAAGCTAGCAGGTTAACTTTTTCCACACGGTTTCAGGCCGCGCAGTGAAAAGACCAAAAAATTACATTTCGTAACGTTAAAAACTGAACTCCGAGCGCTCCCGCTCGTCAGACTCCCTACATTCACAGCAACACCCTTGGAGGTATTCATGCAACGGATGACTGCACTGTTCTCGGCCGCCCTGCTCACTGCCGGGCTGATGACCGTACAGGCACACGCTCAGCAAGATCCCGCCCAGGACCCGGCCGCACAGCCGCAAGCGCAGGCACCCGCTCAGGACTTCTCCGACGATCAGCTTCAGCAGTTTGCCGATGCCTCCCAGGAAATCGCTGTGATTTCGCAGGAGTACACCGAGCGTCTGCATGCGGCCGAGGACGAGCAGGCCCAGCAGGAAGTGCGCATGGAAGCCAACGACCGCATGGTCGAGGTGGTCGAGGAGAACGGCCTCGACGTGGATACCTTCAATGCCATCGGCCATGCCATCCAGCAGGATCCGGAGCTAATGCAGCGCGTGCAGCAGATGGCCGAGCAGTCGTAAACGACGCCGCCAGCCAAGCTGACCGGGAAAGGCCGCCTCGAGCGGCCTTTCTTGTGTTTGGCATTCGCCCCCCTTTACTCTGTCGGGGCACGTCGTCACCGCCATAGGGAGCCCGCTGCGACATGGATGCGGAAGTACTCGAGATACGCCAGCACATGGGGCGCTTCCCGCCTTTCGAAGCCCTGGACGATGAGCTGCTCGACGAGGTGGCCGGGCAGGTCGAGGTGGGCTATTTCCAGGCCGGCTCCGACATTCTGCAGTTCGATCAGGAGCTGCACGAACTCTGCTACATCCGCAGCGGCGCCGTGGAAGTGCGACGCCGCACGGGCGATCTGTACAATCGTCTGGGCGAAGGGGACATCTTCGGCCACTTCAGCCTGCTGAGAAATCACCGGGTGCGTTTCCCTGCCCGAGCCCTGGAAGACACCCTGATCTACTTCATACCCGAGGCTCTCTTCGTGCGTCTGTGCGAGGCCGACGAGCACTTTTCCGACTTCGTCGAGTTGGAGCGCCCGCGGCTGGAAGCGGCGGTGGAGCAGCACAAGAAGGCCAACGACATGATGATCACCCGGGTGCGCAAGCTGCTCACGCGCTACCCGGTAATGGTCGAGGCCAGCGCCACGGTGCAGGAAGCGGCGCGCCAGATCACCGAAGCTCAGGCATCGTCGGCGCTGATTCTCGATGAACCCGGCGACGATCACGATCCCCGCCACACCTTCACCGACAGCCAGGACCGCGCCTGGCGACTGCGGGGCATCCTCACCGACAGCGACTTTCGTACGCGCATCGTGGCCGAGGGGCTGCCGCCCGACACCCCGGTAGGGGAGCTGACGGGGGGCAAGGTGATCACGATTCAGTCCGACGAATCCGTGCACGAAGCGATGCTGTGCATGCTGCGCAACAATATCCATCACCTGCCGGTGCTCTACCGTCGGCGGCCGATGGGCATCGTCCATCTCTCCGACATCATCCGCTACGAGACACACAGCAGCCTCTACCTGGTGAGCAACATCTTTCATCAGTCCAGCGTCGAAGGGCTGGCGCGGCTGGCGCCGGACGTGCGCATCGCCTTCGTGCGCATGGTGGAGGAGGGGGCCAACTCGCAGATGGTGGGAGCGGCGCTCTCCACCATCGGGCGCAGCTTCGTGCGGCGGCTGCTGGAGCTGGGTGAAGCGTCGCTGGGCCCCCCGCCCGTGGCGTACTGCTTCATGGTCAACGGTTCCATGGCACGCAACGAGCAGACCGTCGTCACCGATCAGGACAATGCGCTGATCCTCGCCGACGACTTCGACCCCGCCCGGCATGACGACTATTTCGCCAGTCTGGCGCAGTTCGTCAGCGATGGACTGGCGGCCTGCGGCTACCCCTACTGCAAGGGCGAGGTGATGGCCACCAACCCCAGATGGCGACAGCCACTGAAGGTGTGGAAGCGCTACTTCAGCGAGTGGATCGACTCGCCCACTCCGGAGCGCCTGCTGCACTGTTCGATCTTCTTCGACCTCGACAGTGCCTACGGCGAGGAGGCCTACGTCGAGCAGCTGCAGGACCTGATCGCCGAGAAGGCGCCGCGCAGCCCGCGGTTTCTGGCCGCGGTGGCCCGCAATGCGCGGAACCGCACGCCGCCGCTGGGCTTCTTCCGTACCTTCGTGATGGAGAAGGATGGCAAGCACAACAACTCCATCAATCTCAAGCGCAGGGGCACGGCGCCGCTGGTCGATCTGATACGCGTGCACGCCCTGGCCTGCGGCTCACGGGCCCAGAACAGCTTCGAGCGGCTGGATGACATTGCCGCCACGCAGCTGCTGGCGCCTGGCGTCGACGCCAAGCTGCGCCATGCCATGGAACTGCTCTCCATGGTGCGGATTCGCCATCAGGTCATCGATCTTCAGCAGGAGCACGAGCCGGACAACAACATCGAGCCGGAAAACGTCGCCGATAGCGAGCGCCATCATCTCAAGGATGCGTTCCAGGTCCTCAGCCGTGCCCAGAAGTTCCTCAAGTATCGCTATCCGATACCGGGGCCAAGCGGGCGGGATCGTTGAATCATGCTGTCCCATCGCCTGGCATCGCGTTCACAGGGGCTGGAGTGGCCCGCCTACCTGCAACAGCGCGCCGACGAAGCCCGCGATCCGCTGCTGAAAGCCTTCTTCGCCGCCGGTTGTCCTGCGCCCGAGACGCCGATCGGTGAGGCACCGCTGGTCGCCCTGGACCTGGAAACCACTGGACTCGACGTTCAGCGTCACGCCATCGTGAGCATCGGTCTGGTGCCCTTCAGCCTTTCCCGCATTCCCTTGGCCCGCCGGCGCTACTGGGTCGTGCGTCCCAGTCGGGCGCTTTCCGATACTTCGATCACCCTGCACCGCATCACGCATTCCGAAGTGGCCGAGGCCCCCGATTTCGGCGAGATCCTGCCCGAACTCCTCGAGGCCCTGGCCGGGCGCATCGTCGTCGTGCACTTCCGCCATATCGAGCGGCCCTTCCTGGCCGACGCGATCCAGGCGCGGTTGGGGGAAGGGGCGCGATTTCCGATGATCGATACCATGTCGCTGGAAGCGCGGCTGCACCGGCTCTCGCTGTGGGCGCGCCTGCAGCGCTGGATGCGGCGACCGCCGGTGTCGATACGTTTGGGAGATAGTCGGCGACGCTATGGGCTACCGGATTACCAGGGCCATCACGCACTGGTCGATGCGCTGGCCACGGCCGAGCTGTTCCAGGCCCAGGTAGCCAAGCATTACGATGCCGCGACGCCGGTAGGCAAGCTCTGGACCTGATGCCGCACCTTCGTCGCCTGGCGGGTCTCGCCTAAAGCCAGAGCTCGGCGAAGGTGTCGCCATCCACGGGGCGGCCGAAATGGAAACCCTGCACCCCGGTGCAGCCGAGTGCTCGCAGCGCTTCGGCCTGTTCGGCCTCCTCGACACCTTCGGCTACGGTCTGCATGCCCAGGGTCTGGGCCATGGCGATGATGGTGGAAACGATGGCGTGATCGTGGCTGCTCTTGAGCATGTCCTGGACGAAGGACATGTCGATCTTGAGGGTGTCGGCGGCGAAGCGTTTGAGGTAAGTGAGAGAGGAGTAACCGGTCCCGAAGTCGTCGATGGCCAGGCTGAAGCCGGCCTTGCACAGGGCTCGGGTGATACGCACGGTCTGCTCGGGGTTGCGCATAAGGCCGCTTTCGGTGAGTTCCAGTCCGAGCTTGCCGGGGGGAACCCGGGTGGCGATGCGCTGGATATGCTCGGCCAGACGCGGATCATCCATCTGCTGGGCGGATACGTTGACGCTGAGTCGGCCTGGAAACGGTTTGCCTTGCCGCTCCCAGGACGCGATCTGCTGGCAGGCGGCTTCCAGCACCCATTCGCCCAAGGGGCGAATGAGCCCCTGCTCTTCTGCCAAGGGAATGAAGGTGCCGGGGCTGACCTGGCCGAGTATCTCGTCGTGCCAGCGGCACAGGGCTTCGGCGCCGATCAACTTGCCGCTCTTAAGGCTGAACTGCGGCTGGAAGGCCAGCGACAGCTTGCCCTTGGCCAAGGCGTCGCTGAAACGCAGCTGCAGAATCTCGTGCTGCTGCAGCTCATCGGCCATGGTGGCAGTGAAGAACCGTGTGCGGCTGCTGTCTCGCTTGGCATGGTTGAGCGCAATACTGGCGTGCTGGAACAGTGATTGAGCGTTGTCGGCATCGCGCGGGAACAGCGCGGCACCGACACTCGCGGAGATCGAGAAGCTGCGCTCCGAGAGCTGAATCGGCGCCAGCAGGCTGTTGCGATAGCGCTCGATGGCGTGTGCCATGGCGGCTGGCCGGGTATCGGTGAGCAGCACCATGAACTCATCCCCGCCCAGACGGGCCAGGAACTCACCCGCCTCGGCCTGGGCGCTGAAACGGCTGGCGATCTCGGCGAGAACCTGATCGCCCAACTCGTGGCCTTGGGTGTCGTTGATTTGACGAAAACGCTGCAGGTCGAGATAGAGCAGACCCATACAGCTGTCGCGCAGCCGCGCCTGCTCGCAGGCCTCTTCCAGCCGCTCCATTAGGCAGCGCCTGTTGGGCAGCCCCGTGACGCTGTCCCAATAGATGAGCTGCTGGATACGGTAATCGCTGCTGCGCCGCTTTTCCTCTTCGGACCGGCGTGCCATCTCGGCGCCTGCCTGGGCCGCGGCAATGCGCAGTACCTCTGCACCATAGGCGGCAAGATCGAGCGGCTGGCTCGAAAGCACGGCCAGCAAGCCGACGAGGTGGCCTTGGGGGGAGCGCAGCGGAACGCCCACGTAACTTTCGACCCCCAGCTCCTGCAGCATGACATCGTCCGGAAAGCGTTGACAGACGCCCTCGGGAAATTCGCACACCTCGTCGTTCAGCACGTGCTCGCAGGGTGTGCCTGCCAGCGTGTAGACGGCGGCGGGCTGGAGCGTGCCTTGCGACCAGAAAGCAACGGTGCGGATAGTGGCGTTATCGGAAAGCAGCTTACCGATAAGCACATGCTCCCCATCGAAAATGGAGGAAATGCGTTCGACAAGATGGTCGAACGCCAGGGGAGTGCCGGCCTTGCCCAAGCCATCGGCGAGCAGACGAAAGGCGTCTTCGGGTGCCATCATGGGCGTAGAACGGCTCCTTCGGCATAGTTGTAATGATCTATTCGAAATATGCCCGAAGCGGTGGCGGGTTGCTAGTGGCCGTATGGAGCATGAACCACTTGACTAATGGGATTTTTCTCAGCCTCACTGCCTGCCGTGGATCTCTCTGTCCCGTCGGGGGAGTGCTTCGCCGGTCTCGGCGCGGTGAGATATTCGAGACCGGGCAGCCTTCCGTGGCCGCCCTGGCAAGGTGACTTGCGGATCAGCCGCGAGGCTCGCTCATCAATCCCTTGACGATGGCATAACAGCCCACCAATAACACCAGGGTAAAGGGCAGTCCGGTGGAAACCGCCATCGCCTGCAGCGCGATCAGGCCGCCGCCAAGCAGCAGGGCAATGGCGATGACGCCTTCGATGATGGCCCAGAACACACGCTGTGGCTTGGGCGCATCGACCTTGCCGCCGGCGGTGATGGTATCGATCACCAGCGAGCCGGAATCCGACGAGGTGATGAAGAACACCACTACCAGCACGATCCCCACGAACGAGGTGATGGCCGTCAGCGGTAACTCACCCAGCATGACGAACAGCTGCAGCTCGAGAGCGGCGTCCTGCACGCCTTCGAAGCCGGCGCCGACCAGTTGGTCGATGGCGGTGCCGCCGAAGGCGGTCATCCACAGTACCGAGACCAGCGAAGGAACCAGCAGCACGGCAGTCAGGAATTCACGTACGGTACGGCCCCGGCTGACACGGGCGATGAACATGCCGACGAAGGGCGACCAGGAGATCCACCAGGCCCAGTAGAAGGCGGTCCAGCCCTGAGTGAAGTTGGCATCCTCGCGCCCGAAGGGATTGGAGAGTGCCGGCAGATTGACCACGTAGGCGCCGAGGTTCTGGAAGAAGCCAGTGAGAATCAGCAGGGTCGGTCCCACCAGAATCACGAACAGCAGTAGCAGCACGGCCAGGATCATGTTGATCTCGGAGAGACGGCGCACGCCTTTGTCGACGCCGGCCAGGATCGACACGATGGCCACGGCCGTGATGCCCATGATCAGCAGCACCATGGTGGCGTCGGCCTCGGGCACGCCGAACAGGTAGCTCAAGCCGGCCGAGGCCTGGGAGGCGCCCAGGCCCAGCGAGGTGGCGAGACCGAACAGAGTGGCGAATACCGCGAGGATATCGACGATGTGGCCCGGCCAGCCCCATACCCGCTCGCCCAGAATCGGGTAGAAAATCGAGCGCATGGTGAGCGGCAGGCCCTTGTTGAAGGAGAAGATTGCCAGTGCCAGTGCCACCACGGCGTAGATCGCCCAGGGATGGAGTCCCCAGTGATAGATCGTGGCGGCCATACCCAGACGGGCTGCGGCCGCAGGGTCGTCGGCGGCAGCGCCGAGCGGAGCCCAGTCGGTACGTATGCCATTTTCGGCGTCAATGCCGCCCATGGCGGCCCCGAAGTGCGACATGGGTTCGGATACGCCGTAGAACATCAGGCCGATGCCCATGCCGGCGGCGAACAGCATGGCGAACCAGCCGGTGTAGCTGAAATCCGGCTTGGCATGCATGCCACCGATGCGCACTTTCCCCAGCGGCGACACGATCAGCACCAGACACAGCAGCACGAAGATGTTGCCGGCCAGCAGAAAGAACCATGCCAGGTTGCCGGTGAGCCAGTCGCGCATGGCATTGAACAGCGGCTCGACCTCGGCCTGCAGGGCAAGGGTGATTACCACGAAGAACACCGTGACCAGTGCCGAGATGGTAAATACCTTGCCGTGCAGGTCGATGCTGAAGCCCAACTTGTCGGTGGCCAGATTGTCCTGGCCGATGACGTAATCGGTATCGATCAGGTTGGCCGGTCCTTCCGGAGCCGGCACGCCTTCGGAGGTCTCGGCCTCCTTGTGGCGTTCGTCGCGAGAAGTGTTGTCCACGTTACGCTCTCCCATTGAAACGTCCTGGTACGAGGATGGTGGTGTTGTGATATTTGTTGCGGTGATGCCGGGCGGGCCGGCGGTTAACAAGAGGGTACAAGTCCCTCTAGATGGTGAGGTCGATGAAAATCATGACCTTGCTTTAGGTGCTTGTCGTAGACGCAGTCGAGTGAGGTGTGCCGAGGCGTGCAAGACGGCATCGTGCTCCCCTCGTCAAGTCTGGCATCGTTGGCGAGCCACGCTAGCTCGATAGCGCTAAGAACCCGTACCCATAGCGACATTATTGTGGACAGAAATTATACACGAAAAGGTCCTGCCTGCCGAGGCACCCACGTTCTCCTATTTTCTTCAGGAGCGGAAAGAAAAATGCAGCGTAATCATCGGGTTTTATTGAGTAACGGTGCGTAATCGATAAGGTCCGGTCTGTCCCGCCTCCGCTTCAACGCTTTTTGGACACAGCGGGGATTGCGGTGGATAGCGGGTAGCGCATAGGGTAGATGGCTACAACGATAAAGAACCAGCCAGCTTGCGTGAGCGAAGTCACACGGCTTTGCCGGATCTGGTTGCGAGTGAGAACCCTGCATGAACGAAAGTCTGCAACAAGAGCGTAATGACAGCGCAAGGGAAGCCAGTCACGCAGCGGAAGCGCACTTTGTCCGTTTCATTAACGTCCAGAAGAGCTACGACGGAATCGAGCTGGTGGTGAAGGGGTTCGACCTGGACATCCATAAGGGCGAATTCGTCACATTGCTGGGGCCTTCGGGGTCGGGCAAGACCACCTGCCTGATGATGATGGCGGGCTTCGAGACCCCCACCCATGGCCAGATTCTGCTCAAGGGCGAGCCTATCAACGACCTGCCGCCGCACAAGCGGGGCATCGGCATGGTTTTTCAGAACTATGCGCTCTTTCCCCACATGTCGGTTGCCGAAAACCTCGCTTTCCCGCTCGAGGTTCGCCATCTCTCCAAGGCGGAAATCAAGCGCAAGGTGGCGCGGGCATTGGCCATGGTGCGTCTGGAGAATTTCGGCGACCGGCGGCCGGCGCAGCTCTCCGGCGGCCAGCAGCAGCGGGTGGCACTGGCCCGGGCGCTGGTCTTCGAGCCCGAGCTGGTGCTGATGGACGAGCCGTTGGGCGCGCTGGACAAGAACCTGCGCGAAGAGATGCAGTACGAGATCAAGCGCATCCATGCCGAGCTGGGGGTCAGCATGATCTACGTGACCCACGACCAGACCGAAGCCCTGACCATGTCCGACCGTATCGCCGTGTTCAACGATGGCGTGGTGCAGCAGCTGGCAGCCCCCGAAACCCTCTACGAGGCTCCCGAGAACGCCTTCGTTGCCAACTTCATCGGTGAGAACAACCGGCTCTACGGCGAAGTGACGGAAATGATCGGCGACAAGTGTCAGGTGCGGCTCGACAGTGGGGAAACGGTGCTGGCCAAGCCCGTTGCCGCCGGCGGCATTGGTGCGCGAACCACGCTCTCGCTGCGCCCCGAGCGTGTAGACATCGTATCGAGTGGTGCCGAAGAGACTTTCGACAACCGTTTTCGCGCCGAGGTGAGGGAGGTGATCTATCTCGGCGACCACCTGCGCACGCGGGTCAGCGTGTGCGGCAACGAAGAGTTCATCCTCAAGACGCCCAATGCAAAGAGCTATGCCTCGCTGAGGCCGGGGCAGTCGGTCGATATCGGCTGGTCCAGCAGCGACTGTCGGGCGCTGGACGCCTGACGAACGTCGAACCCATGGCAGTTCAACAAGAAAAAAGAGGAAGATGGACGATGAAACCTAACACTCAACAAGCAGGCAAACCGGCACTCAAGCTGATGGTATGTGCCGTGGCCGGCGCCTCGGTCATGGGGCTGGCGAGCGTTGCCCAAGCCCAGCAGACGCTCAACATCGTCTCCTGGGGCGGGGCCTACAGCATGAGCCAGCAGCGGGCCTATCATGAACCCTGGATGGAGAAGACCGGCGACAATATCGTCAATATCGACCGCAGCGCCAACGCCCTGGCTGGCCTGCGCGCCCAGAGCCAGGCCGGCAACGTCACCTGGGATCTGGTCGACATGCTGCCGGCGGATGCCATGATCGCCTGTGCCGAGGGTCTCATCGAGCCGCTCGATCACGATGAGCTGCTGGCGCCGGCACCCGACGGGACGCCTGCCAGTGAAGACTTCGTCGATGGCGCGCTGGGCGAATGCTTCGTGGCCTCGATCGTCTACTCCAACATCGTCGCCTTCAACAGCTCGATGTTCCCCGAGGACAAGCAGCCAAGCACCATCCAAGACGTGTTCGATCTGGAGAACTATCCCGGCCAGCGTGCTCTGATGCGGCGGCCGATCAACAACATGGAGTGGGCCCTGATCGCCGACGGCGTCGACCGCGAGGACGTCTACGACATGCTCGAGACGGAAGAGGGCATTCAGCGCGCCTTCGCCAAGCTCGACACCATCAAGGACCATGTCATCTGGTGGGAAGAGGGCTCGCAGCCCCCGCAGCTGCTGGCAGACCGTGAGGTCGCCTTCGCCTCGGCCTACAACGGTCGTATCTTCGATGCCATGGTGAGCGAGAATCAGCCCTTCGAGATCATCTGGGACGCTCAGGTCTTCGAGCTGGATGGCTGGGTGGTACCGACCGGCAAGCTCGACAAGGTGCGCGACTATCTCCACTTCGCCACCGACACCCAGCGGCTGGCCGACCAGGCTCAGTACATCTCCTATGGCCCGGCCCGCTACTCCTCCTCGGACAAGGTCTCCGTGCACGCGGAAACGGGTATCGACATGATGCCGCACATGCCGACGTTCCCGCCCAACTTCGCGACCGCGATCCAGAAGGACGATGAATTCTGGGCCGACTACAGCGACGAGCTGAATCAGCGCTTCGATGCCTGGCTGGCTCAGTAAGGTGTGACCGCCGCCCGGCTGCTGGCCGGGCGGCGCTATCCGCCGCCTTCGTCGTCATGTTGCCTTCCGGAGGGCCAGAGTGTCCGATTCCCCTGCATCCCCATTGACCACGGCCGATGGCGTGCCACTCAAGGTCAGCCTGCGCCGCGCCGTGAGGCGCTCGAAGATCAAGGCTTTCCTGCTGGTATCGCCGCTGCTGCTGTTTCTCGTCGTCGCCTTCGTCATGCCCATCTTCGAGATGCTGTGGCGCAGCGTCGACAATCCCGAAGTGTCGACCCATCTGTCGCGCACCGTCGAGGCCCTGGAGGGCTGGGACAGAGAGTCGCTGCCCGGGGAAGAGGTCTTCGCGGCGTTGGCCGAGGACCTGCACGAAGGGCAGCAGGCACGTAACCTGGGGCTGCTGTCGAGCCGCTTGAACTACGAGAAGTCGGGCATGCGCTCGACCATCACCCGCACCGCCCGCAACATCGGTACGCTCGAGCCGCCCTACCGTGAAGCGCTGATCGAGCTCAATGACACCTGGGGCGAGCTCGATACCTGGAAGCTGATACAGCGCGAGTCCTCGCCGCTGACGATCAGCTACTACCTGGCGGCGATGGACCGTCAGCTCACGCCCGATGGCGAGATCGTTCGCGCACCCGAATCCCAGCGCCTGCACGTCACTCTGTTCTGGCGCACTTTCTGGATGAGCCTGGTCATCACCGGCCTGACGCTGCTGCTTGGCTACCCCGTGGCCTTCCTGCTGGCCAGCCTGCCACTGCGCTATTCCAACCTGCTGATGATCCTGGTGCTGCTGCCGTTCTGGACATCGCTGCTGGTGCGCACCACGACCTGGATCGCCATTCTGCAGTCCCAAGGGGTGCTCAATGACCTGATGGTCGCCGTCGGGGTGATCGCCGACGAGGCGCGCTGGCAGATGATCCACAACAAGACCGGCACCATCGTCGCCATGACCCATATCCTGCTGCCGTTCATGATCCTGCCGCTGTACTCGGTGATGAAGACCATCCCGCCGAGCTACATGCGTGCGGCGCGCTCCCTGGGCGGCAGGCCGTTCCTGTGTTTCCGAAGGGTCTACTTCCCGCTCACCATTCCGGGCATTGCCGCCGGGGGAATCCTGGTGTTCATCCTTTCGATCGGCTACTACATCACTCCGGCACTGGTCGGTGGCCAGTCGGGACGCTTCATCACCAACTATATCGCCTACCACATGCAGACCTCCCTCAACTGGGGCCTGGCGGCGGCAATCGCTTCGATCCTGCTGTTCGTGGTGGTGGTGTTCTATCTGGTCTTCAATCGCCTGATCGGCGTCGACAAGGTCAAGCTGGGGTAAACGATGGCCATTCCTTCCTATGCCACCCGCGGCGAGCGCATCTGGCACTACGTGTTCCTCGGTATCTGTGCGCTCATCTTTCTGTTCCTGGTGGGTCCGCTGCTGATCATCATCCCGCTCTCCTTCAATGCGCAGCCGTACTTCACCTTCTCCCAGGAGATGTTATCTCTCGACCCGGCGGGTTATTCGCTGCGCTGGTACGAGGATTTCTTTACCTCGCGGGCCTGGCTGCACGCGATCAAGAACAGCTTCATCATCGGCATCGCCTCGACGATCCTGGCGACCATTCTGGGCACCGTCGCGGCACTGGGGCTGTCGAGCCGCCACATGCCGGCGCGCAGTGTCATCATGGCGCTGCTGATCTCGCCGATGATCGTACCGCTGATCATCTCCGCTGCCGCCATGTTCTTCTTCTTCTCCAAGGTCAATCTGGCCCAGACCTATCTCGGCGTGATACTGGCGCATACCGCGCTTGGGATCCCCTTCGTCGTGATCACCGTGACGGCAACGCTGTCGAGCTTCGATACGACGTTGATCAAGGCGGCCCACAGCCTGGGGGCCAATCCCACGCGCACCTTCTTCAAGGTCGTGCTGCCGCTGGTCACCCCTGGGGTCGTGTCCGGTGCGCTGTTCGCCTTCATCACCTCCTTCGATGAGGTGGTGGTGGTGCTGTTCATTTCCGGCCCCGAGCAGCGCACCATGCCGATCCAGATGTGGTCCGGCATTCGCGAGCAGATCAGCCCGACCATCCTCGCCGTAGCCACACTGCTGGTACTGCTTTCCATGCTGCTGCTGACGACGCTGGAGCTGCTGCGTCGACGCAGTGAGCGGCTACGGGGCGTCACACCGGAATAAATCCCACCCTCTCGCTTCGGCAAGAAAAACAGGGAGACGTCGCGACGTCTCCCTGTTTGTCGTGGTCAGCCGGTTTGGGCTGTGGCAAAGCTGCCCATGTGTCAGTTTGAGCCACCTTTCTTGCCGATTTTAGATCATCTCATCTCGCCGAATTTATCAATAAGTTATTGTTTTTTATGTATTATAAGAAATATCAGGAAGAGTGGCACGACCTGTGCTGCTATCAGGAAGAGAATGAATCAATCAGGGAGAGGAACCCAGATGAGCCATAGAACGCGTGCAAGCAAACCTGCCAGGCAGATGACCGCCTTGGCCTCGGCAGTGGCTCTGGCGCTAGGAACGCTGTCTCTTGCTGGTTGCGGCAATGACGATGACGTGCCGCCTGTCGAGGAAGAGCGTCCGGTCACGGAAGAGCAGACTTCCCCGATGCAGGACACCACGGCCGATCCGGGCATCGATCAGACCGATACGGCTGCTGGAGACGGCTCGGCGGAGCCGGTCACCGGGGCCGAGGAGAGCCCTGAGGGCATGGGCGACGTAACGCCCGAGCAAGACCCGCTGCCCGAAGCCGAGCAAGAGCCGATTCCCGATGAGGACGAGCTCGAAGGCCAGCAGGACACAATGGACCAAGGACAGGTCGACGATCCCTTGGTTGAAGAGGAAGAAGAGCAAGGTGGTAACTGATCTGTCGATCTGACCCCTTTCGCTTCGTGCCGCCATCCGGACGATGGCGGCTCAGGGCAGGACGCCCATTACACTTCGCGCAAGGCGATACCGCAGGAGGTGGAATCATGATGTCCAAGGAATTTCTGAAGAAGCTAGGCATCGTTGGTGTGACCATGGGGCTGACCGCCAGCCCGTTCGCACTGGCCCAGCAGACCCAGACTCAGCAGGACGAGTTCCAGACTCAGCCAGGTACCGAACAGCCTGGTGATTATCCGGCGACCGAGGCGGCACCGGGCCATGAAGCCGGTCCGGGCGTCGAACCCGGCGACCCGGCCGCGCCGGGCATTGATGGAACTACTGAGCCGGGCGCAGATCCTGCCATGCCGGGTACCGAAGCGCAGCCGGGAGAAATGCAAGATCCGGGTATGCAGCAGTCCGATCCTGGCTTTGAGACTGCGCCAGGCACAGGCACAGGCACCGAGGCTGCACCGGGGCATGAAGCCGGCCCGGGTGTCGAGCCCGGTGACCCGGCTGCCCCCGGCATTGACGGGGCCACTGAACCGGGTGCCGATCCTGCCATGCCGGGTACCGAAGCTGCACCTGGTGAAGAGCCCGGTTTCGGTGATGGTCCCGCAGCCATGCCGGGCGATGAGTCAGATGAGTGGGAATATCCGGAAAGAGACACTTAATATCCAGGCTCGGCCCCAGCCAGTTGGCTGGGGCTTCCCAGGCGTGTAGCGAACGCAAGGATGCTTGCCCAAAATGACGCGTCGCAATTCGCTGACGGCCCGCCACCCTCCCCCCTTGCACCGTCAGTCGAGTTGCATGGCGTACTTCGCCCCCGCGCTCCCACGGGGGCTTTTTTACGTTTCCGGTCGTAACGTCTGGATGATCGTCAATCCTCCTCCAGTCGCCGGTAGAGTGTACGCCTGGCTATGCCGAGGATGTCCGCCGTGCGCCGCTTGTTGCCGCCGGTGGCTTCCAGCACCTTCTGAATATAGCGTTTCTCGACTTCCTCGAGACTCGGCCAGCTCTGCTGGCTGCGCGCGACGAGGGCGTTGCCGGCTTCGATCTGACGCACCACGCCGCGCTGTTCCTGACCATGCTGACGTATGCGTTCCGGCAGGTCGGCGTGGCTGAGCAGCCCATCCTCGGCCAGGGTCACCGCCCGCATGATGGCATTTTCGAGCTCTCTCACGTTACCGGGGTAGGGGTAGTCGAGCAGGGTCTGGAGCGCCACTGGCTCCACGCTGTCGATGCGCTTGCCCTGGGCGGTGGCGTGCTTCTCGATCAGCGCCGAAACCAGGCGTTCGATGTCGCCCTGGCGTTCGCGCAGGGGCGGAATGCGCAGCGAGAAGGTCTCCAGCCGGTAGAACAGGTCGCTGCGAAAATTGCCGCTCTCGATCTCCTGTTCGAGGTCGCGGTGAGTGGCGGCGATGATGCGCACGTCAACCGCTTCCTCCTTCTCGGCACCCACGGCCTTGACCATCTTCTCCTGCAGCGCGCGCAGCAGTTTGGCCTGCAGGCCGGGCGACATTTCACCGATCTCATCGAGGAACAGGCTGCCGCCGTTGGCCGCCTGGAACAGACCCTGGCGCGAATCGCTGGCCCCGGTGAAGGCTCCCTTCACGTGGCCGAAAAACTCGCTCTCCATCAGCTCCGAAGGAATGCTGGCGCAGTTGATGGCGATGAAGGGCTCGGCGGCGCGGGGGCTTTCGGCATGAATGGCGCGCGCCAGCAGCTCCTTGCCGGTGCCGCTCTCGCCGAGGATCAGAATTGGTGCGTCGCTCTTGGCCAGGCGTGCCGCATCGTGGAACAGGGCCTGCATCGTCTCGCTCTCCCCGACGATGCCGTGAAAATGACCGGGGGCCTCTCCCTGCTGGAAGCGTTCGGCCAGACGCCTGTTTTCCAGCACGCGGTAGACCGCTTCGCCCACGCTCTCCAGATCGAGCGGTTTGGTCAGAAAGTCGTCGGCACCGATCTTCAGTGCTTCCACGGCCTGGTCGATGGTGCCGAAGGCGGTGATCACGATGAAACCGACGCGGCTGCCCTCCTGGCGAAGCTGTTCGAGCAGCTGCATGCCGCTCATGCCGGGCAAGCGCACGTCACTGATGATCATCGCCACTTCGCTGTGGCTCAAGGTGAGCATGGCTTCCTCAGCGCTGCCGACACCGAGCGTCTGGTAGCCGGTTTCCTGGAGCTCCTCCTCGAGCAGCTCCAGGATGGCGGCGTCATCCTCGACGACCAGTATCGGCAGATCGGATTGGGTGTGGCTTCCTGTCACGTGGCAGTCCCTCCTTCCTCGCTATCGTTCAGTGGCAGCCCGATCTCGAAGCCGGCTCCCCCCAGCTCGCTGTCGTAAACACCGACAGTGCCGCCATGATCGTTGATGATTCGATGTACCATGGATAATCCCAGGCCGCTGCCTTGACCCACGGGTTTGGTGGTGAAAAACGGGTCGAAGACTTTCTGCTTGTCCTGATCGGCGATGCCGGGGCCGTCATCCTCTATCCACAGGGTCAGCCAGCCCTCCTTGTCCTGTGCACGGATGCGCACGCGCTCGACGCCCTTGGCCTGCGCCGCGTTGCGCAACAGGTTGGTCAGTACCTGTATCAGCTGCTGGCCGTTGGCCAGCAGCGGCGGTGTCGTCGCGGGAAGATCGAGTTC
>MTEX01011251.1_pt2 | contig 77735 bp, 61 predicted proteins | sample 1042691 | NCBI WGS metagenome assembly MTEX01 (sample SAMN06185810, study PRJNA358809) | soil metagenome | isolation source: soil biostimulated with molasses as carbon source | place: India | collected 2015-05-23
GCCGGCCTCGAAGGCGCGGATCGCCTCTGCCACCTGATCGACGGCCTCGTCCAGCGGGGTCGGCCCGGCCATGTGCGGCGTCACCCAGATGCGCGGATGCCGCCACAGCGGGCTCGATTCGGGCAGCGGCTCCTCGGGGAAGGCGTCGAGGATGGCGCCACGCAGCCGGCCTTCCCGTTCGCCTTCACCCAGCGCTGCGAGCAGCGCCGCCTCGTCGATCAGGCTGCCGCGGCCAGGGTTGATCAGGCTGGCGCCTTCGGGCAGGGCGGCGAGTGCCGCAGCATTGATGATATGGCGGGTCGAGTTGGTGCCGGGCAGCAGCAGCACCAGGGTGCGAACCTGGCCGAGCAGCTCGACCAGGCCCTCGTCGCCGTGGTGGCAGGTAATGCCCTCGAGCGACTTGGGCGAGCGGCTCCAGCCGTGCACGGGAAAACCGTCGGCGGCGATCATGGCGGCCACCCTGGCGCCGATGGCGCCGAGGCCGAGCACGCCCACCGGCCAGTCGTGCTTGGCGGTGACGTTATGCTCATGCCATTCCCGACTCGCCTGCTGGCGGCGGTAGCGGTCGAAGTCGCGCTGAAAGTGCAGCACCCCATAGCGCACGTAGTCGCCGATCAGCTCGGCCATGCCGGCATCTCGCAGCTTGACGATGGGTACGCCCGCGGGCAGCGCCGGATTGCTCAGCAGGGCATCCACGCCCGCTCCCAGGTTGACGATGCCGCGGGCGCGGGTCTGTTCGGCGAGCAGTACCTCGGGGGGCTTCCACACCGCCAGGTAGTCGGCATCGCGGCGCTTGTCGGCAGGGTCGTCGGCGGTGACGATCTCGGCACCGGGCAGGCGCTCGGCCAGTGCATCGCGCCAGGCCTCGATGTCGTCGATGTGAAGCAATATGCGCATGACGGCTCCTTTCTCGGTAGACGATGGCTCTCAATAGACGATCTGCATCATGGGCGGCGGCGCCTCGTCGAGCAGCACGGCCAGACGCTTGAGCCCCTCTTCGAGGCGGGCAATGTCCTGCTCGGCGCCAAGACTCACCCGGATGCGCCTGGGCGGCGGGGTCTGCTCCACCATGAACGGCACCGCCGTGGTGATGGCCAGTCCCTCCTGTTCCGCCTGCTGCTGCAGCTCCTCGGCGCGCCAGGCGTCGGGCAGGGAAATCCACACGTGCAGGCTGGTGGGGCGTGACTCCAGGGCATGATGGCCGAGCAGGCGCTGGGCAAGCTGCTGACGTTCGCCCAGCAGGCTGCGCTGTTCGGCAGCGAGGGTCTCGACGGTACCGTCGGCCAGCCAGCGGTCGGCGATCTCGAAGATCAGCGGCGTTGCCATCCAGGTGGTCGCACGCATGCGCGGCAGCACATGGTGCAGCTGGCCGCGCGGCACGGTGAGGTAGCCGGCACGCAGGCCCGGCACGGTGACCTTGGTCAGGCTGGTGACGTGGAAGCTCAACTGCGGGATGCGCGCCGCGACGGGGGTGAATCCCGGGGCTTCCAGCAGCGCATGCACGTCGTCCTCGATCAGCCACACCCGGTGTCGCGCCAGCACCTCGGCCACGGCGTCGCGGCGCGCCTCGCTCATGGTCGCTCCGGTGGGGTTGAGCTGGGTCGGGGTCAGGTAGAGCGCGCGCGGCTTGAAGCGCTGGCAGGCCAGCTCCAGCGCTTCCGGCACGATGCCCTCGGCGTCGATGGCGATGCCGCGCAGCTGGAATCCCAGCGTGCGCGACAGGGCGATCAGGCCGTGATCGGTGAGCGCCTCGGTCAGCACCAGGTCGCCGTGCTGCACTACGCTGGAAATCGCCAGCATCAGGCCGTGGGCGGCGCCGTTGCAGAGAATGCGGTCGTCCATCTCGCCGGGTACGTGCAGGCGCGACTGCAGCCAGGCGCTGGCGCGCTCGCGCTGATGAGCGAGGCCGGCGATGGGGCGGCAGGCGCTGATCACGTCGGGGCTGGCCAGTTCGGCCAGCTCGGCCAGGGTGTGGCGAAAACGCAGATGATGGCTCGGTGGGCATACCGGGTGGGCGATCGACAGATCGATCAGCGGGCTCTCGTGACGTGCTTCGTGGCCACGCAGATAGGCCGACTCGCGGGCGTCGTCCAGCGCATTGATCCAGGTGCCGCTGCCCACCCGGGCCTGCACCAGTCCCATCCTCTCGGCCTGGGCATAGGCCCGTGACACGGTCTGGACGCTGACCCCCAGACTCTCGGCCAGTTGGCGATGGGGCGGCAACCGGGTGCCGGGCACGAGTTCACCCTGGCGCACCGCTTCCGAGAGAGCGCGAGCGATGGCCAAATACTTGGGGCCCGTATCCGTCAGGTACGGGGTTAGATCAATCGTCATGATTCAATAAAGCCTTTGACCGCCAGCCAAGGGGGGGTGCTACTATCAGCTTAGCGGCATTGAACTGGGATTGTCATGTTTTCCGCCAAAATCGATCATGACAATTTTGGGCCGGTCCTTTCACCCCTGACCGCGATGACCGACTATCCGATGGCCCGGCTTTCTTCTGCAGCGAAGAGGGCCGGTTCTTGGTGATTTTATGGCGAGTGGCCCATGACTCAGGTATCCCTGTCCTTCACTCGTGAGGAATATGCCAGCCGGCTGTGGAAGGTGCGGGCCGAAATGGCCAGTCGAGGGATCGACGTGCTGGTGATCAGTGACCCGTCCAACATGGCCTGGCTGACGGGCTATGATGGTTGGTCCTTCTATGTGCACCAGTGCGTGCTGGTGGGGCTGGAGGGCGAACCGGTGTGGTACGGCCGGCGCATGGACGCCAATGGGGCGCTGCGCACCTGCTGGATCGATCCGGACAACATCACCTACTACCCCGACTACTACGTCCAGAACCCGGACATGCACCCCATGGATTACCTGGCCCAGTCGATCATGCCCGATCGCGGCTGGCATCAGGGCGTGGTAGGGCTGGAGATGGACAACTACTACTTCTCGGCCAAGGCCTACCAGAGCCTGCTGCGCGAACTGCCCCATGCGCGCTTCATGGACGCCAACTCGCTGGTCAACTGGTGCCGTGCGATCAAGTCGCCCCAGGAGATCGCCTACATGCGGGTCGCGGGCAAGATCGTCGAGGGCATGCACTCTCGCATTCTCGAGGTGATCGAGCCCGGCCTGCCCAAGAGCAAGCTGGTCTCGGAGATCTACCGTGTCGGTATCGAGGGCTGGGTCGACGAGAACGGCAAGGTGCACGGCGGCGACTACCCCGCCATCGTGCCCATGCTGCCCACCGGCAAGGATGCGGCGGCACCTCACCTGACCTGGGACGACACGCCGTTCCGCAAGGGGGAAGGGACCTTCTTCGAGATCGCCGGGGTGTTCAAGCGCTACCATGCGCCGCTGTCGCGCACGGTATTCCTGGGCCGGCCGCCGCGGGACTTCGTGCGCGCCGAGTCGGCGCTGCTCGAGGGTATCGAGAACGGCCTGGCCGTGGCCAAGCCCGGCAATCGCACCGCCGACATCGCCATGGCCCTGGGCGCGGCGATGGACAAGTACGGCTTCGACCGCGGCGGTGCCCGCTGCGGCTACCCCATCGGCATCAGCTACCCGCCGGACTGGGGCGAGCGCACCATGAGCCTGCGTCCCTCCGACGAGACCGTTCTCGAGCCGGGCATGACCTTTCACTTCATGCCGGGCCTGTGGCAGGACGACTGGGGGCTCGAGATTACCGAGAGCATTCTGATCACCGAGACCGGCTGCGAAGCGCTGGCCAATTTTCCGCGCCAGCTTTTCGTCAAGTAAGGCCAGCGTTCGTCAAGTCAAGGAGAACAAGATGAGCAAGCGACCCAGCCCGATCAGCGCCACCGTGGACTTCGACGCCGACGGCGTCCAGCACGGTTTCCTCAAGCTGCCGATCTCCACCGACGAGTCGGCCTGGGGGGCGGTGATGATTCCGGTGACCGTGGTCAAGAACGGCGAGGGCCCCACGGCGCTGCTGACCGGCGGCAACCACGGCGACGAGTACGAGGGCATCACTGCGCTGCTGAAGCTGTCGAGCTCGCTGCGTGCCGAGGACGTGAGCGGTCGCGTGATCATCGTGCCGATGATGAACATGCCGGCGGCCATGGCCGGCAAGCGCACCTCGCCGATGGATGGCGGCAACCTCAACCGCAGCTTTCCGGGCGACCCCGACGGCACGGTGACCGAGAAGATCGCCGACTACTTCACCCGGGTCATGACGCCGATGTGCGACGTGGTGCTCGACCTGCACTCCGGCGGGCGTACCCTGGACATCATTCCCTTCGGCGCCTCCCACGTGCTCGACGATCCCGAGCAGCAGCGCCAGGCGCTGGAGGGCGCCAAGGCGTTCGGCGCCCCCTACGCCATGATGATGTTCGAACTCGATGCCGCGGCGCTGTTCGATACCGCGGTGGAGAGTCAGGGCAAGATCTTCGTCGCCACCGAGCTGGGTGGTGGCGGCACCTCGACGCCCGAGAGTCTGGCCCTCACCGAGCGCGGCGTGCGCAATTTCCTGATCCACTTCGGCCTGCTTCAGGGCAAGGTGGAGATGCCCGCCGAGCCGCAGGTCTATCTCGACATGCCCGACGCCAGTTGCTACGTGCAGAGCGAGCACAGCGGTCTGCTCGAGCTGACCCTGGCGCTGGGCGACAGGGTGGAGAAGGGCCAGGTGATCGCCCGCGTCTACGACATGACCCGCAGCGGTGCGGCACCGGTCGAGTACCATGCCGGGCGTGACGGCATCCTGGCAGCGCGGCGTTTCCCCGCGCTGGTCAACATGGGTGACACCATTGCCGTGATTGCCGACGTGGTCGATTCCCTCGGCTGAATCCGCGTCGCTCTGCCGATGACAAGGCCGATCCGCCGTTAACAAGAGAAAACGATGAAGCTCGATCGATACGACCTGAAGATTCTCGAGATCCTGTCCCGCGATGGACGCATCACCAAGTCGAAGCTGGCCGAGGCCATCAACCTCTCGGTCAGCCCGTGCTGGGAGCGGGTGCGGCGGCTGGAGAAGGCCGGCATCATCGAGGGTTACGGTGCGCGCATCAATCCCGATGCGCTGGTCAAGCGCACCCCGGTGTGGGTGCAGATCGAGCTCAAGCAGCACAATGCCGAGAGCTTCGCCCGCTTCGAGGCGCTGGTCCACGAAACCCCCGAGGTCACCGAATGCGTGGCGGTGGGCGGCGGGGTCGATTACCTGATGAAGGTCGAGGCCGACTCCGTCGATGCCTACCAGCGTCTCATCGACGCCTGGCTCACCTCGGACGTCGGCATCGAGCGCTATTTCACCTACATCGTGACCAAGGCGGTCAAACGCCCCGCGCCGGGCCTGGCGCGGAGCGATTTTCTCAGTTGATTTAGGCTGGAGCCGCTGCTGGCGCGGTCTCCAACGCGAACTCAACGTTGATACCCTGAGTAGAATCATGGCATAAGCTAAAAGCGAGAGTGAGCCGACGGTTCACTCAGCCGGGCGATCTTCCGGCATGTCATCGCGGTGCCGGACGAGTTGGTTAGCGCCCAGAGACAAGATCGCCTGACGTAGAGAGATGCCCATGTCCTACTTCACCATTGCCGGGGTGCAGATGCAGGCCCTGCATCACGGTGACAATACCGAGGCCATGCGCCACCGGGTCGACGCGCTGATGAGTCGCTTTCCCCAGGTGCAGATGGTTCTGTTCAGCGAGCTGATGCCGCTCGGCGCTTCGCCACACCACGCCCACCCATTGCCCAGCCATGTCGAGCAGTTCTTCTGCCAGCTCGCCGAGCAGTACCGTATCTGGCTGATTCCCGGCTCCATGTTCGAACGCACCGAGAGCGGTATCTACAACACCTTGTCGGTGATCGATCCGAGCGGCCAGGTGGTGGCGCGTTACCGCAAGATGTTCCCCTTCCGCCCCTACGAGGCCGGCGTGGAGAGCGGCACGGAGTTCGTCGTCTTCGACGTGCCCAACGTCGGTCGTTTCGGTGTGTCGATCTGCTACGACATGTGGTTTCCCGAGACCACCCGAACCCTGGCCGCCATGGGCGCCGAGGTGATTCTACACCCCACCATGACCGATACCATCGACCGCGACATCGAGCTTTCCATCGCCCGCACCAACGCCGCGGTCAACCAGTGCTACTTCTTCGACATCAACGGTGCCGGCGCCCTCGGCAACGGCCGTTCCATCGTGGTGGGCCCCTCCGGCGACGTGATCCATCAGGCCGGCACCGGTGAGGAGATCATGCCCATCGAGGTCGACTTCAGTCGGGTGCGGCGCGAGCGCGAGACGGGCCTGCGCGGCCTGGGGCAACCGCTCAAGAGCTTCCGCGACCGTCAGGTGGATTTCTCGGTCTACCGCTTCGAGCATGGTCCCTCGCCGTTTCTTGCCAGCCTGGGGCCGCTGGCCAAGCCGCAGCGCACCGATATCGAAGAGTATTGACCCTTCAGGAGGTCGTCATGCGGGAGTTCCTGTTGCGCCTGATTCGGCTGTTGCAGCGGAGCTTCCCGCCGCGGGGTTCCACTGCGGCATTGGCCGCCGGTACAGGCCGCGCCGATGCTATCCCTTCCGTCATCGATGGAGCGAGAACAATGAACAAGATCAACAACATTGCCGACGTTCGCCGTCATTTTCGCAACAACAAGGAGCCGGTCTACTTCATCTCGGCGACCAACTTCAACCTGCTCGGTATCGGCGACTGGGTGGGCAACTTCCGGCACATCAACTACATCGACTGCTTCGACGGTCAGCAGCGCAACGTCTTCGTGCCCAAGGAGAAATTCCCGCGCGACTTCGAGAGCATCGAGGACATCAACAACTACCTGCTCGAACACAAGGAGGTGATCGACTTCATCCAGTCGCGGGCCAGCGGCGACGATGCCGGGGTAGCCGCCTTCCTGATGTTCGACGAGCATACCGAGGAGATCTGCCGGCAGCTCGGCCTGCGGGTCGCCTTCCCGCCGGCGGAGCTGCGCTCGCGCATGGACAACAAGATCGAGACGGTACGTATCGGCAACAAGGCCGGAGTGCCCAGCGTGCCCAACGTGCTGGCCAGGGTCGGCAGCTACCAGGAGTTGCTCGAGGTCAGCCGTGAGCTGGGCGACGACCTGGTGGTGCAGACCGCCTACGGCGACTCCGGTCACACCACCTTCTTCATCGCCAGCGAAGACGACTACTACAAGCACGCCGAGGAGATCGAGGCCGAGCCCGAGGTCAAGATCATGAAGCGCATCAACTGCCGCGGCTCGGCCATCGAGGCCTGCGCCACCCGCTGCGGCACCGTGGTGGGGCCGTTGATGACCGAACTGGTGGGCTTCAAGTCGTTGACTCCCTACAAGGGCGGCTGGTGCGGCAACGAGATGTTCGCCGGCGCCTTCAGCCAGGAGATCCGCGACAAGGCCCGCGAATACACCTTCAAGTTCGGCGAGGCCCTGCGCGAAGAAGGCTACCGCGGCTACTTCGAGCTCGACTTCCTGATCGACATGGACAACGGCGAGGTCTACCTGGGCGAACTCAACCCGCGGGTCACCGGCGCCAGCTCGCTGACCAACGTGGCGGCCTTCGCCCACTCCGACATCCCGCTGTTCCTGTTCCACCTGCTGGAGTTCTCCGACGTCGAGTTCGATCTCGACATCGAGGAGATCAACGAGCGCTGGTCGCACCCCGACAGCGTCGACAGCTGGAGCCAGCTGGTGATCAAGCACACCGACGAGAGCGTCGATCTACTCACCCGGGCGCCGCGTACCGGGGTGTGGACGCTGGGCGCGGACAACCGCATCGCCTACGACCACTACAGCTATCACCCCCATGCCGCCGAGAACGAACGTGAGGCCTTCTTCCTGCGCATCAGCGGACCGGGCGACTTCCGCTACGAGGGCGCCGACCTGGGTATCCTGATCACCCGGGGCCGCCTGATGGACGACGACTTCCAGCTCACCGAGCGGGCCAAGGCCTGGATCGAGGGCATTCGCGGCGAGTACGCCGGCCAGCCGCTGCAGGACCCGCTGGTGGAAGAGGTCGCCGTGAGTCACGCCATCGGCGGCGGCAACTTCAAGATCCTATGAACGGCGAAGCCAAACGGCATCACGAGGTACCACGGCCCGAGATGGAGAAAGCGCTGGTCTTTCGTACCCTGCAGGAGGAGACGCCGGGGCCCAAGTGGCGGTCGCTGTTCGATTACCATTGGCCGGCCTACGAGGCGTGGTTCCTGGCCGAGGGGGAGCGTGAGCGGCCGGGTTACCTGAGCTGCTACAACGCCCTGCGTCGGCACATGCCGGAACTGCTGGACACCTACCGGACGCTGTGCGAGCTGGCCGGTGGCGGCGATCTGGCGGCGCGCTTTCTCAGTCTCTACCAGCCGCCGCCGTACATCACCGGCTGTTCCCAGGCGGTGCTGGTGCGCCATGGCACGCCGGTGCTGGCGCGCAACTACGACTACCCGCCCGAGCTGTGCGAGGGCACGGTGCTGTACACCCGCTGGAACGGGCGCAGCGTGATCGCCATGACCGACTGCCTGTGGGGCGTGCTGGATGGCATGAACGAGGCGGGGCTGGCCGTGTCGCTGGCCTTCGGCGGACGCAAGGCGGTGGGCGAGGGCTTCGGCGCGCCGATCATCCTGCGCTATCTGCTGGAGTTCTGCGACAGCGTGCCCCAGGCCGCCGAGGTGCTGGCCCGGGTGCCCAGCCACATGGCCTACAACGTCACCGTGACTGATGCCGCGGGACGCTATGTCACGGCGATGATCGCCCCCGACCAGCGGGCCAGTATCCGCCGGGTGGCGGTGGCTACCAACCACCAGAAGAAGATCGAGTGGTACGCCCATGCACTGGCCTCGGAAACCCTGATCCGCGAGCGCCAGCTGTCGATCCTGGTGGACGACCCGGCCACCACCGAAGCGCGTCTGCTCGACGCCTTTGCCGCGCCGCCGCTGTTTCGCCGCGACTACGCCCGCGGGCTCGGCACCATCTACACCGCCGCGTACTGGCCGCTGTCGGGGCGGGTCAGCTATCGCTGGCCGCAGCAGCGTCTGGAACTGGCCTTTGAGCATTTTCCCGAACAGCAGTTGAGGGTCCGTTACGGCCCCAGATAGTCGGTACTGTCGGCCGTGAGCCGCCGCTGGAAGAAAGACAATGAACAACGATGGAAAGGGTGTCGCCATGCACGAGAGCAGCCATACCGAAACGCCCTATACCGCGCTGGGCTTCTATCACAAGATCTCCCAACTGCGCGCCGACACCTGGAACGCGCTCAAGCGCGACCTGGGACAGTTGGTGCGGCTCAACGACGAGAGCCGGGCACGTAACCTGATCAAGGCGATCGACGTCAAGCTGACGCGGCTCGAGATCATCGAGGACTACCACGCCTTTCCCTCCAAGGAGGACTTCCGTCACCTCTGGGCGCTGTTCGACCGTGAGGAGTACGTGCTGCTGGAGAAGGTGGTCAAGCGGCTGGTGCGGGCGCTGATCAGCGAATCCTACCGTCGCCGCCACGTCGATCTCTCCGAGACCGATGCCGACGCCGAGGATCTCGAGACCCTTGATGCCCTGGCGCAGCTGCGCCATGGGCATCCGGCCTCCAACAGCTCGGCCCAGCCCTATTTCGAGCTGCTGATCGTCGACAATCTCTCGTCCCAGGAAGAGGAGGTGGTGCGCGAGGCGTTCCATAGCCTGCGCCGGCCCGAGGACCGCTTCGTCTACGACGTGGTCACCGTACGCAGCTTCGAGGACGCCCTGATCGCGGTGCTGGTCAATCCCAACATCCAGGCCTGTCTGATCCGCTACGAGTTTCCCTACAAGTCCAAGTACAACCTCAGTGCGCTGCGCAACTACCTGGAGGGGCTCTCGGAGCAGGAGCTGGAGCACCAGTCGGAGGCCGAGCGCAGCATCCTGCTCAGCTCGATGATCCACGAGCTGCGCCCCGAGATCGATCAGTTCCTGGTCACCAGCGGCGACGTCGAGGCCACGGCGAGCCGCGACATCCGCCACTTCAACCGCATCTTCTATCGCGAGACCGACTACATCGAGCAGCACCACACCATCCTGCGTGCCATCGACAGCCGCTACCGCACGCCGTTCTTCGATGCCCTGCGCGAATACAGCAAGAAGCCCACCGGGGTGTTCCACGCCATGCCCATCTCGCGCGGCAAGTCGGTGACCCGCTCGCACTGGGCGGGGCACATGATCGACTTCTACGGCATCAACATCTTCCTCGCCGAGACCTCGGCCACCTCGGGCGGCCTCGATTCGCTGCTGCAGCCCTACGGTCCGATCAAGAAGGCCCAGGAGTACGCCGCCCGAGCCTTCGGTGCGCGCCAGAGCTTCTTCGTCACCAACGGCACCTCGACGGCCAACAAGATCGTGGTGCAGGCGCTGGTCAAGCCCCGCGACATCGTGCTGATCGACCGCGACTGCCACAAGTCGCACCACTACGGCATGGTGCTGGCGGGCGCCCACGTCAGCTACCTGGACTCCTATCCGCTCAACGATTACTCGATGTACGGCGCGGTGCCGCTGCGCGAGATCAAGAAGACGCTGCTGGAGTACAAGCGCGCCGGTCAGCTCCACCGGGTCAAGATGCTGCTGCTGACCAACTGCACCTTCGACGGTGTGGTCTACAACGTACGTCGGGTGATGGAGGAGTGCCTGGCGATCAAGCCCGACCTGGTGTTCCTGTGGGACGAGGCGTGGTTCGCCTTCGCCACCTTCAACCCCACCTACCGGCCGCGTACCGCCATGCACGCTGCGCGCACCCTGCGCGAGCGCTACCGCAGCGAGGCCTACCGCGAGGAGTATGCGGCGTGGAAGGCGGAGTTCGATGCGCTCGACCCCGACGACGATGCCACCTGGCTCGAGCGCCGGCTGCTGCCCGACCCGGAGGCGGTGCGCATCCGCGCCTATGCCACCCACTCCACCCACAAGACCCTGACCTCGCTGCGCCAGGGCTCGATGATCCACGTCTGGGACCAGGATTTCCGCCAGAAGGTCGAGGCGCCGTTCCACGAGGCCTACATGACGCATACCTCCACCTCGCCCAACTATCAGATTGTGGCGTCGCTGGACGTTGGGCGCATGCAGGCCGAGATGGAGGGCTTCGAGCTGGTTCATGCCCAGGTGGAGGCGGCACTGTCGCTGCGCGAGCAGCTCTACACCCATCCGCTGCTGCAGAAGTACTTCCGGGTACTCAAGAACAGCGACATGGTGCCCGCCGAGTATCGTGAGTCGGGGGTCGAGTCCTACTTTGACCCGGTGACCGGCTGGAACCAGATGGAGGAGGCGTGGGCGCGGGACGAGTTTGTGGTCGATCCCACCCGGGTGACCATCGCCATCGGCAACACCGGGGTCGACGGCGACGCCTTCAAGAACGAATACCTGATGAACAAGTACGGCATTCAGATCAACAAGACCTCGCGCAACACCGTGCTGTTCATGACCAACATCGGCACCACCCGCGGCTCCATCGCCTACCTGCTCGACGTGCTGATCAAGCTGGCCAAGGAGTTCGAGTACCGCTGGGAGGAGAGCAGCCGGCCCGAGCGCAAGATCATCGAACGCCGCGTGCATTCGCTGACCCAGGAGCTGCCGCCGCTGCCCGACTTCAGCCGATTCCACGACGCCTTCCGCCAGTGCCCCGAGACCCCCGAGGGCGACATTCGACGTGCCTACTTCCTCAGCTACGACGAGGAGAACACCGAGTACCTGCGCTTCGACAACGGCGAGCTCCAGGCCGAGATGCGCGCCGGCCGCGACGTGGTCTCGGCCAGCTTCGTGATTCCCTATCCGCCGGGCTTCCCGGTGCTGGTGCCGGGGCAGGTGATCAGCGAGGAGATCCTCCACTTCCTGCAGGCGCTCGACGTCAAGGAGATCCACGGCTACCGGCCGGAGCTGGGCCTGATCGTGTTCACCGAAGAGGCGCTGGCCGCGCCGCCGGAGACCTGAGCGCCGCGCGCAGAAAAAAACGCAACTTAGCTCTGGAGGACAAAAAAAAGCGCACTTGCCCTGCCGGTTAACGAAAAGTCCCGCCCCGGGTTTGCCCTTACCCTGTAGCCATCGAGCAGCCGCCGGCTGCTCTGTCGTTTTGCCACAGCCGGCCCGTGAGCGAGGGGCCGGTGTCAGGGGAGGTGCCCATGAACATGAAGCTGACCAATACACTGTCCACCATGCTCGATGATCCGCGTCTGTTTCGTCAGCACGCCTATGTGAACGGCAAGTGGACCCACGGCGATGGCGGCCGTGAGGAGACGGTGTTCGACCCTGCCACCGGCGAGGTCATCGGCTACATCCCCTGGCTCGAGGCGCATCAGATCCGTGAAGCGGTGGACGCCGCCGATGCCGCCTTCGTGCACTGGCGTGCGCTGCGCGCCGACGAGCGCGCCGAGCGGCTCATGGCCTGGCACGACCTGCTGCAGGCCCACCGCGAGGACCTCGCCATCATCATGACCCTGGAGCAGGGCAAGCCGCTGCCCGACGCCCGCGGCGAGGTGGAGTACGGCGCCAGCTTCGTGCGCTGGTTCGCCGAGGAGGGCAAGCGCACCTTCGGCGAGACCATTCCCAGCCACATCCCCAACGCCGCCCTGGGCACGCTCAAGGAGCCGGTGGGCATCGCCGCGCTGATCACGCCGTGGAACTTCCCGCTGGCGATGATCACCCGCAAGGCCGCCGCCGCCCTGGCCGCCGGCTGCACCGTGGTGGTCAAGCCGGCCGGCGAGACGCCGTTCTCGGCGCTGGCACTGGCCGAGCTGGCCGAGCGTGCCGGCATTCCGGCAGGCGTGTTCAACGTGGTACTGGGCGAGCCCGCCGAGGTCTCGAAAATTCTGTGTGCCGAAGAGCGGGTCAAGGCGCTATCCTTCACCGGTTCCACCCGGGTCGGCCGGCTGCTGCTCGAGCAGAGTGCCCAGACGGTGAAGCGCGTGTCGCTGGAGCTCGGCGGCAACGCCCCGTTCATCGTCGGCCCCGACATGGACCCCAAGGAGGCGGCCTTTGCCGCGGTGGCGGCCAAGTTCCAGACCGCCGGTCAGGACTGCCTGGCGGCCAACCGCATCCTGGTGCACGAGTCGATCCACGACGAGTTCGTCGAACACTTCGCCGAGCGCATGGCGGCATTGACCGTGGGCAACGGCATGCAGAGCGAGGTCGACCTGGGGCCGCTGATCCATCGTCAGGCGGTGGACAAGGCGGCGGCCATCGTCGACGACGCCATCTCCCGCGGCGCCACGCTGGTCGCCGGCGATCAGACCCGGGCACCGGGAGAGAACTTCTTCATGCCCACGCTGCTCACCGGCGTGACCCCGCAGATGAAGGTATGGCGCGAGGAGAACTTCGCCCCGGTGGCCGGCGTGACCGCCTACCGCGACGACGACGAAGTGATCGAGATGGCCAACGACACCGAGTACGGCCTGGCGGCTTATGTCTACACCCACGACATCCGCCGCATCTGGAAGCTGCTGCGGGCGCTGGAGTACGGCATGGTCAGCGTCAACTCGGTGAAGATGACCGGCCCGCCCGTGCCCTTCGGCGGCGTCAAGCAGTCGGGGCTGGGCCGCGAGGGCGGCATCACCGGGATCGATGAGTATCTCGAGACCAAGTATTACTGCCTGGGGGCTTTGGGGTCTGTTTCTGGGAGCTAACCGAGTAAGAGGCCGGAATGGCCCTCGAGCGATATCTACCCAAGGACGCTGGGGTAAGCGCAGCGGCGCGGGGAAATCGACAGGGATGTCGATTTAAGACGTGCGCGTCTGCGACCGGCAAGAGGGACCTTGATCCGGCCTGACCCGCAAGCCGCAAGCGCAGCCCCAGGGTTTCGTCCTTGGGCATCGCGAGAGGGCACATGCCGGCATCAAACTGCGACATATAAATTTGAACACCTCCCCGCTGCGGCGGGGCCTTTGATATAGAGAGAGCATAATGAACCAGCAGCACCGCGATCTGATCGAGCGCGACCGCAAGGTCACCTTCCACGCCTCCACTCACCTGCGCGATTTCGCCCATGGCGATGCGCCGGGCCGGGTGATCACCGGCGGCAAGGGCATCCACATCGTCGACAAGGACGGCCGCGAGTTCATCGACGGCTTCGCCGGGCTGTACTGCGTCAACATCGGCTACGGCCGCACCGAGGTGGCCGAGGCGATCTATCAGCAGGCGCTGGAGCTCTCCTACTATCACACCTACGTGGGCCACTCCAACGAGCCGCAGATCGCGCTCTCCGAGAAGATCATCGCGCTCGCCGGCCCCGGCATGTCCAAGGTCTACTACGGCCTCGGCGGCAGTGACGCCAACGAGACCCAGCTCAAGATCGTGCGCTACTACAACAACGTGCTCGGTCGCCCGCAGAAGAAGAAGGTGATCTCGCGTCAGCGCGGCTACCACGGCTCCGGCCTGGCCACCGGCTCGCTGACCGGTCTCAAGGCGTTCCACGACCAGTTCGACCTGCCGCTGGCCGGCATCCTGCACACCGAGGCGCCGTACTACTACCACCGCGCCGCCGAGCAGGAAGGCATGAGCGAGCGCGAGTTCTCCCAGTTCTGCGCGCAGAAGCTGGAGGAGATGATCCTGGCCGAAGGCCCCGACACCGTGGCCGCCTTCATCGGCGAGCCGGTGCTCGGCACCGGCGGCATCGTGCCGCCGCCGGAAGGTTACTGGGAGGCGATCCAGGCCGTGCTGGCCAAGTACGACGTGCTGCTGATCGCCGACGAAGTGGTGTGCGGCTTCGGTCGTATCGGCGCCGATTTCGGCAGCCACCACTACGGCATCAAGCCCGACCTGATCACCGTCGCCAAGGGCCTGACCAGCGCTTACCAGCCGCTCTCCGGCGTGATCGTAGGCGACCGCGTATGGAGCGTGCTGGAGCAGGGCACCGGTCAGTACGGCCCCATCGGCCACGGCTGGACCTACTCCGGCCACGCCCTGGGCTGCGCCGCGGCGCTGGCCAACCTGGCGATCATCGAGCGTGAAGGGCTTACCGCCAACGCCGCCGAAACCGGCGCCTACCTGCAGCAGCGGATGCAGGCCGCCTTCGGCGAGCATCCCATCGTCGGTAACGTGCGCGGCGTGGGCATGCTGGCGGCGCTGGAGTTCTCGGTCGACCCGGCCCGGCGCGCGCACTTCGACGCCGCGCACAAGGTCGGTGCGCGCATCGCCGCGGCGGCGCTGGACGAGAACCTGATCGCCCGCGCCATGCCCCAGGGCGACATCCTCGGCTTCGCGCCGCCGCTGGTGGCGACCCGCGCCGAGGTCGACGAGATCGTCGCCCGCGCCGAGCGCGCGGTGAACAAGGTCACCGACCAGTTGGTGCGTGAAGGCGTGGTCAAGGCCGCCATGTCGGTAAGCTGAGCCGTATTGCCGAGTCGAATCGGCAAGCGCCCAGTATGGTCTGGCCACGAGCGCCGCGGGTAATGCCCGCGGCGCTTTGCTTGGCTGGGCCCGTTCTTCTCTTCTAGGCTGAAAGCGCCAAGCTTCTCGCCACGAGCCAAGCAACCGGATCTGCCATGTCGACCTCTGCTCACGGGGTTACCCTCGCTTCCGTCTACCAGGCGCGCCGCCGCATTGCCGGTCAGGCGCTGTGCACCCCGCTGGTCCGCTCCCACGTACTCTCCGAGCGCTTCGACGCCGAGATCCTGCTCAAGCTCGAAACCCTTCAGCCCAGCGGGGCGTTCAAGCTGCGCGGCGCCGCCAACATGATCGCCGCGCTGATCGAGCGTCACGGCCGTGATGCCCTGGAGGCCGGGGTGGTCACGGCCTCGACCGGCAACCACGGCCGCGCGGTGGCGTACGCGGCGGCGCGGCTCGGCGTGCCGGCGACGATCTGCCTGTCGCGCCTGGTACCGGCCAACAAGGTGGCCGCCATCGAGGCGCTGGGCGCCGAGGTCAGGCGCGTGGGCGAAAGCCAGGACGAGGCCTTCGGCGAGGTCGAGCGGCTGATCCGCGAACGCGGCATGACGCTGATTCCGCCCTTCGACGACCCGCTGATCGCAGCCGGCCAGGGCACCATCGGCCTGGAGCTGATGGAGGATGCGCCGGATCTCGACCGGGTGATCGTCGGTCTCTCCGGCGGTGGGCTGCTGGGGGGCATCGGCGCGGCGGTGAAGGCCATCCGCCCCGAGGCCCGCATCACCGGCGTCAGCCTCTCCCGCGGCGCGGCCATGTGGCAGAGCCTGCAGGCTGGGCGTCCCGTGGCGGTCGAAGAGGTGGAGAGTCTGGCCGACTCGCTGGGCGGCGGTATCGGCCTCGACAATCGCTGCACGTTCAGCTTGGTGCGCGAGGTGATGGACGAGCACTACCAGGTCTCGGAGACGGCCATCGCCCAGGCCATGGTCGACATCCTCGAGCACGAGAAGCTGCTGGTGGAAGGGGCCGCTGCGGTGGGGCTGGCGGCGCTTGCGGAGCATGGTATCGAGGTGCGCGGCCAGCGGGTGGCGCTGATCCTGTCGGGCAACGGCGTGGCGCTGGAGACGCTGGATCGGGCGCGCCGAATCGCCGCTGGTCGAGTTTGACGTGCAGTCTTCAAGGAGGAGAGATGAAGCTCTATCAACGTGACGAAATCGAAGCGGTGGTGGGTATCGACGACGCGGCGCTGCGCCAGGTGGAGGCGGGCTTCGCCGCGCTGGGGCGCGGCGAGGTGGTACAGCCGCCGATCCTGTCGATGGCCATGGAGGAGTTCAATAGCGAGGTCGACGTCAAGACGGCCCATATCAAGGGGTGGGAACGTTATGCGATCAAGGTCAGCAGCGGCGCCTTCGACAATCCCAAGCGCGGCCTGCCGAGCCTGAGCGGCCTGATGATGCTGTTCTCCGCCGAGACCGGCCGGGTCGAGGCGGTGCTGTTCGACGAAGGCTACCTGACGATGGTGCGCACCGCCCTGGCCGGGGCCATCGCCGCCAAGCATCTGTCCCGCGAGGACAGCCGTCGGGTCGGGGTGATCGGCGCCGGCGAGCAGGCGCGGCGGCAGGTCGAGGCACTGCGCCTGGTGCGCAACGTCGATACCCTGGACGTCTGGGCGCGCCGCCGCGAAGCGGCCGAGGCCTACGCCGAGGAGATGCGCAGCCAGGGCCTCACCGTCACCGTGCGCGATAGCGTGCACACCGCCTGCCAGCAGGCCGACATCATCGTCACCGCCACGCCGTCGCGGGAGCCGCTGCTGAACGCCGGCGACCTGCCCGAGGGCGTGCACGTCACCGCCATGGGCTCGGACAGCCCCGACAAGCGCGAGCTGGACGAATCGGTACTGACCCGGGCCGACGCCTTCGTCTGCGACAGCCGGGCGCAGAGCGAGCACAACGGGGAACTCAAGGTCTTTGCCAACGCGGGGCGCGAGCCGCCATTCCAGGTATACGAGCTGGGCCGGGTGATCGAACGGGGGGAGCGGCTGCGGGATTCCGAGGCGACCATCACCGTGTGCGATCTCACCGGCACCGGCGTGCAGGACACCGCCATTGCCAACTTCGCCCTCTCTCGGCTGGCGGGGTAAGCGGCGGGGTATCTCCGCGGGCACGCCTTGAGCCCGAACGCAGCCGCCCCCATGCTTGGGGTGACGAAACGCAACGAGGAGCGCAGCGGATGGCAACGGTACTCGCCTTCGATGTCTACGGTACCCTGATCGATACCCATGGCGTGGTCGCCGAACTGGAAGAGCGGCTCGGCAGGAGCGGCAGGGCGGAGCTGGCCGCGGAGTTCTCGCGGCGCTGGCGCGACAAGCAGCTGGAGTACAGCTTCCGCCGCGGCCTGATGGGAGCCTACGTGACCTTCGGCCAGTGCACCCGCGAGGCATTGGACTTCACCGACCGCGCCCTGCAGACGCAGCTGTCGGACGTCGACAAGGACCACCTGATGTCGGTCTACGGACGTCTGCCGGCCTTTGCCGAGGCCGCCGGTGCATTGAAGCGACTGGCGGCGAGCGGCATGCGCTGCGTGGCCTTTTCCAACGGCACCCTCGAAGCGGTCAGCGGCCTGCTGGAACAGGCCGGAATAGGCGAATGCTTCGAGGCGGTGATCAGCGTCGATGAGGTCAAGCGCTTCAAGCCCGACCCCGCCGTCTACGCTCATCTGCGCAACCGCCTCGACGTCGCTCCCGGCGACACCTGGCTGATCTCGAGCAACCCCTTCGACGTGATCGGCGCGCGCCATGCCGGACTGCATGCCGCCTGGGTGCGGCGCAGCCTCGATGCCCCCTTCGACCCCTGGGGCATCGAGCCGGACCTGACCGTCACCGATCTGGACGCGCTTTCCGACCGCCTGGGCTGAAGGCTTTTCGACAGCCTGGGCTGAAGGCTTTCCGACTTGAGCTGAAGGCTCTCGGACCGGCTGGGCTGGGTAAGCACGCTATTCCCGCTGGCGGTACGCCTCGATCAGCCGCTGGCGTTCCTGCTCCTCGTAGAAGCTGGGGTCGTCGAACAGGTCGGGCTGGGAGTCGTCGAAGATCATCTCCAGCGCCAGCGGGCTGGTCTGGGTCATCGGCTCGAAGTGGGCAGGATGGCCGTAGACCAGATCGGAAACGTGGCGACGGCGATACAGGGCATAAGCGCCGAGCACGGCCAGCACCGCGGCGATGTACAAGGGCAGCGCCTGGGGGCCCAGCACGCCCATCAGGGCCCCGGCGACGATGGGCGCCAGGGCGCTGCCCGCCCCCTGGGTCACCAGCATGTCGGCCGAGGCCGAAACCACCTCTTCGGGATGCAGCTGATCGATCAGTTGCGCCACCGCCAGCGGGTAGATGGCGAAGGAGAAGCCGCCCCACAGGAAGAACAGGCCCAGCAGCGCGGTCTGGTTGGGGGCGAAGGGCATCAGCGCGGCGAGCGCCGCGGCGGCGATCACCACCCAGGTCAGCACCCGAGAGCGGTCGTGCTTGTCGGAGAAACGGCCGATGGGCAGCTGCAGCAGCGCGCCGCCCAGGATCGTCACGCTCATCAGCGTACCCACGTCGCCGGCGCTCCAGCCCAGCTGGCGGGCATAGAGCGGCGCCATGCCCCAGAAGGCGCCCATGGCCAACCCCGACAGCACCGAGGCCGTGACCGACAGCGGCGCGAAGCCGATCAGTGCCTTGAGGCTGCTCTTGGCGTCCTCGGGCACCGTGGGCTGCTGGCGCCGGGTCATGGTGATCGGCAGCAGCGCCCAGCTGATCAGGATGGCCGTCACGGCGAAGAGCAGGAAGCCGCCGGGCGTATCCAGGCGCAGGATCTGCTGGGCAGCGGCAATCGCGCCGAGGTTGACCAGCATGTAGGTGGCGAACACGCGGCCGCGCTCGTGGCTGGCCGCCTGGCCGTTGAGCCAGCTCTCGATCACCGTCATCAGGGTGACGAAGGCCAGGCCATAGAAGAAACGCAGCACGATCCACACCCAGGGATCGACGAAGATGATGTGCAGCAGCGCGCCCGAGGCGCACAGCGCGGCACAGAAGGCGAAGGTGCGAATGTGTCCGGCGCGACGAATCAAGCGGCTGCTGACCCAGGTACCGCAGGTGAAGCCGATGAAGTAGGCCGACATGATCACGCCCACCATGGTCGACGAGAATCCCTCGTCGGTGCCGCGCAGGGTCAGCAGCGTATTGATCAGGCCGTTGCCCAGCAGCAGCAGGGCAACGCTCCAGAGAATCGAACGGACCGGTTGCAGCATGGCCAGCATGCCATCTCTCCTTACTTCCGTGTTGAAGTCGTGAGTGTGTTCCCCTACCTTGCCAGCGGCCGCAGAATGATCACCGCCAGCGGCGGCAGGGTCAGCTGCAGACTTGCCGGCTGGCCGTGCAGCGGCTGCTCGGCGGCCTCGAGGCGGCCCAGGTTGCCCAGGTTCGAACCGCCATAGCACGCCGCGTCGCTGTTGATGATCTCTTCCCAGGCGCCGGCTCGCGGCACCCCGACCCGGTAATCGTGCCGTGGCACAGGGGTCATGTTGGCCACTATCAGCAGCGGTGCTCCCTGGGCATCGCAGCGCAGCCAGGCGAACACGCTGTTGGCGTGGTCGTTGCCGATGACCCAGACGAAACCGGCCGGATCGCAGTCGCCCTGGTGCAGCGCCGGCAGCTCGCGATACAGGCGGTTGAGATCCCCCAGCAGCAGCCTGACGCCGGCGTGGCGCGGCTCGTCGAGCAGCCACCAGTCGAGCTCGCGGTCGTGATCCCATTCACGCCACTGGCCGAACTCGCAGCCCATGAACAGCAGCTTCTTGCCCGGCTGGGTCCACAGTGTGGCGAGGTAGGCGCGTAGGTTGGCGAACTTCTGCCACTCGTCGCCGGGCATCTTATCGAGCAGCGCGCGCTTGCCGTGAACCACCTCGTCATGGGAGATCGGCAGCACGAAGCGCTCGGAGTAAGCGTAGACCTGAGGAAAGGTCATGTTGTGGTGGCCATGGCAGCGGTATAAGGGATCCTCCACCATGTAGCACAGAGTGTCGTGCATCCAGCCGAGGTTCCACTTGTAGGCGAAGCCGAGCCCGCCCTCGGCCACCGGCCGGGTCACATCGGGCCAGGCGGTCGACTCCTCGGCGATGACGGCGGCGTCGGGAAACTCCTCGGCGACCACGGCATTGAGGTGACGCAGGAAATCGAGTGCCTCGAGGTTCTCGTGCCCGCCATGGCGATTGGGAATCCACTCGCCGTCGTGCCGCGAGTAGTTGCGGTAGATCATCGAGGCCACCGCATCCACGCGCAGGGCGTCGATGTGGTAGTGCCTGAGCCAGTGCAGGGCGGAAGAGAGCATGAAGCCGTGCACCTCGCGCCGGCCCAGGTTGTAGATGTAAGTGTCCCAGTCCTGATGGAAGCCCTCGTAGGGGTGCTCGTACTCGTACAGGGCGGTGCCGTCGAAGCGCGCCAGACCGTGGGCGTCGGTGGGAAAGTGGGCCGGCACCCAGTCGAGGATCACGCCTAGCCCCGCCCGGTGGCAGGCGTCGACGAAGTAAGCGAAATCCGCCGGCGAGCCGTGGCGTGCGGTGGGGGCGAACAGCCCCAGCGGCTGATAGCCCCAGGAGCCGCCGAAGGGATGCTCCATGATCGGCAGCAGCTCGATGTGGGTGAAGCCCATCTCGCTCACGTAGGGGATCAGCTGCTCGGCCAGCTCCCGCCAGTCGTAGAGCTCGCCCTCGTTGCCGCCGTGCTTGCGCCACGAGGCGGCGTGAACTTCGTAGATGGCGATCGGCCGGTCGGGGGCTAACGTCTCGCCACGCCGGGCGAGCCAGGCCTCGTCGTGCCATTCGAAGCTCTCGATGTCGGCCACTCTGGAGGCGGTGCCGGGTGGCAGCTCGCTGGCCAGCGCCACCGGATCGGCCTTGTGCACCACCTGCTCCTGGGCATTCACCAGCTCGTACTTGTAGACTTCACCCGGCTGCAGGCGCGGCACGAACAGCTCCCACACGCCGGCCTGGTGGCGCAGGCGCATGGGATGGCGGCGGCCGTCCCAGCCGTTGAAGGCGCCGATCACCGAGACGCGCCGGGCGTTGGGCGCCCACACGGCGAAGCGCACGCCTGCCACGCCGTCGATCTCCATGAGTTGTGCACCCAGGCAGCGGCCGAGATCGCGATGAGTACCCTCGCCGATCAGGTGCAGGTCGATGTCACCGAGCAGGAGACCGAAGCTGTAGGGGTCTTCCGTCTCCTGAGCGCCGTCGGACCAGTGAATGCGCAGCCGGTAGGCGAAGGCCTCGTCCAGCGCGATGACGAACAGCCCCGGCGTGCCGAGCTCGCTGAGCTGCCCCTCGATACGCTCGCTGTCCCGCCGCAGGACCTCCACCCCTTGGGCGCCGGGCAGGTAGACCCTGAGCGCGTACCCGTCTCCCTGGGCATGCATCCCCAGCACCGCAAAAGGGTCGGGATGGCGGCCGTTTGCCAGGGCCTCGGCATCGCTGCGGGGCAGGGCGGCGCTCGCTTGCCGGTCATTCGGCTGCGTTTTCCTCTCCATCAGTTCCGTCATGGGCCCTTCCGTTGGGGGGTGGTCGTGTTCATGGCGTCTGCTCCAGTTCGAGCATGACCAGTGAGCGTCCGAGCATGGCGTACTCCTCGCCGAAGGCGCGCAGGTCGGCATCGGGAGCGCTGCGGCTGGTGTCGAGCCGACACACCCAGCCGTTGCCGCGGGGCACGTCGGGCAGACAGAAGGAGCTTGGTTCAGGGTTGGCGTTGAACAGGATCAGCAGCGAGCGGTCGTCACCGGCACGACGAATGCCCGAGGGGCGGGCGCGACCGTCGAGCAGCAGGCCGAGGCTGCGTGCCGCCGGGTCCTCCCAGCGCTGCACGTCCATCTCGCTGCCGTCGGGAGCGAGCCAGGTGACCTCCCTGAGCCCCATCTCCTCGTTGTACTCGCCGGAGAGAAAGCGGCCGCGGCGCAGGATCGGGTAGCGCAGGCGCAGGGCGATGAGCCGGCGCAGGTACTCGATCATGTCGTGGGCGTCGCCCTCCAGGTTCCAGTCGAGCCAGCTGATCTCGTTGTCCTGGCAGTAGGCGTTGTTGTTGCCGCGCTGGGTGCGCAGCAGCTCGTCGCCGGCCAGCAGCATCGGCGTGCCCTGGGAGAGCAGCAGCGTCGCGAGGAAGTTGCGGATCTGGCGCAGGCGCAGCGAATGGATCTCCGGGTCATCGGTGGGCCCCTCCTCGCCGTGGTTCCACGACAGGTTGTGGTCGTGGCCGTCGCGGTTCTCCTCGCCGTTGGCCTGGTTGTGCTTGTCGTCGTAGGCGACCAGGTCGTGCAGGGTGAAGCCGTCGTGGGCGGTGACGAAGTTGATCGAGGCGAAGGGACGACGCCCGCGACGGTCGAACAGGTCCGCCGAGCCCATCAGCCGCGAGGCGAACTCGGCGAGCTGGCCTTCGTCGCCGCGCCAGAAGGCGCGGCTGGTGTCGCGGAAGCGGTCGTTCCACTCCGCCCAGCCGGGCGGGAAGCCGCCGACCTGATAGCCGCCGGGGCCGCAGTCCCAGGGCTCGGCGATCAGCTTGACCTGGCTCAGCACCGGATCCTGGCGGCAGGAGTCGAGAAAGCCGCCACCCTCGTCGAAGCCGTGGGGCTCGCGGCCGAGGATGGTCGCCAGGTCGAAACGGAAGCCGTCGACACGCATCTCGCTGGCCCAGTAGCGCAGCGAATCGGTGACCATCTGCAGCACCCGGGGATGGCTCAGGTTGAGCGTGTTGCCGGTGCCGGTGTCGTCGATATAGTGGCGCGGTTCGTCGGGCAGCAGGCGATAGTAGGAGGCGTTGTCGATGCCCTTGAAGGAGAGGGTCGGGCCGAGATGGTTGCCCTCGGCGGTGTGGTTGTAGACCACGTCGAGGATCACCTCGAGATCGGCGGCGTGGTAACAGGCCACCATCTGTTTGAACTCGTTGATGTTGCACCCGGAGAGATAGCGCGAGTGGGGGGCGAAGAAGCCCAGGGTATTGTAGCCCCAGTAGTTGCGCAGCCCGCGCTCGAGCAGGTGCTGGTCGTCGACGAAGGCGTGGATCGGCAGCAGCTCCACCGACGACACGCCCAGCGAGCGGATGTAGTCGACCACTTCGTTGACCATCAGCCCCGAGAAGGTGCCGCGCAGCGCTTCGGGCACCGCCGGGTGACGCATGGTGTAGCCGCGCACGTGGGTCTCGTAGATCACGGTGCGGTCCCAGGGCTGCTGAACGCCGCGGGAGCGACCCCAGGTGAAGGCGGGGTCGATCACCCGGCAGCGGGGCATGAAGGGAGCGCTGTCACGGCTATCGAAGCTGAGGTCGCCGTCGGCATGGCCGATGGTGTAGCCGAACAGCGCCTCGTCCCACACCAGCTCGCCCACGAGCTGCTTGGCGTAGGGGTCGAGCAGCAGCTTGTGGGGATTGAAGCGGTGTCCCGCCTCGGGCTCATAGGGGCCGTGGACCCGATAGGCATAGAGCTGGCCCGGGCGGGCGTCGGGCAGGTAGCCGTGCCACACCTCGTCGGTGTACTCCGGCAGCTCGATGCGCTCCACCTCCTGGGTGCCGCTCGCGTCGAACAGGCACAGCTCGACCCGGGTGGCGTGGGCGGAAAAGAGAGCGAAATTGACGCCCAGGCCGTCCCAGGTTGCGCCCAGCGGGAACGGCCAGCCCTCGCGCACACGCGAGCGCCGGATCACCCCGGGTTGTTCATCGACCGCCACGGCGGGGTCGATCTTCTGCGGCTCCTGCCTCGTGTTCATCGTCCGTCGTCCTTGATCGCAGTGGGCAGCTTACCCGCTATCGTGCTGCTTGACGCATCACCCGCTTCCTTTCTCTCTTGCTTGCGGGGTCACTTCTTGCGGGTTTTCGAGCGGCTGCCCGCTGCGGCCTTCTTGCCCGCGGGCGAGTCGGCTGCTGCCTTGGGTTTCGCCACCCCGGTCGTCTTGCTTTGCCGCTTGGCCGTCTTGCCCGGCACCTGGGCGGTGTCGCCGGTGTCGGGCTGGGTCAGGCCATCGCTCTCGCGGCGCGGCTTGCGGGTGCGCCTGGCCGTGGCGGATTGCGGCGGTAGCGGCTCCATGGGCCCCGGGCCGGGCTCCGCCGAGGCTTCCGGAGCCTCAGTGCCACCGCGATTGGCGACCTCCTGGTCCTGGGCACCGGTACTGGTCGCCTCCTCGGCCGGCAACGGGCGGGTCGAGGCCGCGGTGGGTTCGGGCTCGTCCGGGGCCGGGCCGGGGCTAGCGCGATCCTGCACCGGGACGTCCTGGGCCACGTCGCGGTCGTCGCGGTAGGGCAGTTCGTCGAAGTCGGGTTCACCGTCGGGGGGCTCCAGCGGCAGCCGATTCTCATCGATGCCCCTCTCGTCATCCTCCAGCGGCAGGTCGTTCTCGAGAATGGGGGGCTCGTCAACCGGCTCGCCGACCTCCTCGAGTTCGGCGTCCATGCCCGCGGCCTGCTCCGCGGCGACGATCTTCAGTGCCATGTCCCAGTGGCGCTGCTGCTGCCCTTCGGGGCGCCCTTCCGATTCCCAGATTTCGTAGGCCAGGTTCCGTACGCGCTCTTCGTCAGCCATCCTAGCTCTCCCTTTGCCTGTGCGTGTCTCGTAGGTAGACGCCGACGGGAAAATCCCTCAGCAGTTCCCCAGCGGCGACAGTCTCCATCGTTACTGTCAGGGTGGTACCGGTCAGCGCGCTTTGCCAAGCGCCACGTGCCTCTTCGGGCAGGCAGATGCCGCTGTCGCCCCACTGCGCCGGTGGCACCAGGGGGCGGTCGGCGTCCGTCAGCAGCCCCGCAGTCAGCCGTGGCACGACGACCAGCAGCTGTCGGTCGGCGTGGCGGCGCAGGAACGCCACCAGGCGTTCCTCATGCCTGCCGGTGGTGGCCAGCGGTTGGTAGTCGCCGTGAACGAACAGCCCGCGCTGCTCGTGACGCAGCGCCAGCAGACGTGCGATCAGCGTCTGCTTGACGGCGCCGTGGCCCCAGTCGGCCAGCGCCGCCTGAGGGGCGCTGTGTTCATCGAGAGCTGCCAGGCGAGCGGCGTGATCGACCGGGCGACGATTGTCGGGATCGACCAGGCTGTAGTCCCAGAATTCGCAGCCTTGGTAGAGATCGGGAATGCCGGGTACGGTCAGCCGCAGCGCCGTCTGAACCAGGCCGTTGAGCGCGCCCGGCAGATCGAGCTCGCGGGCCGCCGCTTCGATCTCGCGGCATAGCTCGGGGGTGGCCAGAAGGCCCTGCAGATAATCGCGGCAGGCGCTCTCGTAGGCCTCGTCGGGCCACAGCCAGTGGGTGCGCAGCTTGGCTTCGCGCACTGCCTTCTGCTGCCACTGAGCCAGGCGTTCGGCGAACTCGCGCATGCCGTCGTCGTCGTGACGCGAGAGCGTCGGCGGCCAGGCGCCGAGCAGCAGCTGGTAGAGAATCAGCTCATCGCCGGGGCTGGGGGCCGGGCCCGAGGGCAGCACCTGGCGCAACGGGGCGGTCAGCTCGCGCCAGCGTTCGACGCGGGTGGCGAAGGCGGCGGAGTTTTCACTCAGCGCGGCAAGACGCGCCCGCACGTCTTCACCGCGCTTGTGATCGTGGGTGGCGGTGGCGACCAGGCCGTGGGGGAAGTGGCGCGCGCGCCAGGCGTTGGCATCGTGGAACCGGCGCGGCGAGTGGCTGAAATGCTCGCCGTCGAAGCCGACGTCGTTACGCGAGATCAAGGCCGCGCTGCGATAACCGGAGGTGTCCTCCACGGCCTTGGCGGCCACCGGCGAGGTGAGCTGCTGGAAGCGCACGATGGCGCGCTGGCGCAGCCAGCGCTCCTCTGTGTCCTCGGCGTCGGCGGGGGCTTCGCCGCCCAGCCAGCGCTCGAGCCAGGTCAGCACGACGGCATCGGGCGGGCTCAGCGCCGTGCGGGCACCGGCCATGGCCTGATCGAAGAAGCAGGCGTCGAGTTCCGGGCGGCCGCCATCGTCGGCGTAGGTGCGGTAGACCGGGAAATGCACGATCAGCGCCTCGAGCGCCCGACGCAGGGCGGCCAGGGTGACGTCGCGGCTCGCCAGGCGGTGGCGGGCCACGGCGTGCAGAGCACGAACGCAGGCCTCGAATTCGCTGACCAGCAGGGTGTGCAGCACCTCGCGGCGGGCCTGGCGCACCTCGTCCAGAAAGTCGTCGCTGCGCCCGCTGATGCGGCGCCACAGCTCGCGCAGCGGCTGGGCTCCGGCGGGGTCGTGCTGCAGGGCCGAGACCTGATTCATCAGCTCGTAACCGGTAGTGCCGTCGACGCCCCAGTCGCGGTGCAGGGTCTCGTCGGCGGCCAGTATCTTCTCGACGAAGATCGCCACGTGGCGTATCGCGTCCGGTGGGCGTCGCTTCTGGATTTCGCCCAGGCGGGCCCGCAGACGGCGGCAGTAGCCGCGCGGGTCGGCCAGGCCGTCGATATGGTCGATGCGCAACCCGTCGACCCAGCCCTGTTCCACCAGGCGCAGCGGCAGGGCGTGCACCGCTTCGAACACCTCGGACTGCTCGATGCGCAGCCCACCGAGTTCGGTGATGTCGAAGAAGCGGCGCCAATTGATCTCGTCGGCGCCGGTTCGCCACCAGGCCAGGCGATAATGTTGCTGATCCAGCAGGTCGTGCAGGCGAATGGCGCCGCCGCGGGTGCTGCCGTCGAACAAGCCCAGGGCATGGGCCAGCGCTCGCTCGGCGGCCGGGTCCGCCAGTGCCTGACGCAGCTCGCGGCGACACTCGGCCACGGCGGTATAGGCGTCGTCGCGCTGGCGCAGGGCGTCGAAACGCGGTGCCAGGTCCCAGAGAGCAGCGTGCTCGGCCAGGCCCAGGATGTCGCCGTAGCGGCGCGGATCGAGAGGAAAGCGATGCTCGTGATAGGCCACGTGGAAGGCGCTGGTTTCCGGGTCGTGGCGCAGTGAAAGCTCGCCGCCGTGCAAGGCGTCGGCATAGGGCTCGCCGAGGAAAGGCAGCAGCACCTTGCCGCGCAGCAGCGGGTCGGGGGAGTGCCAGTCGATGTCGAAGAAGCCGGCGAAAGGGCTCGCCTGGCCCCACGCCAGTACATCCTGCCACCAGGGGTTCTGCGAGCCGCCGACCGCCACATGGTTGGGCACGATGTCCAGAATCAGGCCCATGCCGTGGGCGCGCAGGCGCGATACCAGCCGCTCCAGCGCCGCCTCGCCGCCGAGTTCGGGGTCGATGCGGGTAGGGTCGATGCCGTCATAGCCATGGGGCGAGCCGCTGCGGGACATCTGCAGCGGCGAGGCATAGACATGACTGATGCCGAGCCTGGCATAGTAGCCGACCCATTCGGCGGCCTCGTCGAGGGTGAAGCCGCGATGGAATTGCAGGCGCACGGTGGCGCGAATGTCACTCATCGCCATCATCATCCGCAGTCTCCGGTGTCGTGACCGCCTGCGCCGCCTGGCGGCGAGCCATGGCCAACTGCTCCAGCCGATCTCTCACTTCGGTGGAGGCGAACAGGCGTGCGGTGGCATCGGGCAGGCGCCGCCGCCAGTTGGGGTGCTCGTCGAGGGTACCCGGCAGGTTGGCCTGCTCCTCCAGTCCCAGGGCGTCTTCCACCGGCAGCAGCGTGAGCGGCGCCGGGGTCAGCCCCAACTGCTGCGCGCCGGCATCCAGCACCTGCGACACGGGCAGCTCGGTAGCTTCCAGCACGGTAGAGGAAGCCAGTGGATCCAGCAGGCCGAAAGACCGAGCCAGGCGTGCCCGGTCGCTGCGGCGCTCGGCCTGCTCGCCGTCGGCATCACGGCCTTCGCCCAGCAGGCCCAGGCGGTCGCGCCACTCGATGTCGCGCCCCGCCCACCAGCCCGCCAAAGTGGGCAGATCGTGGGTCGTGCTGGTGGCGATGGCGTCCCGCGACCACTGCGCCGGCGGCAGGAAACCGCCATCGTCATCGCGCTCGAACCACAGCACGCGCATGCCGAGAATGCCGTGGCGCGCCAGCCGCTGACGAAAGCCGGGGGGAACGGTGCCCAGGTCCTCGCCGATGACGATGGCGCGGTGACGCCAGGACTCCAGCGCCACCAGCCGCAGCAGATCGTCGAACGGATAGCGCACGTAGCCGCCCGCGGTAGGGGCCTTGCCGTGGGGCACCAGCCACAGGCGCATGAGGCCCATCACGTGGTCGATGCGCAGCCCCCCGGCGTGGGCGAAACCGGCGCGCAGCATGTCGATGAAGCTGCGAAACCCCGAGCGCACCAGGCCCTGGGGCGAGAAGGGCGCAAGGCCCCAGTCCTGGCCGTGCACGTTGAAGGCGTCCGGCGGGGCGCCGATCGACAGGCCTTCGAGCATCTCCGCCTGGCGGCTCCAGGCCTGGCTGCCCGCTGCATCGGCGCCCACCGCCAGGTCGGCGATCAGTCCCACCGTCATGCCGGCCTCCCGAGCCGAGGCCTGGGCGCGGGCGAGGCCTTCGCTTACCAGCCATTGCAGGAAGGCGTGAAACTCGACGTCGCGAGCATCCACCTCGGCGAAGCGCGCCACTTCCGGACCGGTCGGGTCGCGTAGTTCCCGGGGCCATTGGCGCCAGTCGAGAATGCCGAGCCGCTGCTGCAGCGCTTCGAAGCGGCAGTGGTGCTCGAGCGTCGAGCCCCCGCGTTGGCGAAAGGCCGCCAGGGCCTGGAGCCTGACTGCCTTCGCATCCTCACGCTGCATCAGGTCCTCGCACAAGGCCCGCAGCCAGGTCAGTTTGGCAATGGCCGCAGCGGGCCAGTCGAGCAGCGGTTCCGCTTCGAGCCGCGGCAGGGCATCGTTCACGCCGCTGATATCCTTGGCGCGCTTGACCGGCTCCTCGCCGAGCAGGGCTTCCGGTGCCGCATGCAGCACGTTGTAGAGCAGCCGGCTGGAGGGGGCGTAGGGGCTGTAGCGCGTCACGTCGGCGCTGAACATGGCGTGGGTCGGGCTGATCGCCACGGCTGCGGCACCGGCCTCGGCGGCATGCCGTACCAGCCGCTCCAGCGCCAGGGTGTCGCCGATGCCGCCGTCGCCGGGCCGACGCAGGGCGTAGAGCTGCGCGGCAAGGCCCCACTGGCGCGGTGTCTCGCTGTCGCAGGCGTCGGCCAGCGTGAAGCAGCGCGGCGGGGCCACGGCCAGGGTCCGCACGCTGTCGCCGATCTGCAGACGGTGGTAGCCGGGTGTCTCGACGGGAGGCAGTTTGCCCGCTCGCGGGAGCCGCCCCTCGCGACGCTCGCCGTTTTCCAGAACGAGAACGTAGCGAGTGCCTTCAGGGAGGACGGAAGGCAGCGCCGTGCCCCTGCCCTGCTCGGCGGTGATCAGCGGTGGCCAATGTGCGGGAGAAGCAGGAGGGCGCAACCGTTCCAGGCTGGCGTCGATCTCGCTGGCATTCTCGGCGGGGAATCCCAGGCCCGCCAACAGCTCCCGCCGGGTGGCGTCGTCGAGCCGGCGCGTTCGGCCACCGCTGTCCTGCCATTCGCTGATCAGGCCGGCGGCCTCGGATAACGCATCCAGGCGTTCTTCGCTCATGCGCAAAGCTCCTCGTCGCCAGGGCCAGGGCGCAGCCAGGCGACGGCGCAGCTGGCCGGCAGGTTGCCGCTCTCGGTGGCCACCGCCGCGCCGTCGCGGGTCTCGTAAAGGCGCCGTCCGATGCCGAAGGCGGAGGTGGCCACCGCCTGCTGGCTCAGGTTCACGGCAATGACCAACTGGCTGTCGTCGTTCATTTGCCAGCGGGCCACCACGGCCTTGTCGCCCAGCGGCTCGGCGCCCAGGGCACGGGCGCCGTCGAGCCGCGGCACGATCTCTTCATGGCGAATTGCCAGCAGGTGCCGAACGTAGGCCAGCCGGTCGGCATGGGGTGGCGTCCCCCGGCTGTCGAAGTCGGGGCGCGACGCCGCGAAGGTCGACTCGGCGTTGGGGTCGGGGATGGCTTCCCGCCTGGCCGGGTCCTGGAAGGCGCTGAAGGCGGCGAACTCGGCGCGGCGACCCTCGCGCACGGCCTCGGCCAGCTCGGCACGATGATCGGTGAAGAACAGGAACGGCCGCTCGCTGGCCCACTCCTCGCCCATGAACAGCAGCGGCACCATGGGCGAGAGCAGCAGCAGCAGCGTAGCGGCTTCGAGGGCCTGGGGCTCGGCGAGCCGGGTCAGACGTTCGCCCAGGGCGCGGTTGCCCACCTGGTCGTGATTTTGCAGGAAGGCGACGAAGGCGCTTGGCGGCAGGTGGGCGCTGGGGGTGCCTCGCGGCGTGCCGTCGCGGGTGGGGTCACCTTGATAGACGAAGCCCTCGCTCAGGCAGCGCACCAGCTTCTGCGTCGGTTCGTCGGCGAATTCGCCGTAGTAACCCTCGCGCTCCCCGGTGAGCAGCACGTGCATGACGTTGTGCCAGTCGTCGTTCCACTGGGCGGTGAAGCGGCCTGGCCCGAGCAGCTCGGCGTCGTTGTGCTCGTTCTCCAGCACCAGATGCACGTGACGATTGGCGTCGAGGTGGCTGCGCAGCGTCTCGGCCAGCTCGACCAGGAAGTCGCGCTCGCCGATGGCGTGTACCGCATCGAGGCGCAGGCCGTCGAAGCGGTACTCGTCGAGCCACATCAGCGCGTTCTCGATGAAGAAACGCCGCACCATGGGCTGTCGGAAGTCGATGGCCGGCCCCCAGGGGGTATCGCGGTCGTGGCGGAAGAAGGCCTCGGCGTAGCGCGGCAGGTAATTGCCGTCGGGGCCGAAGTGGTTGTACACCACGTCGAGAAACACCATCAGGCCCAAGCCGTGAGCATCGTCTATGAAGGCCTTGAGCGCGTCCGGGTCGCCGTAGGCCTCGTCCACGGCGTAGGGCAGCACGCCGTCGTAGCCCCAGTTGCGCGAGCCGGGAAAGGCTGCCACCGGCATCAGCTCGACTGCGGTGACGCCGAGTTCGGCCAGGTAGGGCAGCTGCCGGCGTGCTGCCTCCAGTCCGCCCAGAGCACCCAGGTGCAGCTCGTAAAGCACCGTCTCGTGCCACGGCCGGCCCAGCCAGTCGGCATGCCGCCAGGCATGCCGAAAAGGATCGACGACCAGGCTCGGCCCGTCGATGCCACCTGCCTGGGCGCGGGAGGCGGGGTCGGCCACCAGGATGCCCTCGGCGTCGTCGTCGAGATGGATACGATAGCGATAGCGGGTGCCGTGGTCGCAATCGGCCTCGCCGACGAAGCGTCCTTCGCCGGCCTGGATCATGGCGAGCGGCGCCTGCCCTTCCACTTCCAGCTCGACCCGGCGGGCGCTTGGCGCCCAGAGCGCGAAGCGGGTCCATTGCGGGCCCAGTACCTGGGCGCCGAAGCTGTATTCGAATCGAGTGACTGCGTTCATCCGGCTTGTTGCACCTCCACGTCTGCTTCGTTGCAGATGCGCCGATAGAGCTGCGTGTAAGGCGCGATAGACTGACGCCAGTGGTAGCGCCCGGTCATGGCGGCCCGGCGCATGGCGTAGAACAGCTCGGTGGAGTGGTAGACCGAGAAGGCCTGCTGGAGCGCCTGCATGAAGCTGGCCAGATTGGCGCCCTCGAACAGGAACCCGGTCACGCCGTTCTCGATGGTATCGGCCAACCCCCCGGTGCGATGAGCGATGGGCAACGAGCCGAAGCGCTGGGCATACATCTGACTGAGACCGCATGGTTCGAAGCGCGACGGCATCAGCAGGAAGTCGCTGCCGGCGTAGATGCAGCGGGCTTCGTACTCGTCGAAGCCGATGTAGGTTCCCACGGCCCCCGGATAGCGCTCCGCCAGCCGATCCAGCTGTGCCTCCACGCGGCGCTCGCCGCTGCCGATGAAGACCAGTTGACCACCGGCCTGGACGATGCTGGGGGCGGCCTCGATGACCAGGTCGACCCCCTTCTGGTGCACCATGCGCGAGACCATGGCGAACAGCGGGCCGGCGCTGGGCGCCAGGCCGAAGCGGTGGCGCACGTAATCGGCATTGGCGCGTTTGCCGCGCCAGTCGTTGGCCGAGAAGGCCTGCACCAGATGAGCGTCGGTGCGCGGGTCCCAGGAGTCGTCGATACCGTTGGGAATACCGCTGAGCCGCCCTTGTTGCGCCTTGCAGCGTAGCAGCCCATCCAGGCCGCAGCCGAACTCCGGCGTGGTGATCTCCCGCGCATAGGTGGCGCTCACCGTGGTCACGTGGGAGGCGTAGACGATGCCCGCCTTCATGAAGGAGAGCCTGTCGTAATACTCGACCCCTTCGATATGAAAGGCACTTTCGGGAATGCCCAGCGCCGCGCAGCGCGATCTGTCGAAGAGCCCCTGATAGGCCAGGTTATGGATGGTGAAGACACTCGGGACCTTGTGTCCCATCCACGCCAGATAGGCGGGGGCCAGGCCGCACGACCAATCGTTCAGATGCAGCAGTTGGGGCCGCCAGTCGAGCCCGGCCTGGCCGGCAGCGATCTGGGCGGCAGCCAGCGACAGCCTGGCGAAGCGTACGTCGTTGTCTTCCCAGCCGCCGCTGCCGTAGCCCCCGGGGCCGGTGCCATAGGGACCGCCATCGCGCTCGTAGAGCTCGGGGCAGAGCAGTACGTAGATCACCATGCCATCGGCACAGGTCATCTCGCCAAGCTCGCAGGCCGGCAGCCCGGCGTGAGCGGGCAAGCGACCGACGCGACGGATGTTGAGCGCCGAATTGCGAACTTCGCGGTAGGCCGGCATGAGAATGCGAATGTCGTGGTGGGCCGCCAACGCCCGGGGCAGTGCCGAAGAGACGTCACCCAACCCGCCGACCTTGACGAAATCGGCTATTTCCGGGGTGACGAAGAGGATTCGCTGCGACGGGTGTCGTCCTTCGTTCCTGTCCCGAGGCAGGGCTGCGTCGCGTTCGCTCTTGCCGTGATCGTCGAGCCTGATCTCCTCGAGGCGTGTGGTGAACGCGCGACTTCGAGGAACCGCTTTCGTATCGGAATCGATACCCTTCAATGCCACATTGCCCATGATGACAACCCTCCCTGTTGTGGCATGGCCAGACAATGTTCATGCAGCCTGTCTACCCGGTTGGAGCCGCATCCGTATCGGCCAACCGGGAAAAACATAGTGCGACGCTGATGTCGTTGCCTAGGTATAGACGATGAAATCTACCTTGGTGAAGTCGATCTCTCACTAACCTATGTAATCCAGGTATTGCCTCGACAGGCATGAAGACGGTGGGGCGGAGCATGGAAGGATACCTGTCGGAACAGCAAGGTTTTTTTGATAACAGGCATGAAATACTTCCTCACCCGTCGACACAATGGAGAGCGACGGTGTGTGCCATATTGAACTCGATGCGATTTGTTATTTCGTCTTTTTGGGTAAATAAATGTGCCTGGAATATTTTTTTATATTTACGCAATGAGGTGAGAGAAGCGCGATCGAGAGGCAGGGCGCCACGCACTCAATCTCATCGCAGGCTCAAAAGTCGCAGGAGCGTGAGCCGGCATCACGGCAAGATGTTCGACAGCGTTGATTTTCCAAGGAGGTAGGTCATGAAACGCAGCGAGTTGCACGACGCCATAGTGGTCATCACCGGTGCCTCGAGCGGCATCGGGCGAGCCACGGCACATGCCTTCGCCCGCAGCGGGGCCACTGTGGTGCTGGCGTCCCGACGAGAATCCGCCCTGCAGGAGACACTGCAGGAGTGCGAGCGGCTTGGCGGCCGTGGCATCGTCGTGCCCACCGACGTGTGCGAGGCCGATCAGGTCGAGCGGCTATGCGAGAAGGCGGTGGAGCGCTATGGGCGCATCGACGTCTGGATCAACAACGCCGCGGTGACGCTGTTCGGCCGCCTGGAGGAAACGCCGCGAGACGCCTTCGAAAAGGTGATCCAGACCAACCTGCTGGGCTGCGTCAACGGAGCGCGTGAAGCGATTCGCCAATTTCGCGAGCAGGGTCATGGGCGGTTGATCAACGTCTCCTCGATGGTGGCCCACTCCGGTCAGCCCTTCACCAGTGCCTACGTGACCTCGAAATGGGGCATTCGCGGCCTGTCGGAGTGCCTGCGCATGGAGCTCGCCGATGCGCCGGACATCCATGTCTCCACCATTCTGCCGGCCTCCATCGATACACCGCTGTTTCAGCGTGCGGCCAACTACGTGGGGCAGCCGGTCAAGGCCATGACGCCTGTCTATCCCCCGGAGAAGGTGGCGGCGGCCATCGTGCACGTGGCCAGACACCCGATGCGCGAACACTTCGTCGGCAACTCGGGGCGTATGATGGCGGCGCTTCGCACGCTGGCACCGCCGCTCGGCGAAAAGATGATGGAGCGCAAGGTGAACAGCGACCACTTCGCCCAGGACCTGCCCGTCGAGCCCGGTTCGGGCAATCTGTTCCACTCGCGCGGAGACGGGGCCGTTCGCGGCGGCTGGATCGAGCGCGAACATGGCGGCACCAGCAGCGGCATGGGGCTGGCACTAGGGCTGGCGGCCGTGGTGGTGCCGCTGGCGATGTACGCCTATCACCGTCAAACCTGACGTCGCCTCACTGCCAAGCCTGACCGCCGGGAGCGACAGGATGTCGCTTCCTTGGGATTTCGAATCACATCGCTGAAGACAGGAGTTTCTCATGCGACCCAGTTCCCCTTCCTACATTGCCGATTTCGATTCCGCTACCGGCATGCTGCGTGCCACCTCCAACTACCTGCACGGTCAGGATTACCCCGGCCTGGGCAAGGGGCATGCCATGGGCCGCATCGTGCAGGCGGCGAACTGGCTGCCGCAGGCGGCTCGCGAAGAGGTCTATGCGGTGGGCGGCGTGACCGAGGGGCACGCCCCCGACAAGCTCGATCAGGTCGATGCCGAAAAGGTGGCGGAGTGGATCACCGCCCGCTATCCCCAGCGGCGCTATCAGGCGGTGATGGTCGGCTCGGCCAGCGGCGCGCTGACGCATCTCTCCGCCGCCTTCGACATCCCCTGGCTGCCGCAGACCTTCTTCATCCCGGTGCGTCACCTCACGGGGGACAACGACGACCCGAAGAAGGCCATGGAGTTCGGTCGTCGCTATGCCCCCAAGCTGCTGGAGGCCAATCCGGATCTGCAGCTTCATCACATGCACGACGCCAATCAGGATCGCCTGATGGTGGAGTACATGGACTACTTCCGGGTCAAGCGTCTGACCCTGGGCCGGGCCTACGAGCGCTTTCTCGAGGCGAACCTCGAGCCGGGCGGCACCATCATCGTGACCGAGTGCGGCAGCAGCTGGCCGACGACCCGTATCGGCGAGCGCCACTTCTTCCAGCACGGGGCGCTGGGTGGCGCCACCGAAGAGGAGTTTCACCACGGCAGCGAGCGGGTCGAGGAGTACCTGGAGCGCTACGATGCGCCGGTACGGCGCTGGGACTCGCCGGAGCCGGATGGCAGGAGCCCCGAGGCGGAGTGGGGCTTCGAGGCGGCGCTGCGCGACGACATCCTGCGCTTTGCCGCCCAGCACGGCTATCAGGTCAAGCGACTGATCTACGACGAGCCGGACTCCCTCAGCCCGATGGTGGCCGACTTCTACCGCGACTGGAACCGTGAACGGGGGCTCAAGGCCAATCGGGTACTGGTCGAGTCCTTCATCATGCTCGAGCCCTACTGGGCGCTGCGCACGGGCTCGGTGCCGTTCTGGATGAAGTTCAACATGAACCCCTCGGTGGACGCCATCGAGTCCTACCTCGATTCTCGTGAGCCCTTCGACGAGATCAACCTGATGCTGTTCAACAACGGCGTCGAGGGGGTGGGGTTCCCGCAGATCGACCGCTGGCGGCAGGTGCTGGAGCGGGCCCGCAGGCAGGGTCAGTTCATAGGCGTCAGCGAGGAGCTGCACCCGCGGGACTTCGGTTCGCTGGGACGCTACTACCTCGAGACCCGGCAGAAGATAAAGGCGCGCTACCCGTTGCCGGGCCCGCTGCCGCTGGCGCGGCTGACCGACTACATGGAACGTCACGGTGAGCGCTACGACGTCGAACTGCTGGCGGCATGAGGCGGACAGCGTGGCCTGCTTCGGCCGCTGCGAGGACGAAGCAGGCCTGGTCCGTTCGCGATCTGCACTTCGCCCGAGAGGGATCAGTCCCTCATTTCTCCCACCGTCATGACGCCGCGGTCGGCCAGTTGCACCGGCCGGGCGTCGTCTCGGGTCCAGGCGGCCATGGAGCCATCGTACATGGTGGCATTCGTAAAGCCGCCCACCTCGCTCAACTGGAACCAACCGCTGGCGGCCCAATGACCGGTATTGCAGAAGGCGACGGTAGGGGCTTCCCGGTCCAGCCCCAGGGCGTCGATCGCCGCGGTCAAGCGTTCGGGCTCCAGGTACCAGGCGCCGTCGCGCTCTACCAGCGCATCATCATGGGGCAGGTTCACCGAGTCCGGGATGGTGCCCGGCGCACGGGTGGCGGGCGACTGCCGTGCTCCGCTGAAGAACTCCTCGGGGCGGGCATCAACCAGCTGCTCGCCGGCCTGCCGTGAGGCGTCGACCTCGGCGTCGCTTGCCAGCAGCTCCTCGCGCAGCGTTGCGGAGAAAGCGGTCGCCTCGGGCGGTTCGAGCGGACCGCTGGCGGTCTCGAACCCTTGCCGTTCCCAACCGGCGAAGCCGCCGTTGAGGATCGCCACCTCGTCATGGCCCAGGGTCTTGAAGGTCCAGTAGACCCGGGTAGCGCTGGCGAAGTCGGTGGGGCCGGTGCCCGCCGGCACGACGATGACGGTGTCGCCGTTGTCGATGCCCAGGCCGCCGATCAGCCGTGCCAGATCGTCCACGTCCGGCATCAGGCCGGCCACGCCATCGCGTTCTTCGCGCCAGCCATCCTCGGCGTAGTTGCTGTAGCGGCTGCCGGGTATGCGGGCGGCCTCGAAGGCGGTACGGTCGCCGCCGTCGTCGATGGTGGAGCGCACGTCGAGCACCACGAGACCTGCAGCGTTCAGGTGCTCTTCCAGCCACTCGGCCTCGACCAGGGGAGAAGAGTGCATCGCCTGGGCGGTGCCGGCCATTGCCAGCGTGACTGCCAAGATCAGTGGAGTTCGCATGAGCCCGTCCTCCTCGCTGGGGATGGATGAAAGCCTAGGCCGGTGGCAGCGGGGAGGCAACGTTGCGTCTTCGGCTCATTGGCCCAGCTCGATCACTCTGCCGCCGGCGTCCTCGGCATCCTCGCGGTCGTGGGTCACCAGCAGGCTGGGCAGCCCCGCCTCGCGCAGCCGGTCGAAGACCAGTCGGCGCATGTCGTGGCGCAGCTGCCTGTCGAGCTTCGAGAAGGGTTCGTCGAGCAGTACGGCACGTGGCTCGGAAAGCAGCAGGCGCATCAGCGCCACTCGGGCCTTCTGGCCGCCGGAGAGGGTGGCCGGGTCGCGTGACCCGAAGCCGGCCAGGCCGACCTGCGCCAGTGCCGTCTCGACCCTTGCCGCCTTGTCGGGTAGGGCGCGGGGCATGCCGAAGCGCAGGTTACCGGCCACCGAGAGATGCGGGAACAGCAGCGGGTCCTGGAACAGCAGGCCGATACCGCGGCGCTCCGCCGGCAGTCGAGTGATGTCGCTATCGTCGAGCAGTACCCGGCCGCTGGCCTGGAAGGCAGGTGCCAGGAAGCCGGCCAGGTATGCCAGCAGGGTCGACTTGCCCGATCCCGACGGTCCCATCACGGTAAACACCTCGCCGGGACCGATCTTGGCATCGAGCTCGAGCAGTGGATTGTCTTCCAGAGCGATGCGGACATCGTCAAGTACCAGGCGGTGGCCTGCAGTCATGGTGCCCCCCTCATGTCGCGCCGATTGCGCCACAGCAGCCGTGGCAGCCCCACGGCGATGACGAAGCCTACCAGCGGCAGGCCGGCCTGAACCATCGCCCACACGCCGATCACCCGACGATTGCCACCGGCGGCCAGCGACACCGCCTCGGTGGTCACGGTGGGCACACGGCCGGCACCCAGCAGCAGGGTGGGCAGGTACTGGCCGATACTGACGGCCAGGCCCACGGCGGCGGCGGTGAGCAGCGGCGCCAGCAGCAGCGGCAGCCGCACCCGCCAGAAGGCGCCGTTGCGCGAGGCGCCGAGACTCACCGCCAGCTGCGACCAGCGCGGGTCGAAGCGGCGGTAGCTCTCCGCGAGGGAGAGAAACACGTAGGGCAGCACGAACAGCAGGTGGCCGAAGATCACCAGCGCATGGGTGGGGCGCGTGCCCAGCGACTCCATCACCACCACCAGCCCGAACAGGAAGGCGATCTGCGGCACGATCAGCGGCAGGTAGAGCAGCGTGAGCGCCGAGAGCAGCCGTCCCTGGGCCGGCTGCCGACCCGTTCGCTGCTCGTTCTCCAGCGCTGCCAGGGTCAGCGCCAGAGCGATCAGCGTAGCGCCGATGGCGATCAGCGCCGTGGTGGCGACCGGCCCCGCAAGGGCGGGCAGGGCGCGCAGCCAGTGCGCCGCGGTGAGGCCTTGCGGCAGGGCATCCGGAAAGCGCCAGAAGCCGGCAATGGAATATAGCGCCAGGCCGGCGATGCCGGCGAAGGCGGTGAACGTGGCCAGCCCGATCAGCCCTTTGCCGGCCAGACGCAGCGGCGAATCGCCGCTGCCGCGTCCGCCACGCGCGAGCCAGTGCCGCCCCAGCCGGGCGACCAGGCGTTCCAGGCACCACCAGGCGATGAGCGCTGCGGCCGTGACGCCGAGCTGCAGCACGGCGCCGGCCGAGGCCATGAAGCGCCGGCTCAGATCGGGGTCGTTGAACCAGACGAGAATCGAGACCGCCAGCGTCGGCGGCAGGGTCGGGCCGAGAATCAGCGCCACGTCGACCACCGAGGTGGCGTAGGCGATGACGGCAAAGACCGGCAATCGGATCAGCGGATAGAGCGAAGGGGTCACCACCTTGAGCCAGGCGGTGGTCGGGCGATAGCCGAGCGAGCGGGCCATGGCCACGCGCCGCTCCGGGTCGAGCTGGGGCAGGGCGGCAAGGCACATCAGCAGCAGGAAGGGGATCTCCTTGATGATCAACCCGGCCATCAGCGAGAGCCCCCAGGGGTCCTGAACGATCAGCACGTCCGGCGGACGCTCCCAGCCGGTCAGCCCCGGCGAGACCAGTCGTGACAGCAGGCCGGATGGTGCGATCAGGAAGGCCAGGCCGAAGGCCGCGGCGGCATGGGGGATCGACAGCAGCGGCGCGACCAGGCGTCGGATCCATCGGTCCAGCCGGCTGCCCGATACGCCGGCCAGAAACAGCAGCACCACGGCAAGCGAGATGGCCGTGGTAATCAGACCGCTGGCGAAACTCACGCCCACCGAGCGGGCCAGGCCCGGTTGGGCCAGGAGCAGCCGCCAGGGCTCCAGGCTGAAGGCATGGCCGCCCAGCGCCGGCAAATAGCCGAACGCAGGCAGTACCGCCATGGTCAGGCCGGCCAGTATCGGGCCGACCAGCAGGATGACGATCAGCCACGGAGCAAGGCGCAGCATCGGCAGCGGCTGTCCCTAGCGGCCGACGTAGCGCGCCTGCCAGGCGTCCTGCAGCGCCGTCATCCAGCTCGGGTGCGGCTCCGGCAGGGTCTCGGTCAGCGCCTCCGGTGCCAGCAGGGCGGGATTGTCGCGCGCCTGTTCGAAGAGTGCGCGGGTCTCGGCATCGAGGCGCGTCACGTCGAGCACGGTGGGGTCGCCCCACACCGAGATGTCCTGCTTGCGCGCCTGGGCCTCGGGCGAGAGCAGGAAATCGGCCACCACCATGGCGGCGGCACGGCGCGGTGAGTTGAACGGAATGGCAACGAAATGCACGTTACCCAGGGTGCCGCCGTCGAGTACGTAGCTGCGGGTCGTTTCGGGCAGCTCGAAGTCGGCCACCGCGGCGGCCGGCTCCGCCGGATTGAAGGTGAAGGCCAGTGCGACTTCGCCGTCGGCCATCAGCCGCCGCAGCTCGGGGCCATTGGCGGGAAACTGTCGCCCGCTGCGCCATAGGTGAGGGTGAAGGGCGTCGAGATACTCCCACAGCGGTGCCGTGACGTCTTCGAAGTCGCTCTGCGCCACCGGTTCATAGAGGGCATCGCTATCGTCCACCAGAGCAATGAGGGCCTGCTTGAGGAAGGTGCTGCCGAGGAAGTCGGGCAGGCGGGGGTAGGTGAAGCGTCCCGGGTTGGCCTCGGTCCAGGTGAGCAGCTGTGTCATGCTGCGCGGCGGCTCGTCCCCGACTTCGCTGGCGTCGTAATAGAAGGTGATCTGTGCCTTGCCCCAGGGCGACTCGTAGCCTTCCGTGGGCAGGGTGAAGTCGGTGACCACCTCGGGATTGTGCTCGGGAAAGGTCAGCGCGAAGTTGGGCAGCCGCTCGGCGAAGGGGCCGTACAGCAGGTCGTTCTCTTTCATGGCGGCGAAGTTCTCGCCGTTGAGCCAGATCAGATCGATGCTGCCGTCGTCGTGATTGCCGGCGCTGCGCTCGGCCAGCACCCGGGAGACGGCGGCACCGGTATCGTCGATCTTGACATGCACCAGCTCGATATCGTGCTCGTCCCGCACTTGCCGCTTCACCCATTCGAGATAGTCGTTGACCCGCGTATCGCCGGCCCAGGCGTGCCAGTAGACGCTCTGGCCGCGGGCTTCGTCGAGCACCTGCGACCATGAGTCGGCCGCCGCCGGCGGTACCAGGATCAACGAGAGGGCTATGGCAGTGACAAGAAGGCGCATCGTCGTGCTCCTGGGTTGGCTTCGTGTCGGGTTCGGCTTTCTCGGCTTCGCCTGCTAACCTGATTTAAGGAGAAACTGAATCACCAACAGTAGGGTCCTACAAGCATACCCATATCACGACGCGAGGTAAGTCTGTCATGAGCGTGCGCCGTGTCGCCCGGCTTCACCGTCTTGTGCTGTGGTTCAGCTTCCTGTGCCTGGCTGTCGGAGGTGGTCTGCTGGCCTGGCAGAGCCAGGCTCAGGAGAACGAACGCATCGCCCTGGTGATGACGGTGGAGGGTGCCATCGGGCCGGCCACCGGCGACTACTTCGAACGCGGGCTGCGCAAGGCGGCCGAGCGCAATGCCGAACTCGTCATCGTGCAGATGGACACCCCGGGCGGGCTCGATGCCACCATGCGCAGCATGATCCGTTCCATGCTCACCTCGCCAGTGCCCGTGGCCATCTACGTCTCGCCCAGCGGCGCCCGGGCCGCCAGCGCCGGCACCTATCTGCTCTACGGCAGCCACGTGGCCGCCATGGCGCCCTCGACCCATCTCGGCTCGGCCACGCCGGTACAGATGGGCGGTGGGTTTCCCGGCCTGGACGAGCGCGACGAAGAGGAAGAGACCGAGGAGCGCAACGCACGGGAGAACGACGAGGCGGAGCAGGAAGCCGACGAGGCGAACGAGGCCAACGATGCCGAGGCCACGGAGGCCGAAGGCGACGCTCCCGCCGAGCCTGCCGATACGCGTCGGCGCGGCGAGACCGCCATGGAGCGCAAGGTGCTGGAGGACGCCGTCTATTACATTCGCGGGCTGGCCGAGCGCCATGGCCGCAACGCCGACTGGGCCGAGGAGGCGGTACGCGAAGCGGTCAACCTGACCTCCCGCGAAGCGCTCGAAATCAACGTCATCGACGTGGTGGCGCGTGACATCGACGACCTGCTGGAGCAGATCGACGGTCGCGAGGTGGTCATGGAGCGTGGCGAGCTTACTCTCAGTACCGCCGACATCACCGTCGAGCGCTTCGATCCCGACTGGCGCACCCAGTTCCTGCAGGTGATCACCAACCCCAACGTGGCCTACTTTCTGATGATCATCGGCTTCTACGGGCTGATCTTCGAACTCTCCAATCCGGGGGCCCTGGTGCCGGGCACCATCGGCGTCATCTCGCTGCTGCTCGCGCTGTTCGCCTTTCAGCTGCTGCCGATCAACTACGCCGGCCTGGCGCTGATCCTGGTGGGGCTGGGCTTGATCGTGAGCGAGGCGCTGATGCCGAGCTTCGGCATCCTCGGCATGGGCGGGATCGCGGCCTTCGTGATCGGCTCGGTGATGCTGATGGATACCGACCAGCTCGCCGTCTCGCTGCCGATGATCGGCGGCGTCGCCCTGGTGGCGGCGGGACTCATGCTGTGGGTGATGATTCGCTTCACCGGCCTGCGCCGGCGCCCGGCCCGCACCGGCCAGGAGCAGCTGATAGGCTGTCATGGCATGGCCCTGGAGGACTTCCGGCAGGAAGGCCATGTGCGCATGCGGGGGGAGCGCTGGAATGCGCACAGCCCCGTTGCCGTGAGGCGTGGAGAGGCGGTCAGGGTGGTGGCGGTCGACGGCCTGACGCTACACGTCGAACCCGTGCAACGAACCGCTCGGTAATGTAACGGAATTCATCGAGTCCAAGCGCAACACACATCAAGGAGAGTTCCCATGATGCTCGAATATCTCATTCCGGTCGTCCTGCTGTTCATGCTGATCGCCGCGTCGATCCGCATTCTGCCGGAGTACAAACGCGGCGTGATCTTCTTCCTCGGCCGCTTTCAGTCGGTCAAGGGGCCGGGGTTGATCATCGTCATTCCCGGCATCCAGCAGATGAGCGTGGTGGACCTGCGTGTGATCACCATGGACGTGCCGGAGCAGGATGTCATCTCCCAGGACAACGTCACGGTGAAGGTCAACGCGGTGCTCTACTTCCGTGTGGTCGATCCGGAGAAGGCGATCATCCAGGTCGAGAACTTTGCCGTGGCCACCAGCCAGCTGGCTCAGACCACGCTGCGTTCGGTGCTCGGCAAGCACGACCTCGACGAGATGCTCTCCGAGCGCGACAAGCTCAACGACGACATCCAGGAGATCATCGACGCCCAGACCGAGGAGTGGGGCATCAAGGTGGCCAACGTCGAGATCAAGCATGTCGACCTCAACGAGAGCATGATCCGCGCCATCGCCCGGCAGGCCGAGGCCGAGCGTGAGCGTCGTGCCAAGGTGATCCACGCCGAGGGTGAGCTGCAGGCCTCGAAGAAGCTGGTCGAAGCGGCCAACGTCATGGCCGAGAACTCCGCCGCCCTGCAGCTGCGCTATCTGCAGACCATGAGCGACATGAGCAACAAGAACGCCTCGACCATCGTCTTCCCGCTGCCGATGGACATCATGGAGGCGTTCCGGCACATGCAGGCGTCCACCGCCCAGGCGAAGACCAACGCCACGCGGCCAAGCGACCTGGGCGAAGGCTGAGCGAAGCGTGCCACGTCCCCCCGGACGTGGCATGCTGAGGCGATCCGACGGAATTCGAGGTCGCCTTGATCCACTCTCTTTCGCACCGCCAGCAGGGGCTGCTGCTGACCGGCGGCGGTGCGCTGATCATTTCCCCCGATGCCCTGCTGATCAAGCTGATCGCTCTGCCCGACAGCGAGATTCTGGTCTGGCGCGGTCTGCTCACCGCACTGGGTTTCCTTCTCATCATGCTGGCCCGCCACGGTGCCGGCACCGTCGCTGCCTATCGCCGCTGCGGCTGGACCGGCATCGGCGTGGCCGTGCTGTTCAGCCTTTCCACCTACGGCTTCGTGCTCGGCAATCAGTACACCAAGGGCGGCAATGTGCTGATGATCCTGGCCGGGGCGCCGCTGATTGCGGCACTGCTGTCACGCTTGTTCCTCGGCGAGCGGCTGCCCCGGCGCACCTGGCTCGCCATCTGGATCTGCCTGTTCGGCACCTCGCTTATCGTGCTCGACGACACCGGGGCGGGGTCGTGGATCGGCAACGCCTTCGCCCTGCTGGCGGCCACGGCGCTGGCGGCCAATTTCACCCTGTGCCGCACCCGCCCCGGGGTCGACATGAGCCCCATGCTCACGCTGTCGGGGCTGATCGTGGCCGCCACCGCGGGGCTGCTCGGGCTGGCCGGCGGCGGCATCGCGTTGCCGCCGGCCGATAGCCTGCTGTTGCTGATACTGCTGTGCCTGGTGCTGCTGCCGCTGGGCTTCACCCTGATTCAGCGCGGGCCGCTCTACCTGCCCGCCGCCGAGGTGGGGCTGCTGATGCTGATGGAAGTGGTGGTGGGCACGCTATGGGTATGGTGGCTGCTGGCCGAGCGCCCGGCGCCCATTGCCCTGCTGGGCGGCGGCCTGGTGCTGGGCACGCTAGTGGCCAAAGGGCTCTACGAGCGCCGCATCGAGCGGCGACTAAGGGCTCGGGGTGCAGCATTGCAGCGGAACTGATAGAATGCGCCGCTCGTTTCGGGGCATGTCGTCTTTGCCCCGCTCAACCGACCACGGATGCAACGCAACGTGCTGAAACCTTCGACAGGGCTGGTCACGCCGCCCTAGCGCTTCCCTTCTCTCGGTGATGCCGCCATCGGCACGCCACCGCTCGACATCTGCCGATGTCCCGGGCCGCTTGCCCCTATCTCACCGATTTACAGTGCTCCCTCAGGTCGCTACCCGACGCGCCGTGGGAAACATGTGTCATCGCACCTGACGCCATCCGATATGTGCCGGTTGGCATGACGACTCACAGACTGGACCGAAGCATGTTCCGATCCACCAAGCAAGAATGGTTCTCCAACATCAAGGGCGATACCCTCGCCGGCATCGTGGTCGCATTGGCCCTGATTCCCGAGGCAATCGCCTTCTCCATCATCGCCGGTGTCGACCCCAAGGTCGGCCTCTATGCCTCCTTCTGTATCGCCGTGATCATCGCCTTCACCGGCGGCCGGCCGGGAATGATCTCCGCGGCCACCGGCGCCATGGCGCTGTTGATGGTCACGCTGGTGCGCGATCACGGTCTCGAATACCTGCTCGCGGCCACCCTGCTCACCGGGGTGCTGCAGATCGTGGCCGGCTACCTGAAACTGGCCGAGCTGATGCGCTTCGTCTCGCGCTCGGTGGTCACCGGCTTCGTCAACGCCCTGGCCATCCTGATCTTCATGGCGCAGTTGCCTGAGCTGACCGGGGTAACCTGGCACGTCTACGCCATGACCGTGGCCGGCCTGGCGATCATCTACCTCTTTCCCTACCTGCCCAGGGTGGGCAAGTCGATTCCTTCGCCGCTGGTGTGCATCGTGGTGCTGACCGCCGTTTATCTGCTCTCCGGGATGGAGATTCGTACCGTTGGCGACATGGGCGAGCTTCCCGATACCCTGCCGGTGTTCCTGTGGCCCGACGTGCCGCTGACTCTCGACACGCTGTGGATCATTCTGCCTTACTCGGTGATGCTCGCCGTGGTGGGTCTGCTGGAGTCGATGATGACCGCCACCATCGTCGACGATCTGACCGACACCCCGAGCGACAAGAACCGTGAGTGCAAGGGACAGGGTATCGCCAATATCGGCTCCGGCCTGCTGGGCGGCATGGCCGGCTGCGCGATGATCGGCCAGTCGGTGATCAACGTGAAGTCGGGCGGACGCGGGCGGCTCTCCACCCTGGTGGCCGGTGTGCTGCTGCTGATCCTGGTGGTGTTCCTTTCCGACTGGGTGTCGTTGATCCCCATGGCCGCGCTGGTGGCGGTGATGATCATGGTCTCCATCGGTACCTTCAGTTGGGCCTCGATTCGCGACCTGAAAAAGCATCCGCTTAGCACCAACGTCGTCATGCTGACCACCGTGGCGGTTACCGTGGGAACCCACAATCTGGCCATCGGCGTGTTCGTCGGCGTGCTGCTGGCGGCGATGTTCTTTGCCAACAAGGTGGGCAACATTCTCTACATCGGCTCCGAAGAGGCCGACGCCGGCAGCCGTCGAATCTATCATGTAGTGGGCCAGGTGTTCTTCGCCTCCTCCGAGCGCTTCGGCAGCGCCTTCGACTTCAAGGAGACGGTGGAGAAGGTCACCATCGACCTCTCGCGCGCTCACTTCTGGGACATCACTGCGGTGCAGGCATTGGACAGGGTGGTGATCAAGTTCCGTCGTGAGGGCACCGCGGTGGAGCTGATCGGGCTCAACGAGGCCAGTGCCACCATCGTCGACCGCCATGCCATCCACGATGACCCGGCGGCCGTGGAAAAGTTGATGGGCGGACACTAAGGAAACGAGGAGCAAGACATGACCGAACAGGTAATGGCCGCCATCGACGGCTCGCAGTTCTCCACCGGGGTGTGCGATTACGCCGCCTGGGCCAGCAAGGCGCTCGGCGCGCCGCTGACCTTCCTGCACGTGGTGGACAACCATCCTCAGACCGCCGAAGCGGACCTCTCCGGCCATATTGGATTGGGTTCCCGCGAGCATCTGCTCGAGGAGCTCGCTCAGCTCGACGAGCAGCGTGCCAAGGTGGCCCAGGAGCAGGGGCGGCTGGTGCTCACGGCGGCCAAGGAGCGCGCCATCGAGGATGGCGTGACCGAGCCCGCCACCCGCCAGCGCAACGGCACCCTGGTGGAAACCCTCGACGAGCTGCAGAACGAGATTCGCCTGCTGGTGCTGGGCAAGCGCGGCGAGACCGCCCACCAGGCCAGCGAGCATCTGGGCTCCAACCTGGAGCGGGTGGTGCGCACGCTGCATCGGCCGATTCTGATGGTGCCGGAGAGCTTCACCCAACCCCGGCGGGCGATGCTTGCCTTCGACGGCAGCAAGACCACCCGCAAGGGGGTGGAAATGCTGGCCCAGAGTCCGCTGTTCAACGGCATTCCGGTACACGTGGTGATCGTCGGGGCCGAGACTGGCGACAACCGCTCGCAGCTGGAGTGGGCGCTGGCCACGCTGCGCGAGGCCGGCCACGAGGCCGAAGGGGCGATCCGTGCCGGCGAGGTGGAGGAGACCCTGCGCGTCTACCAGGAGCAGAACGCCATCGATCTGCTGGTGATGGGCGCCTACGGCCACTCGCGCATTCGCCACCTGCTGGTGGGCAGCACCACCACTGGCATGCTGAGGCGAGCCAGTGTGCCGGTACTGCTACTTCGCTGAGAGGGCTAGCCTTGGCGACATGTCAGACAAGATGAGGAGTGGTAGCATCCTGCTGACTTGTCCAAGGAGGCACAGCGTGGCCGCCCATGATCCGACCATTCCCCGCCTGCGCATTCAGCTGGGCCCTGCCATCGCCATCGGGCCGGGCAAGGCGCAGCTGCTCGAGGCGATTGCCGCCACCGGGTCGATCAGTGCCGCCGCACGCGACATGGGCATGAGCTATCGACGCGCCTGGATGCTGGTGGACACCATGAACCAGTGCTTCAGGGAGCCGCTGGTGACCACCGCCACCGGCGGCAAACGAGGCGGAGGTGCGCAAATCACGCCCTTCGGAGAGGAAGTGCTGGAGCGCTACCGGCGTATGCAGCGCATCGCCAGCGAGGCGGTGGCCGAGGAGATGGAGGCCTTCACTGCGCTGTTTGCCGATTCGCTGCCGCCCAACGAATAACGTTTCCGTTAGGGAAGCGCTGAACAAATCGGCGAGCGGGATGAAGCACAAGGCGCACGGAGCACAGGAACCGGAGCATATGGGGTATATGTGAGGATTCCGAGCACCGCGCAACGCAGTGATTCGCGCGCGCAGACATTTGTGCAGTGTTTCCTTAGGTCAGCGCCCGTGCCCGCACCTGGGCATGCACGGCCATGCCGGGGGCGAGTGCCAGACGCTCCACGGCCTCGCGGGGAATGCGCGCGAGCAGGGCCTGATCGCCGAGGGCCAGACGCACCAGCCGGTGGCCCGGATGGGGGTCGTCGTCGATCTCGGCAATCCGCACCGGCAGGCAGTTGAGCACGCTGGAATCCCGCGCTGGGCTCAGGCTGATCGCCACGTCACTGGCTCTGATGCTGAGTCTGAGGCGTTGGCTCGACGGTGCCTGCTCCCGCGAGACCCGCAGTCGCACGTCGCCGCAGCCGAGCATGACCAGCTGCTGCCCGGCGTCGTAATCCAGCACCTGCGCTTCCAGCACCGCGGCGGCATTGTCGGCATGGGCCAGCGGCAGGTCGCTGCGGGTCAGCAACTCGTGCAAGGGTCCGGTGGCCAGCACCCGGCCCGCTTCCAGCAGCACCATGTGATCCGCCAGTCGGGCCACCTCTTCCAGAGCATGACTGACATAGACCACCGGAATCTCCAGGTGGTCGTGCAGCCGCTCCAGGTAGGGCAGGATCTCCGCCTTGCTGGTGGCGTCCAGCGATGCCATGGGTTCGTCCATCAGCAGCAGCCGGGGGCTGGCCAGCAGCGCCCGGGCGATGGCCACCCGCTGGCGCTGGCCGCCGGAGAGCGCTTGCGGGTAGCGCTCGAGAAGCGCCTCGACGCCGAGCAGCCGCACCGTCTCGTCGAAGTCCACCCGGCGCCGCGCCACCGGCACCCGCCGGTAGCCGTAGCGCAGGTTGTCGCGTACCCGCAGGTGGGAAAACAGGCTCGCTTCCTGAAACACGTAGCCCAGCGGGCGGCGATGCACCGGCAGGAAGCGTTCGTCGTCCTGCCAGCGGCAGCCGTTCACCGTCAGCCATCCCTCGGCTCTCTCGAGGCCGGCCAGGCAGCGCAGCAGCGTGGTCTTGCCCGAGCCGGAGCGGCCGAACAGCGCGGTGACGCCGCGCTCGGGCAGGGTCATCCGGGCGTCCAGCGCGAAGTCGCCGCGCGCCAGCCGAAACTCGCACGCCAGGCTCATGGCGCCACTCCCACGATCTTGAAGCGCTTGTTGAGCGCATAGATGCACACCAGCATCACGAAGGCCGTCACGATCAGCAACAGCGACAGGCGGTGGGCGGAGGCGTAGTCCATGCCCTCGACGTGGCTGTAGATGGCGATGGAGGCGACCTGGGTCTGGCCGGGGATGCCGCCGCCGATCATCAGCAGCACGCCGAACTCGCCCAGGGTGTGGGCGAAGGAGAGCACCGCCGCGGTGAGCAGCCCCTGGCGCGACAGCGGCAGCACCACCGACACCAGGCGGTCCCATGGGCCCGCGCGCAGGGTGGCGGCCACTTCCAGCGGGCGGCGCCCCATGGCCTGGAAGGCGTTCTGCAACGGCTGCACCACGAAGGGCAGCGAATAGATCATCGAGCCGATCACCAGCCCGGTGAAGGTGAAGGCCAGGTGGTTCGCGCCCAGGCGCTCCAGGGTGCCGCCCACGGCGCCGCGGGGGCCGAGCAGGATCAACAGGTAGAAGCCGATCACCGTGGGCGGCAGCACCAGCGGCAGCGCGACCAGCGCCTCGATCACCACCTTGATGCGGCGCTGGGTATGGGCCAGCCACCAGGCCAGCGGCAGGCACAGCACCAGCAGCAGGGCGGTGCTGATCAGCGCCAGACGGAAGGTGAGCTGCAGGGCGATCCAGTCGGCCTCGCCGATCCCGAGCCAGGTCATCTCGCCTTACTCATCGGGTAGCTGGAAGCCATAGGCGCGCATGATGCTGCGGGTTTCCGCTGCGCTCATGTAGTCGGCGAACAGCCGCGCGGTAGGGTTGTCGGCGGCGCGGCGGGTAATGATGAAGCCCTGGGTGAGCGGCGCGTGGAGCGCGTCGTCGATCAAGTGGTAGCCACCCTGGTCGAGTATCGACGGGTGGCGGACCAGCGACAGGGCGATGATGCCCACCTCGGCGGCACCGCTCTGCACCAGCTGCAGGGTGTGGGCGATGTTCTCGCCGAACACCAGGCGTCGCTCCAGCGTCTCCCACAGGCCGCTGGCGCGCAGGGCCTCCCGGGCCCGGTCGCCATAGGGTGCGTGGCGGGGGTTGGCGATGGCGATGCGGCGGAAGCGCTCGTCGGCGAGGTCACTCAGTGTCAGCGCCGAGGCGTCGAGTCCGTCGCTCCAGATCACGATGCGCCCTTCGGCGTAGGGGATCACCTCGCCGGCGGCATGGCCGGCCTGTTCCAGTGCCCGAGGGTAGGCGATGTCCGCCGAGAAGAAGAGATCGAAGGGGGCGCCGTGCTCGATCTGGCTGCGAAAACGCCCCGAGGAGCCGTAGAGCACCTCGATGGGATGTTCCGGATGGTCGCTGGCGAAGTTCTCCAGGATCTCGTCCATGGCGAAGCGCAGGTCCGAGGCGGCGGCGATCCGGGTCGGCTGCGGGTCGGCCATGGCCGTGGCGATGGTGAGGCTCAGGCCGAGGGCGGCCACGCCGGCCAGCAGACGAAAAACACGGCTCATCGATCGTTCCCCCGTTGGGTTCTCTGTGCTCTTCCGGCGTGGGCGAGTCATCGTCATATCCCGGTGGATATAACGCTTCGTCGTATACTGCCATGCATAACGCATCCTGGATATACCGCGCAGGAGGTATGCCGGTTGGGTGTGTCGACGTCGACTCCGCCGAATGCGTTAGAATCGGCGAGATTTTTACTTCCCGAGGAGCAAGAGATGACCATCGTCCGTCATGACACCAAGGCACGCATGAGCCGCGCCGTGATCCACCAGGGTATCGCCTACCTGTGCGGCCAGGTGGCCGGCCCCGAGGCGCGCCACGGCGACATCACCGAGCAGACCGAAAGCATGCTGGCGCGGGTGGATGCGCTGCTGGCCGAGATCGGTTCCGACCGCGAGCACCTGCTGACGGCCACCATCTACCTCAAGGACGGTCATGACTTCGCCGCCATGAACGCGGTGTGGGACGCTTGGGTACCCACCGGCCATGCCCCGGCACGTACCTGCGTCTGTGCGCCGATGCCCGCCGACGAGCTCAAGGTGGAGATCACCGTCACGGCGGCAGTCGTCGGCGGCGACTATTCCTACTGAGGAAGCCGTCGAGGTTCTTGGCGAGCGAAGATAGGCGGGTTGCCGCCAGCACGGAGTAACCGGAGTTGACTGTCTGCTCAATGAGGAATACGAGTACTGCCGGCGACCCGGATATCGAGTGCAGCAGAACCTCGGTGGTTTCCTAACGAACGCAGGGATCGTCGAGCGGCGCCTCTCGCGGCCGCAGCCGCCGCGAGAGGGCGTCCACGGCGATGTTGAGCGCGGCGGTGATCAGCAGCAGGAAGAAGGCCACGTCGAACATCAGGTAGTCGAAGCCCTCTTCGATATAGAACCCCAGCGTGGCCACCCCCAGCATGCCGAGAATCGCCGTTTCGCGCAGGATCACCTCGGCGCGGTAGTAGAGCAGCGCCAGCAGCCCCGGATAGACCCGCGGCAGCAGCTCGTAGGCCAGGCGTCCGCTGGCGGTAAGCCCCGGCATGCCGGGGGTGATGGCATCGGCGTGGCGTGCCACTAGGTAGGCGATCAGGGCGCCGTTGTGCAGCGCCAGGGCCAGCCAGGCGGGCAGCAGCGAAGGGCCGAGCAGCAGCAGGAAGACGAACGCCAGCATCAGCTCCGGCGTCGAGCGCAGGAAGATCAGCACGCCGTGCCCGGCCAGACGGGTGGCACGGTTGCCGAAATGGCGGCTGGCCAGCGGCCACAGCATGAGCGCTACTAGTAGCGCCCCCACGCTGCCGAGCAGCCCCAGCAGCAGGGTGTTGCCGATGGCCGGGCCCAGCGCCGGTACCCGCGCCAGCCACTCGAACAGCCCCGCCCAGTCGCCGACCAGCAGCGCTGGCGGCCAGATATCCTCGGAGACGAAGCGCCACAGCAGCGCGCCGTCCACGTTGGGCCACGGCCCCAGCAGCCAGACGCCGCCCACCAGCAGCAGCGGGATCAGCCGCTTGTGGCCCCACCACGGCAGGCTGGCGATCAGCAGATAGAACAGCCACAGCAGTGCACCCGCCTCATGGTAGCGCCCCTCGCGAAACGCCGTCTCGAGATGGAAGCCCAAGGTCGGCAGGCCGACGAAGCCGAGCAGCACGCTGGCGCGCAGGCCGCACTCGAAGCGATAGCGGGTATAGGCGGCGAGCTGAGACCAGGCCAGCGGCAGCTCGGCGTAGACGAAGCGTGCCAGCCGTCCGCTGCCGGGTGGCAGGGCGTCGCGCGGTGCGCGCGGCGTCTGCTCGAGGATCTCGGCGTAGACCTTGGCGAAGATGCCGGCATAGGGGATTGCCAGCGCCGCCAGAGCGGTGAGCGCCGAGAGACCGAACACCTGCAGGAACAGCAGCGCCCAGAACAGCTCGTGAATGGCACGCACGAAGGCGCAGCCGGCGCGCACCAGGCGCGAGCGGGCGAACAGCAGCGCCAGGGGAAAGCCCAGCACCACGCCGGCCAGGGTGCCCCACAAGGCCACCGCCACGGTCAGGCCCAGGGCCGCGAAGGGCGATTCCAGCGCGCCCCAGGCGGGCCAGGCCAGCCCGGCGGCCATGCGTCCGAGTTCGCCCCAGGGGTCGCGGGTGTGGATGGCCAGGTCGGCGAAGGGCACCAGCAGCACGGCAAGCGCCACCAGGCCCAGGCTATGGCGGGCCAGGCGCAGGCCGGGGGAGCCGCCGCGCCACCAGCTGCGTGCCGAGGGGGGACGGCTGTCGACCAGGGCGTCGCTCATGGCCGCCCTCGGGCGCAGGGCAGCGCCTCGGGGCTCGGCATTGCGGCGTCGCTGCCATCGGGCGGCGGGCGACGGTTCGGCTCCGCGGCATCGGGATAGAGCGCATCGAGCTCGGCCAGGGTCAGCGCATCGGCACGGGCGTCGATCGCCAGGCGGCCGTCGCGCAGCCCCCACACCCGGTCGAAGTGGGAGAGTGTCAGCTCGCGCTGGTGCAGCGCCACCACCGAGGTGGTGTGGCGGGAGTCGATCAGGTCCAGCAGCCGCAGCGCCTGGTGAGGGTCGACGCTGGCCACCGGCTCGTCACCCAGGAACAGCGGGCGGGCCTGATACAGGGCGCGGGCGATGGCCACCCGCTGGCGTTGGCCGCCGGAAAGCTCGCCCACTGGACGGCGCATCAGGCCGGCCAGGCCCAGTTCGTCGCACAGCGCGGCCACCTCTCGCCATGGTCCGCGCAGCGGGCGCACCAGGTTCCACAGGTTGGCCAGCGCCGAGTGTTCCGGCAGGCGTCCCATGAAGACGTTGTGATAGACGGCGAGCTGCGGCACCAGGCCGTGGTGCTGGGGACACCAGGCCGCCTGACCAACCAGGCGGCGGCGCAGCTCGGCGAGCAGCGTCGACTTGCCGGCGCCGCTCTGGCCGAGCAGGGCGACCCGCTCGCCTTCGTGCAGGGCAAGGGTCAGACGCGGCAGCACGACATGCGCGCCGTGACCGAGGTCCTCGCCCTCGAAGCGGATCAGCAGACGCCGTTGCTCGCCCACCATCAGCGCAGCAGGCCGAGCGCTTCGGCCACCTCCTCGATGGGAGCATAGAGCTCGTTGTCGGCGGGAATGAACGCCTCACGGGGGAAGGAGGCGAGCAGTTCCGGGTCGTCCATCTCGAGGAAGGCGGCCCGTACCTTCTCGGTGAAGCCTTCGCCGAAGCGCTCGTCGGCGTCGCCGCGCAGGGTCCAGTTGTAGTCGGGGTAGGGCGGTGTGGCCCAGATCACCCGGACCCGATCGGTATCGACCCGGCCATCCTCGACGGCGGCTTCCCACACCGTGTAGTTGACCGCACCGATGTCGTAGGTGCCGGCTTCGACCAGCGCGATGGTGCGTGAGTGATCGCCGGAGTAGCCGACGCGGGAGAAGAAGTGCTCCGGGGCGACGTCGTCGAAACGCTCGCGGAAGAAGTGCTCCGGCATCAGGCGCCCGGAGGTCGAGGTGCGCGAGCCGAAGGTCAGACTCATGCCTTCCAGCGCGTCGGGCAGCTCGTCGGCACGCTCGAGACCGGTGGATGCGTGAGCGATGAAGTAGCTCATGAAGGCATCGTCCTCGCTGCCCTGAGCCAGCGCCTGGGAGCCCGGTACCAGACGCCGGGCCTGGACGCCGGAAAGGCCGCCGAACCAGGCCAGCTGGACCTGGTCGTTACGGAATGCGGTGACTGCGGCGCTGTAGGACTTCACCGGCACGTACTCCACCTCGACCCCGAGGCGCTGCTCGAGGTAGTCGGCCACCTTGCCGAAGCGCTCCACCAACCGCGCCTGATCCTCGTCCGGAATGGCGGTGAAGCGGAAGGTTTCGGCGAGGGCTCCCTGCGCGAACAGGGCGAAGGCAAGGGCGGTGAGGGAGATGGCAGAGCGTGCGATCCGGCGCATGGTGGTTCCTTGGCGGTCGGCGAGGACGGAGCCGCTATTGTTGGGCCGTGCCGCCTGGCTGACAACCCTTGATCACCTTAACTCAATCCTGGCGCGTGGCCGGGTAGCGGGTCTCCAGCAGGCTGTCCTTGATCTTCTTCAGGTGCGGCAGGAAATCCTCGCCGCGACGCAGGGTCACGCCGGTGGCCAGCACGTCGATCAGGGTCAGCTGGATCATGCGCGAGGTCATCGGCATGTAGACGTCGGTGTCCTCGGGGGTGGCGACCTCCAGAGTTTCGGTGCACTCCATGGCCAGCGGCGAGGCGGGGGCGGTGATGCCCAGTACCACGGCGCCGCTCTCCCGCGCCAGGCGGGCGATGTCGACCAGCTCGCGGGTGCGCCCGGTCCAGGAGATGATCACCACCACGTCGCCGGTATGGCAGGCCGATGCCACCATGCGCTGCATCAGCACGTCGACGTAGGAAGTAACCGGGAGATTGAAGCGGAAGAACTTGTGCTGGGCATCCTGGGCCACCGCGCCGGAGGCGCCCAGGCCGAAGAAGTGAATCTGCTTGGCCTGGATCAGGTAGTCTACCACCCGCTCGATGCGGGCCGGGTCCAGGGTGCGGCTGGCTTCGTCGAGGGCGGCGATGGTGGCGCCGAAGATCTTGCGCGTGTAGTCCTCCGCCGCGTCGCCGGGCTCCACCGACTGGCTGACGTAGGGCGTGCCGCCGGCCAGGCTCTGGGCCAGCTTGATCTTGAAATCGGGATAGCCCTTGGCATCGAAGCTGCGGCAGAAACGGTTGACGGTGGGCTCGCTGACCGAGGCCGCCTGGGCCAGGCTGGCAATGCTCAGGCCGGTGGCCCGAGCCGGGTCGGCCAGGATGACGTCTGCTACCTTGCGCTCGGAGCGGTTGAGCTCATCGAGGCGTTGTCGAATGCGTTGCAGCAGATCATGGGCCATGGCGGTTGCGACTCTCTGAAACAGATGATGTAGTGATTTAACAACAAAATGATGGGCTATCCTATCGCGGTGTCGTCCCGGCCGCGAACGAGACAGGTCCGTCACTAAGAAATTAGTGTAATATTACAAAACATGCGTTGCATGAGCAGCAGTGCTGACGTATTTTTTATGTAAGTTAACCAGATTGGGGGCAAACATGAAGGCAACCAGGCGGTCTGAAGACGAGGATCGGCCGGTCATCGATCTGGCGCTTTTCGGCGCCCTGGGCGACCTCTCGCTGCGCAAGCTCTATCCCGCGCTGTACCATCTCGACCGCGAGGGGCTGCTTCACGACGATACCCGCATCCTCGGGCTGGCGCGTCAGGAGATGCAGACCGACGCCTTCCGCAAGCGTGTGGCCGAGACCCTGCAGACCTACGTCAAGCCCGCCGAGCTGGAGCGCGAGACCGTCAAGCGTTTCACCGCGCGTCTCGACTTCCTGCAGCTCGACTTCGGCACCGCCGAGGGCTATCGCGGCATCGCCGAGTGGCGCAAGGCGGTGCGTCACGACACCGTGGTCTGCCCCCTGGTGGTCTATCTGGCCGTGCCGGCCAGCCTGTATGGCGATATCTGCTGCAATCTGCAAACCGGTGAGTGTCTCGACGAACTCTCCCGCGTGGTGGTCGAGAAACCGATCGGCTACGACTTCGAATCCTCCTGCGAGATCAACGACGCCATCGGCGAGGTGTTCCCGGAGTCCCGGGTCTACCGCATCGATCACTATCTCGGCAAGGAGACCGTGCAGAACCTGATAGCGCTGCGCTTCGCCAATCCCCTGTTCGGCACCCAGTGGAATCAGAACCACATCTCCCATGTGGAGATCACCGTGGCCGAACAGGTCGGCATCGAAGGCCGCTGGGGCTACTTCGACCGTGCCGGCCAGCTGCGCGACATGGTGCAGAACCACCTGCTGCAGCTGGTCTGCCTGATCGCGATGGATCCGCCGGCCAACCTGGACGCCGACGCCATCCGCGACGAGAAGGTCAAGGTACTCAAGGCGCTGCAGCCTTTCAGCGAGGCCAAGCTCAATCGCGACGTGGTGCGCGGGCAGTACATCGCCGGCACCATCAACGGCAAGGGCGTGCCGGGCTACCTCGAGGAGGAGGGCGCCAACCGCGAGAGCGGCACCGAGACCTTCGTTGCGATGAAGACCGGCGTCTCCAACTGGCGTTGGGCCGGGGTGCCGTTCTACCTACGCACCGGCAAGCGCATGCCCGAGAAGCTGTCGCAGATCGTGATTCACTTCCGTCAGCAGGCGCATTACATCTTCGACCCCGATCAGCGCAATCTGGCCGCCAACAAGCTGGTCATCCGCCTGCAGCCCGACGAAGGCATCGCGCTGGAGGTGCTGACCAAGGACAGCGGCCTGGACCGCGGCATGCGCCTGCGCCGCGGCCCGCTGCATCTGGATTTCGGCAGCGCCTTCCCTCAGGAGCGCATACCCGATGCCTACGAACGTCTGCTGCTCGAGGTGATGAAGGGTCGCCAGTACCTGTTCGTGCGGCGTGACGAAGTGGAGCACGCCTGGCACTGGTGCGACAGCCTGATCGCCGCCTGGGAAGAGATGGGCGAGCCGCCGCGGCGCTATCCGGCCGGCTCCTGGGGGCCGGTGGCCTCCATCGCCATGATCACCCAGGACGGGCGCAGCTGGTACGAGGACTACTGAGATGACGAACCTGGATGCCACACCGCGCGAGCAGCTTGCCGAGCAGCTCGCCGAAGCCGCCGCCGAGGCGCTGCGCCGGGATCTGGCGCAACAGGAGCGTGCGTTGCTGGTGCTCTCCGGCGGCTCGACGCCGGTACCGTTCTTCCAGGCCCTGGCCAAACAGGAGCTGCCCTGGGAGCGGGTCGAGGTGACCCTGGCCGACGAGCGTTGGGTCAGCGAGAGCGACGAGGCGAGCAATGCGCGCCTGGTGCGTCGCCATCTGCTCACCGGGCACGCCGCTGCGGCCAGCTTCGTTTCGCTGACCACCGACGACGAGACGCCGGAGCAGGGCGTCGAGGCCGTCACCCAGCGCATCGAGGCGCTGACCTGGCCCGCCAGCCTGGTGGTGCTGGGCATGGGCGGCGACGGTCACACCGCCTCGCTGTTCCCCGACAGCCGCGAGCTGGAGCTGGGGCTGACCACCGATGCGCCGGTGCTGGCCGCACGTACCCCCAGCCAGCCTCAGCCGCGTATCACCCTGAGCGCCGACCGCCTGCACCAGGCCCGGCGCCACGTATTGCACATCACCGGTGACGACAAGCGCAGCGTACTGGCCCGGGCCATGTCCGGCGACGACTCTCGCGAACTGCCGATCCGTGCCTTTCTTTCCTGCCCGCTGGCCGTCTACTGGGCCCCCTGAACTTGGAGTCTTGCGCATGACCATCGACAAACAGCTGCCGTCCACGCGGACCACCGAGCTCGACAGCATCTGCCTCAAGGCGGAAGTCATCCCGGTGCTGGCCATCGAGCGCATCGAGGATGCCGTGCCGCTCGGCCGCGCCCTGGTCGAAGGCGGACTCAGCGTGCTGGAAGTGACCCTGCGCACCGACTGCGCACTGGAAGCGGTGAAGCGCCTCAAGCAGGCGCTGCCCCAGGCCAGCATCGGGGTGGGAACGGTGCTCACGCCGGCTCAGTATCGCCAGAGCGAACAGGTGGGCGCCGACTTCGTGGTCACCCCCGGCACTACCGAAGCGCTCTACCGCTACGGTGTCACCAGCCCGGTGCCGATGCTGCCCGGCGTGGCCACGGTGTCCGAGCTGATGACCGGCTGGCAGTACGGCTACCGCCGCTTCAAGTTCTTCCCCGCCGAGGCCAGCGGTGGCGTCAAGGCGCTGAAGGCTTTCGCCGGCCCGATCCCCGAGGCGCGCTTCTGCCCCACTGGCGGTATCACTCTCGACAACGCCGAGGACTACCTGGCGCTGAAGAACGTGATGTGCGTGGGCGGCTCGTGGCTGACGCCGAAGTCCCTGGTCGAGGCCGAGGACTGGAACGGCATCCGCCAGCTCGCCAAGGAAGCCGCCCAGCGTTTCCATCACTGAGCGGCTCACCGACCCTATTGTTGTGCTCTCTCGGCAGCCAGGTGCTGTCATTTGCCCGGCCTTGGTAGGCCGGGCTTTTTTTGGCTTGATGCACGCGTTCAGGCGGTGGCACCCACCGCTACCGGTGCCGCGCCGCGCTTGATGGCGGCGTAGCCCAGGCCGGTGACCAGCGAGCCGATGACGATGGCGCCGAGGTAGAGCAGCACCGGGGTGATCGCGTTGGGGATCAGCAGCACGAAGATACCGCCGTGGGGCGCCATCAGTTGGGCGCCGACCAGCATCGAGAGGGCGCCGGTCACCGCGCCGCCGGCGATGCAGGCGGGGATCACCCGCAGCGGGTCCTTGGCGGCGAAGGGAATGGCGCCTTCGCTGATGAAGCACAGCCCCAGCACGAACGACGCCTTGCCCGCTTCGCGCTCCGGCTCGGAGAACTTGTGGCGGGCGACGAAGCTGGCGATGCCCATGCCGATGGCCGGGACCATGCCGGCGGCCATGATCGCCGCCATCGGCGCGTAGGTCTGCGAGGCCAGCAGGCCGACGCCGAAGGTGTAGGCGGCCTTGTTGACCGGCCCGCCCAGGTCGAAGCACATCATGGCGCCGAGCAGGATCCCCAGCAGCACCGCGTTGGTGGCGTCCATGCCGGCGAGGAAGCCGGTGAGGCCGGCGAGGATTGCCGCCACCGGTTCGCCGATGATGTAGATCATGGTCAGGCCGGTGACCAGGCTCGACACCAGCGGGATGATCAGGATCGGCTTGAGCGACTCGACGCTGGCGGGCAGCTTGACGTGACGGGTCACCGCCAGCGCCACGTAGCCGGCCAGGAAACCGGCGATGATGCCGCCGATGAAACCGGCCTCGATATTGGCTGCCAGCATGCCGCCGATCATGCCCGGGGCGATGCCCGGCCGGTCGGCGATGGAGTAGGCGATGTAGCCGGCCAGCACCGGGATCATCAGGGCGAAAGCGGTACCGCCGCCGATCTGCATCAGAGCCGCGGCCAGCGTGCCCTCTTCCTGGAAGGCCTCGATGCCGAAGACGAAGGAGAGTGCGATCAGCAGGCCGCCGGCCACCACCATGGGCAGCATGAAGGAGACCCCGGTGAGCAGGTGCTTGTAGACCCCTTTCTCCTTGATGCTGCGGCTTGCATCGCTGCGGCGAGCGGTGCCGCTATGTTCTACCTCGGCCTGATCGAGGGCCGCCTCGATGGTGGGACGCGGCTTCTTCAGCGCGTTGCCGGTGGAGGTGCGGTAGATGCGCTTGCCGGCGAAGCGGGTCGGGTCGACCTCGATGTCGCAGGCGAGAATCACCACGTCCGCCGCAGCGATCTCCTCGTCGGTGAGCTTGTTCTGCGCGCCCACCGAGCCCTGGGTCTCGACGCGAATCGCATGGCCCAGGCTCTTGCCCGCTTCGCTCAGCGCCTCGGCGGCCATGAAGGTGTGGGCCACGCCGGTGGGGCAGGCGGTCACGGCGACGATTTTACTGCCGCCGGGCGCCTTGTGCTGATTGCCCGCTGCGCTCTGGGCGGGCGGGGTGAAGCTCTCGGCCTCGCGCTGGGCGCGCTGCAGGAATGCCTCGGGATCGGGCAGTGCCTCGCCGATGGCGGCGCGGAACAGCCGCTTGCCGGCAAAGCGCTCGGCGGCAGGAATCTGGTTGGCGGCGACCACGATGAGTTCGGCTGCGGCAATGGCGTCGGCCGAGACGGGCTCGACGGCCTCGAGCTGGCTGTGCATCTCGATGCTGGCTTGCCAGCCCAGCCGACGGGCGGCCTGCTCCAGGCGACGAGCGGCCTGCTCCAGGCGACGAGCGGCGAGGAAGGTGGTGGCCATGCCGCTGGGGCAGGCGGTGACGATGATCACGTTCATGCGAGGGCTCCCCCTGCGTCTACGTCGTTGAGGCGACGCACGCGGGTCTGTTGTTGGAGTTGCGGGAAGTCGTCGGCGTGGAGGTTGCCCACGCCCAGGTGACGAACCGATTCGGCGGAGAGTGCGGTGGCCAGGCGCAGGGCCTGGTCGGGTGGATGGCCGCACACCACCCCATGCAGCAGGGCGGCCAGCAGGGTGTCGCCGGCGCCTACGGTGCTGGCAACGCTGACCCGGGGCGGCATGGCCTGCCAGGCGCCGCGATGGCTGACCCACAGCACCCCGGCAGCCCCGGCGGAGACCACGGCCTCTTCGATACCGGCGGCATACAGGCGCAGCGCCGCGGCCAGGCGTGCTTCCGCCGTGTCGAGAGCGTTGCCGGCCCAGGCCGCCAGCTCGAGCTCGTTGGGTTTGACTGCGGTGGGGCGAGCCGCGATGGCTTGATCCAGGGCGGCGCCGCTGGTATCGACCCACACCGGCAGCCCGGCCTCGCGCAGCCGGATGACCAGCTCGGCAAGATTGCCCGGTGTCACCCCGGGCGGCAGGCTGCCGGCGATCACCACGGTGTCAGGGCGACGCCGCGGGTCGCCGATGCGCGTGTCGAGGCCGTCGAGCAAGCGCTGCCAGGCCGCTTCGTCGATGGCCGCGCCGGGGCCGTTGATGTCGGTGATGCGTCCGTCGGCCTCGGCGAGCTTGGCGTTGATGCGGGTCTCGCCGGGCACGCGCAGGAACGCGTCCTCCACTTGCATGGCCTCGAAGGCGCGCAGGAAGGGGCCGTCGTTGTCGGCACCGAGAAAGCCGGAAACCGTCACGTCGTGACCCAACTGGGTCAGTACCCGCGCCACGTTGACGCCCTTGCCGGCCGCCGTCAGGTGGGTCTCATGGGTGCGATTGACCGTGCCCGGCTCCAGCCGCTCCAGGCTCACGGAGAGGTCCAGCGCCGGGTTCAGGGTGAGGGTGAGCAGGCGGGCCATCAGCGTGCCTCCAGGGCGTCGCGTACCGCCTCGCTGGTGGCCTGGGCCAAGGCCAGTTGGGCCTGGGCACGGGCCTCGGGCAGATCGAACTCGCGCAGCCTGGCCTTGACCAGCGGTACCTGACGCGCGCTCACCGAGAGCTCGTCGACGCCGAGCCCGACCAGCACCGGCACCGCCAGGGTGTCGCTGGCCAGCTCGCCGCATACCCCGACCCACTTGCCGTGAGCGTGGGCCGCCGCCACGGTCATCTCGATCAGGCGCAGCACCGCCGGGTGCAGGCCGTCGGCCTGGGCCGAGAGCTCGGGGTGGTCGCGGTCGATGGCCAGGGTGTACTGGGTCAGGTCGTTGGTGCCCACCGAGAAGAAGTCGACCTCGGCGGCCAGGGCGGATGCCAGCAGGGCGGCCGAGGGAACCTCGATCATGACGCCGAGCTGCACGTCGGTGGCGCGCTCGGCGGCGGGAATCTCGTCGAGCAGGCGCTCGAAGATGGCGCGTGTGGCGCGGAATTCGCCTACGTCCTTGACCATCGGCAGCATGATACGCAGTGGCCGCGGCTTGTCAGCCGCCTCGCTGGCGGCGGGGGCTGCCGCCATCAGCAGTGCCCGCAACTGGGTTTCGAGCACCTCGGGCCGGGTCAGGCTGAGGCGGATGCCGCGCAGGCCGAGGAAGGGGTTGTCCTCCTTGGGCACCGGCCAGTAGGGCAGCGGCTTGTCGCCGCCCACGTCGAGGGTGCGGGCCACCAGCGGGCGACCCTCCAGGGCGTCCAGGGCCTCGCGGTACTCCTCGATCTGCGTGGCGAGATCCGGCTCCCGGGCGTGGGCCATGAACAGGAACTCGGTGCGCAGCAGGCCGATGCCCTCGGCGCCACGCTCCACGGCGTCGGCGGCGTGGGCGGTGTTGCCCAGGTTGGCGGCCACCTCCACGCGATGGCCGTCACGGGTTTGGGCCGGGTCGAAGCGCGCCTGCCACGCCTCGGCCTCGCGCCGCTCGCGTTCGACCAGGCGCTGCTCGGCGCTGGCGCGGCGTTCGGCGGAGGGCGCCGGAATCACCCGGCCGCGTTCGCCATCGAGAATCAGCTCCTGGCCGCCTGCCAGCGTCAGCACCCGTTCGCCGGCGCCCACCACGGCGGGAATGCCCAGGGCGCGAGCGAGAATCGCGCTGTGCGCAGTGGCGCCGCCGCGGGCGGTGAGCAGGCCGCGCACCCGCTGGGTGTCGAGCCGTGCCACGTCGGAGGGACCGATGTCGTCGGTCACCAGGATGTAGGGCGTCTCCGGCGGTTCGGGCAGCTGCACCTCGCACAGCACGCCGAGTACGCGGCGGCCGACGTCGCGCAGGTCGGCGGCGCGCTCGGCCAGCAGGCGGTCGGCGAGCATCTCCTGGGCATGGGCGGCTGTCTCGATGGCTTCCCACCAGGCAGACTCCGCAGAGCGGCCCTCCTGAATGCCTTCACGGGCGGCCTCGAACAGCTCGGGGTCGGTGAGCATCTCTTCGTGCATGGACAGGATCTGTGCCACTTCGCCGCCGCGGGCCTGCCGTACCAGCGCCTCGAGCTGGGCCGCGCCCTCGGCGAGGGCCTGACGCAGGCGCCGCTGCTGCTCGGCGGGGTCGGCGGCGCGCTCGGGATAGTCGAAGCGCGGGGTCTGCAGCACGAAGGCCGGCGCGATGGCCAGCCCCGGGGAGGCTGCCACCCCCGGGTGCGGCACGTCGTCGGGCAGCGGCTCGACGGGGGCGGCATCCGCCTGCGGCATGCTGCGCTCACGGCTTTCGTCGAAGGGCAGCACGTGCTCGCCGAGGCCGTCCGCCACGGCGCGACATACGGCGTCGAGCGCCTGCTGGGCTCCCTCGCCTTCGGCGGAGAAGAGCAGCTGCTGGCCGCGGCGGGCACCAAGGTTGATCACCTTGGTCAGGCTGGAAGCGGACACCGCGGCGCCACCGCCCTCGGCCAGTCGCACCTGGATCGGCAGGCCCTGTTCCCGAGCCGCCTGCACCAGCTGCTTGGCCGGGCGGGCATGCAGTCCGTGGGCGTTGAGTACCCGGGCCAGCCGGGTATGGGCCGCGGCGGATTCGCCGGCCAGGCGGGCCAGTACGGTGGCGGCATCGGCACTGGGCAGCTCGGCGGCGGCACCGCTGTCGAGCAGGGTCAGAACGCGCTCCAGCAGGCCGCGGTGGGCGTCCCCCTGGGCGGCCAGGCAGAACACCCCCTTCACCGCTTCGCCGCCGCTCTCCAGGCGCTCATCCGGCGTGGCCAGGGCCAGCGCCGGCACCGTGACGCTGCGCTCGCCGAGGCTGAGCCACAGCCCCTGGCCCAGCGGCGCCAGCTCGCGTTCGGCGACCTCGGCGACGAAACCGCTGCCCACGCAGCCGAGCTGACGCAGCCGGGCGGCGCCGGCCAGAGCCAGTTCGCGCGCGTCGCGGGCAGGAAAGCCGAGGCACAGAGTATCGGTGTCCAGGCGCGCTTCCACCTGGGCCTTCGACAGCAGGGCCGCCACGGTCGCCGCCGAGCTCGCGCCGGCCAGACGCTCGCCGACGCGGTCGTCGTCGAGTACGTGGGTGAGCTGGCGCAGGATGTCCAGATGCTCGTCGCTCTGAGCGGCGATGGCGACCAGCACGTGAACGCGCTGGCCATCGTGCCACTCGACGCCGGCGGGAAACTGCAGTACGCGTACGCCGGTGGCCAGCACGTGCTCGCGGCTTTCCGCCGTGCCGTGGGGGATGGCGATGGCGTTGCCGAGGTAGGTGGAGGACTGCGCCTCGCGCTGGAACAGGCCGTCGCGGTAGGCGGGGGCGGTCAGCCCTGCCCGGTGCAGCGATTCGGCGGCCTGCTCCAGCGCATCGCGCCAGTCAGGCGCCTGGCAGTCGAGGCGGACGTCCTCGGGGCGTAGCGTGAGCATGGGCAATCTCCTGTTGGCGGTGACCCCGATCGACGCCGCTGGATCGAGTCCCGGTTTGTCGATTACGTTTTGCTGAATCGTGTCACCATGTCTATTCTTCATGCTGGATCGATTCATCTGCTTTCGCAAGTCAAGGATCTTAGACTTTGGCAGGGGGTGGGGCTCAGCCACTGGCGTAGAATGACAGGCCGTTAACGGGGGAGAGCGATGACACTTGCCGAAATCGCACGCCTGGCCGGTGTCTCGCGCACCACGGCCAGCTACGTGATCAATGGACAGGCCGCCGAGCGGCGCATCAGTCAGGATACCGTCGACAAGGTCATGGCCGTGGTGCGCCAGCACCGCTACCGGGTGGATGCTCAGGCCGCCGCGCTGCGGCGGGGCTCGAGTCGCATCCTCGGTCTGATCGTGCCGGATCTGGAGAACGCCAGTTATGCACGGCTGGCGAAGCGGCTCGAGCGCGGCGCACGGGAGCAGGGCTACCAGTTGCTGATCGTCGGCTCCGACGACCGGCCGGAGAGCGAGCGTGAGCTGGCCCTGGCCCTGCGCGCCCAGCGCTGCGAGGTGCTGATCACCGCCAGCTGTCTGCCCCTGGAGGACCCCTTCTATGCCGAGCTGATGGCCGATGGCCTGCCGGTGATTGCGGTGGACCGCGGCTTCGATCCCCGGCACTTCGCCTGCGTGGTGAGCAACGACAGGGAGGCCGCCGAGCGGCTGACGCGCTCGGTGCTGGGCGAAGGCGTGAAAAGCGTGGCCTGGCTGGATGCCGTGCCGGGACTCTCCATCAGCCACGAGCGGCGCAGCGGGTTTCGGCAGGCGCTGGTCGGCAGTGACGCCACGGTGCTCATGTACGGGGCCGAGCGCTACGAGCGAGACGAGGGAGCGCGCCTAATGCGCGAGCTGCTTGCCGAGCATGGCCTGCCCGATGCTCTGGTCACGGCTTCCTACACGCTGCTCGACGGGGTCTTCGACGTGCTGCTGGAGCAGGGTGGGCTGCCGCAGACGCTGCGCCTGGCCACTTTCGGCGACAACCGCCTGCTCGACTTCCTGCCGCTGCCGGTCAATTCGGCGGTGCAGGATCACGAGCGGATTGCCGACGCCGCCCTGGCCGCTGCCCTGGCTGCCGCCCGGGGCGATTATCGCCCGGGGCAGCAGGTGGTGGCGCGAACGCTGCGCTGGCGGCTGCCGGCGCGAGTGCCGCTATGACACGGCCGGGGCGGAATGGCTGAGTGGCAGGTATCGCTTAGGGAAACACTGCACAAATGCCTGCGCGAGCGAATCGCTGCGTTGCGCGGTGCCGAAGCGTCGGACCGGCGGATCCTCACATATACCCCATATGCTCCGGTTGACTCGAAGCCTGGGGCTTCTCGCCCCTTCGGGGCCAGCCTACGGCTGTTTGTCGCTTCGCTCGGTACTGTGCTCCGTGCGCCTTGCGCTTCATCTCGCTCGTCGATTTGTTCAGCGCTTCCTTAGCTCTCGCTGCGCAGCCGAGCCAGGTCGCCCCGGTTGGGCAGGGCGGCATAGGCGCCGGGGCGGGTCACCGCATGAGCACCGCAGTTGGCGGCGGTGCGCAGGGCGCGACGCAGGAAGTCGTCGTCCTTGTGCCAGTCGCCGTCGCCGGCCGTGGCGCCCAGATAGTCGGCCAGCTCGGCCAGCAGTCCGCCGATGAAGGCATCGCCGCCGGCGGTGGTGTCCACGGCCTCGACCCTGGGCGGTGCATGGCGCAACTCCCTGCCCACGCCGATGGCGCGCACTTCGCCGGGGCCGTCGGTGATCACCAGCAGCCGGACGCCGGCGGCAAGCCGCTCGGCCAGCCAGGCCTCGGCGGGATGATCGGCGCGCAGGTAGTCGAGCTCGTCCGTCGAGAGCTTGACCAGGCCGGCACGGTCGATCAGCTGAGTGACCAGGGCGATGTCGGCGCTGCCGCCGGCCCAGAGGTTGTGGCGCAGGTTGGCGTCGACGCTGACCAGACAGCCGGCGCGGCTGGCCATGTCGGCCATGGCCAGGGTGGTGTCGGCGATTTCCGGCTCGGTCAGGCTGTTGCTGCAGAAGTGCACGATGGCCGGTTCGGCGAACACGCCGGGTGGCAGATGCTCCAGCCGATAGAGCAGATCCGCGGCCGGCGGGCGATAGAAGTCGAAGGTACGCTCGCCCGAGGCGTCGCGAGAGACGAAGGCCAGCGCCGTACGCGCCTCGCGGGTGCGCACCACGCCGCTGGTGTCGACGCCGTGAGCGGCGAGCTCACCGGCGAGAAAGTCGCCGAAGTGGTCCTCTCCCAGCATGCCGAGGAAGCGGCTGGGCACGCCCAGGCGCGCGCAGGCCACTGCCACGTTGGCCGGGGCGCCGCCGGCATAGGGAGTGAAGGTTTCCGGGGCGTCGCCGGCGAGGTCGCCGAGGCGGCTGGAGAGCATGTCGACCAGGGCTTCGCCAAAGGCGATGACGGATAGCATGTGAATTCCTCGTATTGTCCTTGTGAGCGGCGAACCTCAGGCCACCTCGTGCCCCCGAGCGGACTCCAGCAGGGCATACCAGGTGGGGCGATCCATCTCCGTGTGGGCATCGGCATGCAGGGCGGCGATGCGCTCTTCGCGCAGGCTGCCGATCACCGGCCGTGGGCGACCGGGCAAGGCGCGCAGCCAGGCCAGCGCCAGCCCGGCCGGTGTCAGGCTGCGCTCCTCGGCGAGCCGGATCAGCAGCCGCTCGGCCGGCCCCTGGAAGACCCGACCGCCGCCTAGGGGCGACCACACCAGCGGTATCTGGCCGTCGCCGACCAGTGCATCGTAGGTGCCGTCGAAGAGTGGCTGGGTGTGGTCCAGCGAGAGCTGCAGCTGATGCGAGTCCAACTGGTGATGCATCGCCGCCTGCAGGCGGCGCCATTGGTCAGGCAGGAAATTCGAGACCCCGACGGCACCGACCTTGCCGGCATCGATGGCGTCATCCAGCGCCCGGCCGGTGGCCTCGGCATCCATCAGCGGGCTCGGGCGATGCAGCAGGAAATGGTCGAGACGCTCGACGCCGAGACGAGCCAATGAGTCGTCGATGGCGCGTGTCAGGTACTCCGGCGAGCTGTCGTAGTGCTTGACGCGAAACGGCGAGGCATCGCGCTCCGGCGTGACGATGCTGGCCTTGGTGACGACCCTGACGCGTGCCGCGAGCCCGGGGCGAGCGCGCAGGGCGGCGCCGAATAGGGCCTCGCCCTGGGTGTCGCCGTAGATGTCGGCATGATCGAACCATTCGAGCCCCTCGTCGAGGCGGGCTTCGATCCAGTCGGCCAGGCGCGCCGGCGGGTGCAGGTCGGTCACCTCGTGCAGGCGCATCATGCCCAGCAGGAAAGGCGTCTCCAGCGCCCCGGCGGCGTGCTTCACGAGTCTGCCTCGCAGGATAGGGTGGTGCCGAGCAGGTGCTGAGCGCCGGGCACCAGCCACACCGGGTCGAGGCGGGTATTGGCCGACTCCACGCAGAGGAAGCGTCGCGCGGCGGCGGGTGAGGTGTCGTCGGGCGGTGCCTCGCCGGGGTGCCACACCACCGCCGAGTCGCTGCCCTGGCGGGCGACGCGCAGGCGTCGGTTACCGTCGTCCAGCACCACCTCGGCGTTGCTGTGGTAGATGCGGTCGAGCCCGCCGCGCACGGCGAGCTCGCCCTGCTGTTCGCGCTCGGCGAAGCCGGCCAGCTTGTCCAGATAGCGGGCGCCGGCCAGTCCCGTGAGGCGACAGGCGAAGCTGTCGGCCACGGCCAGGTAGCTGTGCAGGGCGCCGCTGAGCTTGACCGGGGTCTCGCCGACGTGCTCGGTGATCAGCTCCACGTGCAGGCGCCGGGCGTTGGCCTGGACCACCGCGCGCGGCACCAACTGGCTGTGCAGGCGCTCGGCGGGGGAGAGGTGCAGCTCCACGCCGCCCTCGTGTTCGTCCACTGCGTCGAGACGCCACTGGGCCTTGCGCGCCGGGCCGTGCATGGGGCCCGAGCGATCCGGCGATTCATCCGCGCCGCGCTCGTCGGCGAACCACGGCCAGCACAGCGGAATGCCGCCGCGAATGGCACCGGGCAGCGCCTGGGGCGTGGGCGTGACCCACAGCCAGCCGCCGGGCACCAGCGCCTCTTCTCCCTCGCCCATGACTTCCGGCGTGCCAGCTCGTGCGGGGGTGGGCGCGTAAGGTAGCGAGCCTTCAGCTGGCGTGGCTTCGGACGCCGGTAAAAAGTGAAGCACCTGGGCGCCCTGCAGACAGACCGCCAGTTCGCCCCAGGCTTCGCGGGCCAGCCACACGCGGCGGTCGGCCCACTCGCACTCGCGGCGGCCGTCGGTCTCGTCGAGCAGGGCTCGCAGGCTTTGCGGGATCATTCGCGCTCCTTCACGTCATTCCACTTCTTCGTTGTGCAGGGCCTCGGCGGCACCCAGCAGCCCCGGCCAGGGAGCAGTGACAACCCGCACCGGGATGGCGCGGTTGTAGTCGCTCATGCGGCCCTTGGCGGTAAAGGCTTCGACGAAGCGGCTCTGGGGCAGCCAGTCCAGCAGCCGCGGCAGGATGCCGCCGCACAGATAGACCCCGCCGCGGGCGCCCATGGTCAGGGCAGCATCGCCGCAGACGTCGCCGAGGATCTTGAGAAACCGCAGCAGGGTATCACGAGCGATGGCGTCACCGCCCGCGGCGGCGGCCGTCACCTCGGGCGGGGTCTGGCAGCTGGGATTGGCGCCTTTCAGCGAGCAGTGGGCCAGGTAGAGATCGAGCAGCCCCTGGCCGCACAGGATGCGTTCCACGGAGACCCGGCCATAGCGGTTGCGGAAATGCCGCAGCAGGTTCTGCTCGCGCTCGTCGGTGGGCGCATAGGTGACGTGTCCGCCCTCGGTGGGCAGCGGAATCCAGGCATGGCGGCCGGGGAAGATGCCGGCCACGCCGAGCCCGGTGCCGGGGCCGATGACGAGACAGGTGGCGTGCTCGCGCGCCACGCCCGGTTGCACCTCGACCAGTTCCTCGGGCGCCAGGTGCGGCACGCCCAGGGCCTGGGCGGTGAAGTCGTTGATCACCTTGAGCCGTTCCAGGCCGAGTGCGGTCTGCGCTTCGCGGCGAGAGAAGGACCAGTGATTGTTGGTCATGACCACCCGATCGCCGTCGATGGGGCAGGCGAAGGCCAGACAGGCTTGCCGCGGGGCGTCGTCGGCGGCCAGGCCGACCCGGGCCAGGTAGTCGCGCACTGCCTCCACCACGCCGGGATAGTCGGCGCAGGGTAGAGCGATGCTCTCGCGGGGGGCGTGCTCGCCCGGCGTGACCAGGGCGAAGCGGGCGTTGGTGCCGCCGATGTCGCCGATCAGGGCCGGTCGCGTCATTGGTCCTCCTGGGAGATCTTCTCGAGTTCGCGGGAGAGCACTTCCTCCTCGAAGCCGCCGAATACCCCGGCGCCCTGCTCGGCGCCGGCGGCCAGGTGGCGGAAGCCGCCGAACAGCTCGCGGCCCATGCCGAAGTGATAACGCTCCAGGTTGGGCTCGACGATGCCGCGGCTGGCGAACTCGGCGGCGTCGACCAGCGCGGTCAGCTCGCCGCGTTCGGCGTCGACCCGCACGATGTCGCCGTCGCGCAGGCGCGCCAGCGGGCCGCGGTCCACCGCTTCCGGCGTGACGTGGATGGCGGCGGGCACCTTGCCCGAGGCGCCGGACATGCGCCCGTCGGTGACCAGCGCCACCTTGTAGCCGCGGTCCTGCAGCACGCCGAGGAAGGGGGTGAGCTTGTGCAGCTCGGGCATGCCGTTGGCCTTGGGCCCCTGGAAGCGCACCACCACCACCACGTCGCGGTCGAGTTCACCCGACTCGAAGGCGGCCTTGACCTGGTTCTGGTCGTCGAAGATGCGCACCGGGGCTTCCACCACGCGATTGGCCTGCTTGACTGCCGAGATCTTGATCACGCCGCGGCCGAGGTTGCCCTCCATCACCACCAGGCCGCCGGTGGCGGCGAAGGGGTTGGAGACCGGGCGCAGCACGTCGCTGTCGAGACTCTCCGTCGGCCCCTCGCGCCAGGTGAGCTTGCCGTCCTCGAGGAACGGCTCCTGGGTGTAGGCGGTCAGGTCGGTGCCGAACACGGTGGGAATGTCGCCATGGATCAGGCCGGCGTCGAGCAGCTCGCGGATCAGCAGGCTCATGCCCCCGGCGGCCTGGAAGTGGTTCACGTCGGCGCTGCCGTTGGGGTAGATCCGGGTCAGGCTCGGCACCGCCGCCGAGAGGTCGTTGAAGTCGTTCCAGTCGATGGTGATGCCGGCGGCGGCGGCCATCGCCACCAGGTGCAGGGTATGGTTGGTCGAGCCGCCCGAGGCCAGCAAACCGACCATGGCATTGACGATGGCGCGCTCGTCGATCTGGCGGTAGAAGGGCCGGTAGTTGCCGCTCTGCTCGGTGTTGCGGATGGCCTGCTCGGTGGCGTAGCGGGTCAGCGCCTCGCGCAGCGGGGTGCCCGGGTTGACGAAGGAAGCGCCCGGCAGGTGCAGGCCCATCATCTCCATCATCAACTGGTTGGAGTTGGCGGTGCCGTAGAAGGTGCAGGTGCCGGGGCTGTGGTAGGAGCGCGATTCCGCCTCGAGCAGCTCTTCGCGGCCCACCTTGCCCTCGGCGTAGAGCTGGCGGATGCGGGCCTTCTCGTCGTTGGGCAGGCCGCTGGGCATGGGCCCGCCGGGCACGAACACGGCCGGCAGGTGGCCGAAGCGTGCCGCCCCGATGAACAGCCCCGGCACGATCTTGTCGCAGATGCCCAGGTAGAGGGCGGCATCGAACATGTTGTGGGACAGCGCCACGGCGGTGGCCATGGCGATCACGTCGCGGGAGAACAGCGACAGCTCCATGCCCGGCATGCCCTGAGTGACACCGTCGCACATGGCCGGTACGCCGCCGGCGAACTGGGCGGTGCTGCCCATGCCGCGGGCGGCCTGCTTGATGACCTCGGGGTAGCTCTCGAAGGGCCGATGGGCCGAGAGCATGTCGTTATATGACGAAACGATGGCCAGGTTGGCGCTGTTGGTCAGCTTGAGCCGATCCTTGTCGCCGGCATGGTCGCAGCCGGCGAAGCCGTGGGCCAGGTTGCCGCAGGAGAGCTCGCCGCGGTGCACGCCCTGTTGGTGCTGTGCGGCCATGTGCGCTTCATAGAGCTTGCGGCGCCCGCGTGAACGCTCGCGGATGCGCTCGGTCACCTGTTCGACAGTGGAATTCAGTGCGGTGGGGCGAGCCATGGAAGCACCTCGCGTCGTTGAGGAATGTAAATTTACACAATTGTCTCCCATCGCTTGGCAAAATTGAAGGTGCTTGGCCAAAAGTATGTAGTTTTATTACGGCGATGGAAAAGGTCGAACGGTCTGCGCACAATGTAGGCGGGCGTCGGCCCGTTGTCAGCCGGCGCATCGGTCACTTCCCTGGCAGGAACCCCATGTCCGAGCTGATCCTCAAGCAACTGCCCGCCATCGAGGCGGTGGCAGCGACGCAATGGAATGCACTGATCGGCGACGATCACCCCTTTCTGCGCCATGAGTTCCTGCACGCGCTGGAGGCGAGCGGGGCGGCCAGCCGTTCCACCGGCTGGGTGCCGGATCACCTCACGCTGTGGCGCGGCGAGTCTCTGGTCGGCGTGATGCCTCACTATCGCAAGTTCCACTCCTACGGCGAGTACGTGTTCGACTGGAGCTGGGCCGATGCCTGGGAGCGTGCCGGCGGGCGCTACTATCCGAAGGGGCTCACGGCGATTCCCTTTTCTCCCGTGCCGGGGCCGCGGCTGGCCTTGGCGGCCGATGTCGATCCGCTCGCGGCACGGGACCTGTTGGCCGGGGCCTGGGAGGAGGGCGGGCTGTCGAGCTGGCATCTGCTGTTTGCCGCCGACGAGGAGGTCGACGCCTGGCTCGAGGCCAGGCCCGAGCTGTTGGTGCGCCACGGCGTGCAGTTCCAGTGGCGCGACCGCGGGTATGGCGACTTCGAAGGCTACCTGGCGGCCATGACGTCGAAGCGACGCAAGACGATTCGTCGCGAACGTCGCCTTGTCAGCGAGCAGGGGCTCACTTTGCACCGTCTCAGCGGTGAGCAGATCGGCGAGCGCGAGCTCGAGCACTTCTTCCGCTGTTACGAGATCACCTATCTCGAGCGCGGTCGTCACGGCTATCTCACTCTCGATTTCTTCCGCCGGCTGCGACGCAGCATGCCCGAGGCGCTGCTGCTCATTCAGGTGCGACTCGACGGGCAGCCGGTGGCCGCTGCGCTCTGCCTGCAGGGCAGCCGTACGCTCTACGGCCGCTATTGGGGCAGTGAGGTGCTGGCCGACTGTCTGCACTTCGAGGCGTGCTACTACCAGGGCATCGAGCACTGCCTGGCCAATGGGCTGACCTGCTTCGATCCCGGTACCCAGGGCGAGCACAAGCTGACGAGAGGGTTCGCCCCCAGGCGGCTGCGTTCGCTGCATCATCTCGCCGACCCCGGGCTGCGCGCCGCCGTGGCGCGCTTCTGCGACGAGGAGCGGCGCCACGTCGAGGCCTACTGTCGTGCCGCCGATGAGGCGCTGCCCTTCAAGGAGTGAGTTTTTCAGGGCGTGAGCCGGGCGGTCGTTGGTGGCATAATGCCGGCCATTCAGAACCATGAGGTCAACTACCGATGCTCAAGTGGCTCGCCATCGCCTTGCTGCTGTTGCTGGCGTTGCTGCAGTATCGCCTGTGGCTCGGTGACGGCGGTATTCATGAATTGCGCGAGATTCGCGAGCGCGTGGCCATGTTCGACGCCGACAACAAGCCGCTGCGCGACCGCAACCAGCGCCTCGCTGCCGAGGTCATCGATCTCCAGACCGGCCTCGATGCCATCGAGGAGCGTGCTCGCAGCGACATCGGCATGGTGCGTACCGACGAGCAGTTCTACTGGGTACCCGGCGTGGTGATCGAGGCCAGCGTCGGCCCTGTCGGCAATCCGGAGCCGACGGCGGGCAGCCCACGGGCGGGAGCGACCGATGAGTGAGGCCGGTGCCACCGGACGGCTGTGGCTGGTGGTTCCCGCCGCGGGCCGCGGGCGGCGCATGGGTGCCGATCGACCCAAGCAGTACCTGACCCTGGCAGGACGCCCGGTGCTGGCGCATACGCTGGCGCGGCTGCACCAGGCCTTTCCACAGGCGCAGCTGTGCCTGTGCCTCGACCCCGACGACGACCGCTTCGATCCGGCCTGGGTGCCCTTTGCCGGGTGGCGGCGCAGCCCCGGTGGGGCCGAGCGGGCCGACTCGGTGCGCCAGGCCCTGGCAGCGCTGGCCGACGAGGCCGGCGACGACGATCTGGTGCTGGTGCACGACGTGGCGCGACCCTGCGTCACCGTGGCGGATCTCACGACCCTGCTGAGCGCGCTGCGCGAAGACCCCGTGGGGGCGCTGCTCGCCACGCCGGTCGCCGACACCGTCAAGCGCGACGACGGCCAGGGGCGCATCGCTCGCACCGAACCCAGAGACGGCCTGTGGCAGGCCCAGACGCCTCAGGGGTTCCGCTACGGCCTGCTGCGCCGCGCGCTGGAGCGGGCCGCGGCCGGCGGCGTCGGGGTGACCGACGAGGCCTCGGCGGTGGAGGCGCTGGGGCTCTCGCCGCGGCTGGTGCCCGGCCGGCGTGACAACCTCAAGATCACGCACCCCGAGGATCTGGCCCTGGCCGCGCATGTGCTGGCCGCCCAGCGGGAAGAGGGCGCGCCGCATGCCGGCGCCGGGCATGCCAACCATGCTTCAAAAGGAGACTGACTGAATGCTACGGATCGGCCACGGCTTCGACGTCCACCGCTTCGGCGAGGGCGATCACCTCATGATCGGCGGCGTCGCCATTCCATTCGATCACGGCTTCGTCGCTCATTCCGATGGCGATGTCCTGCTGCACGCCATCAGCGATGCGCTGCTGGGGGCCTGTGCGCTGGGCGACATCGGCCGCCATTTTCCCGATACCGATGCGGCCTGGGCCGGTGCCGACAGTCGCGCCCTGCTGCGCCACGTGTATGGCCTGGTGCGCGAGGCGGGCTACCGGGTCGGCAACGTGGATGCCACGGTGATCGCCCAGGCGCCCAAGCTGGCGCCTCATGTCGCCGCCATGTGCGCGCATGTCGCCGAGGATCTCGAGCTCGCCCTGGATGCGGTGAACGTCAAGGCCACCACCAGCGAGCGCTTGGGCTTCACCGGCCGCGGTGAAGGCATTGCCGCCGAGGCCGTGGTGCTGCTGACCCGTGAGGGAGCGACGAGTGTCTGAGACACGACGACCGGGCGACTGGCCCCGCGCCACCGACGCCGAATTCGGCCCGCCGCTGGCCGGCGACTACCGTGCCGCGCCGGAGGACTTCGTGGTCGAGGAGGTGCTCGGCTTTGCGCCCGAGGGCCACGGCGAGCATCTCTGGCTGTGGATCGAGAAGCGTGGCCTCACCACGCTGGATGCGGTGCGGCACGTAGCGCGTGAGTGTCAGGTGTCGCCGCGGGCGGTGGGCTACTCCGGCATGAAGGACAGAATTGCCGTGACCCGGCAGTGGCTCTCCGTGCAACTGCCGGGGCAGCCGGCGCCGGACGATCTGGCCGAGCGGCTGGCAGCCTGTGGAGTGCGTGTGCTCGAGCAGGCGCGCCATCCGCGCAAGCTCAAGCGCGGCGTGCACCGGGCCAATCGTTTTACGCTGCGCATCACCGGGGCGGCGGTGAATGCGCAGCTCGAGGCGCGCTGGGCCTGGCTCTGCCGCCATGGCGTACCCAACCTGTTTGGCCCGCAGCGCTTCGGACCCGAAGGGCGCAACCTGGCCCGGGCCCGGGCGGTGCTGGACCGCGGCTGGCGCAAGCGCGACGACAAGGAGGGTATGCTGCTCTCCGCCGCGCGCAGCTACCTGTTCAACGAGCTGCTCGCCATGCGCCTGGCCGATGGCAGCTGGCAGCGACTGCTGACCGGCGACGTGGCGATACTCGACGGCAGCGCCAGTCAGTTCGTCGTGGAAGCGCTCGACGCCGAGCTGGCAGAGCGCGCCGAGCGGCTCGACCTGCACCCCAGCGGAGTGCTGTGGGGAGTAGGCAATTCCATGGCCGGGGGCGAGGCGGTGCGCTTCGAACAGACGCTGAGCGAACGTCATGCCGCGCTGTGCCAGGGGTTGGAGCGTGCCGGCGTGCGCATGGCGCGCCGCGCCTTGCGCATGCGCCTGGACCAGCCCCAGCTCGAGGTGACGGCGGACGTGGCGCGGCTCGGCTTTCATCTGCCACGCGGCGGCTTTGCCACGGCGGTGCTGCGCGAACTGCTCGACCATCCCACCTTGACCTCTTTCGCCCAACGCACGACGCCTGGGCATGAGCCCGGCTGAATCTGGAGGCCTTATCGAATGCGCAGACTGCTGCTCTCCAATGACGACGGTGTGCATGCGCCGGGCCTGCGTGCCCTCTACGACGCCCTGGAGCCCCATGCCCGGCTGCGCGTGGTGGCGCCCGACCGCGACCGCAGCGGCGCCAGCAACTCCTTGACCCTCAATCGTCCCCTGGCCTTGACGGCGCTGGACAACGGCTTTCATTGTGTCGACGGCACGCCCGCCGACTGTGTCTACCTGGGTGTGAACGGCATCTGGGACGAGCGCCCCGATCTGGTGATATCCGGCATCAACCACGGCGGCAACCTGGGCGACGACGTGCTCTACTCGGGCACCGTGGCCGCGGCCATGGAGGGGCGCAACCTTGGCATGCCGGCCATTGCCATGTCGCTGGTGGGCTCGCGCCACTTCGACACCGCCGGTCGGGTGGCGGCAACCCTGGTCGGTGCCGCCGATCAGCTCTCGCTGCCGCCCCGCAGCCTGCTCAACGTCAACGTGCCGGACCTGCCCTGGGAGGAGATCCGGGGGTTCCGTGTGACTCGCATGGGCTATCGTGGGCCGGCGGAGCGGCCGATGGAGGTGCGTGACCCCCGCGGCCGTTTACGCTACTGGATTGCGGCCGTGGGGCAGAGCGCCGATGATGGCGATGACACCGATTTTGCCGCCATCGAGGCGGGCTATGTATCGATAACGCCGCTGCAGACCGACCTCACCCGGCATGCAGCGCTCGACGATGTGCAAGGCTGGTTGGATGCATTCACCTGAACGATTGCCGGAACTGCTGCGCGGCGTCGGCATGACGTCGCAGCGTACCCGAGACCGCATGGCGGCGCGTCTGGCCGCACAGGGCATCGTCGATGAGCGGGTGCTGCGGGTGATGGCCGAAGAGCCGCGTCATCTCTTCCTCGACGAGGCGCTCGCCCATCGTGCCTATGAGGACACCTCGCTGCCCATCGGCCACGGCCAGACCCTGTCGCAGCCGTGGATGGTCGCGCGTATGACCGAGCTGGTGATGCAGGCGGCGCCACAGCGTGTGCTGGAGATCGGCACCGGTTCCGGCTATCAAACGTTGATTCTCTCGCGTCTGGTGCCGGAACTCTGGTCGGTGGAGCGGATCAATGCCTTGCATCACCGGGCAGCGAAGCGGCTGCGCCTGCTGCGGGCGCACAACGTTCGCCTGCGCCTGGCGGATGGCGGTCACGGCTGGCAGGAGGCGGCGCCGTTCGACGTGGTATTGCTTACCGCCTGCGCGCACGAGCTGCCTCAGGTGCTGATCGACCAGCTCGCCGAAGGCGGCGTGATGATACTGCCCTTGGCCGATCCGGGCGGCGACCAGTGGCTGACCCGGGTACGCCGCGTGGGCCATCAAACAGAGGTACAGCGGCTCGAGCGCGTTCGCTTCGTGCCGTTGCTGCAAGGAGTGATTCGTTGAAGCGACAACTCAGTGTCTTCCTCAAGGGGGCCGGTATGGGAGCGGCCGATGCCGTGCCCGGGGTTTCCGGCGGCACCATTGCCTTCGTCACCGGCATCTACGAGGAACTGATCCATACCATCAAGCAGTTCGGCCCCAGTGCCTACCCGGCATGGCGACGCGGCGGGCTGGCCGGGCTCTACCATCATCTCAACCTGGCCTTCGCCTTGCCGCTGCTGCTGGGCATCGGCGTCAGTCTGGTCAGCGTGGCGCACCTGGTGGTGTGGCTCATGGACGACCATCCGCTGCTGCTCAACGGCTTCTTCTTCGGCCTGGTGGCGGCGTCTGCCATCGTGGTCAGCCGGCATCCCGCCGATTGGAAGCTGTGGCATCTCGTGCCGTTGATCGTCGGTCTGCTGCTGGCGCATGGGCTACCGTCGCTGATGCCGCTGGTCACCCAACTGGGCATCCCTTCGCTGGTGCTGATCGTGGGCGGCGCCATCGCCATCAGTGCACTGTTGCTGCCCGGTGTCTCCGGCAGCTTCCTGCTGTTGACCATGGGGCTCTACGGCACCGTGATGCAGGGCATACGCAGCTTCGACGTATCGCTGCTCTCGACTTTCGCGGTAGGCTGCCTGATCGGCCTGTTCGGCTTTTCACGGCTGCTCTCCTGGCTGCTTCGCCGTTATCATACGGCCACACTGCAGCTGTTGATCGGTTTCATCGTCGGCTCGCTGCCCGTGCTCTGGCCCTGGCGCGAACTCGTTCGCTACCAGCTCGGTCCCGAGGGGCAGATGATTCCACTCGACTACCGCTACCTGACCCCTGGCGATTACGCCATTCTGACCGGAGAATCCGGCCTGATGCTGCCCGTGCTGATTGCCATGCTGTTCGGGGCGGCGCTGGTGCTCGGGCTGGCTCGCGGCTCGGGCGGCAGCGCGCCCGGCCGGGCGGGAAACGGCTCTCACAATTCGCCTGACAAGGAGGGCTCCAATGCGTAAGGTTTTTCTCGTCTCGGCCATCGCTCTGGCCGTGGCCGGCTGTGCCGCACAGCAGGATTATGGCGCTCCTCAGGTTCGCGATCTCTCGGTGAGTCGCGAGCGTGCTCCGGCCAGCCACTACACGGTCGAGCAGGGCGATACCCTGTACGGCATCGCCTGGCGACATGACATGGATTATCGCGACCTGGCGCGACTCAACCAGATCGGGCCGCCATATCGCATCCAGCCCGGCCAGCAGTTGCGCCTGAGCGATGGCGCCGGCGCGCCGGCGCGCCAGGAGCCCTCGCGGGAGC